>Ga0335072_10014721_pt1 | contig 11110 bp, 11 predicted proteins | sample Lox_Sample_21_FD_206725 | JGI IMG/M metagenome (GOLD analysis project Ga0335072, IMG submission 206725) | Soil microbial communities from Loxahatchee National Wildlife Refuge, Florida, United States - Lox_Sample_2.1 | ecosystem: Environmental > Terrestrial > Soil > Wetlands | place: USA... | reverse complement strand
TGAGACTGAATTTATATAGACTCGGGATCTTAGAGGTACAGTCGATGACAGTGAATTTTATATCTTTTATTGTAGGTGCAGACGGATTTAATTCAACATATGTGTAGTATTTTGCTGCCGGAATGGCTGTCCATTTTATAGGAACAGGAAAGGCGTTATTCCCAACGGGTACTGTGGTAGGGGGCATATTTTCGTGCCGTATTCCGATATCTACCCATTTAACACGCGTAAATAGTACCGTAGGTTTCACCTAATAATCATTCTCTGAAACGGGTTTCATCCTCGCACCTTCGCGCCGTTGAAATGCCCGTTCGGAATCTCCATATTTCGTTCCTAAAGTGAGCGATTTGTCGGCGTCTCGCTCGGTGCTTATGAATTCCCCTTATGCCGACGTATCCGGGCTTGAATTGTATTTGCGGATAAGTTGCGTTGACGGCAAGGCAACGTGGCGTGATTGGAAATACCGTTCTTGCAGAAGACTGCCTCTCCTACCGAGCATTTGCGAGAGTTATACGGCTGTACTTTTCTGCTTCGTCGTAGAGGGGTTCGTGTCACGTGAAAGCGATAAGGATAACGCTTCATGCCTAAGGCACAAACTGTTCAGAGAAGTTGGGACGACAGCTGACTGCTTTCTCGAGGATATCTGGCTAACTTTCTTGTTTCAATTCGCCTTCTCACGGCTTTTCTCGCACTTCCTATGAGGGCCATACCGTTTCATGCCCAGAGAATGCTGAGTGAGTGTATTCTCAGAAAATCTTCAGGCGAGCCGGAACATGTCGGCGAAACATATAAGCCAGCGCTTGTGACACAACTCTACAAATTTCTTCATCCGCCACTTCTTAGTTGATCAGCACCCTTGGATCTGCATCACATAATGGTCACTATACCGGCAATGAAATCCGTATCTTAATATGTGTATAAAGTCATCTTTGTTTGAGGGTATGTCGGATGACGAGACTGCTATTACACGTAATGCATCTCATTTTGCTCATTCCTTTAAGCAATTCTGGAGTGCTCTCTCGGATCTGCTCTAGGTCGAGCTCGTCTAGTCGGTTTCTAGCTTCTCTATCCACGTCAATATTGGCTTGAATGTTGGTTATCTGATGGCCCTTGTTTTACTTTATGTCTCCATTTTGTCGTGTACTTGGAACGATCAACCTATGGTTTCTAACTATATCCTAGGCAAATCGACCAGAGGCTCGCCTATGGGGTCATTACGACTCGTGATCTCATTTCTGCCTCCAGATTATGATGACTTGCATAAGCCCCATAATTTGATTCAGAATTAATTGCAAGCTGTTGAGGATACTGTTAAGGACAACTAATACTGGGTGCCGGTAGTCTACGGCCTGCTACAGTGAACGCGATTCTATATGGTCCATTCGTCAGAAGGTAACAGGGGAATGTCTATCAGTAAGTGTGACATCTACGCTACAAATCCCGTTTTTAAAACCCAACAAAAGGGTTGAGGTTAAGAGGATCTGAATTTCAAAGGTTGTACCGAGAATCAATACAGGGTCGTTGTCGGCCAAAGTTTGAGTGAGACAGCGAAGAAAAGTGGGACACATTCTTAGAATACAGATATTATGTGATACCGCGGGCTCCCCGGCAGCGAGTCGTCGGCCGTTCCTGAGGAGCGGATGGAGCGTATTGTAATAAGAATATCGCAGTCCCTTGAGCTTGTGGGGTCACGGCTACATTCTCTCGGCTAACTACCTGGTCGTACCTGAGCTGCCGGATACCGAACAAGACCAATAGGCCCATCAAATGTATCCAAAAAGCGGAGATGAATATGTTTCTTCCAATTCTACTGGGCGAGATCACACCTCCAAGATGGAGTCGGCAATATGACTGCCGGGCCTTTTGTCCTACTTCTCTTCTACGACATCCATTAATTTGAGCATTTCAAAATGAAGAGCTTGAAACCGTGGAAAGAGCCTCAAAATTTCAAATATGATGTGTGCTCCCTTACCTCTTCTATGTTAGAGTGGCTCTGCATACATAGGCTTACATCGCGATGCAGGAATCTTCCGGTAACTTATCCAAGACTATAATCAAGATTTGGTATTTTTCACAAGTGCAGATAAGCCCGAAGTGATGTCTGTCTGGTCGGCCCCTTTTCAACCATGGTAGTGGCTTTCAAATTGTGTCACGATACTCCATTGTACGAGACGTTACTATGAATAGCATTGAGCCTTAATGAAATCAAGTCCATTCTATATTGTACTCAGAGACTTACGCCCGCTTCATCTCAACGGAGTACTGTTTGCGCATTTTTGGTATTGCATCACAACATTCCCGGAAGTGTAATTTAATATTACCTCCGCAATGTACTTTCTAGATTAAAATTTCCTCTTTGGGGTTTCTGTCATGGATACAAGCGTACCTCTCAGGACCATCGTCTACTGTCTCGCCTCCTTATCCTGTCGTTAAGAAGACGGTCCTTTTGGCAGTCTTTTCAACTATTTGCCGTATCACACCTCTGATCCTGCACTTGCGGAATCGGACACTCTGCAGTGGAACTAGTTATGGCTTCTCTTTCGAGCAAGTTACATCGCAAAAATTTGAATACCGACGGAGGAGTTACATAAATTGCAACTGTGCTACGGACTTTCATATTTCGTGGAACCATTTAAGGATCTACAGTAAGCATTCACATGTACATAGACATGTATATAAAGATCTCTCTTGTCACCAACACCTGCTTTCCTTTTAGTGTCATCAGTATCTAAGTCTCAATATCAGTAACCACAAATACCGATACCTTCGTCAATATGGTTATACTTTTCTCACTACTCACTTCGACCCTAGCGGTCATGGCAATGCCACTCATTGCTGAAACTCGTGGATTCTATCAACCCAATTCTAGCCATGTTTACATCGCCGACTTCAGTTATATTGGAACCGGCTGTCCAAAAGGCTCAGCGGCGCCCAGACTTTCTACCGATAATCAAACGTCTGTGAAATTGAGAATTATACTCTTTAACAGCTGCTAACATGCTCGTAGATTGACCTTGAGCTACTCCGGGGCGTTTACCGCTGCCACCTTTGATATAGTCGATAGCAGCAAATACTGCCAAATCACTTTTGATCTGCATGTCCCTAGCGGCATGCAATATTCCACACTCAAAACAGACGTCAGAGGCTATGCGAATCTCGGCGCTAATGTTACCGGTCTTCTGCAGAACTATTACTATTTTAGCGGCCGTATGTAAACCTTGAGAGTGTTAAACAGCCCCGACCTCATTTTTGAATTATGGCCGTCATCACCATAATCCGGTTGCTAACTTATGATGAACCTACAGAGACCGAACAGGCTGAAGATGAAGCTACTGTCAAGGGCCCATACAGAAATAATTACGAGGTCACAACCAACCTTGGTATTGCATCTGCAGTATGGTCGCCTTGCCATGGAGTAGGTGTGGCGTCTTAATGTGAACTCGCGAGTAACCGTATACGTGGCCCAAGGAAGCACTGGCACGGGCGCTGTGGGAACGATGTCTGAGACTTTGGATGATTCAAACATCGAATATGTGTGTGCGGAATTCAGTACCGAAACTGTACCTAACTGGCACCAGCCAAGTGAGTAGTAAATGCACCTCATTTTCTGCACTTCATACTACCCAGATATAAAATAGGTTCTGGTAGGCTGTCATGCATGGATCACTACTTTTCTTGTAGCGGATGGGTAATGGTGGAGGTTGAGTCTTTGGGTTTGCAATCATGGTGTGCTTTGTGGAGGTCTTATGGAGAGGCATAACAATTGGAATCGTGACTATCGTAGAATGACTTTGTTGAACTGCCGTAGTCTCAATGACAATCTCTTTCTAATTTTTAACTACACTTGAATGACATGCGTCCAGCTTATGCTCCATGTCATCAAAGAAACGTACATGAATTTCTGGCTTTGTAAGAACCTCCACTGGGTCATACCAGACTGGTTGTACGACGTTCCTACCTCACTTGAAGAACACAATAAGGTGGTTTGGCAGCGGGCTATCTCAAATGATTTTCGGGAGCTAATTTATCTGTGCATACTTGGATTATGAACAATTTCTGGGATTCATGTACTAGTGACACTCTCTAACAATTCCATGCAGAACTCTCCCCAGATGCAGTCGCTAACGGATCATGACCTTTGATACAAACTCCAACATGTACTCATTGCTAGGACCATCTGAAACCAACGCCAGTTCGCTAATCGAGGAGTTCCATCCAAAAAAAAAAAAAAAAAAAAAAAAATACACCAAACCAACAGAGCTCCCACTCTTCTCAACGTCTACCTTTCGCCATTTCCGCAAGTCGACGCCGCTTTATCTCCTTCTCGCGCTGGTGGCGAGCTTCCTCTCGTAAAGCCTCTTCATCCTCTTTGCGAGCTATGCGTGCAGCTCTCTCTTCCTCCTCATCAACCTCAAACACGTCAGCCTCCATATCGGATGAAATATCAGAACCGTAATCCTCTTCTTCGTCCTCCTCGTCCTCCTCAACCTCGTCCTCATCCTCAGTAGCATACGTGTCTCGGCGGCTAGAGGAAGATCGCCCATAGCCGTATTTATTATTTGCACGTGATGGCGTAGTTGACTTTGAGGACCTTATTGGTGCCGGGTTAGGTCGAGCTGTTCCGGTGTAACCAGTGGTAGCAAGTGCAGCCTTTTTAATTTTCTTTTCTGGTGTGGTCAAGACCTTCGTTTTCGAAGAGATCTTCCCACCCTTCTCACGGGCTCCATCCCGCCCTTCTCGCAAAGGCATCCTCACTCCAGGCTTTGATGACCTCTTTGACACCCGATGCGACTGTGACCCCTGTTCCTTTAATTCTTGCCTCTCCCGTTTGCTCAAACCCTTCTCTATAGCCTTGTGTTGGATTCTGCCAACTTTACCAAGAGTAGCCTGTGCGGCTTTGCCTCGTGCAAGGATTTCAGCGTATGAGCCTTTCTTAGGCGGTTTTGCGGGCTGGACTGCAGACGCTGTTACCGCGCCAGTGCCATTGGAAGAAGTCGGAGGATTGACCCTTCCATTTGTGGATGTTGCAGCACTTGGTCTAGGGTTTGCGACCGGCGGGAGAGAGCTTGCGGGTTTCTTGATCTGAGTCGTAGTCGTCGCAGAGCTGGCATCAGGCTGATCTCTTCTGACCAACTTGTCGGTCGTCCGTTGCAAGTCGCCATCCGCCTTGCGTTTCTGAACGGGACTAGGCAGAAGCACAGGAGTCTGCTTCTCGCCGGTGATTTGTGCTAATATGTCGGAGATCTTAATGCATTAGCACAATTATAAGAGTATGCCGCCACAGGTATATATAACTCACTGGCATTGTTGGTTCTGGGATAGAAAAATTGTCTGCCTTTTATTTTCAATACTGTCTCGTGATGAGTGTCACGAGCTCATCTGTCGTGATTTGACGTCTTAAGGTGCACAACATACATAGTCGGAGATGCCCAACAAGGTGGTGCGGAAGAGAAGTGAAGTTCTGCCAGGTGTCAAACAATTCCCAACTTGTGATAGCGTGATCTCAAAGTGAGGCTGAGGTTCCAAGGCTATGTGGTCCGAATGCGGAATAGCACTAACCCTAACCGACAAGCCACTCGCACAGAAGTGGAATCGCGAACTTTCACATAAGTCAAGGGTCTTCTGCAATCAATATTCACCATCTCAACCACAGAACTTGACGTTTCAGTCTCCGCTCAACTTGCGGTTAAAGTGATTGAATCTCCTGTTCTTTAAGTCGAAATCCCTAAAACGTGAGTGATTGAGGATACCTTCTGAAGTCGTTATGGAGCCTTAGCAAACTCCAGGTCTGGGTTTCTTGTGAGCTAATTGTTTGCTCAGAACCAATATCAAAATGAAGCACCTCGCGGCATACCTCCTTCTCACCCTTGGTGGTAATACCTCCCCCAATGCTAAGGATATCAAGGCCGTCCTCGGGTCTGTCGGTATCGAAGCCGATGACGACCGTCTATCCTCTCTTCTTTCCGAGCTTGAGGGCAAGGATATCAACACTGTGCGCGCAATATTCAGCTGTCAATTCCTTAGAACTTATACTTACCGTTCGATAGTTGATTTCCGAAGGCGCAGGGAAGTTGGCTTCTGTCCCATCTGGCGGTTCAGGTGGCGGTGCAGCTCCAGCTGCTGCTGCTGGTGCTGCCGCTGGCGGCGCAGCTGCAGAAGAGGAGAAGAAGGAAGAAAAGGAAGAGGGTATGTTCCTAAGCCCCAAGGAAAGTTATGCGATACGGATAGCCGCTAATAGTTTTGCTCCATAGAAAAGGAAGAGTCAGACGAGGATATGGGTTTCGGTCTTTTCGACTAATTGCGTTCCATCCCAAGCTCACGCTTGCTATTACCTATGAAAGATGGCAAATCTTGTCAGAAGGCTCCTGGGAGAAGCTGTACGAGCTCAGAGTTGTACTGCATGGACGAAGTTTGGTCGAGCGAGATAGGGCCATTGAGTCTCTTCCATACCAGCTATATACGGCAATGAGACGTGCTTCAACCACTTTTACTGTGCCTGCTTTGTGGATAGTTAACAGTGCTTGGTGCCTTGAAGTGTGGTGTGAGAGTGCCATCCGGCAATGTACCCAATGTAATAACGAAAATACGATAAATGCAGACGGGAATCTGCCATCTTCCAATTCCAGTAGATTCGTGTTATAAAACCTCCATTGTAGCAAAGTCATGTATCAAATCCATTTCCGGTGTTCGTGTGACTTGTCTTTGCCTCAGAATTAAGGTAACAAATAAGCTTGCCCTACTTTTCCGCGCTAGTAATTGGCGAAGCCAACATCTTTATTTCATATCGCGAGCATCGAACTGAACTCCACAACTACCATCGACGACATCGCCTCGCCTTTCGATACATAATCGAAACGCGAGACTGCCATCGATAAACCGCAATCATGGCTGACGATGACTACGTGAGTAGACAGCCTGCTCCCTCAATCATCACCTCAGAAATGGAGGATAATACTGACATTACCTCACTTACAGAACGCCGAGGAGGCCGCCGAGATCAAGAAGAAGAGAGCCTTCCGCAAGTTTTCCTACCGCGGTATCGATCTCGACCAGTACGCGCAACCCCAGAACCACTCCCTCCAGCACACATAAAAAGAATCAAAAGGGGAGCACAAAGCTAACCCTGTATTCTCCCCCCTACAGACTACTAGATCTCTCCTCCGACCAACTGCGCGATGTCGTCCACGCCCGCGCCCGCCGCCGGTTCAACCGCGGCTTGAAGCGCAAGCCCATGGGCCTGATCAAGAAGCTCCGCAAGGCGAAACAGGAGGCCAAGCCGAACGAGAAGCCTGATCTCGTCAAGACCCATTTGCGGGACATGATTGTCGTGCCGGAGATGATTGGGAGCGTTATTGGTATCTACTCTGGCAAGGAATTCAATCAGGTCGAGATTAAGCCAGAAATGGTGGGGCATTATCTGGGAGAGTTCTCGATCTCATAGTAAGTGCCTATACTGGGCGCGTTTAATGGCATTGTGCAACTGGGGCTAACCGTCATTCTAGTAAGCCAGTTAAGCACGGGAGACCTGGTATTGGTGCTACCCACTCGTCGCGTTTCATTCCCCTCAAGTAGATTGCATGGCTGGTTGATTTGATGGACGGAATGCCAAAGCTGGTTTACATAGCTCCTGGCTGCTAGCAGTGGCGAACAGGCTTTATTGTAGGAAAATTACAATGAAATCATCCCGTGATTAATACATTGATGGCCAATGCAGTATTCACAAAGATGTGTACCACTTAGTGCATAACCGTGAAGTTTTGAGACCAGTTGCTATATATACATGAAGTGCCTAAAATACAGGAGAATGGTGAGCACACCATCTGATAGCAGAGCTTCACTAAAAAATCTGCTTTGGCTTAATCGCTTTTGGCTGAGAAAGATAAACCGATAATGTGGTGGAACAGGAAGAATACAAAATGGGATTATTCCAGCCCAAAGCAGCTCATGCATGAAGTCTACGCGGATTGAAAGAAGGCCATGCAAAACTGAATTTTGCTGTACAGAGTATGATGCTGACGAGGAAAGCGAAGGAGCAATAGACTCGAGATCCCGAGACTCAATCCTCGCCATACACCATATTTTCGTTTATCTCTGGCTGAGACGTATTTTCGAATGGCTCCATACGATCATAGCTTTCGTGCTTGGTATGCGACTCCATGCCTTCATCCATATGATCAGAGTAGGAAGCACTTGCTGCATGTGGCTCGTCAAGCAGACCTTTCTCATAGAGATACTTGATTGACTTCAACACCATGAGGTCGTCCTTCTCCTTGTCGTTCTGCACAAGCCTCTGCGCAAGAGTCATCCTACCACCATTCATCTCCTTTTCCCTCAGCGCTGCGTCTCGTACAGCTTGATCGTGCACAAATCGGCACTTGCCCTTCTTGCCACAAGTACCACCCGTAGAAAAGTACTTGCATTGTCGCTGCAGGATAGGCTTTTTGGAGGCTAAAACTCGGACAGGAGCAGTCAAACGAGAGGTGTGTGCCTCGGGTTCAGAATCGTTATCCGAATCAGAGTCGGTAGTGTATTCAGATGAGCCGGAAGAACTTGAGTCAGAGTCATCATCGCCAACATTCGCACCAGCCGTAGCTTTGGCAATCACTTGATCAACGAGGTCGCCGCCAACTCTGGCACCATTAGGTGAAGTGACTTCGCCTTCTTCATCGCCGTCATCTCCTGCATCTCTTTTCCGCTTCGTCCCCGCCTGCATTGCGTCTTGCAGCTTCTTTTCAGCACGTTCCAACTGCTTCCGTAGTTTTTCGGCTTTTCTCTGCTGTTTTTCGAGCTTGCTTTCGCCGACGTTATTTTCTTTCTTTGCTTTTGCTGCTTCCATGGCCTCTCTTTCTTCTCGCTCCTTTCTAGCCTTTGATTTATCTCTTGCAGACTGCTCCGCAGCTTGTGCACGCCGCTTGGCAAGCTCAGCCTCTTTTGCCTCTCTTCGTGCCTTAGTTGGCCATCGCTGCCGTCTCTCTGCAAGCCAAGCAGTAAGATCAGATGGTTCTCTGACAAAACATTAACATTAACGAAGGCAGAATCCAGGAAACTGGTTGACTTACTTAGGGGTCTCTGTACTTGCAATAGCTGCAGCGAGACGACTCTCCTCATCAGCATCATCTTCTTCTTCACTGTCTTCATACTCTTCTGTGTAAGGTGTAAGACCAAGAGTGTTTGTCTTGCGCTTTTTCTTTTTCTTTTTCTTGCCCTCGCCGAGCTTGTTACCGTCTTCGGCCGCAGGCTTCTGAGGCAGATCGGTGACCGAGCCCTGAAATGAAGAACCGTTACTATGCCGGTTCTTATTCATGCTACGGTGGCGCATTTTGTCACCACTCATAGGATCGCGCTTGCCCCGATGTTGAAAACCCCCTCTGCCGCGGTGTGGGGCCTGAGAGTAAAAAGGATTTGGGTCGAGAGGCGGCCGACCTCTTGTAGAAAAGTTCTGTGAAGGATAGCCTTGATAAGCAGGCTGAGAGAATGGAACTGGAGGACTATGCTGCGCATTTGCGTAGGGTGGAGGATAACCAGTGCTCGCTTGAGGCATTGGTTCCACCGATCGATCATCGCCAAAACCCATACGAATAGGAGGGCCCATAAGAGGCGCTTCAAAACCACCACGACTTGGGGGATTGCCACGGCCACGACCACGGCCCCCACCGTTGAATGGTGGCTGCCCCTGGTGAGGCGGACCGTGCCATTGCTGCGGCTGTGGTGGGCCACTTGGATGATGTTGTGGTTGAGACGCAGGAATGTGTTGCGCATATGAATTTTGAGGCGGAGAATGCTGAAACGGCTGCTGAGGGCCATACTGAGGCGGCTGCTGCTGCTGCTGCGGCTGAGGTTGGTTATAAACTTGAGGAGCATAATTAGGATGATAATTTTGTGCAGACAACGGAATGGGAGCTGGTGGTTGATGCAGCTGTTGCTGCTGGTGATGATGAGGGGGAGGATGATGCTGCTGCTCATGCCACTGTGGCCCAGGATAACCGTTAGGAGAAACTTGAGGAGGCTGCGGACCAATGTAGGGAGCAGGATTCTGCTGTACATAGCCGCCGCCTACTGGGGCGGGGCCATTGTAGCCACCCGCATGATGATTATATGGAGATGACGCGTGGAAATCACCTCGACCACCTTGATTATGAGTGCCTCTGCCTCTGCCGCGTCCACCACCTCGAGAAGACTGATGTCCACCGTATTGATGCTGCTGATACTGCGGATAGCCAGCGGGAGGACCAGCATGCTGTTGAGGAGGTGGTGGAGGTGGCGGGTAGCTGTATTGATTGGCAGCCATCTCGCCTGTTTGTTATGATTCGATCTAACTTTCAGCTTAAAAGGAGTGACGGTTCAAGCAGACCATAAAGTGAGCGTTAGGCTCTGTCAAGAAAAGAGTTTGTCGAGCTATTGCAAGGACATGATGCTAATGACCAAAGGAAAGGTGAAAAGTAAGCAAAGTTGGGTAGGGAGAAGTAATGATTGAACACTGAAACTTTCGAGTGCTTTGGATGGCCCGTGCGTTTTCGGTATAATAATAATCCGAAGCCAGCACGATTGGAGAATACTGAAGTGGCACCTAATCTTGACGTTTATGCACCCCTTGGCTTTGCGATCTTGAAACGGCGTGTTTCTGTCAGTCGTCTTCTAAGAGATCCTAAAGAGTGTAAACAGAATTTTCCTGATGCCTTAGTGCACGACAGAATAAAGGCATCTCGCGTCACTTATTCACGTGTGGAAAATTCCTTGTAGAAAATGTTACCTGTAACAAAAGGGGGATATCTTAAGACAAAATCAGGAAAATAGCAATGTTCATACTCGTAAGTATTTCATTTGAACATAATTACAAACCAAAGTTGACAATAATGCAGACGAAGATCTCAGACCTAGTTCAGATATCACCAGCTGATCTGAAGAAGCCAAGTGCTCAGGCGATCGAGGACAATATTAATGCCAAATATGCCAATAAGGTGAATTTAGGGATTCTTGAATCGGAAGTAAGGCCATTGCTAATAAGGTTAATAGGTAATTCAAAAGATTGGTTTATGTGTCTGTCTTTACGACCTCTTGTGGGCTTCTGAAGGTCTCATCGGACATGGGACTGGTCTAGTGAATGTAAATG
>Ga0335072_10014720_pt1 | contig 11110 bp, 14 predicted proteins | sample Lox_Sample_21_FD_206725 | JGI IMG/M metagenome (GOLD analysis project Ga0335072, IMG submission 206725) | Soil microbial communities from Loxahatchee National Wildlife Refuge, Florida, United States - Lox_Sample_2.1 | ecosystem: Environmental > Terrestrial > Soil > Wetlands | place: USA... | reverse complement strand
CCCACTATTCACTATTCACTGCCTTTCCCCACTTTTCCACACATTTCCACAGTCGTAACAAACCCATCACTCCCCTTCCAACTCCCTCAAACCTCTCGACTTCCCTTCACCCCTTTCGAATCCGCCCTTCCCGTTCGAATGAATCACTTAGTTAAAAAAATAGCTATTGACAGATAGTAACTATCATGCTACCATTCTCTATGATTCGCCGCCGCTCCACGCCCTGGCCTTCCTTCTACTCTCGATTTACCAGCCGCCGCTCCACCACCCCTCCCTGCGTACACGCAGGAAACGCCGCAACTCCTTTCCTCTCATGCGTTTACTTCATAACTTGCGGACACCCCGGGGGTGGGGGTCTCCCGTCTTTCTCTGCGGTCTCCGCGCCCTCTGCGTTAAAATCCACCCGCTCCTTCACCTCGCTCGCTCCATTCGATCCCCGTCCCCATCAACTCGCCACTATCCCCTTCAAATTCAACACTTACAAAACCGCCACAAAACAAACGACTTTATCCACCTTTAGAATGAACACTTACGAAAAAAAGAGGGGGGTGTCCCGCTTATTGTTAACCAGAAATCCGACGAAGGATTTCTGTCCTGAGCGACCATCGGGAGCGAAGGACCTCTCTTCACACCCCACGAAGGATTTCTGTCCTGAGCGACCACCGGGAGCGAAGGATCTCTCTTCACACCCCACGAAGGATCTCTCTTCACACCACACGAAGGATTTCTGTCCTGAGCGACCATCGGGAGCGAAGGATCTCTCTTCCCGTGTTGTGATGGAGTCTCAGCAAACTTCAGGCAGGCACTTCAGCCTACGACCGGCGTCGGTCGTCAGGCGCGGCGGCAATGCCCATCCGCCGCAGCTCGTCGGCGTAATACTTGCGATAGAGCACGTTCCACTCTTCGCTGTCTTCGAGGATTTCTTTTTTCTGCGAAGTGATTTTTTTGCGGACTTCGAGATCGGCTTTCTCTTCTTCGTGCAGCGTCGCCGTCAGGATCTCCACCACTTGCCGGCGGATCGTGTCGCGATCCTCGATAAACTCCACGTCGTCGCTCGAAACCAGCACGTCCGTGATTTGATGGGAGAGTCGGACAATCTTTTCTCGGCTCAGTCGCATTCCGGGCTACCTCAATACCAGCTTGCGGTCCCGCGCCAATTGCGCTTTCACCTTCTTATACATCTCCTGGTACGACACATTCGTCCGCCGCATTTCTTCCTGGTGGTCCGTCAAAATCTGCCGCACTTCCTCGTTCAATCTGTCCTCGACGGTAACTTCTTCCATCATGCGCTGTCGCAGCCGCTGGGCCACGGCGTCCGCCGCCTTCGTCTCGATCATCTTCCCTTCCACCAGCCGCTTCACCACTTCCGTGGCCATGTACCCGACATAATCCCGTGCGATCAGCATCCCGGAGTGCGTCCTTTGAACGTAAGCAAGAGAAAGAGTTTACTGGCTGCTCCCCCAAAGTGCAAGGAAGCACAGACCATCGAATTGACGGACAGAAGAATTACGAAAAGAGCTTTCCCAAAACGCGTTTGTGGCACAGCCAACCCTGGCTGTGCTGTTTTTGGACTACGATCGAGACTGTCCACAACAAACAGCGGCTCAGCGATAGGGAAAAATTTTGGAGGCGCGGGACGGAATCGAACCGACGATAAAGGTTCGGACCCTCTATCTATAGCGTCTTCTACATCTCTCCATGCTGGCTCTGCGATGTTCCGCCATCTTCGGGCAGGCTCGGGAGCCAATCTTGCAACTCATCATGCAACGCGGATGCCGGGCGAGAAGTTCTCTCGTCCGGCGTTTGTATTTGTGGCGAGGTGAGCCGATGAAGGGCGCGGTTGTGATCGACGGCCAGCGAATCGAAATTGGCGACCGAGTGCGCATTCTGGCCGGGCCGTACAGTGGATGCTTTGCGCTCTTCAAGGGGCGAAGCCCGCGACGAAAAGGAAAACTGCTCGTTGCGACAATGAGCAACTATAGCTCTACACATATTTTGGTGGACCCGGATGCGATCTGCCGCGCGGAGTCACGACCGTGAATCAAATCAAACTCAGCGGCAAACTTTGCTTGACTCCTTCACTGCGCTCATCGGAAAGGGGAGCGTTGCTCTCCGGTTCCCGCTTGAAATTCAACGAGGCTGACGACTCCATCCTCATCTTTGCCGTGAGTGAAGAGGCCGAGCAGCTTGGGCAATTCTCGGAAGGCCAGGAGGTTCTTATCACTGGCCGGTTGGTGATTCGCGGATTCACGCGCAAGCCCGCTATAGCAGTGGACAAAATCGAACCCACGGCACCAGACGCACGGGCGGAAATGGAATTTTTTAGCTCTATGCGCACCCATGAGAAAAATGCCCGGATGAAGGGCCGATGATGATTTTCTCGATTGTACGGTGACAGGAGGTGACAAAAATTGGGGCAAACGGGGAAGGAACGCGAAAACGAAAAACTCATAGCCTGCCTGTTATCAACAAATTCCCTTCGCGCGGCAGCGACCAAAGCAGGATTGAGCTTGCGCACCGTCCTGCGCCGTCTCGACGATGCGGATTTTCGCATGGAGTATCAGAAAGTGAAGAAGGAAACGCTGAAAATGGCGACGGCGATTCTCATGCGGGAGAGCAGCAAGGCCGCAGTCACGTTATCGAAGATTTGCGCGAACAAGCGGTCGGAAGGACAGGGACCGCGCGTGGCAGCCGCCAGAGCCGTGCTGCGATTGAGTCTTGATGCTTTTTCGCTCGAAGATTTAGAGGAAAGAATTTTCAGACTGGAGAATCAAGGCAAAGATGCGATATGAAGCTCTGAAACGCCGTCTCGAATCACTGGAGAAAAGCTCGCCGTCTGGCACGGCGATTCTAGCGTTTGCGGACGGCTCGACGCGAAGCATCAAAATTGCGGACCCACTCGCCATTTTGATTCAGGCCATGACCCGCATAGGCCACGCGACAGGCGCACCGGAAGGCCGCGAGGATGACCCCGAGATGATCGAATGGCTCACTAAGCCTTTGCCCGCGAGCAAGTACGACCACGCCATCGAACTCTTGGGCCGTGCAACATCCATCGAAGCGGGTGAGGATAATTTTATGGCTCTGGTTTGGGAGGAAGCAGTCCAAGCGGTCGAACTCGAAAAGAAGCGCGAGCTATCCGGCGAGATGCACTGACCATGCAACGCGCCTTGTAACTTGCGGGTTTTCTGAGACGTAGAAGTGACTCGCCGATTGCACATCGGCGAGCTAAAGCGCAAAGAATTTTGGATCTCGCCAGAATCGGGCGAAGAAAAGAGGATGACGTGGAACCAGGACGCAGTATCAAGTACGAGAAACACGCAGCATCGCAAGGTGACTGGCGCAAAACGCCGATAGGGGAAACTCCATCGGCCAGGGCGACGGACCCGGCCAACATCCAAAAGAATCACGATAGCTGGTGGCGACGTGCCGAGCCGAGAGACGTGGACGGCAAGGAGTTGCTTCGCCTGCTAGAAAAGGACGTGGCCCGCGAAGAGAGCCGTCGCCGAAAGAATCCGCGCTACATGCACGATGATAAGGACGACGAAAACAAGAGTTTCGGCTCGAATCGCAGCGAACCTAAGTACGTCGAGGATGAATCGTTCGAGTCGTACCTGCCAGGGGAAAACGATCTCTTGCAGCAATGGCTCGCCACTCTTGGAAAAGAAATCGACGCAAACCTGCCCAGGACAAAAAACCTTTTCGGCACCATTCGCAATTTCATCATGCGCTTCGGAGCGGCGGCGCGCTTCCGCGATCTGAAAGAGAACGAGCGAGCAACGCTGCGAATCGCGGTCAAGAGACTCTGTGAGGCTTACCACCAAAAAGAAAGCGAGGCCGCATGAACGTTTTGAAATCGGTGAACTCTGAAACTGTCGTACTCGGGAATGACTTCGGCGGAGCGCGCGAGGCATGGTCTATGCCAGCCACGTCGCCGGCGCCGGCGCGAGAGCTGGACGACCCCATACTAGCCGCGCTGCAACAACTGGAAGTTGACGATGAGGCCACGCAATATCGAATCGACGTGGTGATTGGGCGACGCATCTTTGAGAACAGAGAGATTCAGGTGTTGCTCGAAACACAGTCGAAGGAAGCTAGGGCAGCCCTCATCGAAGAACACGAACGGATAAAAGTCCAGGGCCGCGCGCAGGAAAAGAAAATCAGCGAGCTTCGCGGCACGATCACGGAAATGGAAATCGACCGCAACCGGCGCGCGGATGCTCAGGCCAAAGCCCTCTCGGAATTGCACGCGGCACAGAGCGACCGCAAGAGTCTATCCAAGTTTTCGAGCAGAGCGGCAATCCAGAAAGCGGATGACGCGATCGCCCAAGCGACGGTGAAGGTGGATAAAACAAACGGGCGAGCCATCGAAATGCAGCAGCACATCAATCACCTAGTTATGGTGGAAATGCCAAAATTGAAAGCCGAGCTGGACCGCATCGCGTCGGAAGAGGTGCGAATAGACGCGATTCTCACCGGGAAAAGTTACACCGATTCGCTTGGGCTCGTTCATCCGGGCCGCGTCTGAGTTTGCCGCGCGTCCTGAATCCGCACGGCATGGCCCGTTTCACGGCGGGCCGGTACGGGGAGCCTGTAGCCGATCTGCAGGTTCCCTAAAAATTTGGGTGATGGCGTGAAGAAGCGAATCCTCAGAGAGACGGAATATCGTGCACCAGTTCCAAGGCCGAAGAAAGCGGCCCCTGGCCAGTGCTGCTACTACCATCTAAGCCGTCAGGGAATCCGAGTACCCGCTTCCATTGTCATCTTTGGGACGGCATTCTGCGAAAACTGCCACCATGAGAAGAGCGATGGCCTGGCATCGCGCAGCGTGCTAGAACTTCTCGTCAGGAAGCCCGTAGGCGCACGATCTCCGCACCTCTAGCCATTCCTGCACACCGCTTCCCTTCTTTGCACCCTGCCCGCGAATCTGCCTAACTGTGGCCCGTCACACGCGCATGGCCAATTCCATTTTAGGCAGGGACGATCTTAGACTGTGAATCTGCAACGAAGGTGCAACGCGATTCCAAAACCCGCATAAAGACTGCTCAGAAACGTGATTCGCCGTTCCATCATCGGAAGGCCACACCACGGCATTACTGCGATCGGTGAAGTCATTTCTTGTTTTCATTTCGAGTTGAATTTAGAAAGCAGCGAGAGCAACGAAAATTCCAACAAGCACACCGAACAAAAAGAAAATGAGCACGTCCGAATCAGCATCGAAGCGGTAGAGGCAATGCGGACATTGGACGGTGCGCCGGGGAAACGTCAGCATGAAAATACCCCGAGGACAACCAGAGCCGCGAGGGTGAGGAAGACAAGGCCCGTCCAGAATCGCGGACGCCAGTAGCCGGGGGAATGACGCCGATGGGTGCGCCAGCGTTGGGGCGTCATGCGGACCACCCGAACAGTTCTTTTTGCAGTTCATTGCGTAAGCCTGTGAGAACTGTTTCGGCATCGCACCGAGCGTGCAAATCGTGAACGTCGCGGGCCACATAGCCGTGAGCGACATAGCGATAAACGCGGCTCAGAACCCGGAGCGCGTCGAATCCGTCCAGCGGAATGATGCGCCGTGGCGTCGATTCGTCTGTGAGTGGACCTACAAGACTGCCCTTGGATAGACTGCCAGGAGCCTGCATAGCGGGATACCTCCGCTTGTGGGTTAGGGGCGTGTCGGCGTTGGTAGCGCCGATGCGTCCCGCTTACTTCTTTCTCAAATACTCAGCGATGGCCTTTCGGATGAGCGCACTAACTGGCGCTCCGGTTTTCTCCGAGAGAGCCTTGAGCTTCTTTAGGTGTCCATCGTCTAGCCAGATATTCGTGCGCTTCATATCTGCTCTTATACACCTATGGACATACGCTAGTCAATAGACAGGAATAAAGCGTTTCAGTTGTCAGCGGTCCCGTTCTTTGATCGCCCGTTCAGGAAACTCTATTCTTAATTCCACTGGTGAGTCCTTAGTATGGGCATGGTCGAGAAGTTTTTTTAACGCGTCTTGAAGTACCTCCAATATTTTATCCTGTTCTGTTAGGGCTGGAAGTGCGGTCTTAACGAACGGCTGGCATTTCGGGCATCTCGGTATCATTTTTGTGAATTCAATTTCGAGTTCCAGCGGAGGTTCTGATTTGTGTGTGGTGCACGCGAGCATGAATTTCACATCTTTGAGATTTAGGTATTTAACTTTCCCGTATCCTTTATCCATTTCTATTCACCCACGGCGAGCTTGCGCCGCACGTCCTTTCTAGGAGTTTCCGTCAGTGATTCCGCATGATGGTATCGAACCTGTTTGTACTTTTCTGGATAGTCCTTGCGCCAATTCCGCACACGAAAGACGTTCGCGCATCCACTGACCAGCTTGGGGCAACACTTCTGATCCTTCCGCAATTTCGCAAAGAATTTTCCACACACAGGACACCGGCCAATCCGCGAAAGGTCCATCTCTGCCAGCGACCGGAGCATCCTCCGCGCGATCTCCGAACTCGCCGGGTGAATGAACATTGCCAGAGTCTCGAATGCCCAAGAGTTGTTCTCGTTCATCTTCTGCACCATGTTGATGAGCGCGACGTTTGGGCCGTATGTAATGCTTCTGACCCGCTTTTTGGGGGGTGAAGTGTTGGATTTAGAGCCTTGTAAACGGCGTTTCACGCTCCTAGAGTGACATTTGTAACTGTCATCGTCAAGGGGATGAAATGAGAAAACAGACAAGCATTACCGAAAAAACTGGAAACCTACTCCGTGTCAGCGAGGCCGCGATGCTGCTCGGATTAACCCCACGCACAATTCGCAGTTGGCTTCGAGAGCGGCGGCTTCCCTGCGTCCGTCTTAGCTCGCGTGCTATCCGACTGCGGAAATCTGACGTGGACGAAATGATCGAGCGCGGCTTGGTTGGTGTGGGAAAGTAGCCAATGACCTGCCGTGAGCTAATCGGCGAGTCGCAATCTCAGCGTGTGTCCATGCTGGTTTTCTGGAATCGTTGCATGAGCGTTGCAGAATCGAAATGAAAAACACGGCCACAAATCGCGGGAATGCCGGACCCCTGGTCCCTTTCGCACCGAGAGATTTGTTGCCGGACGTTCCCAACAATCTCGACGCGGAGCGAAGCGTACTCGGCGCGGTCATTCTCGACAATGCTGCGCTCAACGTCGCTGTCGCCGCGATTCGCGCCGAAGATTTTTTTCTTCCTGAGAATCAAAACATTTTCAGGCGCATGGTTCAGCTCGCTGGAAAATCCGTCCCCATTGACATCGTGAGTTTGCATGAAGAATTTTCGCGGACCGGCGATCTTGAAAAAGTGGGCGGAGCGGCCTACATCTCGCAGTTGCCGGACGGCCTGCCTCGCGTGAGCAATACCGCGCACTACGCCCGAATCGTGCGACAGAAATCCGTGCTGCGGCAGTTAGCCCGTGCTGCGGAAGCAATCCGTGAGGAGGCTCTTAACTTCCGTGGAGACGATGCCGATGTGATTCTCACGCGCTCCGGGGAAAGACTCGCGGCGCTCTGCGCGAATACTGGACTGACAATCGAGCCGACTGCTTGGCGCGATATGTTCCACACCTTCGCTGAATTTGAGGAGAGTGCTCCACTCAGTTTCGCAATCGGAGGATTCCTACAGAATCAAGGCGCGACGATGATAGGCGGCTTGAGCGGGCATGGGAAGACACTGATTCTCTGCTCGATTGCCCGCGCACTTCTAACCGGCAAGGGAGCGAAGCTCTGGGACCTGTTCCCTGTCGAGGAAAATGCGGGCCGTATCGTCTACCTAATCCCCGAGTGCTCCATCGCTCCGTTCAAACACAGATTGCAGCTATTCGGAATTTATTCCGCGCTCGCGCCGAACGATGAGCGATTGCTTGTCCGCACTCTCTCGAAAGGCCCGACACCATGCCTCTCCGATCCGCGAATCCTTTTCGCTGTGAAAGGTGCGCACGTTTTTCTCGATACAGCGGCGCGATTCGGGGAGGGCGACGAAAATTCGGCGGGCGACAACATGCGCGGCTTGGCAAGCGACATTTTCGCCTTGCTTGGAGCCGGAGCGCGGAGCGTGATTGCGGCCCATCATTCACCCAAGCCGTTTGCCCGAGAAAATACGATGAGGCTCGAAAATGTCCTTCGCGGCAGCGGTGACATCGGCGCGATGTTGACAACAGGATGGGGTGCGAAGCAACTTGACGCTGCCTCGAATGTTATTCACATCGAAAATGTGAAGCCGCGCGACTTCCAACCATGCGGCCCGTTTCAAATCATCGGGCGTCCGTTCATTGACGAAACCGGCGACTTCCGAATCCTCAAGCGTCCCGGCGAATGCGGCTCGCTCATGGATGAGCAAGCCCCCGAGCGCGACAAAGGCGGCGGCGCGCCGGAAGCGGTGCGTGAAGCGAAGGCGGCAAATCTGGCGCTCATGCGAGGTTGGCTCACGACGAAGCCTGATCTCAGTTCAAACGAGCTTTCCAAGATGTTCGCGGATGAAGGAATCAAAATTGACGGCTCCAGTATCAGACGCTATCGCAAGGAGTTAAGCCTGTGAAGCGACCTGTGCAGTCACCTGTGCAACACCTCGCTGCACACAAAAACGGCAGGGGTGTGCAGTGTGCAGCCACCCCCTTAGAAAATAGGTGGTTTCACAGCCAAGTGCCGGAGGAATGTTTTAGAGACATTCCCCCGGCAAGGCGCTTGGCTTGCTGTGAGTCGCGGCACACCCGGAGATGCGGATAGAAGAACGGCGGGCCACGATCTGAGGCAGTAGAAATGCGGGCCACGGAGCAGCGGTGCAAGACAGTTGCAGGGTAGGTGCCAGATGAGCGCAGCGATTAGCCCCATGAGGGCCACAAGAGGAAGCGTGCTAGAGGCGAGCGACATTCTCACCCCTCGCCAACTGGCCGAGCGTCTACAGGTGAAACTCTCTTGGGTTTACGAATCGACGCGCGGACGGGGACGATTCGGCGGTACTCCCCTCCCTGTCCTGAAAGTGGGAAAATATCTACGCTTTTGCTGGCCGGATGTTGTCGAATGGCTGCGAAGCAACCGAGGCAAATAGCTTTCCCTTGACGGAGTTTCTTTTGTGTAGGACATTTACCATGATGAAGCAAGGCAGACCACCGATACCGAAGACAAAAAGAAAAGGCGTAGTGTGTCGTTTCCGATTGAGCAAGGCAGAGTTTAGAACGCTCTCATCGGAAGCGAAGCGGTGCGGTGTGCCGATCTCTCGCTTCATCAGAATGAAACTCTTCGCAAAGGAGAAAGCATGAAGCAACAGCGCGGTTATATTTTTCGGAAAGGAAAATTCTGGTTTTTGCGGTACAGCGATACAGTGCTGCGCGAGGGTAAGAGCGTCCGCGTGCAGCTCTGCAAGAAACTCGCTCCCTACTCCGATGAGTACCGATCTGAAAAATCGGTGCGGCCATTGGCGGATGAGACTCTGCACCCGATCAATGTCGGAACAGCCGATGTGCGCTCAACGATGGCCGTCGCGGATTTTATCGAGGCCGTCTATCTCCCCGAGGTGAAAGCCCAGAGGAGACCGAGCACGTACAAGAACTACAAAGACATTTTCAGCCGTCACGTTCAACCGCGCTTGGGGAAAATAAGTCTCAGGCAATTCCGTTGCGTTGACGGCGAGCGTTTGCTCGGTGAGGTTGCCCGGCAAGCGAAAACGAAGGATGGCACTCCGTTGAGACGTAACACGCTGGCGAGAATCAAAAGTTTTCTCAGCGGCGCATTCAAAACAGCGAAGCGCACCGGATGTCTCGACGGCGTGAATCCCATGAGTGACACGTCCCTGCAAGGCGGCACTCCCCCTGGCGTCACATACGCTTACAACCTGGCCGAGATTCGCGCCATGCTCGCAGTGCTCCCCGAACCTGCGAAGACGATTGTTCTCTTCGCGGCGTTCACAGGATTGCGGCAAGGCGAGATTCGCGGCGTTCAGTGGCGCGACTTCACCGGCAAAACGCTGGCCGTCGAGCGTTCTCTCTGGAATAACATCGTCCAGAAACCGAAAACCTTTGCCTCTGCCGCACCGATTCCGATTGTGCGACCGCTGGCCGAGGCTCTCGAAACGCATCGGCTGAGAATGGGCGATCTTGCTGCTCCTGATCTCCCCATGTTTCAGAGCGGCATCGGCACACCGATAAATCTGGCGAACGTTGCGAAGCGCGTCATCGTTCCTCGAATCGAAAAATGCAAAGTGTGCCGCAAGGGGAAAACCGAGCACCGGCCCGAGGCGCATCTTTTTGAACTGGACCTCTCACTCCGCTGGAAAGGCTGGCACGCTTTCCGGCGAGGACTCGCCACAACGCTTCACCAGCTCGGAACTCCCGACCGGGAAATCCAAGCAATCTTGAGGCACTCCAACATCGCAGTCACACAGGCGAGCTACATAAAATCACTTTCGCAAAGTCAAGAAAACGCGTTAGATAGAGTAGCGGCAGAAATGGCCGCGAACGCATCTTGCAACGATCATGCAACGAAAACGAAGGAACAAGTGAACTGAGGTTTATAACTGCAATGGTTTCAAGAGCATGGAAAAATTTTGGAGGCGCGGGACGGAATCGAACCGACGATAAAGGTTTTGCAGACCTTTGCCTTACCACTTGGCGACCGCGCCCTCTCCAGAAAGGAGCAAAAACTAGTGACACTTTTATTGTAGCATCATTCCTGTCGCCGATTTTCGCTTCCTTGCCCAATTTCTTCGCGAAAAAGCAACGCGTTGGAATCCAATTTCGCGAAAGGCCGCGATGGCCGCATTATTCCGGAAGCCGCGCCGGTGAGCCAGAGCAGCCCGCAAGACCAAAACCGCCCTCGCGGACTTCGTTGACGCTGCTTGGTGCTTGCTGTACGATTGTTAAAGTCAGGGCGCTTAGCTCAGCGGTTAGAGCGTTCGGTTTACACCCGAAAGGTCGTCCGTTCAAATCGGACAGTGCCCACCATAAAAGCAGAGCCACAGGCAAGCTTTGCAGTGCTGCGAAATGCGGCTCTACTTTTGCGAAACTTGGCATGTGGCGCATCGAACCACCCGTGATGCATGGCGCCACCTGCAGCGCAGTTAGAAGCACCTGTGACGTTTCACCCTTCAGCGGGGACGTAGTTCAGTTGGTTAGAACGCTGCCCTGTCAC
>Ga0335072_10014719_pt1 | contig 11111 bp, 13 predicted proteins | sample Lox_Sample_21_FD_206725 | JGI IMG/M metagenome (GOLD analysis project Ga0335072, IMG submission 206725) | Soil microbial communities from Loxahatchee National Wildlife Refuge, Florida, United States - Lox_Sample_2.1 | ecosystem: Environmental > Terrestrial > Soil > Wetlands | place: USA... | reverse complement strand
ACCTGCCGATCAGCCGCACCACGTTCACCTGGGGCATCCCGGTGCCGGACGCGCCTGGCCATGTGATGTATGTCTGGCTCGATGCGCTGCAGAACTACGTCACCGCCTGCGGCTTTCCCGACCCCGACGCGCCGCGCTGGGGCTTCTGGCCGGCCGATATGCATTTCGTCGGCAAGGACATCATCCGCTTCCATGCGGTGTACTGGCCGGCCTTCCTGATGTCCGCCGGGCTGGCGCCGCCGAAACGCGTGACTTCCAATGGCTGGTGGATCGTCGACGGCGAGAAGATGAGCAAATCCCTCGGCAACGTGGTCGAGCCGCGGAAACTGGTGGAAACCTTCGGATTGGACCAGATCCGCTACTACCTGATGCGGGAGAAGCCGTTCGGCGCCGACGGCTCGCTCAGCCACCAGTCGATCATCAGCCGGATCAACGTCGAGCTGGCCAACGACCTGGGCAACCTGGCGCAGCGCTCGCTGACCCTGATCGCGCGCAACTGCGGCGGGCAGCGGCCGGGGAGGGGGCCTGTTACCGAGGACGATGCCGGCATGCTCGATGCCGCCGCCGCGCTGCCGGAGCGGCTGCGTGCCTGCATGGAGCAGCAGACCTTCCATGAGGCGCTGGAGGAAGTGTGGAAGGTGATCCGCGCCGCCAACGGCTATATCGACCGCCAGGCGCCGTGGGCGCTGGCGCGCACCGACCGGGAACGGATGGGCAGCGTGCTGCGGGTACTGGCGGATGTGCTGCGGGCGGTGGCGACGGTGCTGCAGCCGTTCATGCCCGGGAGCATGGGCAAGATGCTGGACCAGCTTGGGGTGCCCACTGACGCGCGGATGCTGGCCGACCTGGAGACGCCGCTGCGTGATGGCACCGGGTTGCCGCCGCCGCAGGGCGTGTTCCCGCGGTACGCGGAGTGAGGCCCCTCTTCCGCGCAGCATTGGGTGGAAATACCCCTCTTCCGCGCAGCATTGGGTGGAAATACCCTTCTCCCGCGCCGCGGGAGGGTGGACATACCCTCTCCCCCGCACCGGGAGAGGATGGGTGAGGGGGCGGGTGCTGGCGAAGAGGGTGTGGCGGACGCAGGCAACCACCTCACCCTGACCTCTCCCACTTCGTGGGAGAGGGGTTGCCAGACTCGTGGGAGAGCGGTTGCCAAGCGCGTGGAAGAAGAGTTGCCAAGCTCGTGGTAGAGCGGTTCATGCATGCAGCGTGAGAGGGTGTTTTGCTGATCGATTCCCATTGTCATCTTGACTATTTCACCCCAGCCGAACTGCCTGACGTGCTGGGCCGCGCCGCCGAGGCGGGCGTGCGCGAGATGGTGACGATCGGCACCACCCTGGAGCAATCCGCCCGCCTGCCCGGCATCGCCGGCCAGCAGCCGAACGTCTGGTACACGGTCGGCGTCCATCCGCATCACGCCGCCGAGGCACCCATCCCGGCGCCGGAGACGCTCGCCACCATGGCGCAGCCCGCGAAGGCGATCGGCATCGGCGAATCGGGGCTGGACTATTTCTACGACCGTTCCCCCCGCGACGTGCAGCAGGCCAATTTCCGCGCCCATATCCGTGGCGCGCGGCTGGCCGGCGTGCCCCTGGTCATCCATGCCCGCGACGCGGATGATGACATTGCTAACATCCTGCAAGATGAACGAGATTTCGGTGGTCACTTCATGTTCGTTCTGCACTGCTTCAGCGCCTCCCGCCGGCTCGCCGAGGCCGGCCTGGCGCTGGGCGGCTATGTCAGCTTCGCCGGCATTCTCACCTTCCCGAAATCCCACGACCTCCGCGAAATCGCGCGCGATATTCCAGCGGATCGTCTGCTGGTGGAAACCGATGCCCCCTACCTCGCCCCCGTCCCGCTACGCGGCAAGCGCAACGAGCCGGCCTTCGTGGCCCACACCGCCCGCGTCCTCGCCGGGCTTCGCGGCATGACCGTCGACGCCCTGGCCGACCTCACCACAGCCAATTTTCGTCATTTGTTCTCCAAGGCCGCCTGAGCCGATGCGGGTCGTACTACTCGGGACAGGCGGGTCGGCCGGCGTGCCGCTGCTCGGCGGCGCACTCGGTACCGGTGACTGGGGGGCCTGCGATCCCACGGAACCGCGCAACGCCCGGACCCGCACCAGCATCGTCGTCGAGAGCGGGGAGGGGACCCGGTTGCTGGTCGACACCAGCCCGGACCTGCGCGCGCAGCTTCTGGCCTGCCGAATCCCCGCCATCCACGCGGTGCTGTACACCCACCCGCACGCGGACCATATCACCGGGATCGACGAGATCCGCATCCTGAACCGCGTCGTCAAACGGCCGCTGGACGCGTTCGCCACGCGCAATACGCTCGATGAGCTGACTACGCGATTCGCCTACGCCTTCCGCCCCTGGGAGCCACCCAACTTCTACCGCCCCGTGCTGGTGCCGCGTGAAGTGGCGCCGGGCGACACGATCGAAACCGCCGGCCTCGCCGTGCGCGTGTTCGCCCAGGATCACGGGCGTATCCAGTCGCTCGGGCTGCGCATCGGCGGGTTCGGCTACTCCACCGACGTGGTCGGGCTGAACGATGCGGCGTTCGAGGCGCTGGCCGGCGTCGATACCTGGGTGGTCGGCTGCTTCCTGCGCCAGGGGCCACACTGGACCCATGCCGACCTGCGGACGGTGCTGGGCTGGATCGAGCGCCTGGGGCCGCGCCGCGCCGTGCTGACCCACATGGGCAACGACATGGATTGGGCCTGGATGGCCGCGAACCTGCCGCCCGGCGTCGAGGCAGGCTATGACGGCATGGTGCTGCAAGTCCCCTGATCGCCGCCGGCATGGATTGCCGCCGGCCGGCGGCTACACAGGCCGTTTCCATGGCCGCCATCCAGGCACCTGCAGGATCAGCCATGAGAACATCAGACGAACATTGTGGACGATACGGATGTCCATGCCCAGCGGAATGCCGCCAGGCGCGTAGCGCAGCCGTGCGCCACGGCCCTCATCGGTCGGATCCGCCATGACTTGCTCGATCTCCACAAGCACGCCGGTGCGCCGGTCGTAGCGGAGCAGTTTCCACTGTCCGGCGCGGGTATAGGCATCCGATGACGTGCTGACGTCGAACTTGCGCGCCTGCGGATCCTCGACCTTCACGTTGCCGACGCCGGCGGCGAAGCCCCGGGCCGACCCGCCGGAGACTTTGCCCTTGGCGCCGATCTCGAACCACGGCACGCGCTTGCGCGGCAGCGCCGCGAGCAAGGTCCGGGCGTCCTCGGCGCTGAACGTCTCCGGGTCGTTGTAGATCAGCCGATCGACCACCGCGGTGATCAGCAGCCGGTCCACCGGTTGGGTTTCACTGTTCATAAAGCGCTGCATGCCACGAGAATGGTTAAGGAAGTAACCACCGCGCTCAGCACGGGGCCGGCAAGAACACGGCCGGGAGGGTTGGAACGCAGCGCACGAGGTTTTCGCAGGCCGTCATCGGCTGCCGTAGCTGGCAATCGTCGACGATATCATCGCCTCGATACTTTACATAATATTCCTTATGCGGCAAATGTGTGTTGCCGCGATGGCTCCCAATGGCCCTTGAGGTTGCCACCTGCACCGCTGCCGGCAGTTTTTCACCCGATGCCAGCCTACAGGGTCAAAGCGGGCCAATGCCGCACGACCGCGACTGACGTGGCGGTGTCTTGCCGTGCCCCAGTACTCGGTCCGCCCGGCTCGGGTCGCCGCGGCGACCAAGGGAAGCGCACATCATTGTGATGTTCGCGTGTTTTGCACAATCGCATGGCAGCCCCAAATCGTGTGACCCAGGCCACAGCAGGGCGAACGCCCCCGGCTTAAGGAGATGGCCGCTGCAAGCAAGCTTCGGGGAGTACGAAACCGTGAGTGTCATCTCTGCATCGCATTCGGTCCCGTTGCCTCTGGTGTCGGTGGTCGGTGACATCGACGTAATGGCGGACGGGTTCTCGGCCCGCACCACCGCGGACCGGGACGCGGTTGTCAACCGCGTCCTTGATTGGAGCGAGGCGGCCCGTGCACGCGGCCGCGAGGAGCGCGCGCAGCGTTTGTTGTGCCTGGCGTGGGAGGCGTTCGATCGCGCCTGACGGCGTGTACTCCAGCGCTATCACACCCACTCTGCCTGCCGGACAACGCTGCCACGGTGCTCGGCTTCCGAAACGTGATGTAACGCCGCACGCCCGGTAGGCATGCTACCGCCGTTGGGTGCGACGCCTGACCGCCGTTCGGCTGACGTCATTGGCATTCTGACCGGCGGGGCGGTTTGCCGCGTTCCCGATCGGGAACCGCCGGCGAGGGTCTGACCACGGCGCGACCCGCTGGCCCTGTCGCTATCGCGCAGTGCCTGGCCGACACCCGCTATGGCGTCAGACGTGTCCGTCCACCGCGGCAGTGGATGGTATTTCCGCCTCGCACGCCGGGTAACGTTGCTACCCTGCGTCGGCATCAGGTGTAGAGCTGATCCGGCTCCGGCCGAAGGACGCGTTCCGGGACCAACGTCGCCAGCCTCCCCTCGCCCGCCCGCGCACGTGCACGCAGCATCCCGGCGAAGGCGCACGTCACGCCAGCCGTCATGGCGGTGACCAACCGCTGGCTAGCGCTTCCGCACCACCGCGATCATGTAGCCGTTGTGCCACTCGCTCGCCGCGCTGTGATGCTCCGGATGGGTGTCATCCAGCGTACTGCGGATCTGCGCCATGTACGGCACCTCCAGCCCGAGCCGCTCGATCGCCTGGAACGTGCCCGATCGCACCCGCTGCAAATTCCAGTCATCGACGATCAGCACGTATCGCGCATCCAGCGCCGGCTGCGCCGTCACGATGCCATCGATCTGATCGATCTCGCTATGCGGCCCATCGTACAGGAACACGTTGCTTTTCGGCAGCGTCGCGTAGTTCACCGTGCGAAAGTCGCCCTCGATCAGCAGGACGCGCGACGCCCCGGCGTGGCGGTTCACGTTGGCCAGGCATTCTTCGCGCGGGCCGCCGAACTGGCTCCAATTGTCGATCGCGACGGCGAAGGCGCGATTCCCGGCGATCGCCGAACACAAGGTGGAGCCCTGCCAGACGCCGATCTCCAGATAGCGCGCGTCCGGCGCCAGCGAGCCGATCAACGTATTGATGAAGATGCGGTAGAGGCGCCCGCTCATGCCGGGCAACTCCAGCACCGCCGGATCGAGTGCCGTCCGTCCGGCAAGAGCAGCCTGCAGCGCCGCCTTCACCCGCGCCACCAGGTCCAATTGCTCGGTCACCTCAATGGTTGCGAGGCTCGCCGCCGGCATGTCACGCGCCCGCCAGGATCGCACGAACGCCAGCGATATCGTTGACTTTCAGTATTAATGCCGGCGCCAGGCGTGCTGCGGTCACGGCCGTGCGCCGGCTGGCGGTGGCAACGCAGCGCGCCCGGACCGACCCGGTCGGCGGTGCCCACGGCGCCGGGCGCCACCAGACGGTGGCAACACGGCAAACGCGACCGAGAAGATGCTGCCCAGCCACGGCGCCGCGCGCCACCAGACGGTGGCAACACGGCGCGCCCGCGCCACCTCCCATTTCGTTATCAGGTCCAGCCGCATGCCGGGCTCCGGCTCTCGCCAGGGATGCGCCTGGCGACACGCAGTGACGATACCGTCTTCTTGGCGACGGCAACAGCGCACACCGTCGCGCACCACCGCTTGTCCCGCCCGCGCGCCTGGTCGCAGCCGCATGCACCATCGCCTCTTGCCGCGCCCGCCCAATTCGGCTTGATGCCGCGCGCTTTGGATAGAGGGCCGAACGGTCAAGGCAGTCGGCATCGACTTCGGCACCACCAACAGCGTTGTGGCCCTGCTGTACGGCGACGGCTCGGTCACCGCGCACCGGCACGCGGGCCTCGACGTGTTCCGCTCGGTGCTGTGCTTCTGGACGGAGCAATCCCCTGGCCGTTCCATCCTGCACCACGCCGCCGGACCACAGGCGATCACCGCCTTTCTCGAAGATCCGCTGGACAGCCGGCTGATCATGTCGATGAAGACCTACCTCGCGCAGAAAAGTTTTGCCGAGACCAGTATCTTCGGCCACCGGTTCACCCTGAAGCGGCTGATCGGCTGGTTCCTCCGCGCCTTGCTGGCCGACCTCCCTGCCCTCCCGCGGATCGTCGTCGGCCGCCCGGTGCGTTTCGCCGGCGAGTTCGCCGACGACGCGCTCGGCGCCGAACGGCTGCGCGGCGCGTACGCCGAGGCAGGATGGCCCGGCGTACGGCTCGCGTTGGAGCCGGAGGCCGCTGGCATGCGCTTCGCCCGCACCCTGACCGGCCGGCCACCGTGCTGATCGGCGATTTCGGCGGCGGCACCAGCGACTTCTCGATCATGCGCTTCGATCCGCGCGGCAGCCCGGGCGAGGCCAGCGTCCCGCTTGGCCACGCCGGCATCGGCATCGCCGGCGACGCGTTCGACTTTCGCATCATCGACCGGGCCATCGCGCCATTGCTCGGCAAGGGCGACACCTACAAGGTCATGGGCAATCCGCTGCCGGTGCCGCCGGAATACTACTCCGGCTTCGCCCGCTGGCACCTGCTGTCATTGATGCGCAGCCCGCGGACCTTGCGTGCCATCGCCGAAGTCGCACGCACGGCACAGCACCCGGGCGGCTGCACAATCTGATCGCCCTGATCGAGGACGGTCTGGGCTACGCGCTCTACCAGGCCGTCTCGACCGCCAAGGCAGAGCTGTCTCGCGCCGGCCGCACGGTGCTGGACTTCCGCCACAAGGGCTTCGCCGTGACGCGCACCATCACCCGCGCGGAATTCGAATCCTGGATCGAGCCCGACCTCGTGCGGCTCGCAGCTACGGTGGACCAGGTGCTGGCGGATGCCGCGACCCCACCCGAGGCGATCGACCGCGTCTTTCTCACCGGCGGCACCGCCTTCGTTCCCGCTGTTCGTGTTTTGTTCGAGAAACGATTCGGGCCGGCGAAACTGGCGGCGGCGGGGAGTTCGTGTCGGTGGCCGAGGGACTGGCGCTGATCGGCGGGACCTGATGCGCGGCGTCGATGCCGGGCACGTTACCCTCAGGCACATTGCCCTCACGCACATTGCTTCCAGGCGCATTGCCCTCGGGTACATTGTCCGCCCGCAAATTGCCCCCAGGCATATCGCCCGCCGGTGGATCGCCGTCTGGTGTATCGCCCTCTGGTGTATCGCCCTCTGGCATGATGCCGGCGGACATACGACGCGGACGCGCCGCGGCTGGGCGAGCGACATCGATCAGGCCGCGCCCGTATCCTTCCCCCCCATGCCGCCACCGTCTACCATCCGATCCCGACCTCCCAGAGATCGCGCATGCCCGATCGTCCGCCCGAGCCCCAGGTGCGCCGGCCGCGCCTCATTGCCATCGCCAACCAGAAGGGCGGCGTCGGCAAGACCACGACCGCGATCAACCTCGCCACCGCTCTGGCTGCCGCCGGCGAACCGGTGCTGCTGATCGACCTCGACCCGCAGGGCAACGCCTCCACCGGGCTCGGCATCCTCCGCTCCGACCGCCCGCGCGGCACCTACGGCATGCTGTTCTCCGATCTCCCGGCCACGGAGGCCGCACGCGACACGTTGGTGCCCAATCTCGGGCTGATCCCCGCCGAGGCCGACCTGGCCGGTGCCGAGGTCGAGCTCGCCACCCTCCCCCGCCGTGAATTTCGCCTGCGCGATCGCCTGGCGCCGCTGCGCGCCGGCGCGCCGTACAGCTTTGTGTTGATCGACTGCCCGCCCAGCCTCGGCTTGCTCACCCTGAACGCGCTGGTGGCGGCGGACTCGGTCCTGGTGCCGCTGCAATGCGAGTTTTATGCCTTGGAGGGAATCAGCAGCCTGATGCATACGATCGAGGCAGTACGGAGGAACTTCAACCCGTCGCTGCAATTGCAGGGCGTGGTGCTGACGATGTTCGACCGCCGCAACCGGCTGTCCGACCTGGTGGCGAACGACGCGCGCGGCCATTTCGGTGAATGGGTGTATGAAACCGTGATTCCCCGCAACGTCCGTATCGGCGAGGCGCCCAGCCACGGCCAGCCGGTCCTGGTGTACGATGCGCGCTCTCCCGGTGCCGTCGCCTATGGCGCGATGGCCGCCGAATTGCTGCGGCGCGAGCAAGCGGGAGCCCGGCGCGTGCTGCGGCCGGCGTCCTGATGGCCGCGCGACCGTCCCGCCCGGCACTGGGCCGCGGCCTGGCCGCCTTGCTTGGAGACATCACCGTGGCGCCGCCCGGCGCCACCGCCTTGCCCGCCGCCACCTCCGGCCTGCGCCAGATCCCGCTTGACCTGCTGGACCCCAACCCGTTCCAGCCGCGGATGGTGTTCGCGCAGGAGTCGCTGGAGGAACTGGCTGCGTCGATCCGTGCCCGTGGCATCCTGCAACCGATCCTGGCGCGCACCCATCCGACCAAGACCGACCGCTTCTGCATTGTCGCCGGCGAGCGCCGCTGGCGCGCTGCCGCCCTGGCGGGGCTGCACGAAGTGCCCGCGATCGTCCGCGACATGTCGGATGCCGAGGCTGGCGTCGCCGCATTGATCGAGAACCTGCAGCGTGCCGATCTGAACCCGATCGAAGAAGCCGAGGGCTACAGCCGCCTGCTGGACGAATTCGATATCACCCAGGAAAAGCTGGGCGAGGCGGTGGGCAAGTCCCGCGCCCACATCACCAACATCCTGCGCTTGCTCAACCTGCCGCCGGGGGTGCAGACGGAGGTCCGCAAAGGCAACCTCAGCTTCGGCCATGCGCGGGCCTTGCTCGCGCATCCGGATCCCGAGGCGCTGGCCGCCTCGGTCACCGCGCGGGGCCTGACGGTACGCCAGACCGAGGCGCTGGCCTCGCAGGGCTCCCTGGCGAAGCGCAAGCCGCAGGAGCGCCGCGGGGCCGCGCCGGACGTGGTGGCCCTGGAGCGGCGGCTGGTGGACCGGCTGGGATTTCAGGCGCGGGTCAGCCCGGGGCGGCTGGGCCGCATTACCGTGGTGCTGGATTTCGCCGATCTGCACCAGCTCCAGGCCTGGGTGGACGCGCTGACCACATAGCTGGTCCGCGGCCCAACGCGCCCCCCGGCCCAACGCGCCCCGCAGCCCAACGCGCTCGGACCGATTTTCCTGGCGCCCCGCCCCTGCCGCAGGGGAGGCATCCCAAAAACGTGATGCTGCACCTGCGAAAGCAATGTCAATATTGTTGTCGTAATAGGCCGATTCAGCGCCGGAGAAGCGTGCCGCGGCCGAATTGTCCAGGGGGCAGGACCGTTTGCCGTTCTCGAGGTTCCGCCATGATGATTACATCACCTGAGATTTCCCGCGGAAACAGTGCGTTCCGGGGCACTGCCGGAAACACTTGTGGCCAGGGCAATGCCCGGCACCGGACCGCATCGGGAGACACGCCATGAGGCTCCCGCGGCGCCATTCCGGCGATGGCGGGGCCAGCTCCGCCACCATCGACAGCATCCTCACCGCATGCACCGTCGTTCTGTTGCTCGCCAGCCTGGGCGGGCTCGCGGCCTTGATCACCAGCCTGCATGTCGGGCTGCGGGTGGGCGACATCCTGGTGTTCAAGCCCAGCACCGAGATCATGGGCGGCCTGCCCGCCACGGCGACATTCGCCGGCGTCGAGTCGAAGCCGGCCGGATCACGGGTCGCGTGCACGCTCGATCCCGCGGTGATGGCGCATGGCGGCGGCAGCCTCGTGGTGGAAAACAAGTCACTGGTGAAGCCGGTCTACGGCGTGCACTGGTCAGGCGCACAGACCAGCAAGGACGGGGCCAGTTGCGGCACCTCCGCCGACCTCGTGATATCACGGATGGACCTCCAGTCGCTGGTGAACGCGATCGGCGGATTCAGCCTGGACAGCCGCGGCAACGTGCTGTGAGGGGCGGTGCGTCTGAGGGGCGGAAGCGGCACGTCTGATGGTTTGAGGCGGCGCATCTGAGGGCCTGAGGCACCGCGTCCGAGGGCCTGAGGCACCGAACCCATCGTGGCGGAGCTTGCACGAGGCCCCCTGCCCGCCTTATCCGCCAGTCATGCCAGCCCCGCCCGACTCGGCCGAGGCCGAACTTCGCCGCCTGCTCGACATCATGGCCGCACTGCGCGATCCCGCGACGGGCTGTCCCTGGGACCGGGAGCAGGATTTCGCTTCGATCGCGCCATACACGATCGAGGAGGGTTACGAAGTCGCCGACGCCATCGCCCGCCGCGACTTTGCCGCGCTCCCCGATGAATTGGGCGATCTGCTGTTCCAGGTGGTTTATCACGCCCGCATGGCCGAGGAGGCTGGCCGCTTCACCTTCGCCGACGTGGCGCGCGCCATCGCCGACAAGATGATCCGCCGCCATCCCCACGTCTTCGGCGACGCCGCCGCGCGTGACGCCGCGGCGCAGACCGCTGCCTGGGAAGCGCAGAAATCCGCCGAACGCGCTGCCCGGGATGAGACCGGCGTGCTCTCGGGTGTGCCCATCGCCCTGCCTGCTCTGGTCCGTGCCGCCAAGCTGACCGCGCGCGCCGCCCGTGTCGGCTTCGACTGGCCGGACGCCGAGGCGGTGCTCACGAAGCTGGACGAGGAAACCGCGGAACTGCGGGCCGAGCTTGCCGCTGCCGATCCGGTGCGCCTTCAGGATGAGGTCGGCGACCTGCTGTTCGTGCTGGCGAACCTCGCACGCAAGTTGAACCTCGACCCGGAAGCGTGCCTGCGGCATGCCAACCTGAAGTTCGCGCGCCGCTTTCAGGGAATGGAGCACCAGGCGGAAACTACAGGAAAGACGCTGGCTGACATGTCACTTGAGGAGATGGAAGAGCTTTGGAAAAAAGTTAAGATACATCAGGTGATTACAGAATAGACTTAAGAATTTGATCCAACCGTCTTCGCGGGCGCCGGATGTCCGCAGCATCATGCGGCTGCGGAATGTTTGCGTTGGGGGCCGCTGGCCTTGCATCGCATCCCCTCAAGCGGCCCAGGCTGATGTCGGTCTTGTCCGCGCGGCGCGGATTTCCTGCCAAGGCGGGGTCACCACACGATCCGTCCAAAACTGTTGGGGTGGACGGCCCCGCGGCATCGAGTGCCAGAATTGGGGCTGTGAGCAACCAAGACTGGAGCCGTCCGTGACCCAATATAAGCGTATAGGCATCGACACGTCCA
>Ga0335072_10014718_pt1 | contig 11111 bp, 14 predicted proteins | sample Lox_Sample_21_FD_206725 | JGI IMG/M metagenome (GOLD analysis project Ga0335072, IMG submission 206725) | Soil microbial communities from Loxahatchee National Wildlife Refuge, Florida, United States - Lox_Sample_2.1 | ecosystem: Environmental > Terrestrial > Soil > Wetlands | place: USA... | reverse complement strand
CTCGGCGCCATGCGGTTCGGCACGACGACCGACCAAGCGACGTCGTTCGCGATCTTGGACCGCTACGTCGCGGCAGGCGGCAACTTCATCGACACCTCGAACAACTACTTGTTCTTCGTGAACGGCACGCAGGGCGGCGAGAGTGAAGCGTTGCTTGGCCGATGGCGAGCCAGCCGCCATGTCAGTGACGAGATCGTGATTGCGACGAAGGCCGGGGCACGGCCTATCGCGCCGGCGACCGGCTTCGATACCCCGCGCGAAGGTCTGTCACGTGCGGCGATCCGGGAAGCCAGCGAGCGCAGCCGGGAACGCCTCGGCGTGGAGCGGATCGACCTGTACTACGCGCACGTCCCTGATCAGACCGGGACCCCGCTGGACGAGCAGGTCGCCGCGTTCGGGGAGCTGGTCGCCGATGGCGCGGTCGGCCTGCTCGGCCTGAGCAATCACTGGGCCTGGCAGGTGGAACGGGCACGGGGCATTGCGGCCGCTACTGGGACCGCAAGGGCCGACGTCCTGCAGTATCACCACACCTATCTGCGCATGCGCACCGACATCCCCGATCTGCGTTTCTCGCCGGACGGTGAGATCGGCGTCGCGGACGGATCGATCCTTAGCTACCTGCGCGCCGAGCCGAGTCTGACGCTGGTGGCGTACTCGCCGCTGCTCAACGGCGCGTACACCCGTCCCGACAAGCAGCTGGACCGCGCCTACGACCATCCTGGGACGCGGGCCCGGCTCCAGCGGCTCGAGCAGGTCATGCGGGAGACGGGCGCGACGGCGAACCAGGTAGTTCTGGCGTGGCTGATTGGGGGCGAGCTGCCGATCGTGCCGCTCATCGGCGCATCCTCGGTAGCGCAGCTCGACGAGAGCTTGGCGGCGGTCGACCTCGAGCTCAGCGCGGAGCAGAGGCAGCTTCTTGACGCGGCGAACTGAGGTAGCCGTCCGGCGACTCGCACGTATCGATCGCGCGGGCATAGTAGCTGATCTTCATGTCGATGGCGTCCAGGTGGGCAGCCATCGTGTCCAGCTGGGCAAGGACCCGCTTGCGGTGGGCATGCAGGAGCGCGAGCCGCTCGTCCTCGTTCCCGTCACCGGCACGTACCAGCTCGGCGTAGCGGCGTACTTCGCGGATCGGCATGCCTGTCGCCCGCAGCTTAGTGATCAGCTCGATCCAGCCGAGGTCGCGTTCGGAGTAGCGACGATGCCCAGATCCGGCCCGGCTGACACCCAGCATCAGGCCATCGCGCTCGTAGTAGCGCAGCGTGTGCCGCGTCAACCCAGTGCGCTCGGCCACTTCGGAAATTGTCAGGTCCTCAGACGTCATGCACCCAGTCTCACGGTTGGAGTGTGCTCGAAGTCAAACACGTTTGCCTGATGAAATAGGCCTATGGAGACCCTCCCTACGTTGAGCGGCGATCGTTGGGGCGAGGACGACAACGCCCTTCGTTATGACGCGTACGCACGCGAGTACCCGAGTTACCGGGAGACCAGCCGGGACCTCATCGCTCTTGCCCTGCCGTCGGATGACGCCGGTGTCGCTGACGCCGCCGTCCTTGACCTGGCCTGCGGAACCGGCGCGACGACCCGCGAGATCCTGTCGATGCTCGGCTCGGACGGCAGGGTCACGGCCGTGGATAAGTCGGCGGCCATGCTCGGGGTGGCAGCCAAGTCCACTGCCGACCCTCGCGTTACCTGGATTCTCGCCCGCGCTGAGAATGTCGATCAGCATGTGACTGAGCCAGTTGACGCCGTCATCTGCAATTCCGCTATCTGGCAGACCGATTTCGCGGCGACCGCGACGGCCGTGCGCGCGGCGCTGAAGCCGGGCTCTGTGTTCGCGTTCAACGTGCCGGTCGGCTTCCTCGATGACGCTGATGGTCACCGGCCCGATGACAGGTATCCACCGCTGCTGGGCGAGATGCGAGCGATCGCCGAGCGCGACTATGGCTGGGCGCCGGATGACCGAGCGCCACGTCTGGTCAGACACCGGCTGACTCGGGAGTCGATCTGCCGCGCCCTGGTGGCCGCGGGCTACGACGTCGAGCAGGTTACCGACGTCATTCATCAAGACAGTGCCGCGTCCCAGCGTGCGTGGCTGTCGATACCAATTTTCACCAGAGACCGGCTTGCTGGCCTGCCCTACGAGGACCGTATGCGCGTACTGGACAAGGCCTACGAACGCCTGGGGCCTGGCCAGACCCAACAAGCGCGGTGGGTCACCTTTGTCGCCCGGTCGGATCCGCAGATCATAGGCAGCTAAGCCTTCTACCAGCCAGCGCCCGGGGTGGGGTGCAACTCGTTGCAGGGTCAAGCGCAGTTAATGATCGCTTGCGATGGCGATCGCTATCAGCTCCGCCGCCAGGCGACATTGCGAAGGAGACCTCAGATAGAAGGCGCCCCCAGGATTGGCTGACGCCAGATTCCTGAGGGCGCCCGCAGTGCGTCTCCAGGATTGCTAGAGAGCAACCCCTGGAGGCGTCTGACGATTGGTGAACATCGCGAGCACCTCCTTCCTAATACAGAGGACATGTCTTGCCGCGGCGCGCTCACTGTAAGACTGCAGGCCGAAATACGGCAACGCATTTACCCGCGGCCAAGATCGTCACGTGCTCGGCGGTCACGTCAGGGTGCCGGCGGCCAACTGGCGGAGACGCGTTGTCCGGCCGACTATCTGCAGGAAGCAAAGTAGCTCCTCCTCGCCGTCACATTCCGGCCAGCCGCGGCGGGTGCGATCACGGGCCACTGGCCTGATGACTGCCATGGCCGACATCCCGAGCGGCTAGGAGAGGTCTTTCCGATGGTCCGGCGCCGGCGACTCGCTGCTGAGCTGCGGCGGCTGCGCGAGGCCGCCGGCCTGACTTGCGACGAGGCCGCCCAGCGGCTGGGCTGTTCCGCGTCGAAGATCAGCCGGATTGAGACAGGGCGGGTGGCCGTCTCCCCGCGGGACGTCCGCGACTTGCTCGCGATCTATGGCGCCGCGGATGATCAGCGCAACAGCCTGATCCGGCTCGCCCGCGAGGCCCGCAAGAAAAACTGGTGGCAGGACTACGGCGACAGCGTCGAGCCACACCTGGCGACGTACCTCGGGATGGAAAGCGAGGCGTCCGAGATCAGGCAATACAGCTTGGCCCGCATACCGATCCTGCTGCAGACAGAGGGCTACGCGCGCGCGGTCGTCACAGCCGGCCGGGCCGGCCCGGGCAAGTATCCGGGTCCAGAGGACCGCGTGGTCGAGATGATGCTGGAGCGTCAGCGGCTCGCCCAGGCCAACCCGCAGAACGTGTGGGTAGTCATGGACGAGGCCGCGTTACACCGCAAGGTCGGCGGGCGGGAGCTCATGCGCCAGCAGATCGAGCACCTCATGGAGCTGAGCTCGGGGAACACCACGTTCCTGCAATTCATCCCGTTCACCAGCGGCGCTTACCCAGCCCTCGACCTGCCGTTCGTGCTCCTGGGCTTCCCCGACCAGGCCGACCCGGACGTGGCGGCCATCGGCTACCCGACAGGCGTGCTGTGGATTGAGGACATCGCCGACGTCGACCGGTACAACGTGCTGTTTCATCACCTGCAGGCGGCAGCACTGTCGCTCGCCGGCTCGGCGGCGCTAATGAGCTCGGCGCTGGCAAACCTGTAGCCCGCCCGCTTCCACGAGCTACGCTCTCGCCGCCCGCTGCGGAGTCGCGTGCCGCGGACCAGTCGTAGGTGTCTGCACGCAGTCGCAGAGCGCGGGTGCTGCGGCTAGCCGCCGATCCCGGTTACCAGTTCCCTGATCAGATCAGCGTGCCCGTTGTGCTGGGCATACTCCTCGATCATATGGTTGTAGATCCAGCGCAACGAGAACTCGGCACGGTGGCCACCCCGCACCGCGACACCGATGTCGTCGAGACCATGCGCTGCCGCCGTCAGCCTGCTGTGTTCGCACTCCTCCTGCCACGCTGCGAGGTCAGCGGCCCAGTCAGCGGCATCCAGCGGCGCCCAGTCGACGTCCCTGGCCTTATCCGACAAAAAGATCGCTGGCAAGTCAGGCTGCCCAAGAGCGCGCCCGAACCAATTACGCTCAACATCGGCGATGTGCCGTACGATGCCGTGCAGCGACATCAATGAGGTCGGCACCGGCCGCCGCTTGCGCTGCTCATCGTCCAGGCCTTCACATTTGAGCAGCAAACGGGCCCGATGGTACTCAAGCCAGCCCTCCAGCCCGGCCCGCTCGGGACCGGTGAATGGCGGGTCGACTGGCTCGGGACCGATTAGGTCTCCTGGCACCGGCCAACCCTAGCAGCCGGCATTCACTATCAAACCGGCGAGTTCAGGAGCGTCTGACTGTCCGTGTAAATGATCGTGACTACGAGCACGGCTGAATAGTCATGACCTGCGGCTGGAAAAGATGTCGTCACTTGTGACAGGACGCTCCATGTAGATCATGGGGCTGGGCGAGTCGGTAGCGAAAGGCTCGGTTTCGGTGTAGCCAAGTTGGCGGTAGAAGTTGATGACGTGGGTGCGGGCGGGCAGGACATCGAGGATGAGCCGGGTCATGCCGTGCTGGCCGGCGTGGTGGTGGGCGTGGCGCATAAGCGCGCGGGCTATGCCGTTGCCCCGCCAGTCGGGCCGGACGTAGAGCCGCCTGATCTCGCCGGTGCGTTCCTCGGAGCAGCGGGCCAGACCAACGCAGCCGCACGGCTGCCCGCCGCAGTCAGCGATGAGCAGCGCGCCCGGCGCGCGGTAGGCGGACGGGAGGTTGCGGCACTCGCGCTCGAGCACGGCGGGCAGCTCGCCGATCCCGGCGGGCACTGCCCGGCCGGTCTCGGCCAGCGTCGCGGCCATGTACTCGAAGACCAAGGCGGCGGCGTCTTCGCTGCGGCCGGCTGCGAACGCGCTGACCACGCTGGCCTGCATGGTCATGGCACGTCAGTGATCCTCAGCTGGATGCCGAGTGATTGGGTGGGCCGTCGGGCCGACGTAGAGGAATGAGCGCTCCGGCTCGGGCAGCCAGCTGGCTTCGGCCGACGACAGGTAGTACTTCATGATCATACATAACCTCATTAGCTTAGTTTTGGGCCGACATCCGGTCCTGAGTGTCGACGGCACTCCGACGCCCGTCCCGAGCGACATCGGTGCCTACCCCAGCGCGCGCGTCCAGGTATCGATCTGTTTGTCGGCATAGTCCGCCGCCGGGCCCCAGTAGTCACCGTGACCCTCGGCGTGGAGCCTGGCCCACGGCTGCTGGCCGGTAACTGCGGACGTCCGGAGCAGCTCGAACATCGCACGTGAATGCGCGCCGATCAGGTGCGGTAGCTCTCGCCGCTGCTCACTGGTCAGTCCGTAACCGTCGGCAAGCGCCCGTACGCGCGGCGCGTCCTTGTCGGGATCGCCGCCTGGATCGAGGGGCACGAAGCTGGTGACAGACCAGGCCAGGTCCCATAGCCGCGAGCCGGGTGCAGCGCCGTCCCAGTCGATGAAGACCCAGCGGTCGTCGGCGCAGACTAGGTTCCAGCTGGCCAGGTCGTTATGGCAGATCAGGTCTGCGCGGTCGCACTTGATGACCACGTCCCAGCGGGCATCGGGGGGCGGCCGGAAGCCGTCGGAGAGATCGTGCAGCTCGCGGATTAGCCTGCCTACTCGGTGCAGGCCGTCGAGATCCATCGGCGGCAGGTCATGTGCTATCGGGCCGGGTACGTATTCCACCACGTGCCGGCCCAGTTCGTCACGGCCCAGTGTCTCGGGTGCTCCGGAGAACCCCGCGATGTTGAGATAGGACATGAATGCTTCGACCGCGGCAGTGTGCGGTCCTGCGGGCTTACGGACGGTATCGCCGACGCGCACCACTCCGGCCGAGACGTTCCCGCCCGTCAGCGCATGCTCTTGCGGCTCAGTCACCGCGGCATTGTCGCAAGCAAAGCCGCTGGCCGCTAACGGTTTTCGTGCGTGACCCCCACCCTGACCGGGCCGCGACTGGCGGCTGGAGCGGACGCGTGGCTGTAACCCGACGGTGAGGTCGTGACCCTTGTTAGTCCTTGCGGCCGGCCAGCACGAGGGTGACACCGAGGCCGATGATCGCCAGGCCGCCTGCGCCGCCGACGAGCGCGAGACGACGGGGGGACTTAGCGAACCACGAGCGGACGGCGCTCGAGACCAGCGCCCAGCAGCTGTCAGAGGTAACGCCGATCACGATCGCTATCGCACTGAGGATTAGCATCTGGGCCGGGATGTGCCCGGCGGCGCGATCGACGAACTCCGGCAGCACTGCGGCGAACAAGATCACGGCCTTCGGGTTCGTGACGCCAACGATGAGACCTTCGCGGGCAGCGCGCACGGTGCCGCGCGGCTCGGCCGCGCTGGCTAGCACTTCGGCGAGCGCCCCGCGTCGGCGGAACGCCTGAATGCCGAGCCAGATCAGGTAGATCGCACCTGCCAGCCTGATCGCCGTGAAGACAGTGGCCGAGCGCTCCACGAGCGTGCCAACGCCCAGCGCCACGCACACCGCCACGACCGCATTCCCCACCGCGTGTCCGGCAGCCGACGCCAGAGCGGTGCCGCGGCCGTGCGCCAGAGCGCGGCCGATAACGAATAGCACGCCTGGGCCGGGGATAACGATCAGTACGAGCGATGCGAGTGCGAACGCGGCAATCTGACCGCCGGACACCATGCCGCCAACATAACGCCTGCGGGCCTGCCAGACCCGCGACATCTTTGCTGCCGAAACACTCCCTGGCCTTGTTCAGCGAGATGCTCGGGTGAAGTCAGCTGTCCAGTTGGTTTCCCAGGTCGCGCCGTCGTCGGTGGAGAAGGCCTGCTCCCAACGGGCGCTGGTGGCCGTAATGTCCGACCAGCGGTAGCGGACAAGCACTGGCGTGCCCTGATGAGAGTCGGGGCAGAAGAAGTCGCCGACTCCGTCGGCAAACCGGCCTACTACCGGCGGCTCGACACCGCCGGCACCGCCGGTGACCCAGTAGATAGACCAGGTCTTATCCGTCTCGTCGTACAGCCGCAGCGCCAGGCCCTTGTAGCCCATCACCGGCGAGGTGAGTTCGTCGAAGTTCCCCGCGCCATCGAGCACCGGCGTGCAGTGGAGGTCCGCAGCGAACTCGTCCCACTCTTCGCACCCGGTGAGCCGCTCTCGCAGCCGCCGCTGCCGAGAGTGCCAAGCGCCATGCAGGAAGTCGAAGTCGTGCCGTCCGTCGTGGTCGGGAGTCAGGTCATCTGTTGTCATGCCAGGACCGTAGTCCGGTCTACTGACAGCCGCTGTCAGTGAAGAACCATGATGTGGCTCGATAAGCGTGGTCCCGTTGCGCGTGGGCTGGGCCGGTTCACAGGAGCCCACCGGCCAACTCCTCGGCCGTCATCGATCCGGGCGGCGTTCTTTCGAAGGCCATGCGGTTGGCGACCGCCTGGAGGCGCTGGTTCACTTGCGTCTGTACGCCGTAGAGGCGGCCGAGCAGGACAATTTCCCCATTCAGCCAGTCGGCCTCGACGTTCCCCGTCTGCCGCTGCAGACTCTGCCAGGATGACCCGCCCTCCCTCGCCGTCCCGCCGACGGGCCGGGTGAAGCCGCGCCAGCGGCGGCGCTCCTCGTCGTCGGATTCGTCGGCGACCTCGATGCCCGCCGCTGCGTAGCATGCTCGCGCCTCGGCCCTCGCGGCGGCCCTCAGCCGGTCGGCTATGGGATCCTTGCCCGTACCGCAGGCCGCCTCGATGGCGTTCGAGACGTTGCCCAGCAGCTTCAGGTACTTGTACTTCATAACGTGCGGAGTTGCCGCGGCGTCGAAGCCACTCGCTTGCAGATCCTCGGCCATCCTCTCAGCCACGGCGTCGTTGCCTTCCGGGTACCGCCCGACATCGAGGATGCCCGAGACCGGTGCCGTGGCGATCTCGACAACGCCCGGCTCAAGGTGCGTGCCCGCGAGGATCACCCGCATGCCGTAGGTATTGGCGAACCGGCGGGCGGCCAGCCGCTCGTTCTCGACGCCGTTCTGGGCACACACGACCGTGATCTCTGGTGGCGCGCACAAGGCCAGTTCGGCAAGGAGCGCCTCCGAGTGCTGGCTCTTCGTGGCGAGCAGGACGACGTCGTTAGGCCGCAGCCCGACGGCTGCGGCCGTCGCCACAGCCGGCACGGGCAGGAGGACGGAGCCTTGCGGATCCCGTAGTTCGAGGCCTTTAGCCTGCAGCACTTCGAGGTGCTCACCGCGGGCGACGAGCACGACGTCGCAGCCGCCCTGGAAGAGGCGGCCGCCGATGGCGCCGCCGATCGCGCCCGCGCCAAGGATGACGTACCTCACCGGCATATGAGTCTTCTTCCTCCTTCCACGACCGTTCTCCTAGTTCTTACGATCTCGTCCGGTGACCCCGAACAGGAACTCGGCAACTGATGGTTGCCGGAACTACCGGCCAGAGCCGGAGCCCTCGCCGCAGCTGGAACGCGCCAACCATCAGGCTGGCCGGGTCGAAGCAGGCCCGCCGGGATTGCCCGCAGGTTCAGGGGCTGACGGGCTGTTTGTGTACCGACGCCTGGTAGATCTGCTCGATCGACGACTCGAGTTGAGCGTTGAACTGCTCGTCGGTCTGGCTTTCCGTCAGCCCTTCGAGAAGCGCGCGCGAGAAGCTGGCGATCAGGGTGGGATCGCGGGCGAGCCGCGCGCAGGCCTCATCACGGCTGTAGCCGCCCGACAAGGCGACGACCCGGAGGACGCGCGGGTCAGATGCCAGGTCGCTGTACAGGCCAGGCTGCGTAGGGATGGTGATCTTCAGCATCACGGTCGCGCTGTGAGGCAGCGCCTCGACGTGCTTGGCGATGGCGTCGCGCAGCAGAGTTTCAGCCTGCTCCTTGCGTGGGCTGGAGATGCTGACCTCGGGCTCGATGATCGGCACCAGCCCTGCTGCCATGATCCGGCTGGCGTAGTCGAACTGCTGGTCTGCAATCGCGGAGATCCCGGCCTCGTTGGCATCGTTGATCACCGAGCGCATCTTGGTGCCGAAGATCCGGTGCCGCTGCGCGCGCTCCAGCAGATCATCGAGAGTGTCGATGGGCTTCATAAGCTGCACGCTGTCCTGCTCGGGGGCCAGCCCCTTGTCGACTTTCAGGAACGGGACAACGTTCTTCTCGTCCCACAGATACCGCGCCGTGGGGACGCCGCTGACGTGCCGTTCCATCGTCTGCTCGAACAAGATCGCGGCGAGCACACGCGAGCCGTCAAACGCCGGGCTGGTTAGCACACGGACCCGCATGGCGTGCACCAGGTCGAACATCTCGGCGTCAGAGCTGTAGCGGTCGCGCCCGATGCCGTACTCGGCCAGCGCCTTGGGCGTGCTGCCGCCGCTCTGATCAAGGGCAGCGAAGAAACCGCGGCCGTTCCTGACCTTCTCTGACTGGGTCGTGTTCACCCTTCCTTATTCTGGCACTAGCCGTGCGGGGCTGCCCCCGCGGGGATGACAGGGCGATGAGGGTCACAGCGGTCCGTGGCCGGGAGACAGCTGGCACGGCCGGACTGTCCGGGCAGTGCCCCGGCGGCTGAAGGCGGTGTTGAGCGGCCGGACCAGGTCCGCTGCGCGGTCACGACACGCGCGCGATGATGTCGGCGACTGTCTGCGGCTGCGAGAGGAACGGGTGGTGGCCCGCCTTCACCTCGATGATGTTGTCCGCGCGGCGTGCAAATTCGCGTTGGGCCCCCGCCGGGGTGCCCCGGTCCTCGGTACACACCACGTATGTCGTGGGCAGGTCATGCCACGCCGCCGCCTGGACGGGCTGCCCCGTCACGGCCAGCGTCTGCCGGACCAGACGAGCCGCTGCGTCGCGGGCGATGCCCGGCGGGCAGTCCTGGGCGAACGTCTCGGCGAACAGCTCGGGCCTGGCACCGAACGTGCCGCCGTCGGGGTCGAAGTCCAGGAACGGCGGCGGCACGGCAGCGCCGAACGTCGACAGCGACTCGCCCGGCTCGGGCAGGTAGCTCGAGACGAACACCAGGTGACGCACCGTCTTTATGCCCACCGCTGCCTCGGCGACGACGATGCCGCCGTAGCTGTGCGCCACGACCACGATCGGCTCGTCCCCCTCGGTCAGGACCGAGCGCACCGCGACGACGTCTTCGGGCAGCCCGGGACGGAAGGACGGCTAGATGATGCCTTCCAGCAGCGACAGCCCGGCGCTCGGGTCGGCATCCGCTCCCAGGCCCCGATATCGTCATTAGCCGCCACGCGGAGGAGAAGCAGCCGATGACCTCGTTCAGCACCACCAGGCTTGTCCTGAAGCAGCCAGAAGAATCAGACGTCGAGCCGCTCATGGCGATGGATGCTGACCCGGAGGTGATGCAGTACATCGGCACCGGCGCGATTATCTCCCCGGACCGGAGCCGGGCGCTGCTGGCCGTGACCCGGCGGCGGGAACAATGGGATGAGCAGGGCTTCGGCATGTGCTCGGTGATCGTCAGGGAGACCGGCGACTACGCCGGCTGGGTCATGCTCGCGGTGCCTGCCTTCCTGCCGGAGATCTTGCCTGCCGTTGAGATCGGGTGGCGGCTGCGCCGCGAGTACTGGGGGCAGGGGTATGCCACAGAGGCGGCTGCGGAACTGCTGCGCTTCGGGTTCGCCGGAGCCGGACTGGACCGGGTCGTCAGCATCCGCGACATCGACAACGCGCGGTCAAAGCGCGTGATGGACAAGCTGGGTCTGCGCTTTGAATGCCAGACGACGGTGCCCGCGACCGGTCAGCTCGTCGCCGTGCACGCGATCGCTCGCCAGGAGTTCGACCTGCACGACGGCAGCAGGGCGATCTGACCTGGCCGCGTTGCCGTCAGCTCCCTGCGGCGGCCTCGCCGCGGGGCGGGTCATCAGGAGCGCCGCCGCCCGCGGTGCGGCTTGCCTGCGGTGCCGGACCTGGCGGCGTGTTCGGCTGCGACGGCCGGCCTCCGATGAAGTCCTCCCAGTCTGCCTGGACGGGCTTCCAGTGGCGGTCGAAGGCTGCGGCCCGGCGGGTGCAGTGCTCCAGCTTCTTTCCTCGGTAGAGGCGCCGCGCCCAGATTGAGTTCGGCCGGGCCAGCCGCACCGCGCCGATGAACCCGACCGGCGGCAGGAACAGGCCGAACAACCCCGACCGGTACTTGCCCTTGAGGACGCAGACG
>Ga0335072_10014717_pt1 | contig 11112 bp, 9 predicted proteins | sample Lox_Sample_21_FD_206725 | JGI IMG/M metagenome (GOLD analysis project Ga0335072, IMG submission 206725) | Soil microbial communities from Loxahatchee National Wildlife Refuge, Florida, United States - Lox_Sample_2.1 | ecosystem: Environmental > Terrestrial > Soil > Wetlands | place: USA: Florida... | reverse complement strand
CAGCCGGCCGCCTCAACGCGACCAGGCTCGTCAGCCTCTGGGGCCTCTCTGAGCTGCGCGTCATTCGCGCCACTGACCAACACATGAGCATCGGAGCCGGTGCGACCTTCACTGATCTGCGCAAGAGCGCAATCGTCTCCGAGGAGTTCCCTCTGCTCGCGCAAGCGGCAAGCTGGATCGGCTCCATCGCCAACCAGACTCGTGCTACGGTCGGCGGCAATCTTGTGAATGGCTCGCCCGCGGCGGATTCCTCGCCCGCGCTGCTCGCATACGATGCGGGGATCGAACTGATCTCCGCGCGCGGCAGCCGGCGCGTGCCTTACAGCGAATTTCATACCGGATACAAGCGCACAGTTCTTGCTGCAGACGAACTGCTCTACGCCATTCATCTGCCCCGTCGCTTTGCGCGGCATCGACAGTATCTGCGCAAAGTGGGCACGCGGCGCGCCATGGCCATCGCCAAGGTTGCGTTGGCGGGCACAGGGCTCATCGAGTCGGGAACGATTCGCGAGGTTCGTCTCGCAGCAGCGAGCCTCGCCCCGTCTCCCACGCGGCTCTACCGTACGGAAGAAATCTTGCTCGGCCGGCAGATCACGAAGGAAACCCTTCGCGCAGCCCGCGCCGCAATTCTGGCCGAAGCGCTGCCCATCGACGATATCCGCTCCACGGCTGCGTACCGCCGCGGCGTGGCCGCCAATCTCCTGCAGGAATTTCTGTTCCAACTCGGCGGCGAGGAGTTTCGGCCATGAACGCGACGCTGGCAGCCTGGAACCAGGCCGATGAGCCGGAGGCTCTCGACGCGATGCTGGCCTGCTGTGGCTCGCGGCGGTGGGCCAAGGCCATAGTCGCTCTGCGCCCCATCGCCAGCGTGGAAGAGTTGTCCGCCGCCGCAGACCGCCTGTGGAGCACGATGGAGGAGCCGGACTGGATGGAGGCCTTCGCCTGCCATCCGCGCATCGGCAAACGGAACACACAGCACGCTGCGCTCAAATCCGCCGCGTGGTCCGCGCAAGAGCAGTCGTCCACCGCGCAAGCCGCCGACCGTGTCCTCGCCGATTTGGCCGCCGGCAATACACTCTACGAGGAGCGCTATGGTTTCACCTACATCGTGTGCGCGACAGGCAAAACTGCTGAGGAGATGCTGGCCATCCTGCATCGCCGTTTGGCCGGCAGCCGCGAAGCCGAGCTGCGCGAGGCTGCCGAGCAGCAGCGCCAGATTACCCAAATTCGTTTAGGAAAGTGGTTAGTAGAATGAGCATCATTACGACACATGTCTTGGATACAGTCCGAGGAAAGCCCGCTGCCGGTGTCGCCGTTCGCCTGGAGCGGCACGAGATCGACCGCCGCACCGCCGGGCGCTGGGCGCCTGTCTCCGCTGCGGAAACCGACACCGACGGACGCTGCCGCAGCCTCGCACCGAATGCAACCGCCGGCATGTACCGGCTCACCTTCGAGACCGGCGAGTACCTGAAGCGCGATGGCCGCGCCAGCCTGTATCCGGAGGTCTGCATCACTTTCGCCTGCGACGGCGAGGGGCACTATCACCTGCCGCTGCTGTTGAGCGACAACAGCTACACCACCTATCGAGGAAGTTAGAGAGATGGCCAGACTGGCAGAGAATCGCTACGGAAAATCGCGGGTACGGCTGTCGCGGATCACGCGTCTTAAAGGTCCGAATGGGGGAGACCGCCACGAGTTCCAGGAGTGGACCGTCCAGGTGCTCTTGCAGGGCGACTTCGACACAAGCTTCACCGCGGCGGACAACAGCAAGGTTCTGCCTACCGACACGATGAAGAACACCGTGTACTCCATCGCACGCGGCTCCAAGGCCGCAACCATCGAAGAATTCGCGATGGAGTTGGGCGATTATCTCCTCAGCAATAATGCACAGGTCTCGAAAGTAAGCGTCGAGATCGCAGAAAAATCGTGGCAGCGCATGATCGTCGAAGGTGCGCCAGAAGCCACGACCTTCCAACTCGGCGGCCCCGAACTGCAGACCGTCGCTGCCACGCGTGCAACCAACGGGCCGTGGACGATTGTCTCCGGCATCGACGGGCTGACCATTCTCAAGACGACCAAATCTGCCTTCACCGGCTACATTCAGGACAAGCTGACCACGCTCAAGCCCGCAACCGATCGCATCTTTGGCACGCGCGCAACCGTAAAGTGGGACTTCGTCTCCTCTGCACAGGACTTCGCCGCCGTGCGTGCACGCATCCTCACCGCGCTGCTCAAAGAATTCGCCGCGCACAACAGCATGAGCGTGCAACACACCCTATTCGATATGGGCAAAGCCGCGCTCGACGCTGCACCCGAGATCGCGCGCATCCATCTGGCCATGCCCAACCTCCATCACCTGCTCGCCGACCTGAGCCCCTTCAGCCAGGACAATCCCAACCACATCTTCGTGCCGATTGACGAGCCGCATGGCTCCATTGAAGCCACAATCGAGCGGTGATTGGCAGGCAATAAGCCTTAACCTTGCGGTTCGCTCTCCGGCTGCGCCACAATCAACAGCACCAGCCCTACCACGGTGAAGTCTCGGACAGCCGCCTCCTGCCCATTCCACAGGTGCGACTGCCACATCAGAAACCATTCGCCGCCCACGGTCAGGAAAGCCACAAGCCACATCAGCAGCGAAAGCGTAAGCCCTGCCACGGCGATCCGCTGGGATGCGCGAAAAGCGGCGGTTGCCGCGCACCGCTTACGCAGCATTTGGACAGCGGCCCACCACAGCAGCACCGCCGTCACTATCTCCCACGCGATGATGGAAAGATAAAAGGCCAAATGAATTGCGGGCGAATGGATCGCGCGACCCATACCTCGATTGCCCGGGAAGGTTGAATCCATCATCAGCACATGGCGCACAAACTGATAATTCGAATCGAAGTCGGTGAGGTTATTGAACACAATCAGCGAATAAAAGAACGCCACGCCGGCAACCAGCGAGATCTTCGCGAGGCGTGGAATCATTTTGCCCTCGCTTCGGTGGGTGAACTGGAGAAAGTGCGGAAGTACGCGGTCAACGCGTCGAGCGTGGCGTCGTTATAGCCCGGCTCCCCGGGCATCTTCGCGCCTAGTGTCTCCGCTGCAGGGTTGCGGATAATCTGCCGGAACCTCGCCGGGTCGGTGCGGGCAATGGTGCCGAGTTGCACCCAATCCCATCCTGCCACCTGCCCGCCCTGTGCGCCGCGGTTGTGGCAGCGGAAGCAATCCTGCCGGGCAATCACATAGCCTTGCACAATCGAAGAATCCGACGGCCAACGCCCGGGCGGACGAATCGCGCCAAAGACCACCGACTCTCGCCGAAACTCGATCCGTGTTACACCAAAAGGAATTTGCGGTTCGTCCTCATGTGAGAGCACTTTGAACGACGGATGAAAGAACGGGTGCGATATGAGATACGGTGCGAGCGAACGGCCGTCACCTGCGCGCGGCCACTCATCGCGGAGCTTGCCGTCAATCCGCAACACCAGCAATGGATGGTGGGCGGCGAGGTACTCGCGCGGGTAGTTGGTGCGATAGCGGTCATAACAAATCGCGACGATCAGGGCCGACTCCGGCGACTGCCCAAAGAGCCGCGCCAGTGTGCTGAGAGCTACGCCGCTGATGACAGTTTTGCCTGGGAAGTTCGGGTCGTCGCTCACGGTATAGGTTTCCTGAGGCAGCCGCAGCAGATCTTCATAGCGCAAGTAGCGCGTAGCACCCTGCGGCAAGCCGGCAAGATCGCCGCCCACCTCGAGGTCTCCGGGCGAAGAACGCTGTTCCCGCAGCATCGAAGCCGGATTGGCGACGACCGGCGCTGTCCATAGGGCAAGCGCCAGGACACCCAGGCAAGCTTTCAGCATGGCTCATGCTAACGTGAGCGCATCGCGCGGCCCAAGAGAAATCGCAACGCAACGTGCTACAGTCGAATGCAAATGGCAAACACCGTCTCTCCCGAAAAGGTTCTTTCTGACCTCGGTCTCGTGCTTCCTACTGCTCCATCGCCCGGCGGCAACTATGTTCCCGCGAAGCGCGTCGGACCGATTCTGTATCTCTCCGGAGTGATCTCGACCGGGCCAGATGGCATCATCACCGGCCTTGCCGGCGCCGACCGCACCGTCGAGGAGGGCTACGCCGCTGCGCGCGCTTGCGCGCTCACGCAGCTTGCAGTCATTCAGCGTGAGCTTGGCTCGCTCGATCGCGTCGCTGAGGTAGTCAGCGTGAATGGGTACGTTAACGCCGTAGTAGGATTCGGCGACTCGCCTGCCGTCATCAATGGCGCTTCTGATCTTCTTGTGCAGGTCTTCGGCGAGGCGGGTCGCCACGTCCGCGCAGCCTTGGGTGTCAGTGCTCTGCCGCGCAATGCGCTCGTGGAAGTCCAGATGGCCGTGCGGATAAAAGAATCATGAAAGAGCACGAGCTTCGCGCCGAGCCCACCCACTCCGTGTGGGACCGCTCGCTGACTCCTCGCCTGCACATTGCACCGGGCGACCAGGTGCAGATTCAGTGCGTGGATGCAAGCGGCGCTCAAGTGCATCCCGGGATGGCGGTCGCCGAGTATCTCGCGATCGACCGAACGCGCATCCATGCGCTCACCGGCCCCATCTGGATCGAGGGCGCCGAGCCCGGCGACGTCCTCGAGGTCCAGGTACTCGCAACCCGGCACTACGGCTGGGGTTGGTCCAGCATCGTCGAGGGCCTCGGCTTTCTCAAGGAGCGCTTCCGCGAGCCCTACCTTTTCCAGTGGCATCTCGAGGGAGAGTTCTCGCGATCACTCTTTCCCGCCGTGGTGCCGCTGCGGCCGTTTCTTGGCGTCATGGGTGTGGCCCGAGCGGAAGACGGCAGATTCCGCACTCGTCCACCCGGCCCCTTCGGAGGCAACCTCGATGTGCGCGAGCTCTGCGCCGGCGCGCGGCTCTATCTCCCCGTTTTCAATCGCGGCGCACTCTTCAGCTGCGGCGATGGACATGCCGCGCAAGGCGACGGCGAAGTATGCATCAACGGCATTGAGTGCCCGCTCGACGTCACTCTGCGTTTTCATCTGCACAAGAAGCAGCCGCTCGCCGCACCGCTTGTCGAATCCAGCGAAGCTACGGCGCCGGACTGCGGTTCGGACTCCTGGGTCGTGGTGGAAACCGGAACAGATCTCGCCGAAGCCGCTCGCAGCGCCACCGGCCGCATGGTTGATCTGCTGGTAAGCCGTTGGGGATTCAGTGAGGTCCACGCCTACATTTTGTGCAGCGTTGCCATGCGCCTGCGCCTCAGCCAGGTGGTGAATGAACCGGTGCACACCGTCAGCGCCGCACTGGCTAAGCAGATTCTCCCCGGCCGCGTGCTCTTCCCTGTTTAATCACGGCCAGCGCTGCACGCGATCGTGTCGGTGGATGTGGAAAAGCCGCCAACAACTTTCTGCGCCGATCCGTGCTTCATGCGGACGCTGCGCAACGCCTGATTGCGCAAGCATTCCAGCGACAAAATCGAAAATCTTATGTGAATTTTATGACTGAGGGCGTACTCTACCTATACCCCGTAGTGCGAAGAGGATCAGACTCAGAGACGGCCAAAAGTTGTGGCGTTTCACCTTCCTTCATTGAGCTTGAACCACGCTGAAACACGGAATTCTCATTGACCACAATTTTTCCTGTCTCAAGAAAAAACTAAGGGGTATCTCTATTCCGAGGTTGGTTCCTGTGAGGCATCTGATGCAAAGCCCCCTGTCTATGCTCCCACGGCTGTTTGCGGTTCTGGCGGTCGCAGTGCTGTACAGCTCGTCTCTGCTGGCGCAACAAACGCTTGGTGGAATCACCGGCGAGGTTACAGACGCATCCGGAGGCGTGATTCCCAACGTGGCGGTCAGCGTTACAGACGAGCAGACCGCGCTCACGCGCACGACGACCACGAACGGACAAGGAGTCTACACCTTCGTCAACCTGCCCATCGGCACCTACACGCTCACCTACACGGCTACCGGTTACGAGGCGCAAAAGACGCCACACATTACCGTGCAGGCTGACCGCACCGCTTCAGTGAATGCGGCGCTCAAAGTAGGCCAGACCAGCACCACCGTGGAAGTGGAAGCGGCACCGCTGATGAATGCGGTCGACACTACCAACGGCTACGTGATGGAAACCAGCCAGATCGCGGCCACGCCGCTGCCCACCGGCAGCTTTACCGGGCTGGCCATTCAGTCGCCCGGCGTCAATGCCGAGCTGCCCGGCGGCACTGGAGCCAACTCCGGCCTGGGCAACTCGCCCATCTGGGCCAACGGCCAGCGCGACACTTCGAACGCTTTCCTGCTCAACGGCGTCGACGCCAGCAATCTCTTCAACGGCAAAACCACCAGCCAGGTCGATTCCTTCCGCGTCGTGAACAACACCGGCCAGGCAAACAACGCCGCCGGCGGCGTAGTGCCCAGCGCGGCATCTGTCTATCTGGCCATCGGCAACGCAATTCCGACACCGGCCCCCGAGGTTCTGGAAGAGGTGCGGGTCAATGCCTCGATGTACGACGCGCAGCAAGGCTCCAGCAGCGGCGCGCACATCGACATGAGTACCAAGGCCGGCACCAACAACATCCACGGCGACGCCTACTTCCACCGTGGCACCAACTGGATCAACGCCGCGCCCTTCTTCTTCAAGAAAGACGCCAACATTCCGGCGAGCGATAAGAATCCGCAGCTCCACCGCTATACGCTCGGCGGTGACCTCGGCGGCCCGCTCATCAAAGACAAGCTCTTCGGCTTCGTCAGTTATCAGCACCTGCACGTCTCCGATCAGGAGACCGGCGACGAGCTGCTCGACGTTCCGCCCGGGTTGCCGTCAGCCGCAGGCAGCCGCGGCCCCGCGAGTCTCGCAGATGTCGCGAATAACGATTGGACCGCCAGTGAGGGCATCTCCGGCGTGGATGTCAGCGCGCAGAACTGGTCGACCAATCCAGTCGCTCTAGCGTTGTTCACGCATCCGGCGCTGCCGGGCGAACCGGGAAACTATCTGGTCCCCAGCCCGCTGCCCAACGCAAATCCGAACGTCTTCTCCCCTTACAATGCCTTCCTGCCCGGCACCTCGTACTTCACCGCCGATCAGGCGGTCGCCGACGTCGACTGGAACGCAAGCTCCAAAGATACCGTCTCGATCAAATACTTCTACCAGCATGACCCGAGCAGTTCGCCCTACGCCTATTCCAACGTCCCCGGATTCACCGAGCACATGGACACAGGCTCACAGGTCATCTCGCTCAGCAACGTCCATACCATCGGCTCCGCGCTCAGCATCGCTGAGACGGTCGGTATTCTTCGCGAAAAAACCTACAGTACGAACGACCAGGCCTTCGGCCCCACCGACGTTGGTATGAGCTCCGCCTTCGGTAACTACTTCCCCGGCGTCACCATCAACGACGCCATCGGCGATGGTTATGACTCGTCCACCGGTGCGCTCTACGGCCTCACCGCGCCATCGCTCTCCATCGGCCCCAGCGCGGCCTTCCAGGGCTCGAACACCGGCGTCTTCCAGAACCGCATCATGCCGTCGGCTACGGCGATCTGGTCCAAGGGAAGGCACTCTCTGAGCTTCGGTGGGAGCTGGTCTTATACACAGCTGGATGTCCGCGACCGCCGCACCGGTACCGGCATGGTCGCCTCGCCGGACTTCGTTACCTTCGCCAATAACTGGGTCACACCTTACTCCACGCAGAATTTCACGGCGACGACGTTTCTCCAGGGCAACGCCAACCGCTACTTCCGCGCCAATCAGACCGGGCTCTTTGTGCAGGACAAGTTCCAGTTGAAGACGAACCTGAGTATCACCGCGGGCCTGCGCTACGACTGGGACGGGGGCCTCACGGAAAAATACGGCAATCTCTTCAACTTCGATCCCAGCGCCAACCCTGACAGCTGTTCGAGCAACAGCAGCGATCCGAACGAATACTCTTACTGTCCGTCTCCCACTCCGGGCGGCGACAGCTGGCTGCACACCGGCTTCATCATCGCCGGCAATAACGCCAACGGAACCAAAGGCGTGAGCCCCACAACCCTCACCGGCCGTCAGTGGGGCCTTGCACCGCGCCTCGGATTCGCCTGGCAGCCCGCGGCCTTCCACCAGAAGATCGTCGTCCGCGCGGGCAGCGGCTTCTACTATGACCGCGGCGAGTTGTTTACGTATCTCTCGCCCGGCTACGCAGCGGGTGAAGTGGATGGCGGACCCTTCGGCGTGGTACAGACCGCACCCTTCGTCAGCCAGCAGCACTGCTCGTATAGCGCGTCGTACAACAGCGCGAATCCCACGTATCTGTACCTTTATTACATTCCCATCTGCGGCGGCAACGGGCTGGACTTTACCGTGGACAACTCACAATACAACCTGTCCACGCCATGGGGCCCGGTGCGTTCCTCGCCTCCGTCGAATCCCAAGGCTTCCGATGTCAACAACTACCTGCCTGATGCAGCGGCCATCATCGATGGCACCGTGGGCGCCAACAATGCCGGCCAGCCCTTCACGCTTGGCGTCTACAATCGCAGGAACAAGCTGCCCTACAGCATCAACTTCACCTTCAATATCCAGTACCAGCCGCGCAACGACGTGATGTTCGAAATCGGCTATGTGGGCAACCTGGGCCGTCACGAAATCATCCCCGTGCCCTTCAATCAGGCGCAGATCGCCACTCAGTCCAAGCCCACGCACGCCACCGTACCAAACCTCGCGACGCAGTACTTCAGCTACGGATATACCGTGCTCGATCCGGACACCTTCTTCCCCGAGTGCGTGAATCTCGACGCGAACTGCAACTATGGCACCATGCTGAACAACTATGAAGGCGGCAACGTCGATCTTCGCGTGCCGTATCTAGGCTACTCATCGGAGTCGCTGTCCTACACCGCGGCCGGCATCTCCGCCTACCACGCGCTGGAATCGCATCTCGAAAAGAAGTTGAGTCACGGATTCCAGGCCGGCGTCTCGTACACCTTCTCCCACGCGACCGACGAGCAGAGCGGCCTCGGCCTCTTCTACAATGGTAACAACCCCAACAATCTGCGTGGCGGCTACGGCTCCTCTGACTTCGACCGTACGCACGTGATCAACTTCACCTACAGCTACACCACCCCGAAGGCGTTCAGCAACGGCACCCTGCTGGGCAAGGTGGCCAACAGTTGGGGCATTCACGGCCTGGCCATCGTCCAGAGCGGCCAGCCTTACAGTGTCATCGATTACTCAGGCGCGGTGGGCAGCATCTACTACAGCACCTTCGACGGCATCACGAATCCCATCGTTCCTTTGGCGAAAGGCTGCACGCCCAAGACCGCCCTCACCGGCCAAACCGGTGGCTTCTACGACCTGAACACCGGCAAAGGCGCCGCGCTGAATCCTGACTGCTTCAGCATTCCCATCCTCACGCCGGGCACCAGCGGCGTTCCCCAGGGCGACGACTTCGAGACCGGCTTCACCAGCGGCGAGCGCAACATCTTCCGCCAGTCGTGGCAGAAGCGCACCGATGCTTCGCTCGTCAAGGAAATCCCCCTGCGTGAACAGCTCAGCCTCCGCTACACCTTCGATGTCTATAACCTCACCAATACGGCCAGCTTCGACATTCCGCAGAACAACGTAAACCAGAATCAGGCCTTCAACAACGAGCCCCTCGCAGTCGACTCGACTGCTGCCGCGCTGCCCAGCGGCTGCGGCACCACGAGCCCCCAACCCGGCGGACTCTACAACTGCCCCGCCTCACTGGGCATTGTGAAGCACACCATCGGCTCGCCACGCCAGATCCAGATGTCCCTGCACCTGAACTTCTAACCCAGACCCAGACAGGAGAGGCGCCTCACGTGGGCGCCACTCCTGTCTGCTCGCCAAATTTCGCTAAGGACTATCGCGTTAGCGTCACCGTGAGCATCTTCTCCCGCGCATCCGCAAACGCCTCTTCCAGATCCTCCGAGCTGCGAAACGTCGTTCCTTTCACATGCCGCGCGGGAAGAAAGAAGTTGAGTTGCTTTTCCATAAACGGCCACGGCGACAGCCGGAAGTGACGCTCGGCAATCGGCGTCACGCACACTTCCTTGGCCGTCCCGTCGTTGAGTGGTAGCGGATGCAGCAAATGCGCAGGCTTCGAGTATGCCACGCATGCCAGCAGCGAAAGATTGTCGCAAGCCTGCAGCAGCCGGAAATGCTCGACAATTCTTTCACCGGTCTTCTGCTCGGGCAAGAGGGTCGGATCCGCTGCAATCTTCGCGTCCAGGTCTCGTTGATACATGCGTTGACGGTGCAGAAATGCGTCCAGCATCAGAAGACTGCCCGGCGCGATTGTCGAGCGGTCGGTACGCTCGGCCAGCAGGTTGTACGTATGCATGGAAACAAGCAGTCCCGCATACGGATCTTCCTGCGCAATCAGGCGTACTGCCCGATCGCGTACGGAGAGATACTCTTTAAGGTCGATCTCCTCGAACGCGGAATACTTGCCCACCAGTTCGATCGAGAATGCCGAAGGCTTCCCTTCCCGCGTAATCACGGGATGCGCATCGCGTGAGACCCAGCCGTCATCGTGGCACCCGATGCCCAACAGCACGCGCTCCCGCGGCTCCGGCCGGCGGAATTGTGCATTGCCCCACTCGGCCGCAAACGCGCCCGCAAGCCGCGCGTGGTTCTGATGCGTGATCAGCCACCATCCCGATTCCGATTCCAAGCGCAACATCGATCTAGCTCCTCATTCAGCAATCTGGGCCCGTTTTGACTCATGCCAGTGATGCAGCGCCAGCCATTCGAAGAACATCACCAGAAAGAAAAAAGAAAATCCCAGCACCGCCGCCGCCAGCACCAACGCGAACAGATAGCTCGTCTCCATCTGATTATTGGCATAAATCATGGCATAGCCCAGCCCACCCTCGCCTACGCGTGTCGATCCGGCAAACAACTCTCCGGTGATGCCGCCGATCACACTGATGCCGGCCGAGATGCGAATGCCTGTAAACAGGTTGGGCATCGCGTTCGGCAAACGCAGCTTGAACAGGATCTGCGCGGGCGAAGCCTTGTGCATCACAAAGAGATGGATCAGATTCTCGTCCACGCTGATCAGACCCTGCGTAGTGTTAGCAATAATCGGTGCGAGGCAGATGATAAACGTTACGATCGTCACTGCGAAGAT
>Ga0335072_10014716_pt1 | contig 11112 bp, 5 predicted proteins | sample Lox_Sample_21_FD_206725 | JGI IMG/M metagenome (GOLD analysis project Ga0335072, IMG submission 206725) | Soil microbial communities from Loxahatchee National Wildlife Refuge, Florida, United States - Lox_Sample_2.1 | ecosystem: Environmental > Terrestrial > Soil > Wetlands | place: USA: Florida... | reverse complement strand
CGTCTTCCCCGATCCGACGGACATCGATCTGCCATTTGTGCCGGCGGGGACCGGTTCAGGCACAGTTCCGTACGACGGATCGGAATTGCCATGGCAATACAGCTTCACGATGAAAGTGAATACGGCTGCTGGCGTTCCCACCGGAACAATTAAGGTTATGGACAACGTGACGAGTTGCCCGCCGGGCACTTCGACGGGGGGAATCGGGACGGCCACCTGTGTCCTGCCCGGCTATGCGACCCCAGGCGGCTATTCGGGAGTGGCATGTCCACAATCGGCCGGATCCGGGGTACTGACGATTGAGAACGCCGGTACACCCACCGGCGCTCAGACATCGTTCCCAACATCGTGTTTGTGGTTCGTACCCCAGGGCGTCAGCTATTCGCCGGTGATCTACACGCACTACATCTACCCGGTGTATAGCGGAGACGCCAATTTCGTGGGCCTTACGGGAACGACGTCAACCCTGTTGCAGTCTGTCCGGGGACCTGTTGTGCAGATCGCCCAAACCGGGAATACGTCTTCGCAGAACGCTGCGCCAACACTGACGGTGAGTGCCGGATCAACAGCCAGCATGAACCTGACTCTGTCCTCGATACTGGGTTATGGAATTGCCGGAACGGGAGGCCAGTTGAACAATTCCGACTTCCCAGTCTCGCTGGCCTGCGACAATCTGCCGCCGCATACCCAGTGTTCGTTTACCTATCCCAACCCGGATCCGACCGTCGCCAACGCCGTGGATATCACGTGCCCGTCCGGCGCCACGACGACGGAGATCGCTGACGGTTCCTCGTCCTGCACTCCGGGACAAGTCATTGTGACCTTCTACACCGACGTATCGGCCGGCACCACGACCAGCATGATCGCTCGTGCATCGTCTTTTACGCTGGCGGCGATCTTTGGCTTCGGCATGATCGGGCTGTTCTTCAGGCGCAAAGCGTTTGAAAAAGCGCGACTGATGATGGTGTTCCTTATGATCGTCGGTACCGCGCTGGCAGCGAGCATCACAGCCTGCAACACCACCCAATTGATTCCATCGGCGTCGTTGGCCACTCCTTCCGGAACCTATGCCGTGACGATCACCGCCGATGAAGTGGGCACTCAGTGCATTTCCTCGCCCGGCGGCGCAGGTGACAACTGCATCGTTCCCGGGAGCGGATCGCCATCAGATAACGGCATCCTGGTCTATGGCACACAGAACCAGGTTTCTTTGCCGTTCTACGTAAGCCTCACAGTGCAATAAGCAAGCGCTTTACAACACAGAAGGCTTGGACATCGCGCCGCGCAAGCGGCGCGATGTTGCCTCTGGCGCTATAGTGGCTCTCCAATTGGTGTAGAGCGGAGCCGACACCGTTCCGTGGCGTTTTCCTTAAGAAAACGCCACCTCGCGTGATGACCGCGTGTCAACACATGAACCGAAAACGCCGTAAACAGCGGCACAGCGGGCAATCAGAGTATCCATCGTTCCGCCGGGAGTGGTCTTACGGAATGACAACGGGAGAGCGGTGTTTGCAGCCGCACGAGCGCCGCAGCACAATCTCGACCGGCAGAACGATCTTTTTGCCGGTGTGGGGAGTCTCTCCACTCGCGATGCGGTTGAAGAGCAGTCCTGCCGCCACGCGGCCCATCTCTTCCGGCGCCTGGCGAACCACAGTAAGCGGCGGCGCGGTGAACTTCGCCAGATCGAAGTCGTCGAATCCAGCGAAGGCGAGATCGTTCGGGACCCGCAGATTGAGGCGCGAAATTGCACTCAGGACGTAGCGCGTCACCAAGGTATTCGAGGTCAGAATTGCCGTGGGCGGATTCTTTCCGTCGAGCCTCGCCCTGAGGAACCGCAGCGCAATCTCATCCGAGGTGCAGTCGAAGAGAGGATCCGCTTCGAGCCCGGCATGCTGCAGCGCGCTGCGATAGCCAAGGAAGCGTCGATTAATGGTGAACAAGCTCCGGCTTAGTCCGATATAGGCGATGTGCTGGTGGCCGTGCTCGATCAGATGCTCCACCATGCGGCGCGCACCAGTTGCATTGTGCACCAGCACAGAATCGATGGACGGATCGGAAACCGGGCGGTCGAAGGCCACCACCGGAGTCTTGCCAAAGAGCGCCCGTGTCAGGCGCGACTGTTGCCACCGGGATGGAATCACCAGCATGCCGTCCACATGGCGCTGCAGCATCTGGTCTGTCTCGTTGAACTCCGTCTGGGGATCCTCGTCGGATGTGGAGATGATCACCGAATATCCGCGCTCCCTGGCCACAATGGATACCGCATGCGCGCAGGTGGAGAAGAACGGATCGTAGAGGTAAGGAATGATCAGACCGATGGTGTGGCTGCTTTGCCCGCGAAATGCGCGCGCCAGCACATTGGGACGATATTGAAGTTGTTCGATCGCGCTTTGTACGCGTTGCGTAGTCTCAGCCGAGACGCGAACCGTCCCGCTCAATACGCGAGAAACAGTCATGGTGCCGACACCGGCCAGCCTGGCCACGTCGCTCATCGTGGGCTTGCCACGGAGCATTGAACTGAAACCGGTCCGCTTCACTTTGCGCGCGGATTGTGCTGCAGGAGGCTTAGCCAACTCGATCTCTCCAGAAATTTTTCTCTTCATGCGTTATGGCCAAACTTCTGCGGTATCAACTTAACCCGCTCTGCGCAACTTGCTTCCGGCAGCGCGCTCGTTTCCTCCAGCTGCGATCTCGAGCGTCGTCGTTCGATACCGGAATGTTTAATCTTAGCGCAGCAACATAGCAGTGCGCATGGTGGGCAGGCAAACAAATCTGTGCAGCGGTCAGATGTTACGGAGCACAACTCGCTGCCTGGAGAAAATTGACTTGCACCGCTGCCGGATGCAATGCAACGGGCAAGAGACCTGGTTCAGGCAGCGAGGTGCAGAAAAAAGGGCCCTTCCCGGCGGGAAAGGCCCTGTGCGGCTAAACAGGTGAATGGTTAGTTTACGGTCAGGCTGAACGAGGCCGTTGCCGTCGTGCTGGCCGGATCGTTGCCGGTTCCGGTTACCTGGAAGGTGTAGCTGCCCGGGCTGGTCGCGGTGCTCTGGTTTTGTGCAACGCCGCCGCCGCAGGCCGAGAGCGTTGCCAGGCCGGCAACCAAGACTACGAGCCCCATCAGCGCCCGCCAGCTCTTGCGCCGCGCCGGAATGCCCAGGAAGACCAGCAGGGCAAGCGCCGTACCTCCCGCGCCGTAGAGACCCTTGAACGGGTTGGCGCCGTTCATGGCATCGCTATTCGAGTAGGTCACCACGGTCGCGGTTCCCGACCCGGTAGGTGCGGCGCTTCCGCCGGAGTAGGTAATGGTGCCCGATACCGAGCAGGTGGGCAGATTAACTGCGTTGTTGGGTGAAGAGGTGATGGTGCAGTTGCCGCTGAGAGTAACCACGCCGCTGTAATCGGTGGTGCTGGCGACGCCCGTGATGATTGAGGTTGCGTCGGTTCCCGGCGAAACCGACGCAGGCGACGCTGCCGAGGCCGTGAGCGTGTACGTTGACTGAGTTACCGTCACCGTGGCAGTGTTTGAGCCCACCGCGTAGACGGCGTCACCGGAGTAGGCCACGGATAAGGAATCGGGGGTTCCGGCGTTGAGGCTGTTAGCGGGAATGGCGATGCCGGCGACTCCCCCAGTAAGCTGCGCGGTGATTCCGCTCGCCAGTGTGCTACCGCTCGTAGCTTGACTTGAGGTCACGGTCACGGTGCCGCTCGGGATCGCGCCGCTTCCGGTTACCGCTACATTCAAAGTGAGGGACTGGTCGGTGTCGATGCTGGTGGGCGACGCGGTCGCCTTGATGGTCGGCGTCGCAAGAGCCGTGCTGACCATAAGGATTGTGGTTGTACCCGTGGCACTGCTGTAGTGGCTGTCGCCGCTGTAGTTCGCAGTGATTGTATCGGTGCCTGCTGGCAGATCGCCGGCGGGGACGGTGAAAGTGTAGGTACCGCTGGTCGATAGGGTTTCAGCCGTTGAACTGTACGTGCCGCCGGTCAAGGTCACCGTCCCGGTCGGAGTTGCACCCGGTCCGGTCACGCCTACAGTCACGCTTACCGCGTTGGCGACATTACCTTCAGTGGGCGCAGATACATTGACCGTGGCTACTGCCGCCGAGGCGTCCACCGTCAGTGTCTGGCTGGTGGTTTGGTATTTCGAGTCGCCGCTATAGCTGACTGTCAGAGGATCTATGCCCGGCGCAAGGCTGGCCGGCGGGATGGTGATGGTGGCCGCTCCGCTCGAGTTGAGCGTTGCATTTGCGTTGTAGCCGCCTCCGGCCACGGAGATCGTTCCAGAAGGCGTCCCGTCAGAGCCGGTTACTGTCGCATCAATCACGAGGCTATCGGTCGACTTCAGGGTAATGGTGCCCGAAGAGGCTGCGGGGGTGGTTGTAACTGTCATGGTGGCGGTCCCGGTGCCAGCGTCAGAGACCCACGCGCTTAACACGTTGGTGACGTTCAGCGAGCCCAGGCCGGTGGCTTGGTTATAACCGGCGACGGCGCTGAACCCGGAGAGCGTGCCAACGGTGTCACCAGCACTGGGGTTGACGATGGTGCAGTTCGGTGAGATGGAGCCGAGGTATTGTTCTGATTCTTCCCACTCCCCGTCGCCAGCGTAAATTGCGCCGCCTTCGGGCGTGTCGGCGACGGCGACACACGGCATGGAATTGGTGCCCTTGTCGACTTCATTGAAGTAGCAGCTGCTGGAGGAGGCCGAACAGCTTGAGGAGCCCTGCTTGCCGGCGAGCTCATAGAGCTGGGAGTTGGGGCTGCCCTGCGCAGCGCCGGCATTCTCATTAATGAGGGCCATCACTCCGGCCATCTCCGGCGCGGCAACAGAGGTACCGCCGATTTCCTCGGCGCCGCCAGTAGCGTTAGCACTGGTACTGTCGGTTTCACTGATGTCTGTGCAGGTTGCGCCGTCGTTCGTGACGCAGATCAGTGTGGCGCTGTCGAGAGTTCCATCGTCCGCAAAGAAGCTTACATCGGGAATGGCGCGGGTAGTCAGGCTGCTGGTTCCGGTCACGTTCGCCTGCCAAGTGGGCTTGGGCCAGCCATCATTGACCAGAGTGAGATTGCCGTAACTCGATCCGGTGCTTTCGTCAGTTGAATTGCAGGTGCCAAAAGCCGTGGCGGTAGTGCTGTTAACGACGCAGCTGCTGGAGCCGCCGCTGCCGCCGGAAGTGTCGGCGTAGCTCATTAGCTCCGGGTCGTTGTAGTCGAAGTAGAGTTCCACCGAATCCTGGTAAACAAAGTTGCACGCTTCCTCGGGCGTTGAATAAGTGCCTGCGCCCACGTAGTTAGCTATGGTTTCCAGGAAGGTTGCGTTTATCGGGTTCATGCAGGTCGTGTTCCATGCCGTCTCTGGCACGTAGCCTTTGGCCGAAGCCTCGGTGGTACTGGCGTTGCTGGTGTTCCAGTAGGTGGTTGCGTTGGAACTGGCGCAGCCCTGGACATCTCCGCTGGAATCGAGGGTAGGATTGCACCAGCTAAAACCCGTTCCGCCGACGGCAGTGTCGTAGGGCGAAGATGCAAGGCCACTGACCGACAGGCCGTACTGCGCTTCGTAGGGGTTTCCGTAGTACGAGCTTTGGCCATCGTCGCAGCCCGCCGAGCCGGAGTCGCCAGTGGAAACAAAGACCGCAATGCCGGCGCTGGCGGCTGTTTGCCACAGATTGTTGTAGGCGACATTGGAGGACGTGCCGTTGTAGAGTTCGCACTCGCCGTAACTGAGGCTGAGGATACGCGAGCCGTAGACGGCCGAGCCCGAGACGTCTACGTTGTCAACCGCCCACTGCGCGCCATCGAAGATAGGATCGTTAGTGGGATCGGTCTGGCTGTTGTAGGCGTCGGTGACGAGCACAATCTGCGCGCCGGGAGCCACGGCGCCGGACCACTCAACGTCGAGCGAATTCTCATCTAGGTCGTCGTCAGTGCAGTAGTCGGTGGAGGGGTTGTTGCCGCAGTTGCCGGGGTCGCCGTCAGGGCCATGCGCGATGATAGGACTCAGGCCAGCGGGCAGGCCAAAGCTACTCTTGAAATTGGTGACGTCGGTGGCGTCGATATCGCTGGTCCCGATGATGGTAATGATCTGGCCGGTGCCGTTGGCGCCGGAGGTGCTGGGCCAACCTGAAGGCAGATCATAGATTTTGGCGAAGTCAGCGGGCGCGATGTCCTCTTCGACGCCGAGATAGCCGTTGGCAGAGTAAAAGCCAGGCTTGGGCGCAGACGCAGAATCGGCTGAGGCGGCGGGACGCGGGAGCCTCAGCGCTCCGCGGGTGAAACCGGTTCCGGACGAGGTCTGCAGCTTGGCCCAGCCGTGCGCATCCGGGTTGAACTGTACCTTGCTGCCGACGCGGTGCAGCGGATGCGGCAGGAAGTTATGCAATCCCTTGATGCCGAAAACCACAGTCGCCAATTCTGCGGGAATCTGTGGGTCGCTCATGTTCGCGATATGCGCCTTGCCGTTTACCACAAGATTGTGGATCTCGGTATGGAAGGCGTTGGCGACCTGGCCGGCCGTTCCGCTGAAGTCGATGGTCATGCGGTCCAGAGAGACATGGGTCACCGTGAACCCTTTGGAGGCGAGCCAGCCGGTGATCTGCGTGATGTCAGATTGCGCGGGACCGTAAAGCTGGCCGACCTGAGCGGGTGAGAGCCAGTGGTGATAGTTGGGCGAGCTCGAGTCGTATTGGCTTTGCACGTAGGCGTCAAAGGCGGCCTGCTGCTCAGGGGTGCGGCTCAGCACCATCGTCATTTCGGCCATGGGCAGCGAATCACTCACCCGTCCGCGGTCGTTCTTCGCGTTGGCGTTGGGATTGACGTTGCCTTTCAGCGTCACCAGCTGATTTTCATCAATCGGGCCGGCGATGCGGGCGGCAACCGACGATTGCTGGGACAGGGAAGCAACTGAAAACAGGAGTGTACTGGCGAGTGCGACGAGGGGGAGCGAACGCAGTGTTGCCATGGCGTGTGATCCTGAAACCTTTCTTCGGTGTGATCTCCCGATTCGAGCGATGTGTGAATCAACAGATTGCGCCTCGATGCAAGGCGAATTGGGGGCGGCTGACTACGCTAATACCAGAGCCGGTGTGACCTGTTTCCTTTCGTGGCAGATCGTCGCTCTCTGGTGGTCGCGCCGACTTTGCCGTGGTGCCTTCGAGCTACGGCAACTCTGGTTTTGAGACAGCGTCGAGCAGGGTGACAGGACAACATTGATGCAAACGTGCCGGGCGAGAAAAAGTAGCGCGGCTGACAGCAAAGTTTTAAGGAATACCCCGCAAGAAATGAACCACTGCTTCGATTGAATTAGACGGAAGAATGCGAGGTGCGGTGACTGGGAAGTTGTCGGGGATTCGGTATCGACTGCGCGCATTTCGAAGGTCTTCATCGAGGCTCAACCGATGCATCTGCTGATTTGACTCCGAGTTGCAGGCAAAGGTTTCCCTCACGGCGACGGATTTAGCCCTTGGCGGAGTACATAACGCACAGGGCTGCGCCCGCGATTGCTGCAGCAATTGCGAGCAAGGATTCGATCATGGTGCGGCGAGGATTCGATCGAGCTTCAGCGGCAATCAAGGCGCGCGAACGATCGATTTTGAGGCGCGGATTGCAATAGACAATTCTTTTCGAATCGTATATTATGCGACTTTAAACGTACTGGTGATCCTGAGTGCGCGCTTCCTTATTCATTACCTGTTATAACGATACGCTGTTTCCTGAGACGGGGCGAGCGGTGGTTGCCCTATTGGAACGGCTGGGCGTGGAGCTGGATTTTCACCCCGCTCAGACCTGCTGCGGCCAGATGCACGCGAACACCGGCTTCCGTGCGGAAGCTTTCTCGCAGGCCAAGCGGTTGGTCAGGCTCTACCGGGACTCCGAAAACGTGGTTATTCCTTCGTCTTCGTGCGTGGCCATGATCCGCGATCAGTATCCGGGGCTGTTTGAAGAACTGGGCAACGAACAATTGCGGGGCGAGTTTCGGGCGCTGGTTCCGCGGGTATACGAGTTGAGCGAGTTCCTGATCGACCGGCTGGGCGTGGAGGAAGTGGGAGCGTATTTTCCGCACCGCGTGACATACCACGCGAGCTGCCATGGACTGCGGGGTTTGAATCTCGGCGACCGGCCGCTCAAACTGCTCGCGAAAGTGCGCGGAATGGAGCTCGTTCCGTTACCGAACCTGGAACGCTGTTGCGGCTTCGGTGGAACATTCAGCGTGAAGAACGGCGATGTGTCGTCGGCCATGCTGGCGGTGAAACTTGAAGACGTGCTGCAGACGGGCGCCGAATTCTGCACGGCGCTCGACAACAGTTGCCTGATGCACCTGGGCGGCGCAATGCACCGGCAGTTTGCCGGCATGAGGACGATACATATGGCGCAGATTCTGGCCAGCACGGAGCAGATGCCGGCCGAGGTGGCGGGATGAGCGTTGCTGGACAGCCCATTCTCGATCCGGTGCTGGCGCCGCCGTTTCCAAAGGCGGCATTGACGGTGCTGCGCGACGTGCAACTGCGCAAGAATGTTGCCCACGCCACTGACGTGATCCAGGCCAAACGCGCCCGCCTGGTGGCCGAAAAGCCCGACTGGCAGGCGCTTCGCGCTTCGGCGTCACAGATCAGAGATGAGGCACTCGATAATCTCGGTTCATATCTCGAGCAATTCGAGGCGCAGTGCACGGCGCGCGGAGGAGCAGTCCACTGGGCCGCAGATGCGGCCGAAGCGCGTGCAATTATCCTCGGCATTCTGAAAGAGGAGAATGCCTCAGAGGTCATCAAGATCAAGACCATGACCTCGGCCGAGATCCAGCTCAACCCATATCTCCAGGCTGCCGGAGTAAAAGTTTTTGAAACCGACCTGGCCGAGATCATTCTTCAGTTGGGCGAACTCGAGCCGTCGCACATCGTAGTTCCGGCGCTGCACGTGAACCGCAGCCAGGTGAGGGAAATTTTTGCCCGCACCATGGGACTGAGCGATCTGTCTGACGATCCCCAGGCGCTGACGGCTGCGGCGCGGCATTACCTGCGGCGCAAGTTTCTTGAAATCCCGACGGCGATCGGCGGAGCGAATTTCCTGATCGCCGAGACCGGCGCTGTTGCCGTAGTTGAGAGCGAGGGCAACGGGCGCATGTGCCTCACGCTGCCGCGCACGCTCATCACGCTGGCCGGCATTGAGAAGATTTTGCCGCGCTATAACGACCTTGAAGTGATGCTGCAGGTGCTGGCGCGCTCGGCTACCGGCGAGCGGATGAATCCGTACACTTCGCTGTGGACGGGCGTAACACCGGGCGACGGACCCGAGCGCTTTCACGTCCTGCTGCTCGATAACGGCCGCTCGGCGATCCGCGCGCGTGAACGGGAGCGGCAGACGCTGCGCTGCATTCGCTGCGGCGCGTGCTTGAATGCCTGTCCGGTGTACCGGCAAACTGGCGGCCACGCGTACGGCTCGGTGTATCCGGGTCCGATTGGCGCAATTCTCACTCCGCAACTGACGGGTATGAAGCACGCGCAGTCGCTGCCCTACGCTTCGTCGTTGTGCGGGGTCTGCTACGAAGTTTGCCCGGTCAAGATCAATATTCCCGAGATTCTGATCGACCTGCGCGCGCAGGTGACGGATCAGGAGCGGAAGAAGGCGGCACGGTTGTTCGACCCCATGTATTTGGGAATGCGCGTGGCGAATCTGCTGTTTTCGCGCGCGTGGCTTTTCCACTGGGCGCAATGGATGAGCCGAATCGGATCAAAGGTGTTTACGCGCAAGGACGGATGGATCCACTCGCTTCCGGGCATGGGCGGCGAGTGGACGCAGACCCGCGACCTGCGCGGACTGCCCAAACAAACGTTTCATGCATGGTGGAAGCAGAGAAAGCAGGCCTCGCGATGAGTCCGAAGTCGGCAGCGCGCGCGGCGATTCTAGGAAAGCTGGGCACGGAATGTCGTGCGGCCGATGGCGCGTCGCGGCCGGAGCCGATTGTGCGCGATTACATACGCCGCGGATCGCTCGATGCCGATGCCTGCGTGGCAAAAATGATCGAACGGCTGCGCGAATACGATGCCGAAGTTACAGAATGCTCGCCCGAAGGGCTGGCGTTGGAGATTGCAAATCAGATTGTCCGCAGCGGTCGCAAGACGTTTGTCGCGCCCGCCGGAGTGCCGCGGGAGTGGCTGACGCCTGGATTCGACTGGAGGATCGATGGCGACCTGGCTGGCCCACTGGCTATTGGAGAGATCGAAGATTGCGACGGCGTATTGACTGCGTGCTTCTGCGCTGTTGCCGATTCGGGCACGATTGTTCTGCATCATTCGCCTGCCGAGGGACGGCGGGTGATCTCGCTGCTGCCCGACTGGCATTTGTGCATTCTGCGCGCCAGCCAGATTGTTGAAACGCTGCCCGAGTATTTTGACCGCTGCGCCAAGCCTCCGGCTCTCGTGACCTGGATCTCAGGGCCCAGCGCAACAGCCGACATCGAAATGACCCGCATCAAGGGCGTGCATGGGCCGAGGTTTTTGAACGTGGTTGTGGTGAAGGACGGGAAGACAGAGAATCAGGAATAGGGGCCGACCTCAGAGTCAAGAAAGGCGATGGTAATGAGTCATACGGATTATGCGATACACGAGAGAGCTTTCAAGGCGCTTGATTCGTTTCTGATTGAGATCCCTTCGTGGGGCTTTGCCAATACCGGCACCCGCTTCGGCAAGTTCGTGCAGGCTGCGGCTGCCTCAACCATCGAAGAGAAATTTGCCGACGCAGCCGAGGTGAACCGGCTCACCGGCGTGACGCCAAGGCTTGCGCTGCATGTATTGTGGGATCTGCCCAATGGCTTGAAGGATGTGAGTGCTGTACGTGAACTCGAACGCCGTTACGGCATCCGTTCCGGCTCCATCAATCCCAATCTCTTCCAGGATCAGGAATACAAGTTCGGTTCGCTCTGCAATCCCGATGCCGCAATTCGTGAGCGTGCTCTCGCGCACGTTCTCGACTGCGTTGAGATCGGCAAGGCGCTGGGTTCGCGCGATGTATCGCTGTGGATGGCCGATGGATCCAATTACCCGGGCACGCAGAGCATGCGCAAGCGCATTGCGTGGCTTGAGCAGGCGTTGCGAGAGATGCACGATCGGCTGGCGCCCAATC
>Ga0335072_10014715_pt1 | contig 11113 bp, 10 predicted proteins | sample Lox_Sample_21_FD_206725 | JGI IMG/M metagenome (GOLD analysis project Ga0335072, IMG submission 206725) | Soil microbial communities from Loxahatchee National Wildlife Refuge, Florida, United States - Lox_Sample_2.1 | ecosystem: Environmental > Terrestrial > Soil > Wetlands | place: USA... | reverse complement strand
CAGCGGAACCGGCACCTGAGCGGGTAGCGGCGCGGGCACCCCGGTCGGAACCTGAACGGGCAGTCCGCCCAACGGAATCGGCACCTCGGCGGGCGCCGGAGCGGTCGCTGGACCTCCGGGAGCCGGCAGACCCGGCATCGGCAGCACACCCGGCACCTGCCCGGTGACCGGGCCGCCGGGCATGCCCGGCAGCTGCGGAGCGGTCTGCGGCAGGTGCTGGCCACCAACCGTCGTCGAGCCATCCGGCGCGCGCAGCAGCGCCTCGGGTCCTGACCTGGTCGGCGCAGCAGGACCACCGGGGACCGGCTGCACCCGGACCGGGACCTCCGGGGGAAGCGCCGCCGGCTTCGGGGGTGGCGGCGGACCCGGTTCGGGAAGCTTGGTGTTCAGCGGCGGGGGCGGAACGCCGTCGGCCGGCTTGGGTGTGCCCACGACCACCCAGTTACCACTCGGATCCTGGACCAGGTGGGCGGTATCCCTGGTGGGGATCATGCCCTGCTTGCGGGCCGACTCAGCCAGCGCCGGCGCGGACTCCGCCTCGCGCACATCGCGTTCCAGCGATTCCTTCTGCTGCTGCAGCAGCCGGTTCTTCTCCCGGGCGTGGCTCAACTGGTAGGAGCGCTCCGCGGAGTCGGTGGATAACCACAGCGTCAGGCCCAGCCCGAGACCGAGGGCACCGATGACCAGCACGACAAACGGGACCTTGCTCGCCAGCGTCCGGGGCCGCAGGTCAATCGATGCCAGCCGGGTGGCCAGACGCTCGGTCAGACGAGGCCGGACAACCTTGGGTGCCTTGGCTTTTCGCGCCTTGGCACGTGCCTTGGCCTGGCTTGTGCTCTTGGGGCGGGCCGACCGCTGGACTGGCCGGGCAATCGGGCTGGTCTGCGGACCGGATTTGGGTGCCCGCGCCTCTCGGGTGGGTGCGGTGCTCCTCCCCGGTCGGGCGCGGCGCGACGACGCCGAATCCGCTGTGGTGCGACCGCTTTTCCGGGCAGCACCATCGCGTCGATCTCGGCGGTCATTGACAGCGCGGCGTTTCTGCGTCTCGCGCTTTGCCTTCATGCGTCGCCCTTCCCGGTTGTCTGCTGCGCTTCGCCCTCGGGTTTCGGTTCCACCGCGTGCCGCACCCGTTGCACGGCCCGTAATCGCACCGCGGTGCTGCGCGGATTGCGTTCGATCTCGTCGGCATCGGCGCGTTCGGCACCGTGCGTCAAGGACCGGAATCGCGGCCCGTGTCCCGGTAACTCAACCGGCAGATCCACCGGCGTGCGCGAGGCGACCGCGTCGGCGAACAGACGCTTGACGATGCGGTCTTCCAGGGACTGGTAGGCCAGCACCACGATGCGCCCCCCGACGGTGAGCGCGTCCAGGGCGGCGGGAACGGCGCTGTGCAGCGAGTCCAGCTCGTCGTTGACCGCGATCCGCAGCGCCTGGAACGTGCGCTTGGCCGGGTGTCCGCCGGTGCGCCGGGCCGGAGCCGGAATCGCTTGGTAGAGCAGGGCAACCAGCTCGGAAGTCGAAGTGAACGGGGTGCGGGCACGCTGACGGACGATGTGCTCCGCGATGCGGCGCGCGAACCGCTCCTCGCCGTAGCGGCGCAGGATGTCCGTCAACGCGGTCTCGTCGTAGGTATTGACGATGTCGGCCGCGGTAAGCGGTGAGCCCGGGTCCATCCGCATGTCCAGCGGCGCGTCCCGGGCATACGCAAAGCCCCGTTCCGCGCGGTCGAGCTGCATGGACGAGACACCGAGATCGAACAACACCCCATCAACCGATTCCGCTGGGGCATAACCGGATTCGTCGAGCGCGGCGGCAAGGCCGTCATACCGCGTGTGTACCAGCGTGACCCGCTTGTCGAATCGCGTCAGCCGATTCCGGGCGATATCCAGGGCGGTGGGATCGCGGTCGAGTCCGATCAGCCGCAGGCCCGGCAATTCGGTGAGGAATCGTTCCGCGTGCCCGCCCGCGCCGATGGTGGCGTCGACGAGGACCGCTCCCGATCCGTCTGAGTGGTAGCGAGTCAGTGCGGGAGTGAGCAGCTCGACGCAGCGTTGCGCCAGGACGGGCAGATGGCCGAACTCTCCTGGCCCGAAATCGTCTGGCCGGTCAACCACCGCAACACCTCCGCGGGTCGGGCGAGACGCCCCTGCACCGGGGTCCCTGTCCGAAGGCACGACCCTGGCGTTGGGGAAGTACGCCAGGGTCGGTTCGGGCAGAGGCCACGATGCACGGGCATGCGCCTCAGATGATGTCGCCGAGTGCTTCATCGCTGGCCGCGGAGAAGTTCTCTTCGTGGGTCTGCTGGTAGTCGTGCCAGGCCTGCGCATCCCAGATCTCGAGGTAATCGACCGCTCCGATCACCACACAGTCCTTGGAAAGGTTGGCGTAGCGGCGGTGATCGGCCGACAACGTGATGCGTCCCTGGGCGTCGGGATGCTGCTCGTCGGTGCCGGCGGCCAGATTGCGCAGGAACGCCCTGGCCTCCGGGTTGCTTTTCGATGTCTTGCTCGCCCGGCGGGCCAGCTGCTCGAATTCCGTTCGCGGGTAGACGGCCAGGCTGTGATCTTGGCTCTTGGTGACCATCAACCCCCCTGCCAGCGCGTCGCGGAACTTGGCGGGCAACGTCAGCCGCCCCTTGTCGTCGAGCTTGGGCGTGTAGGTGCCGAGAAACACCAGCTCACCTCCCATGGAGACCCGGCTCTCGCCTCACCCAAACGCTTCAGCCACCATACCCCACAATCCCCCACTTCGCCCCATTGACGGGGTGTTGTCGTCGAGTTTTCCAAGTCATCCGCCACCTTGCATCGCCCGACGGCCACTCGGGGCCACCCGACCACCCGATTGAGTCGCCGGAAAACCGCATTTCAAGAGGACAAAGTCGATAAGTGGGGACGAGTGGGGCGCCATAGCGTGGCTAAGTGGGCCTGAGTGGGGCTCAGTTTGGGCTCGATCAGGCCTCGAATTGAGCCCGAGCACGAAGCCTCGAGCACGAAATCGGGGTAGCCATCGGCTACCCCGTTGTGTCAGGTGATCCCGCTACTCGTCAAAGCGGCGACGGAACCGGTCCTCCATGCGACTGGTGAACGAGCCTCCGCCGCCCTTGTTGCGACGTTGCCGCTGCGAACCCGGCGTCGATCCCGAGTGGCCGGACCTGCCGGACAACCGTGGACCGGTGATGGCGAACACCACACCGCCGAACATCACTATGAAGCCAAAGACGCTGAGAATCGGGAAATTCCCGATCATCGTGGCCTTGAACGCGACGCCGGAAACCAGCATCGCCAGACCGATGACGAACAGCGCCGCGCCCTGCAGCCGCCGCCGCGCGGTCGGTGCCCGGAAACCCCCACCCCGTACGCTCGAAGCGAACTTGGGGTCCTCGGCATAGAGAGCGCTCTCGATCTGATCGAGCATCCGCTGCTCATGATCGGAGAGTGGCATTCGTCCCTCCTTGCCGACAGCTTGGCACGTAACTATCGATATCACGCGGATGCCCGTTTTAGCGGGCAACTAACTCAGATGATACGAGGTCAATCTGCCGCGTACCACTGGTTCGTCGCCGATTCTATCCCCGCTGCATCCCGACAATGATTCGGCCCGGAACGGCGGTGCGTTACAACCTGCTTGCCAAAGCGGTTCAGTCATCACCTTGTTGCGGCCTTGATGCGGCGACCGCCCGTCCATTGCCCACTGTGGGGTCCGATAATGGCGATAGGCGCGCGCAGCTGACGCCTTACCTGGATGAGGAGGACACCGCGAGTTGGCGATATTCTTCATCGATCTGCCGCCGGACGATATGGAGCGCCGCCTCGGTGACGCCCTTGGTGTCTATGTCGACGCGATGCGGTACCCGAGGGGCACCGAGAACCAGCGCGCCGCAATGTGGCTCGAACACATCCGGCGACACGGGTGGCAGGGAGTCGCCGTCGTCGAAGCCGATGCAGCCGGGGCCCCCGGCGCCGAAGTGCCGCAGGCAGCCGAATTGAGCAACGCACCGCTGCTCGGCGTGGCCTACGGCTACCCCGGCGCACCCGGTCAGTGGTGGCAGCAGCAGGTCGTCCTGGGCTTGCAGCGCGGAGGCTCGCCACCTCAGGAAATCGCCCGGCTGATGAACAGCTACTTCGAGTTGACCGAATTGCACATTCATCCTCGCGCGCAAGGCCGCGGCCTGGGCGAAGCATTGGCCCGACGACTGCTCGCCGGCCGCTGCGAGCGCAACGTGCTGCTCTCCACGCCCGAAACCAATGGTGAGCCCAACCGCGCATGGCGGCTGTACCGGCGGCTGGGCTTCACCGACATCATCCGCCGCTACCACTTCGCCGGCGATCCGCGAGCATTCGCGATCCTGGGCCGCGCGCTGCCGCTATAGCAGCACACCGGATCTGGCACGATGACCTGGTGCCCGCCAGCTCTTCACCGCCGAAAGTCCGAGTATTCACCGCTCGGCGGCGTCGCGTGCTGGTCATCGCGATGCTGCTGCTGCTTGTTCCCCTGGCCACCGGCTGCCTGCGGGTCAGAGCGTCGCTGACCATCTCGTCCGACGACCTGGTATCCGGGGAGATCATCGCGGCGGCTAAGCCGAAGAGCCCTAAAGACCCTGGCCCGCAGCTCGGCGGCGATCTGCCGTTCAGCCAGAAGGTGGCGGTTTCGAACTACGACAGCGACGGCTACGTGGGCTCGCAGGCGGTGTTCTCCGATCTGACCTTCGCCGAGGTACCGCAGCTGGCCCACATGAACGCCGACGCTCAGGGCGTGAATCTGTCGCTGCGCAGAAGCGGCAACGTGGTGATCATGGAAGGCCGGGCGGATCTGACTTCGGTGACCGATAACGATGCCGACGTCGAATTGACCGTCGCCTTCCCCGGGGCGGTGACGTCAACCAACGGCGATCGCATTGAGTCCGATGTGGTGTCGTGGAAGCTCAAGCCGGGCGTGGTGAGCACGATGACCGCCCAAGCCCGCTACACCGATCCCAATACGCGTTCCTTCACCGGGGCGGGTGTCTGGCTGGGCATCGCGTCCTTCGCGGCCGCTGCCGTGGTCGGGGTGCTGGCCTGGGTCGGCCGGGACCGCTCCGAGCGGTTTACCGCGCCCCGCGATCAACCGCCGGGCTAAGGCCGCCGGTCGGGCGACCAATAGGCGAGCATCTCGGCGAAGGCCGCAAACGCCGGGCCAGACACGCCGTAGGTGGCTTCGAAGTGGATGCTGAGCGGAAAGCCGAGATCGCCGACACCGTCCATCACGCGCTTGTACAGGTCTACCATCAGCCGGCGCTTCTGAGCGGGTTCGCTGGCGGCCAAGCGTTTGACGAACTCCTGCTCGTCGGCCACCGCGGCATTGCCCGGATCCTGGATCAGCCAATTGATCAGGCCGATGCGACTCTCGACCTTTGGTACGAAGCCGAACGACAGCAGGATTTCCGGCCGGTGATCGGTGCTTTTGGCGAACTCGGTCAAAAAACCCACGATCGCGTCGGAGTACAACAACTGCGTCATGCCGTACGTCGCACCCTGGTTGCACTTGAAGTTGAACCGGCCCTGTTCGCCCTCGCGGGTGGGGATCAGGATGACGCCACGGTTCGGGATCAGGTCGCGGTAAATCGACAGCGCGTCGGTCGGCGCAACCCCGGAGCCCTCGCCGTCATTCATCGTGCGCGGCACGCCGACGAACACCACGCCCTGCATCCCCGCGTCGGACAGCAGGGTGAGGCGCTTACGCAGGGATTGCTCGTCCATGAATGCGGTGACCTGGGTGCACAACCCGTTGAACCCCGACAACTCCGGCTTGATGATCGACCAGAAGTCCAGCACGTCCAGCTTCGGCTTCATCGCGACGGGACGGTCGTCGTCCTCGGCGATCATTCCCGGAATCATCACGTGCCGGATTCGGCCGTCGAGACCGGATTCGGCCGAGTACCGCATCACTTTTCGCGCATCTTCAGCTGCCCGCTCCCGACCGTCTTCCACGTTGGGTGGCACCAGCTCGAGCGCGATGGTGTTGAGGGTCACGCGGTTCCTCTCCGGCAGACGACTATTGCCCCGCCAGCATAGGAGGGAGCTAGTGAGCCAGTCGAAGCAACTGGGGCATGCGGCTCGCGACGAATACACTGGTCGGGCCTATAGGGGCACCGGGCCACACCGGGCCACACCGAGTAGAAGGAGGCGCCGCGCTGAGCGTCGAAGCAGCGGCAACCGTCGAGTTGACCGGCGCCGTTACCGACCGGCTTCGGCGGTACCTGCACGACAGGCGCACGGAGACCGCCTACATCGGCGCCGAGTACGGCGTGCTGATTACCGCCCTGGAAGATTTCGTCCTCAACGGGGGCAAGCGGCTGCGGCCCGCGTTCGCCTACTGGGGCTGGCGCGCGGTGGCCAACGGTGAGCCCGATCCTGAAGTGCTGCTGCTGTTTTCCGCACTGGAGCTGCTGCACGCCTGCGCGCTGGTGCATGACGACGTGATCGACGACTCCTCCACCCGTCGCGGCAGGCCGACGGCTCACATCCACTTCGCCGCGCTGCACCGGGAGCGGAATTGGCGGGGCTCGGCCGACCGGTTCGGGCGATCGGCAGCCATCCTGCTCGGTGACCTGGCGCTGGCCTGGGCCGACGACGTCGTCTTCGGAGCCGACATACCGCCCGAGGCGCAGCGGCGCGTGCAGCGGGTATGGGCCGATATCCGGACCGAGGTGCTGGGCGGGCAATACCTCGACATCGTCGCCGAAGCCGGCGCCGCGGAGTCGATCGCGTCGGCGATGAACGTCGACACCTTCAAGACCGCGTGTTACACCGTGACCCGACCACTGCAGCTGGGGGTGGCCGCCGCCGCTGACAGACCCGATGTTCAAGCCGTCTTCGACCAGTTCGGGACCGACCTCGGCGTGGCGTTCCAGCTACGTGACGACGTGCTGGGCGTGTTCGGGGATCCCGCGGTGACCGGCAAGCCGTCCGGCGACGATTTGAGATCCGGCAAGCGCACGGTGCTGCTAGCCGAGGCGATGGAATTGGCGGATAAGTCAGATCCGTTGGCGGCCAATGTGTTACGCAACTCGATCGGCGCGCAGCTCACCGACGAACAAGTGGGCCAACTACGCGACGTCATCGAGTCGGTGGGCGCTCTGGCCGCCGCCGAGCGGCGTATCGCGGCGCTGACCCAACGGGCACTGGCCGCGCTGGCGAACGCGCCCATCAACGCCGCAGCCAAAGCGGGGCTGTCCGAACTGGCCACGATGGCCACCAACCGGACCGCCTGAACCGATGACGACGCCGAGCCATACCCCGGCCGATCGCCCGATGGCGACGAAACATTCGCTCGCCCAAAACTTTTCACGGTTGCGCGCCTTCGTTGCCACGCCGGAGGCCGGGCCGGCGAAGCTGGGCTTTTTAGGCTCGGTGCTGATCACCATGGGCGGACTGGGAGCAGGCAGCACCAAGCCACACGACCCTCTGCTCGAATCGCTGCACCTGTCCTGGCTGCGCTTTGGGCACGGCCTGGTGCTGTCGTCGATCCTGTTGTGGACGGGTGTGGCTCTCATGCTGATCGCCTGGCTGGTCCTCGGCCGACGCGTGGTGGCCGGCACCGCAACCGAATTCACGATGAGAGCCACCACCGGCTTCTGGTTGGCGCCGTTGCTGGTATCGGTACCCGTCTTCAGTCGTGATACCTATTCGTATCTGGCCCAGGGCGCGCTGCTGCGCGACGGCTTCGACCCGTATGCCGTGGGCCCGGTCGCCAACCCGAATGCGTTGCTGGACAACGTAAGCCCCATTTGGACCATCACCACGGCGCCCTACGGCCCGGTGTTCATTCTGATTGCCAAACTGGTCACGATGGCGGTCGGCGATCACGTGATCGCCGGCACCATGCTGCTGCGCTTGTGCATGCTGCCCGGACTGGCGCTGCTGATCTGGGCGGCCCCCCGACTGGCCCGCCATTTAGGCACCAGCGGCGCAACCGCGCTCTGGATCTGTGTGCTCAACCCGCTGGTGCTGATTCATCTGATGGGCGGGGTGCACAACGAAATGCTGATGGTGGGCCTGATGGCCGCCGGCATCGCGCTGACCTTTCAGGGCCGGCATGTACTCGGCGTCACCCTGATCACCGTCGCGGTTGCGGTCAAGGCCACCGCCGGCATCTCGTTGCCGTTTCTGGTGTGGGTGTGGATGCGGCATCTGCGCGAGCAGCGGGGATACCGGCCGGCCCGGGCATTCCTGACGGCCACCGCCTTGTCCCTGCTGATCTCCATCGTGGTGTTCGGGATTTTGTCCGCGGTGGCCGGCGTCGGGCTGGGATGGCTGACCGCGCTGGCCGGGTCGGTGAAGATCATCAACTGGCTGTCCGTACCGACCGCGGCGGCGAACCTGATTCACGCGCTGTGCAGCGGGTTTTTCCCGGTGAACTTCTATGCCACGCTGCGAATCACCCGCTACATCGGGATCGCGATCATCGCGGTGTCGCTGCCGGTGTTGTGGTGGCGCTTCCGCCGCGACGACCGGGCCGTACTCACCGGCATCGCCTGGTCGATGGTGATCGTGGTGCTGTTCGTCCCGGCGGCACTGCCCTGGTACTACTCGTGGCCTCTGGCGGCCATGGCCCCGCTGGCCCAGTCACGACGAGCGCTGGCGGCTATCGCCGGGTTCTCCACCTGGGTGATGGTGATCTTCAAACCCGATGGATCGCACGGGATGTACTCCTGGGTGCACGTTTTCCTGGCCACCGCCTGCGCGCTGATCGCCTGGTACACGCTGCACCGGGCGCCGCAGCCGCGGGCACAGCAGGCCGAAGAGGCCGTCGCTGCGTAGTCAGTCGCTCAAGTAGTCAGTGGCTCAATAGGCCATGGCTTGCGCCCGGCGCACAACTTCCCGGGCCTGATGAGCGTGCAGCGCATCGACGGGGCGGGCGTTGTTGACGGCATCACGGGTGCCGTCGCGCGTGATCGTCAGCGACGGGTCGGGGGTGAACAGCCAGCGCACGATCTCCGTCTCGTGATAACCGCCGTCGTGCAGGATCGTCAGCAGCCCCGGCAGGCTTTTGACCACCTCGCCGGAATTCGTGAAGAACACTTGCGGCACCACCACGCCCCCGCCACGCCGCACCGCGACCAGGTGACCTTCCCGCAGTTGCTGTTGCACCTTGCTCACCGGCACCCCGAGCAACTCGGCGACCCGCGGCAGGTCGTAGATTGGCTCGTCGGGATCCAGCACATCGTCGCCGGCCGGAAAACTGCCCACCGCGCAAGTGTAGGCCCTGCTACGCGACAGGGTGCCCGCCTTTGAAGCTAATGTCCCGACTCCAATCTCACCGCCGCCCCTACGATGGCCCCGTGAGCGGAGCCGGGACACGCGACCCGTTGGACAGCACGTTGCTGGATGGCCGCTACCTGGTCCAGGCCAAGATCGCCAGCGGCGGTACGTCAACGGTCTATCGCGGTCTTGATACCCGACTCGACCGCCCGGTGGCGCTGAAGGTGATGGACTCTCGCTACTCCGGCGACGAGCAATTCCTGACCCGCTTCCAGCTCGAGGCCCGCACCGTGGCCCGCCTGAAGAATCCCGGGCTGGTCGCGGTCTACGACCAGGGCCAAGACGCCCAGCACCCGTTTTTGGTGATGGAGCTCATCGAGGGCGGCACGCTGCGCGAGCTGCTGGCCGAACGCGGCCCGATGCCGCCGCACGCGGTGGTGGCGGTGCTGCGCCCGGTGCTGGGAGGGCTGGCCGCCGCGCACCTGGCCGGCCTGGTACATCGCGACGTCAAGCCCGAAAACGTGCTGATCTCCGACGACGGCGACGTCAAAATCGCCGATTTCGGGCTGGTGCGTGCCGTCGCCGCCGCTGGAATCACCTCCGCCAGCGTCATTCTGGGCACGGCGGCCTATCTGTCTCCGGAGCAAGTGCGCAACGGCAGCAGCAGCCCGCGCAGCGATGTCTACTCGGTCGGGATCCTCACCTATGAGCTGCTGACCGGGCGCACACCGTTTACCGGCGACTCGGCCCTGTCGATCGCTTACCAGCGGCTGGATACCGATGTGCCGCGGGCCAGCGCGGCGATCGACGGTGTACCACCACAATTCGACGAACTGGTCGCGCGCGCGACCGCCCGCGACCCCGCCGATCGATACGCCGACGCGATCGAGATGGCTGCCCACATCGACGCGATCGCCGACGAACTGGACCTGCCCGGGTTCCGGGTGCCGGCCCCGCGTAACTCCGCGCAACACCGGTCGGCGGCGGCGCAGCAAACCCGGATGAGCGAGCGCCGGAGCACCGGCCAGCAACCACAGCCACCCGTCGCGGCGCCGGTCCGCCACCCCACCCGCCAGCTGACCCGCGGGCCCGGGGAGTGGCCTGAATCGGAACCCGCGGCGGAGCCCGCCTCCGAACTCGACGACGATGACGACGATGACGACGAATACGAGGCTGTATCAGGCGAATTCGCCGGTATCGCGATGAGCGAATTCGTGTGGGCGCGTCAGCACGCCCGGCGCATGGTGCTGATCTGGGTGGCACTGGTGCTGGCACTCACCGGGCTGGTCGCGACCGCGGCATGGACGATCGGCAGCAATCTGCGCGGGTTGCTCTAGCTTCGTCGGCCGAAATCGGTCGACGAGCGTCCACAGTTGTACGTCCCTGTGGGTGTGTCGGCGCACAAACACGCGCGCTCGGCCGAAAGCTCTAACTAGGGTGGTCAGTCGCGCAGCATCTCCGCGACCAGGAACGCCAACTCCAGCGACTGCTGGGTGTTCAGCCGCGGGTCACACGCCGTCTCATAGCGACCGGCCAGGTCGGTGTCGGAGATGTCCTGCGCGCCACCCAGACATTCGGTGACGTCCTCGCCGGTGATCTCGACGTGGATGCCGCCTGGATGAGTGCCGAGGGCCCGATGCACCTCGAAGAACCCCTGCACTTCGTCGACAATGCGGTCGAAGTGCCGGGTCTTGTACCCGTTGGACGACTCGTGGGTGTTGCCGTGCATCGGGTCGCACTGCCAGATCACCTGGTGACCGGTGGCCTGTACTTTCTCGACGATCGGCGGCAGCAGATCGCGCACCTTGTTGTTGCCCAACCTGCTCACCATCGTCAGCCGTCCCGGCTTGTTGTGCGGGTCGAGGCGCTCTACA
>Ga0335072_10014714_pt1 | contig 11113 bp, 8 predicted proteins | sample Lox_Sample_21_FD_206725 | JGI IMG/M metagenome (GOLD analysis project Ga0335072, IMG submission 206725) | Soil microbial communities from Loxahatchee National Wildlife Refuge, Florida, United States - Lox_Sample_2.1 | ecosystem: Environmental > Terrestrial > Soil > Wetlands | place: USA: Florida... | reverse complement strand
ATCGGCGGCACCGGCGTGGTGCTGCTCAACCAGGTGCTCGCCACCGCGGCGTTCCTTGACGGGCTGCAGGTCACGGGCCTGGACCAGACCGGGCTGAGCCAGAAGGCCGGGCCGGTCGTGTCGCACCTGCGGCTGTGGCCCGGTGCCCCGCAGGCTCCCGGCGGGTCCGGCGAGCGCCCCGCGGCCGCGGCGTCCAACGCGGTGGGGGAGGAGTCGGCCGACCTGCTGCTGGCGCTGGACTTGCTGGTGGCGGCCGATCCGCGGCATCTGGCCCGGGCGACGGCCGGGCGGACCGTCACGGTGGCCTCGACCTCCCTGGTGCCGACCGCGGACATGGTGCGCGGCACCGCCCCGGCGCCCGACCTGACCGCACTGCTCGACGCGGTGCGGGACCGCACCAGGCCCGGCGGGCTCACCTCGCTCGACACGATCACGCTGGCCACTACGCTGTTCGGGGACGGCATCGCGGCGAACCTGATCGCGCTCGGGGCTGCGTACCAGGCCGGGGCGGTGCCGCTGCGGGCGTCGTCCATCGCGCGGGCGATCGAGCTGAACGGCGTCGCGGTCGAACGGAACCTGGCGGCGTTCCGGGCCGGGCGGCTGGCCGTGCACGATCCCGCCAGCCTGCCCGCGCCCCGGCGGGTCGGCGAGCTGCGCCACCGCGCCGCGGAGGGCCTGGCCGCCGCGCGGGAGCTGGCGGCGCTGCGCGGGCTCGAGGGGCCTGCCGCCGAGCGGGCCATCGGTCTCGCGGCGGACCTGACCGCCTACCAGAACGTGCGCCTGGCCGGCCGCTACCTCGACCTGGTGGCCGCCGCGGCCCAGGCCGAGACCTCGTGCGCCATGGCGCAGGACGCTGGCGCGCTGACCGAAGCGGTGGCGGCCGCGTTCTTCCACCTGCTCGCCTACAAGGACGAGTACGAGGTGGCCCGGCTGCACCTGCTGCCCGAGTTCGACCGGGCGCTGGCCGAGGCCGTCCCCGGCGGGCGCGGGGTCCGGTACCGGCTGCACCCGCCGCTGTTGCGGACCCTTGGCCTGCGGAAGAAGATCGCGTTCCCGGCCCCGGTGATCCGCCCGGCGTTCCGCGTGCTGCGGGCCATGCGGCATGTGCGGGGGACCCCGGCCGACGTGTTCGGCCACACCGCGGTGCGCCGCACCGAGCGACGGCTGGCGGCCGGGTACGAGGCCGAGGTGCGCGCGATGCTGGCCGGGCTGTCGGCGGCCAACCACGCAGCCGCGGTCGAGCTGGCCAGGCTGCCGCTGGCGATCCGCGGGTACGAGCAGATCAAGCTGGCCGCGGTGGAACGCTATGAGGCCGAGCTCGAGCGGCTGCGGCCGCTGGCGCGCTGACCGCGACCGCTATGCGCTGAGCCGGTGCAGGACGGCCTGGTCGGCGAGCGCGATCGCGAGCTGGCCGAGCGCCGTGGGGTGGAACGGGGCGGCCGCGTCAAGCCCCTGCACGTAAGGCTGCGGCGTGCACAGCTGGTGGCCGGCGAAGTCGGGCTGCGGCGAGGCGAACCGGAACTGGGCGGCGCCCTTGGCCAGCACCGCGTTCAGCGTGTTCAGCCGCGAGACCAGGGTCTGCAGGTTGGCCGCGCTGAGCCCGCCCGGGCCGAGGCAGCCGGGCGCGGGACCGAACGGGTCGTAGTACTGGTTGATGATCACTTGCGGGTGATTGGGCAGCGCGGCCAGCCGGCTCAGCAGGTCCAGGTAGTTCTTGCTGAACTCGGCGAGCTGCTGCTGGAAGTAGGCCGTGGTGGCCTTGTCATCACAGTTCGGCGTGGTCGAGCAGTACTTCACCTCGGCGGCCCAGTTCAGGTCGTCGGCGCCGACGCTGATGATGATGATCGACGCCTTCCCGGCGCGTTCGGCCACGGCGAGCTGCGGCTGGAGCTTCTGCCCGTCATGGGTCTGCGGCCCGAGCAGCCCGTTGCTGATGGTGGCGCCGTCGCAGGCCAGGTTGAGAACCTTCCAGTCGTTGGCCGCGGACAGGTCTGCGGCGTAGGAGTCCGCGCTGCGCCCGCAGTTACGGGCGGCGGGTGAGGCACCGGGTACTGGCGCGAGCCCGGCTCCGGCCGCCGTGGAATCCCCCATGACCACGGCCTGGACCCCGGGCAGCTGCGGTCCGGTGGGCCGGATCCTGGGCAGGTAGGTCTCGGCGCCCACCAGGTCGTTCAGCGAGTGCACCTGGCGCAGCAGGGCCGGCGCCGTGTAAGCGGTGGACATGATGGCGCCCAGGTTGATGGCCTCGGCCACGACCAGCCCCAGGAGGAGCAGCTTGACCGTGGTGCGGCGCGAGGTGCGGCGCCATCCTGCTACCGCTCCCACCAGGATCAGCGCGGCGGCCCCGGTGACCACCGTCTCCCAGGTGAAGTAGTGCTTCCAGCCGGCCGCCAGCCGCGCGCCCAGGACCCGTTCCGCGCCCGCCGGGTGGGCGCCCTCGACGAAGGTGGTCAGCTCGCTGTTGATGGTGATCTGGGACAGCTGCAGCCTGGGCCGTACCGGACCGCTGAACCGCAGGTTGGTCGGCAGGCTCTGGCCGAACAGGTCGACCTCTCCCGGCCCGGACAGGCTCAGGCTCGGCGCGGTCGCGCCTACCTCGATCACCTGGCCAGCCACGATGACCGTCTGCTGGGGCGTCACCTCGAGCGCGATCGCGATGGCCACGCCCGCCAGCACAATGAGCAAGGCGAACCCGGTCAGCCACCGCCGCGCCAGCCGAGCCCATCTGCCCGTCACCAGCATGCTGTAAATAGTTCCCATCCCTCAGTCCAGGCTAACGGCAAGCTGGCCGTACCCCATACCTGGGACGGCCCGAGCTGCCCCAGGTAGCCTGGTCTGGCCACAACCGCTCGTTTGATGATTAGGCGAATGCGGGGTGGGGATTTTCGTAACCGCCGGGCAGTTCCCTGCACCGCCGGTGGCTGCGCGAGACCGCCATGGAGGTACGGCCTAGGTGACGCAGCTCCACACCCACTCGGCCGACTCGGAAGGAGCCGAGCCAGCTGGCCAGCTCGTGACGCATGCCCCGGAGGGGCAGGGTCCGGCAGGCCCCATCGAGCGGGTCATGAGCACGGTGATCCGCAAGCTGGCGTGGAGCAGGCTGTCCGACCCCAAGGTCGCGGTCACGGTGTCCGGAGTTGGCCTGCTGCTGGGGATGCTGGTCGGTGCGATGGCGCCGAACACCGAGACGCTGCCGATCCGGCTGCCACTATCGCACCTCCTGCCGTCGCTGGGCAACGACAACGCGATCGCGATCGCGATGCTCTACACCGGCGACATCCTCGCCTGCCTGGGCCTGGCCGGGATGCTCTGGGCGCACAGCCAGGGGTGGCGCCCCGACCCGCGCCGCTTGCTGCTGGCCAGCGCGGGCGTGGTCGCGATCGTGGTCAGCCTCACGCCGGTCGGCTCATCGGACGTCGCGAGCTACGCGGCCTACGGGCGTATAGCCTCGCTGGGCGGCAACCCGTACACGACCAGCCCGCTGGCCTGGCTCGGCCCGCACTCCGCTTACACCCAGGTCGTCGGCACGGTGTGGCAGAAGCAGTCTTCCGTGTACGGTCCCATCGCGACCCTGCTCCAGTGGTTCGCGGCCTGGATCGGCGGCACGAACCCCGCCACGACGATCTGGATATTGATGATCCTCAACGGCGCCGTTTTCATCGGCGTCGGATACGTGCTGCTCAAGACCTCTGACGATCCCGTCCGGGCGACGCTGTTCTGGGTGGCCAACCCCGTCATCATCCAGCAGCTGGTAGGCGGCGGTCAGCTTGACACGTTCGTGGCCGCGCTGGCGATCTGCGCGATCCAGGTGGCACGCCGTTACCAGAACGTCTGGGGCGACGTCCTGGTTGGCCTGCTGATCGGCCTGGCCTTCGCGGTGAAGGTCAATGCGGGGCTGATCGGCGTCGGGCTCGCGTGGCCGCTGCTGCGGCGCCATGAGTGGACGCGCGCCGCGCGCATGGCGGTGGTGGCCCTGGTCACGGTGGCGATCGAGTACAGCTTCTACGGGCTGAACGCGCTGAAGTCGACCTTCGACGGGCTGAAGTGGGTCATCATGCCGTCGCCGTGGCGGCTCTTCCAGATGCTGGGAGAAGCGCTGGGCGTCAGTTCGGGCACGATGACAACGATCATCAACTGCCTGTGGCCGATCGCGATGTTCGTGGTCGCGTGGATCATCTACCGGCGGATCTCGTCAGATCAGCCGCGCGAGGTCGTGGCCCCGTTCGCCCTGACCTTCGCCTGGGTGCTGGTCGCGCCCTGGGTGTTCGCCTGGTATACCGCGCTGGCCTGGGCGACGCTGGCCCTGGTTCCGCGCAACCGGATGACCCGGTGGCTGACGATTGTCACGGTCGTCCTCGCCCTCTGGCTATCCAACGGCGGCCACTCCACTCTGGTGCGCTGATGAGGCTGGCTTTGAGCAGGGGTAGCCCGGCTCAGCTGGACGGACAGGCCAGCCAGACCCTCCCCAGGCAGGCGGTCTGGCGCCAGGCAGCCAGGGCGGTTGTGCGGCGGCACTGGCTGGCCGTCGCGCTGCTGGCCGCCGGGCTCGTGCTCCGGGTGCTGGCGCTGCTCGCCGACCGCCCGGCCCTGCTGTTCGTCGACTCGGTGCGGTACCTGTACAACGCGTACGGGATGGATCCGCTCGGCTACACCGGGGTGCTGAAGGCCATCCTGTTCGTCGCCAACCTCGACACGGTCGCCGCGGTCCAGCATCTGCTCGGCCTGGGCATGGCCGTGGTCATCTACCTGCTGCTGCTGCGCCGCGGCGTGCCGCGCTGGCTGGCCGCGCTGGCCATGGCGCCGGTCCTGCTGGACGCCTACCAGCTTCAGATAGAGCAGATGATCATGCCGGACACTTTGTTCGAGGCCCTGATCGTGGGCGGCCTGGCCATCCTGCTCTGGCAAACAAGTGCGAGGCTGGGCTGGCGGCGCCTGGTCGTGGCCGGCGTCGTGCTGGGAACCTCGGCCACCGTCGCCCAGGTGGGCGAGGCGCTGATCCTGCCCGCGGTCATCTACCTGCTCGCGGCGGGCGGCGGCTGGCGGCGGGCCATCGGCCGGGCGGCGGCCATGTGCGCGGCGTTCGCCCTGCCCATCCTGGTCTACTGCACCGGCTCCTACCTGGTGGCCGGCGACTTCTTCCTGTCGCACACCGGCGTCACGTCCCTCTACGGCCGGACGGCGTCCGCCGTGGACTGCGCCACGATCAAGCTGCCGGCCGCCGAGCGCGGGATGTGCCCCACCCACGCCCAGCAGGCCATGGGGCCTGACTGGCTCGAGTACGCCGACGGCTCCCCGATCCGGCCTTATTACCTGCACCTGCCGCGCGGCGAAGCCGACACCCTGATCTCCAACTTCAACCACCAGGTGCTGGCCCAGCAGCCGCAGCGGCTGCTGGGCGCGTACGCCAGGGACGTGGTGAAGCCGTTCGCGCTCACCCGCAACACCCGCCCGGGCGACACGTCCATCTCCCGCTGGCAGTTCCAGACCAAGTACACCTACTACCCGCCGTGGACCTCGGAGGCGATGGTCAAGGCCGCGACCGCCCGGTTCGGCGGCGGGCCGCCCACGGTGTGGCGGCCGGTGGCCGGGTTCCTGCGTGCTTACCAGCTCCACGGCGGCTACACCCCGGGCCCGGTGCTGCTGGTGTGCGTGCTGGCCAGCCTGGCCGGCTGCGCCTGCCTGCTGCGCAGGCGGCTGGAGCTGGCCACCCGCCAGCTCGGCCTGGCCTGCCTGGCGCTGTTCGGCTCGGCCGCGTTCGTGCTCCTGGTTTCGGACGTGTTCGAGTTCTCCTGGCGGTACCAGCTGCCCGCGCTGGTCACCCTGGTGCCGGCCGGCGCGCTCGGGATCAGCGTGATCGCCCGCTCGATCGGGGCCCGGCCCGCCTGACCTGCCTTTTCAGCCGCATTGTGGTGCGGCTCTGCCGCTCGGGCACCTACCTTTCACCCCGTTCTTGTGGGAACGTTTCTTTTTGTCAGCCTGCATTTTGCTTTGCGGACTACGTTCTCTCGTTGGATCATCCCGTCCCGGGGTGACGATCTGGAGGTTCCGTATGGCGATCGAGGTATCACGGCGTCAGCTGATGGCGTCGGCGGGGGGCATGGTGCTGGCATCATTCGCCCTTCCGCCCAATCTGCGAAAGGCCGTCGAGAACGTGCCGGCATCGCTGCTTGGCAACCGGTCCACGCAGCCGATCTCCGAGATCAAGCACGTCGTCGTGCTGATGATGGAGAACCGGTCCTTCGACCATTACTTCGGCGCCATGCCCGGCGTGCGTGGCTTCAGCGACCCGCACGCGATCCCGGGCGTCTTCAAGCAGAAAGACCCGGACAACCCTGACGGCTACCTGTACCCGTTCCACGCCGACACGCACAGCACCAGTGCCCAGGCGCTGCCCTCGACCAGCCACGACTGGCTGCCGCAGCACGACTCGTGGGACAGCGGGGCCATGGACGGCTTCGTGACCGCACGGCTCAACACGTCGATCGACGATTATGACGGGAAGGCCGCGCAGTTCTCCATGGCCTACTTCAAGCGGGACGACATCCCGTTCCAGTGGGCCCTGGCCGACGCCTTCACGATCTGCGACGGCTACCACTGCTCGGTGCTGGGGCCGACCTGGCCCAACCGGCTCTACCTCATGACCGGCCAGATCGATCCCGCGGGCCAGCACGGCGGCCCGGCCTACGGCAACTACGTCCCGCCCGAGGGTTTCTCGTGGACGACCTACCCGGAGTTGCTGACCAAGGCCGGCGTGTCCTGGAAGGTGTACCAGGAGGTCGACAACTACGGCTTCAACGTACTGGAGTACTTCGACCAGTACCAGAACGCGCCCGTGTCGTCACCGCTGTACCAGAACGCGATGAAGTTCTACCAGGCCGGCCAGTTCGAGTACGACGCCATGAACGACCGGCTGCCGACGGTGTCGTACATCCTGCCGACCTCTTACCAGTCCGAGCACCCCGACTTCATGCCGGCCGCCGGGGCCGACTACGTCAAGAGCAAGCTCGACGCGATCGCGGCCAATCCCAATGTCTGGGCCAAGACGCTCTTCATCCTCATCTACGACGAGAACGACGGGTACTTCGACCACGTTCCCCCGCCCACCGCCCCGGCGGGCACGGCCGGCGAGTACATCACCGGGTCGTCGTCGGCGCCAGGGCCCATCGGCCTGGGCTTCCGCGTCCCCTGCATCCTCGTCTCGCCGTGGACCGTGGGGGGCTACGTCAACCACGACACGTTCGACCACACCTCGGTCACCCGGCTGCTCGAGCTGGTGACCGGTGTGACCAACCCCAACATCACCGCCTGGCGGCGCAAGACCGTCGGTGACTTCACCACGGCGCTCGGGTCGTTCCCGAGCCGGCGGTTCCCGCGGTTGCCGGACACCAAGCAGCAACTCGAGCTCGCCGAACAGGAAGTACTCCAGTTCCAGCTCCCGCCCTACCCAGGAGCGAAGCAGACCCCGCCCGCCCAGCCGCCTGGGTCCAAGCCAGTGCGCAAGACATCAGCCGCCCCGGCTGTAGTGGGAGTGTGACCAATGGCATCGCGCGAATCATCGTGGGCCCTTCCGGCCTGGGCCAGCCGGCGCGTGATCGCAGCGGGGGCGGCGGCCGTCGCGCTCGCAGCCGCCGGTTCGGCCACCGCTCTGGTCACACATCACTCAGCCGCCAGCCACCACGCCGGTTCGGCCAAGGCCCGGCTGGCCGCGTCGAGCTGCAGCGGGCCAGCCGGCGCTGCCTACATCGCGCTCCCCGGTTATCAGGCCTTCGACGCCGTCGACACCGCCAACTGCAAGCTCATCCAGCAGTACAACGTGGACGACCTGCAAGTGCCCAATACCGGTACCGAGGACACCAACTACGGCTCCAGCGAGGAGGGCGTGGCGATCTACAACGACACGCTGTACTTCGCCGACACCGGCAGCGACAGCGTCGCCGTGATCAACGCCGCCAAGCTCGACGTGGATAACTATTCAAATCCCGCTGAGACCATCATCAACGTGGGTGTCAACCCCCAGAATCTGGCCGTGACCCCTAACGGCCAGCAGGTGTGGGTAGCCGACACCGGTCCGCAGACCGGCCAGCCATCGCTGGGCGGGATCAGCGTGATCTCCACCAGCACCGACAAGGTGACCTCGAGCCTGAGGCTGCCGGGCGATCCCCGGGAGATCGCGTTCTCGCCGTCCGGTGCCACTGCCTACGTGACAACGGGCGAGGGCCTGGTGGTCATCAACACCGCGACCCAGAAGGTGACCGCCTTCGTCCGCGGGCTCGGCAACCCGGAGGACGTCGCGGTCGCCCCGGACGGCAAGACGCTCTACGTGACCAACACCGTCCAGGGCCTGGTGGACGTCATCAGCGCCGCAACCAACCGGGTCACGTGCGCGATCAAGGTCGGGCAGCTGCCGTGGCAGCTGGTGATCTCGTCTGACGGCAGCAAGATCTACGTGGCCGACGGCGACTCCGACGCGATCTCGGTAATCGCCGCGGCGACCGACAAGGTCACGGCGACGATTTCCGACCCCGGCGACCCGGTCAGCGTCGGCCTGACCCCCGACGGCAGCGAGCTGTGGGTGGGCGGGCTCACCTCGGGCATCGAGACGGTGTTCGACACGTCCAACGACAGCGCCGTCGGCAGCTTCAACGTTGGCTATGGCGGCGAAGCCAACGCGGGCGACGGTGAGGAGCCGACCGGCATCGTCCTCACCACCACCCCGACCCCTGGGTCGTAACCGGCCCGGGAGCCCTCGTGGCGGGGCGCCCCAGACACGGAAAGTGCCTGGGGCGCCCTTTTGCCTGCCTCTTCCGCTATGCCCGGGCATGCCGGTCTAATTACTTTCTGATGAAGCGAGGATGGAGGGCGCGCAGCCGCTGGAACCGCGGGGTGCTGGCCGCCGGGATCTCGATGGCCGCCACAGGCCTGATCGCCACTCCACTCGGCAGCAACGCGGACACGCTGGCCGCCGGGGGGGAGCCGATGTCATCGGCCGCCAGCCTGCGGCCGGCCATGGACGCCCGCGGCGTGCCGCTCAGCGGGACGCGGTCAGCCCGTCGACCGGGCTGGGCACGGTGATCGGCGTGATTGGCGGCTACGAACAGGGCGGATACACGCCCAGCGTTTCCTGCGCCGATCGCTTCGGCTCCCTGGTGATGGACCTCTGCAAGACCGCCACCGGGCCATAACCGGGCCGCAACACAGTTGTGATCTAGCGGTGGCCGATTGCCCGCGAATCCGCGCGGCTATGCTCTACCATTTCCCTCGTGGATCCCAGGCCACGGGAAGTACTGGCCCAATGCCCGGGAGGGCGAGCCACCGCGGCGCCCACCACAAATTAATCCTGCTGCGGTGGTGCTAGTTACCCCGTCGAGGGTAGTGACTGTATCTGTAGCATCTGAGGAAGTTCGCAAACCGGACAAGATTGACAGGTAGCCATGAGATCCACTAGTGAGGCTGCGGTTTCGTCGGTGCTGCCAGACGTCCGTGCAGTTCCGCTGGCGAAGATGCCGAGCCTGGGCACGGTCACCCTCAACCAAGCGCTGGCGCGCGCTCTGTCGGACTCGTCGGCCTGCCCGGTGCCGGTGGCGGCTTTCAACTCCGCTATCTGAACTGGAGGCCTGGCATGAACAGGCCGCTTGTTCCGCTGAGCCAGTTCGTGCTTAAGGTGCACAGCCGGTGCGATTTAGCGTGCGACCATTGCTACGTTTACGAGAGCGCCGACCAGAGCTGGCACGGCCGTCCCCTGGCCATCTCGGATGAGGTGATTTCGCGGACGGCGGAGCGCATCGCGCAGCACGCGGCTTCGCACCGGCTTGGCACGGTCCAGGTTGTTCTGCACGGCGGTGAGCCATTGCTGGCCGGTCCGGACCGGCTGCGGCGGGTGGCTACCGAACTCCGGTCCGCCTTGACCGGCATAAGCCGTCTCGATCTGCGGATTCATACCAACGGCGTGCTGCTCGACGAAGAATTCTGCGAGCTTTTCGCCGAGCAGGACGTGCGGGTCGGGATCTCCATCGACGGCGACCGGGCCGCCAATGACCGGCATCGCCGGTACGCCAACGGGCGCAGCAGTTATGACCAGGTGATCCGCGCCATCGGGCGGCTGCAGACGGCGCGTTTCCGGCACCTGTACTCGGGGCTGCTGTGCACGATCGACATCGCCAACGACCCGCTGGGCGTCTACGAAGCTCTGATGCGGCTGGCTCCCCCCCGGATCGACTTCCTGCTCCCGCACGCGACCTGGGAGAACCCGCCGGCCCGCCCTCCGGGTGGCGACGAGGCGTACGCCGACTGGCTGATCGCCATCTTCGACCGCTGGCTGGCCGAGGGGCGTCCCGTGCAGGTCCGGACGTTCGACTCCATCATCTCGACCCTGACCGGCGGGGACAGCCTGACCGAGGCACTCGGGCTGGCCCCGGCCGTCCTGGCGGTGATCGAGACCGACGGCAGCTACGAGCAGGTTGACTCGCTGAAGACGGCGTTCGACGGAGCCCCGGTCACCGGCCTGGACGTGTTCGGTTACTCCCTGGATGCTGTCGCGCAGCATCCCGGCATCCTCGCCCGGCAGCAGGGGCTGGCCGGGCTGTGCCGGACCTGCCAGGAATGCCCGGTCGTCACCAGCTGCGGTGGAGGCCTGTACACCCACCGGTACCGGGCCGCGACCGGCTTCGCCAATCCGTCGGTCTTCTGCGCCGATCTGCTCAAGCTGATCACCCATGTCAGCAGCCGCCTGCCGCAGGCTGCGCCAGCAGAGCAGCCAGCCCTGACCCACCGGGTGAGCGACACCGACTTCCGGGCGCTGGCGGCGGGCTTCGGGGGCCCGGCGGCCGTGGCCCAGCTCACCGATGCGCAACGCAGCCTGCGCCGCGTCCTGCTCGGTGCCGTGTACCAGGCGGGCAGCGCCGCCCCGGCCATTCCGGACCAGGTCAAGGCCGGACTCCAGGCGGCCTGGACGGTGCTGACCGACATCGACCGGCAGCAGCCGGAAGCCTTCGACGCGGCGGCCTCCCATCCCTATGTCCGGGTCTGGGCGGTGCGCTGCCTCGAACAGCTGAAAACCGGTGAACCAGGGCTGGCGGCCATGCTCGGCCACCTCGGCGCGATCGCCGCCGTGGCC
>Ga0335072_10014713_pt1 | contig 11114 bp, 8 predicted proteins | sample Lox_Sample_21_FD_206725 | JGI IMG/M metagenome (GOLD analysis project Ga0335072, IMG submission 206725) | Soil microbial communities from Loxahatchee National Wildlife Refuge, Florida, United States - Lox_Sample_2.1 | ecosystem: Environmental > Terrestrial > Soil > Wetlands | place: USA: Florida... | reverse complement strand
GAAGTCCTGTTGTTCCCGGACTCGTAGAATCGGGACTCTCCAAATTGAAATCCCAATGGGAAGCAATCCAGTCCGGACTCAATCCATCAATGCACGTGGTCAGCAAGTGGAAGGCATAGATAGGGGTGGTCGGCACACCACTGGCATTCGGCGACAAATTCATAGCTCCACAAGCCACTGTCCAGTCGGAATTGGTGGCGCTGCAGCTGTCCGGAAGGCCGTTGACCTCCGCCGGCAGATTGAATGGCGCGGCGCTGCGGTAATCGTTCAACTTGCCGAAATAGTGATCAAAGCTACGATTCTCTTCAGCAATAAAGATGATGTGGTTAATCGGGCTCGGAGTGGATCCGGTCGATGTTGTCGTAGTAGTGGTGGTCGTGCCCGTGGAAGATTTCGAACCGCTTCCGCACCCCGTGAAAGACAGCACGACGACGATAGCGAAACAGGGGAAGACGTAACGAACCTTGGCGCATAGATTCATAGCGGACCTCCGGATCAGCTTTCTTTTGACTTGTTATCTGTGACTCGTCATCTGCACACGATTACTTACCGCTTGCTGCTGCGTTTGCAATCTCTGGCCCGCTGTAGCGAGCCAGATGAGGAATCATGGGCGTAACCTGGAACGCCATCTTGTCGCGAGCCGAGAGCAGAGCGACCGCCTTGCTTTTGTTCAGCTCCACGGTGTCATCCCAGGGATCAAGCTTGATTCGGCTTCCAAGCGGAAGCGCGGCAAGTTGAGTGACATTGTCCGGCTGAAGAGCGGGCGCCGATTGCAGTAGCGCACTCATAAACAGCACGTTGTTCCCCTTCGCCATGCGAGAGCCGAATTGGGGCGTAATCAATGACGACAATTCTTTGGAATGCGCTTCGAGCGAACGGAGAAACAATCCGGCAGTCGCCAACTTGTCTTTGTAAGGTGAGTTTTGCAGGAACTCCATCGCCTTGCGATTAGCTGCTTCTTCCTCCTGAGAAGAGTGGGCCAGTTGAATCCGCTCAAAAGTTTGCTCATCCGGAAAGACCATGCGGTCGCCAAAGGCGTATTTGGTATCGAGCGAATGCCCGAGCGCGATGTGCGCCAGTTCATGGGCAAGAACCATGGCTAACGACGCCTCGTCTGGCAGCACGTCGAGCAAGCCGCGGCTGACTACGATCGTGTGGCCGACAGTGAACGATTCGAGTGGAGTGGTCAGAAGTACGCGCGCGCGGATTTCAGGTTGAATATCAAGTTTGTTGGTGATCTCAATGTTGTTGATGACCGTCTCCAATACTTTCGAGACGTCACCTTCTGGCGCCAACAACCCAGCACGTTGCAAACGGTCTAAAACGTCATCTTCGGCTTCTCGCTGCCAGTCATGCGTGCTTTCCACAGGAACGATTTCGTTGGCTGTTGCGGTCTGGTCCGAAACGTTTGAAGCAGGATCGATCTGGATGGCAGTAAATTCGTCAGTGTCGACGGGCAGCTTTAAGCTGTATCCCCACAGACGAGTCTGGCTGCGCATGGCCAGCTTGCGGAAGAGGGCGTATCTCGCATCCGATTCTTCGGTGTAAATGAATGCTGGCAACCACGTTCCCGGGCGAATATTGAGCCTCCAGCTGTCGAAATGAAAAAAGAAGTTCATCATCCGCTGAGGAATGTAAGTGCCATTGAAGCGAACGATGGTGTAATCCTGATCTTCGACCCAGATACGACCCTCGAAATGGGGGCCTTTGACCTTCGGCTTTGGCGAGACGTCGAAGACAAGCGTGCGGACATCCCCTAAGAATTCCTGGTGAAGATATGTGAGGTCGTAGTTGCTCTTGTCGAAGCCGTAGATGTAGACCATCTGCATGAATCCGAGAGCAACATAGTTCATCTTGTAGAAACCATCGAGCTTTTCGAGGATCGCCGTGCCGGGCGATTTTGTGTGTTGCTGGAAGGAAATATCCTCGATGCCTTTATCCATGACCAGCCGGCCGATGAAATATTTGTCGCTGGTGGGAACTTGTCCGAGTTCATCGTTGGCTTTGAAATTCTGGATGTAGGTCTCAACCACCGGCGTGTAGGGCTTGAGGTCCTGCACAAATTTCGCCTCACGATAGAAAATACGGTCGGCAATCTCGTTCGTTTTAGCGGCGGCTTCGCTCTCCTGCGGAGATTTAGCGCGCGAATCGTCGGCTGCTTGGAGGGCGACGCCGGAAATGCAAAGTAATAGGACGACTGCAACCATTTGCGAGCGGAGTACACGCATATGAATCTCCAGATTTAGGGTCATTTGGTTAATTCAAAAACCATGTGAACGAGTGCAGCACAGTCATAAGGCTGACCATCGCGGCGCGCAGGCTTGAACTTGATGTTCTGTGCTGCCTGCAGCGCCATATCGTCGAGGCCGTACCCAAGCCCTTTCACCACGCGATTCACTCGCAGTGAGCCGTTTGCGGCGAAGACGACGTCCAGCAGAACCTCACCTTCCACCCGCAGGCGCCGCGCTTCTACCGTGTAGGCCGGCCGTGGCTTATAAATGATTTCGACCGGCTCCAAGCGGGACGTCGAGGCTATCTGTTGAACGGACACATCACTGACCTGCCTGACAGGAGTGCCGAATCCGCTGGACGCAATGGCGCGAACTTGCGCGGGCGCTGCGTATGCAACTTCGCTGCTGAATCCGGAACTCCGAACGCTACCGCTCACGCCATAAGAACCCGCTGTGCCATTTGCATTTCCTGGGCCGGCCGGGGAAGTGAAGGAACCTATCGCAACCATCGCTAGGGTGTCGCGCTTGGGATCTCCGTGGCCGGCGGCACCGTCAGGATCACCAAAACCGCCAGTCTGAACTTTGCGCTCGGGTGCCCGCACTGTCGCCGACTCGCTCGGGGCAGAAGCAAAGACGTTCGTTCTTATTTCAGGGCGCGGGCTGGTGGTAGGCGCCGCAGAGGGTGAAGGCGAGACAGCCATTTCAACCTCGTCTGGACGGAGCGGCTGTAGTTGGACGGGATTCGGTGCGTCCTTTGCCGTTTCCACACGTTGTGGCTTCGGTAATTCGATTTTCGGCAGGGGCGCGACGAACCTCGGCGTCCGGAGCTTAGCCAGTTGATGAACTTCCCGGATGGGAGGCGAGATTGTTGATGCTTGTTCGATTGACGGTGTATAGATGGGCGCGACAAGTTTCACGAAATGCGATGTTTCCACTTCACGAGCGACCACACCGTGATCGAGGTGCGTCGCTACCAGCGTCACCACCAGAACGAAGATGGCGTTGAGTGCGAGTCCGGCGACAAACGTATTCCAGCGGACAGGACGATGAACTTCATGGACGAAATGCCCCGAGGACACCACTTATTTACTCCACATGTCGCTAAGCCACGCCAGCCAGATGTGCCAAGCATTTCGCGAGCGCGTCAAAACGACCGAGTTCAATTTGCGCAAGCTCGGTATAGCCGCGCGCCTCAAAGCGAAGAGTGGCATCGCGGACAAGTGAATCCAGCAGATGAGCCATCGAAGGCAGCGCAGGCTTAAGTTGTGCTACCTCCATTGCGGCACGAGCGAATGCACTGATGCGCTCCGCCCCGCGATGCGCATCTTCCAAACAGCGCTGGTCAGTGATGTCTTGCAACACATCGAGCGCCCCAAAGCTTCCGATCCCATCTCGCACGGGAAAATATCCGGCAAAATGCGCCCACTGTGAATTCCTTTGCACACCAAGCGCAGCACCGGTTTCTGAAGAGCTGTTCACGGTGCGCGTATGGATGAGAGATGTAGGCGGCTGGTTGCCGTATCGGACCCCGCCTGCAGTATGCAAACCAGCAATCTGCAGCGAATTACTGAGAAGCCAACCAACCATCCTTGGCGATGACTCTAAACGTGGCTTGAGGAGCGCCATGAATGAAAAAACAGATCGGAATTGTGTTCGGTACTCGTCCCGATGCAATCAAGATGGCTCCAATCGTTTTTGAGCTTCGCAAACATGCGAGCGAATTTGAGCCTTTCGTCATTTCCACCGGCCAGCATCGTCAGATGCTGGACCAAGTACTCAACCTCTTCCACGTGAACTGTGACGTAGAGCTAGACCTTATGCGCCACAACCAGACGCTAAGCGAACTAACGTGTCGCATCCTTACTTCCATGAACGCGCTGCTGGATAAGACTTCTCTCGACGCTTTGTTAGTGCAGGGAGATACCACAACATCTTTTGCGGCCGCTTTAGCCGCGTTTTACAAGAAGGTTCCTGTGGCCCACGTGGAAGCAGGATTGCGCAGTCGTGATCTCTTCCAGCCCTGGCCAGAGGAGGCAAACCGGCGTCTGGCTGCTGTTGTCACGCGGTTGCACTTCGCTCCAACCCCGCTCTCCCGGGACAATCTGCTTTCAGAATGCATTCCGGTGGATGAGGTCGTGGTCACCGGCAACACCATCGTTGATTCTGTGGAAAAGCTCCTGCAGATGCGCGCTCTGGACCATCCTTTACCACAGGGCGTTCCCGAAGATGGCTCACGGATCGTGTTAGTTACTTCGCACCGGCGGGAATCCTGGGGAGTGGAGCTGGAGAACATCTGCCGCTCCCTTCTCGAGCTAGTCAGTGCTTTTCAAGATGTGCGCGTCATTTATCCCGTCCACCTCAACCCAAACGTTCGTACTACAGTAGAGTCCTTACTCGGAAATCGCGAGCGAATCCACCTGATCCCACCGGTGGATTACTTTGAGTTCCTCTCGCTTCTTCGGCGCTGCTATCTGGTGCTCACCGACTCCGGCGGTGTGCAGGAAGAAGCGCCCATTTTTCATAAGCCAGTGCTGGTACTGCGGAAAGTCACAGAGCGTCCGGAGGCGTCCCTTCTGGGCATGGCAAAAATAGTTGGTACATCGCGGCAAGCGATTGTGCGTGAGGGGTCGCGGCTGCTGGGCAGCGACTTTGCTTACCAACGCATGGCTTCGGGCGAGTGTCCTTACGGGGACGGCCACGCTGCCGAACGAATTGCTCTCGCGTTATCGCGTTGGCTCGAAAACGAAGTACCCGTCCTGCAGGATTCTGAGCAGTTCCAGGTAGCGGGGAGCAAGGAACCAGTCGCGGCTTAAACGTGACGGAACAAGCACAGCTAGCCCCCTAGCAAACGGGAAGAGAACTCGGCGACGGCTATGTTACTGGTCTTATTTCGGGCGGTCCTGGTACTGATCTGCATTTACACCCTGCGCCACTATTTTTTTACGCTCAATCGTCTCTTTGGCCGGCAGCGACATCCGTATGTGGATGTGGAAAGCGCGGACTGGCCTGCAGTAACGGTTCTGGTCGCGGCGCATAACGAGGAAGCCGTGGTGGCCGACATATTGAAAGCGCTGCTCACCGTGGATTATCCCGCGGATCGATTGATCATCATTCCCGTCAACGATCGCTCGACGGATCGAACCCGCGAGATTATCGACAGCTTTGTCGAAGAGTATCCGCAAATCGAGCCCTTCCATCGAGTGGGCGGAAAGCCGGGGAAGGCGGCGGCGCTGAAGGACGCGATGGAGCGGGTCAATACCGAGGTGGTCTTGATCTTTGACGCCGATTACGTTCCGGGGGAGGCGTTGATCCGCCAACTCGTCTCCCCATTCTTCGACCCGGAGATTGGTGCGGTAATGGGCCGCGTGGTTCCGCTGAACGTCGGGAAAAAACTGCTGACGCGTCTTCTGGATCTTGAGCGTTCCGGCGGATACCAAGTCGATCAACAGGCGAGGATGAATCTGCACATGGTTCCGCAGTATGGCGGAACTGTGGCCGGGATTCGCAAGAGCGCGTTGGACGAAATCGGCGGATGGAATGAGAACGCGCTCGCCGAAGACACCGACCTCACTTATCGTTTGCTGCTCGCGGGATGGAAGACTGCGTACGAAAACCGGGCGGAATGTTATGAGGAAGTGCCCGAACGCTGGCCGGTACGCGTGCGGCAGATCATGCGATGGGCCAAAGGGCACAACCAGGTGATGACCAAGTGCCTGCTCACAACCGCTCGCAATTCCGAACTGAGTTGGATCGAGCGAGTGGACGGTGTGTTGCTTCTGGGTGTGTATCTGATGGGGCCGGTTCTGCTGTTGGGATGGCTGCTAGCGGTGGTGCTCTTCTACACGGGCATTCAAATCGGCGGGGGATTGACGGTCCTGGCGTTAGGTGCGTTCACGACGCTGGGGAACTTCGCCGCATTCTTCGAAATTGCGGCGGCAGCGCGCCTCGATGGCTCACATCAACGCATCCGGTTACTGCCGCTGACGCTGTTTGGATTTACGGTGAGCCTGGTCAGCGTTACTCGTGCAGCTTGGCAGCAATGCCAAGAGGGAATCTTCGGAAAATCAGAGTTGGTCTGGCATAAAACGGAACGATCGCGCACCGCGCCGGTCCTGGCGTGCACCGCATCCGTGCTAGAAGACTCGGCCCTACCGGCGCTGAAAGAGGCGCCATGACGACCGAGATGGCGCCTTTTTTTCTGATGATGGTCACTCTTGGTCTGTTGGCTGTTCCTATTGCGCCAGCTCTGTTCGAACTGAAGAAAAGGAAAGACGCATCTCCGCTTCCGACGTCGCGGCATGATGGGCACATTGAAAATTTTGCTGAAGTGTTTCGTGGCCGAGTGGATCAGGTCCGTTACGCACTTCAACAGTGCCGCGATGAAGGGAAGATCGAAAAAGTCCAGATGGAAGGCGCGGACGTGTTGGTCGTCGGCTGCAAAGATTTCGAATTGGATCAGAAGCTAATGTATGGCGTTTCCGCGCTGATCTTCGCCCAGAGCGCCCAGATTCCAGCTGATTGTGCCGTCGAGGTCGATATATACGCAGAGGAGATGCTGAACGTGGGAGACGGTTCGATGCTTCGGGCCGCGCTCTCCGCTGGAAACGTGAGCCTTGGTGAAAACAGCAAAGTTCTTCGCTGGCTGCATGCCGATGGAGACATCCACCTGCAGAAGGGAAGCGTTGCGCTCGGTCGTCTCTCGGCTGGGCAATCGATTCGATTGCGGCCAGGAGTGATCTTCCAGCACATACATGCTCCATCAATTTCGACTGGGCATTCGCGCCATTCGCCGCATCTCCCCATGCACTGCGGGTGTGAGTCAGCGGAAGATCCGGGCCCATCGTCTGCATTCCGCTCACGCACATTCGCGTCGCGTCCGCGAATTCGAGTGAAGGGTGAGTTCGTTTTGCCCGCGGGAGAAACCCTGAATGCGAATGTGATTGCCGCCGGCGATGTGCGCCTCGAACGAGGTACGCGATTTTTTGGGAATCTCAAAAGCTACGGCGACGTAAGGATTGGGGAAGAGACCTGCACGCATGGAAGCATCGTGTGCGAAGGCACGATCCGAATCGGTTCACGATGTTTTGCCGCCGGACCGATCATGGCCGAAAGAGAAATCCAGATTGGCGCAGATAGCTGTGTTGGGAGATCCGATGCGCACACAACGATTTCATCGCGGACGGTGAAGATCTCGACCGGATGTGAGATCCACGGGTCTGTTTGGGCGCGGCTGCAGGGAAGTGTCGAGGACTAATGGGTAGAGGAACATTACGGTTGTTGGCCCTGGCCGCAGTGCTTTTCTGCGGATCAGGCTTCGTGTTCGCATCTGCGACCGCGTTTTCTCCTTCCACTTACCAGCAACCCGACGGCGCTCTTGAAGTGAACCCCGGCAGCAATTACGTCGATCCCTATTTCGCGACCAAGGCGTTGCTGGTAGCGCAGGATGGCGGCCTGGATGTGCGTGAGGCCGCATTGGCCTGGATTCGCTGGGTGCTGCCGCGGCAGCAGAGGAATGGATTGTTTCGCCGTTATTGCCGAAAGAATGGCAGATGGCAAAGCTGCGCTGCCGCCGATGCTGATGATTCCATGCTCGCGTTGTGGATGCAGTTGCTCTATCGCATGGCTCCTGATTCCGGCATGCCGGCAGACTGGAAACACAGCGTCGCATTAGCCGAGAAAAGGCTGGACAAGCTGAGAAATGGAAGGCTCGGTGTCTATCACGTTTCGGAGTGGAATCATGCTGCGCTGCTGATGGACAACATCGAAGTGTACGCTGCGCTCCGCGATGTGGCGGAAGGGCAACTTCGATTGCACGATCCGGAGGCATCGGCTACCAGCCATCGTGCCGATCAACTCGCTTCCGCGATCGATCATGTCTTCTGGGATCATCACGCGAAACGTTTTCGGCCGTCCCTCGAAAAAACTGTTCCGGCCTTCTATCCGGATGTTGTGGGCCAGGTTTATCCCTGGCTGGCGAATGTGAGCGGCCCTGGTCAGAATGCGCAAGATGCATGGGAGCAATGGAAGCGCAACTTTGGCGCAGCGTGGATTGAGCGCCGTTATGACTCTCATCCCTGGGGTTTGGTCGCCATGGCGGCGGAGAAGCTGGGCGATTCGGCCTCGGCAGAATGCTGGACGGCGCAATCCGACCCCTTGCGCGGCAGCAGTTCATGGAACGTTCTGGAAGAAGCGGCGTGGCAGTCGTTGCGGGCGCGTTTTGCCCAGCCGCAACTGCTAGACCCAAACGCCTGCTCGGCCATCTTATCCGAACCATGAAAAAGCGGGCGAAGTACGCGTGTGTCGCAGCCGCGGTGCCGTTGCTGTTGTTCGCGACTGTGGGCTACATGCAGCATTATGAAGGAGCCGCAGGACGACCCGGCGCCGACACCCTCCTTTTGCTTCTACCCGACGATCTGGACGCGAGAACACCTGCCGTACAAGAGTGGCTGGACGCGGCAAGTGAAGAGGGTTTGCACCTGCAACCCATTCATGATTCCGAATTTCTCAACCCGCTCTCGACGCTGCACTCCGCAGGCATCATTTTGCCGGATCAGCTTCACCGTTCCGCCAACGACGTTTTGATTGGCGAGCTGCACCGCTACGTCCGCGGCGGCGGGAACTTGATGGTGGTGTACGACGCTTGTACCTGGGATTTGAACGGACGGTTTCCTCCGGGAGCGTCGCGTCTTTCCGACCTCGTCGGAGTGCAATACGCGCTTTATGACCTGTACACGACAGAGACGATGCAACCCGCGCAGGTGACGGGAACCATGGCTGCGATGCGAGAGCTAGGAATCCCGCCAGGAAGTTTCTCCCCCATCGATAATCACGGCAGGCTCGGCCTATGGCATGCGGTGAGCGAAGCTGAGGGTGCGGATACCCGTTCGGCGTTCGCCACATATCTCTACGGTGCCGTGGATTATCCGGTGTTCCGCACAGTCGGCAACTTCGATGGAACGGTGCTGCTGAAATCAAAGTATGCGCTGGCCGCCGGATATCGGCATGAAGATCTCGGACAGGTTTTATTTGTGAACCTACCGCTGGGGTATCTTGCCTCGCGAACGGACGGCTTGCTGCTGCATTCCTTCCTGCATTTTTTCGCATTCCGCATGTTGCGATTGCCCTATCTCACCTCTGTGCCGGACGGAGTCGGAGGCCTGGTATTCAACTGGCATATTGATGCCAAGAATTCTTTGCGTCCGCTGGAAACTCTCGTCAACGAAGGCGTCTTCGATCGCGGCCGATTCTCAGTTCATTTCACGGCCGGCCCCGATGTGGATGCATTCGGAGATCACAAGGGGCTCGATGTGCTGCACGACCCTGAGGCCCAGAAACTGATTCACTATCTGCTGGCCAGAAAAGATGAAATCGGCAGCCATGGCGGATGGATCCACAATTACTTCGGCTACCACGTCAACGACAATGACGCGGCAGAATTTCAGAAATACCTCGAACTCAACAAGGATGCTCTGGAAAAGGTGACGGGTACCCATGTCACCGAATACTCGGCGCCGATCGGCAATCATCCGGCGTGGGTGACCCGCTGGTTGGAGCATCACGGCATTATCGCCTACTACTTCACCGGTGACGCCGGTCTTGGCCCCACCCGCGTCTATCGCGACGGGGAGCGAGACGCCGCTGATATCTGGGCCTTCCCGATTCTTCACATGGGCAAAGAAGCCAGCCTCGAGGAAATGAGCTTCGACGATGTTCCCATTGATGCTGTACGCGATTGGCTCCTGGCCGTAACTGAATATACGGCGCGCCGGCACACCGCACGCTTGGTCTATACGCACCCTTACGGAGCAGAAAAATTCTTCCCCACACTGCGCACGTGGCTCGATAACGCTGATGCTCTCGAAAAGGAAGGCCGATTCCGCTGGTACACCATGACCGACCTCGCGGAATTCATGACACAACGCGAGTTCATTCACTGGTCTTTGCTACGTGACTCGAGCGATGAGGTGACGTTGGTAGCGTCGCATCCAAAGACTCTGGCTCATCAAACCTGGGCTTTCTCTGTGGAACGGTACAGTCGGCCGCGTGTGATCAAGGGGCACGCAAGCTTTCAGGTTCAAGATGGCTTGATCCTCGTCACAGCAACGGATGGACGCGAACTAGAGGTTCAACTGCAACAAAAAAATGATCTCAGGGATACAAGGAGTGCGCCGATCGAGGCGAAACGATGAAGAAAACCTCTCCGCTCTTATTCATTTGCTTGCTTTTATGCGGTCTTATGTCGGCGCAGTCGACCAATGACACGACGGTGGCTCCTGGATCGAGTCTGCCCGGCATGGGAGGCCTCGCCTTGGGTCTAAATGGCCCTGGTTACATCGAGGTTGGAGGAAGCCACAGCAATCTGAGCGGCGGTTATAGCAATTGGAACGATCAGTACCTTCGGGGCGTGCTCTCCGGTGGGAAGAACACGTTCAATTATGAATTCACCCACGAAGCCCGTTTCGGCGACAGCGGATATTTTGGGACGCTTGGCCTGACGCGTACATTTTCCAGCAATTGGTACGGGGAATTTTCGGCCGGAGCGAGCGTCGGCGGATTTTTCCTAAACAGATACAGTGTTGGCGCAATTCTCAATCGCAAGTTATTAAAAGAAAAAGAGTTGGTGGTCAACGGCGGTTTCGGGTTCGATCAGAGCAAGACGGTCAATTACGACGAACGATTTCAAGCCGGAGCCGCGTACTACTTCCACATTCCAGTTGTTCTGCAAGGAGGGTTCTTGTGGACTCACACGAGCCCGGGAAACATCTTTGCACGTACGCAATACATTGCAATTAACGAAGGCTACAACAAGGAACATTACTTTTCGCTACGTTATGAATATGGGCGCGAAGGCTACGAAGTGATCGGTCCTCCGGTAGATTCATC
>Ga0335072_10014712_pt1 | contig 11115 bp, 12 predicted proteins | sample Lox_Sample_21_FD_206725 | JGI IMG/M metagenome (GOLD analysis project Ga0335072, IMG submission 206725) | Soil microbial communities from Loxahatchee National Wildlife Refuge, Florida, United States - Lox_Sample_2.1 | ecosystem: Environmental > Terrestrial > Soil > Wetlands | place: USA... | reverse complement strand
ATATACAACCTATGGTTGATCATCTATGGCCGTCAAGGAAATTATCGGGGGGTCGACCAGTGTCAGAGTGAAGCGGCCTCAAACCGGCCTGGTGCGCGGGTTCGAAGCGACAGTCATGCCCCAGGTTTGGCCACTATCGGCCGAAACCAGCGCTTGCCACGACCTATCCCGACCCGCCAGGATTGGCGCGGCGCACAATGGGGAGATTTCTTCGGGTGATTCTGCTGCAGGTGGTCGTCAGCGGCCTGCTGATGGGCGCGGTTTACGCGCTGTTCTCATCCGGTCTCACGCTCATCTGGGGTATGATGAACGTGGTGAACTTTGCTCATGGCGACTTCGTCATGCTGGCGATGTACGTGGCGTTCTTCGCGTTCACATTGTTCCATCTCGGCCCGCTCGAATTCATCCCGCTTGCGGCGTTGCTGTTGTTCGGCCTGGGTGTGGCGGTGTATTTCGGACTGGTGCGCCACATGGCGAAGGGGCCGATGCTGGCGCAGATCCTCGGCACGTTCGGGCTCGCGCTGGTGCTGCGCTACGCCGCATTCTGGGCGTTCTCCGCCAATTTCGTCTCGCTGCCCGATAACCTCGTCGGCGGCACATTCGCGGTCGCCGGTCTACGGATCGAGGCGTCCCGCTTGCTCGGCGGCGTGCTGGCGTTGCTGATCACCATCGGCATGCATTTGGTGCTGACGCACACCACGCTGGGCAGTCGTGTCCTGGCAGTGGCCGAGGATCGCAATGCCGCGATGCTGATGGGCATACGACCGGACCGAATGCAGGCGCTCGCCTGGGGAGTCGGAGCGGCCTCTACCGGCATCGCCGGCGCGCTGATCGCGATGTTCTTCTATATCTCGCCCACTGTCGGGGAATCGCTGGCACTGATCGCGTTTGTCGTGGTGTGCCTGGGAGGGTTCGGTTCGGTGCCGGGTGCGCTGGTCGCCGGGCTGTCGATCGGCGTCATCGAAGCACTGTCGGCGTACCTGATTGGTGCCGTCTACCAGGACGTCGTCGTCTACGCCTTGTTCCTGCTTGTGCTGTGGGTTCGCCCGCAAGGTCTGATGGGCACGATATGACGATGCCCGGCCGGTCTGGCCATATGACGCCGGAACGCATCGCTGTCGCGGTCGGGTTTGGGTTGCTGCTTGCATGGCCGCTGCTGGTGCAGGACGTGTTCTGGCAGCGTATCGGTGCGCTGGTGTTGCTTTCCGCCATCTCGGCTTCCGCCTGGAACCTGTTGGGCGGTTATGCCGGCCAGGTTTCGGTCGGCCATGCCGTGTATTTCGGCGCCGGAGCGTATTCATCGCTGGTCGTCTATACCGATCTCGGCTGGCCGCCGATTGCGGGTGCGCCAATCGGCATTCTGGTGTCCTGCCTGCTTGGCCTGGTCATCGGCACGCCCACCTTTCGCCTGCGCGGCCATTATTTCTCCATGGCGACGATCGCCGCCGCGGAACTGCTGCGAATCCTGGCCGGAAACTGGCCGCTGGTTGGCGCCGCGGTTGGCCTGATGGGACCGCCCACGCCGCGTTCGATCGCCGATCTCTCCTTCATCAGTCCGATCCCGTGCCATTATCTGTTTTTGGGTGTATTGATCATATTGCTGGTGCTCACGTGGCAGATGCAGCGCAGCCGCATGGGCTATTACCTTGCGGCGATCCGCGGCGGCGACCGGGGAGCCCGCAGCCTTGGTGTGCCGGTGTTGCGATACAAGGTTTATGCACTGCTGCTATCGGCGACATTCACTTCGATAGCGGGATCTCTCTACGCGGTCATGGTCGGTTTCGCGGATCCGGACAGTGCGCTGGGCATCCTGATTTCGGTGAAGATGGTCATCACCGCGGCGCTTGGAGGTGCCGGCACGTTGTTCGGCCCCTTGATAGGCGCGCTGATTCTCGTGCCGCTCGAGGAAACCACGAACGCATGGTTCGGCGGCAGCGGCACCGGCATCACCTTCATCATCTACGGTGCCATCATCCTGCTGATCACGCGCTTCCAGCCCGGCGGCATGGCGGCGCTGTGGCGTCAGATTCTGCCGCGAGGGCACCGCCGTAACACGGTTGTCGAAAGCGCCAATCGTGCTGCTTGAGGCGCGCGACATCACCATGGCGTTCGGCGCTTTTCGGGCAGTGGACAGGGCCAATCTCGAGGTGGCGGAAGGCGAGATCGTCGGCCTGATTGGCCCGAACGGCGCCGGCAAGAGCACCTTCTTCAACTGCCTCGCGGGCGATGCGACACCAACCGCGGGTGTGATCCGCTTTGCCGACCGCGACGTGACCCGCGCGACGCCAGAAGAGCACGCGCGGCTTGGCATGGCGCGCAGCTTCCAGGTGCCGGTGACATTTGAAGACATGAGCGTCGCGGACAATGTCATGGTCGGCGCGTTCCTGCGCCATCCGCACCGTCGCGATGCGCGCCACGCTGCCGCCGAGATACTATCATTCACCGGCCTTGCGCCACTGGCGGAGACACGCGCGGGATCGTTGGGCACGCCCGGACGCAAGCGCCTGGAGATCGCTCGTGCACTGGCGACGGAGCCTCGGTTATTGCTGCTGGATGAGGCGCTGGCGGGGTTGACGCCCGCCGAAACGCGGCTGGCGATCGAATTGGTGCGCAAGATCAGCGAGCGTGGCATCACCATCGTGATTGTGGAGCATGTCATGGAAGTGATCCTGTCGCTGACTGAACGCGCGGTGGTGTTTCATCAGGGGCGTGTCATCGCTGCCGGCGCGCCGCGCGACGTGGTGGAGGATCCGGCAGTCGTGGCCGCCTATCTCGGGCATCACATGAAGCGGGTGCGGCGGTGAGTGCCGGGAGAGGACGCCACGGGGTTACATCATGATTGCTCCACTTCTCTCCGTTCGCAATCTTTGCGTCCGCTACGGCGACCTCGTCGGTATCGCCGACGTGTCGCTGGAGGTTATGCCAGGTTCGGTGGTGGCGCTTCTCGGCTCAAACGGGGCGGGCAAGACCACCACGCTGAATGCGATTGCCGGTTTGGTTCCCCCGGCATCGGGACATGTCGCCTGGCAAGACAAGGACATCACCGGACGGCCACCGCATGCCATCGTTGGCGGCGGCCTTGCGTTGTCACCCGAAGGCTGGCGGTTGTTCGTGCAGCAGACGGTGGAGCAAAATTTGCGCCTGGGTGCGACGGTTTTGACGGACAAGCGGCGGGTGGGCCACTTGATGGAACGCGTCTTCACCCTGTTCCCCCGTCTTGCCGAGCGCCGTCGCCAGCGCGCCGGTACTCTCTCGGGTGGCGAACGGCAGATGCTCGCCACCGGCCGCGCGCTGATGAGCGATCCGAAATTGCTGATGCTGGACGAGCCTAGTCTGGGCCTGGCGCCGGCGGTGGTCGAATTGATGTACGAGTCGCTGCAGCGCCTGCGATCGGAGGGCCTGACGCTATTGCTCGCGGAGCAAGCGGTGGAGTTGGCGCTGGAAGTGGCGGACTATGCGTACGTGTTGCAGACAGGACGCACCGTACTGCAAGGCAAGGCGGCGGATCTTGCTGACGATCGGGACGTGCAGCGCATTTATCTGGGGTTGGAGACGGCGCGGACGTAACTCTGAAGTTCGCGGCGCGTCGGGTACGCTCTGTGCCCAGGAGATCGACAATCGCTTACGCGGCCGTCTCCGACGGAGTCCGGCGCTTCGCACCCCGTAGACGAAGATTTACGTTTCAGGCGCCGCTGATTGCGGACGCGACACGCAACGCCGCGACGTCATCCTCGGACATGGCAAGCCACGACCGCAGTACCTCGTCGGTGTGCTGACCCAGCACCGGCGATGTGACGAGCGTCGGCGGCTTTCCGTCGATGCGAACCGGCCACGCCGGCATTTTGAAATCGCCATGCGTGGGATGATGGATGGTCTGCATGATGCCGCGTTGCTCGAAACTCGGGTCGTTCTGCAGTTCCATCGTGTCCAGTACCGCGCCGGCCGGAATGCCGGCATTGCCCACGGCGTTCATTGCTTCATGCTTGGTATGCTGGCGGGTCCAGGTGGCAATGATCGCGTCCACCTCTGCCTCGCGTTCCACCCGGTCGGCCGGCGTCGCATAGCGTGAATCGCCGAGCAAATCCTCGCGGCCGACCAGCTTCAACAGCCGGTCCCAATGCTCCGGATTGGCACGGCTGGTCATGATGTAGACATAATCGTTCGGGCCGCCGGGCTTGCACGGATAGAGGCCCATTGGCGCATTGTTCACGCCGGGTACCTTGTCGCCGCCGCGCTGGGCCGGTTTGCCGGTCAGGCCCTGGGTGGCGAAGTTGATTCGCATGTAGTGCATTATCGCGTCCTGCATTGCGACCTGCAGGCGCCGTCCCTGCCCGGTCTTCTGGCGCTGGAACAAGGCGCTGACGATGGTGATCGCCATCAGCATGCCGGTGCCGGTGTCGCCCAGTGAAATGCCGGGCCGCGTCGGCGGCCCCTTCGGATCGCCTGTCACGCTGAAAGTGCCGCCGCAGGCCTGCGCGATCATGTCGAAGGCAAGGTTCTTCTCGTACGGGCTGCCTTCGCCGAAACCCTTCACTGAGGCATAGATGATGCCGGGGTTCAGCTCCCGCACTACCTCGTAGCCGAGTCCCAGGCGTTCGATCGTACCGGGAGCAAAATTCTCGACGGTGACGTCGGCCTTGCGCAGCAGGTCCTTTACCAGCGCCAGCCCGCGCGGGTTCTTCAGGTCAACCGCAAGGGATTTCTTGTTGGCATTGAACACGTGGAAATAATACGGGTCGCTGTCCGGCTTGCCAGGCTGGCGCCGGCGGCCGGGATCGCCGAGCTTCGGGTTCTCGATTTTCACCACCTCGGCGCCCATCCAGGCGAGGGCCTCGGTGCATGAGGGACCCGCCTCGAACTGGGTAAAGTCGACGATGCGGATGCCGGCGAGCAAGTGGGCGTCGGCGAAGGGGTTTTCCATTGGCGTCTCCTGCCCGAGGGCGCATGGCTGCGTGACGCGAGGCTGCCACAGGTTGGCGGTTGACCCAAGCCCGGGCAGGTCACGCGACACGCGGCGCTTGCGGGCGCAGCATCATCGGTCGGGCGATCGCGGCTGGTTTTTCAGCAAACGGTCGCGGTCGAATGTCAGGAAAAAACGTTGAGAATGTCAGTATAATACCCTACGCTCTCTCATGCGGCGAAGTACGGCGCCGCGGAGGGCAAGGCCGGGAAAACCGGCCTATGGCGGCGCAACAAAGGCGTTCGACGGCGGCAGGCTCTTGGGCCGACGCATGAGGGCAGGGAGGTAAAGGCAGCGACGCCCGGCTATCCGGGCGTGCCGGCGATAAGCAAATATAGAGAACACCCGGTCTTTGACTGCTTCGGTGCCTGCTTCCGGATTTAACTCAATTCGGGAGAACGACAAATGAGCAGTACTGCGGTTTCGGGCCGGTCTGCGATGCCGGCAAGCTTTGTGCTGGGACAGAAGCTCGACAGCATTCCGTTCAGTGCCTACCACGTAGGGATCATCTTGGTGTTGGGCGCGGTCGGATTTGTCGAGGGCTACGACCTCGCGCTCGGCGGGTCGTTGCTCGTGCTTGCCAAGGCGCCGTTGCAGTTGACCGCCTCGCAACTACGCTGGCTCGCGGTGGCACCGACATTTCTGGTGGTGTTAGGCGGGTTCGCCGCGTCGGCGATGTCCGATCGGGTCAGCCGCAAGATGGTGATGCAGATCGGTGTGATCATCAGTACCGGCATGACACTGCTGATCCCATTCGCGCAGACCGGTACGCAATTGCTGGCCATCCGGGTCCTGACGGGCATTGGGCTTGGGTTTGCAATCTCCGCGCCGTTCCCGATTGCTGCCGAGCTGATGCCAAAACAGCACCGGCGTACCTATGGTGCGATCTTCGAAGTCATGCTGGCCAGCGCCTTCACAGTGTTGCCGTTCGTCGGCTTCCTGCTTGCCGGCAATCCCGACGGTTTCCGGCTGATTGCGCTACCCGGCGGGCTGGCGCTGGGGATCGTGCCTCTACTGGTGCATTTCGGTCTGCCCGAAAGTCCGCGCTGGCATCTGCGTCATGGCGATCCGCAGGCGGCCGTCGCGACGGTAAACCGCCTGATCGCCCGGTGTGGAAATCGGGTCGCGCCGTTGACGGTGCCCGAACTCGGACCCGACGCCGCGGGGGCGGCCGAGTCACTGCCGCCGTTCGGCGCCTTGTTCGCTCGCGGGCAACTGCAATGGACCGTGGTCGGCATCGTATTGTACGCCGCGGCAACCACCGCGTATTATTGCTCGGCGATTCTGCTGCCCAAGGCGTTGGTGGACCAGGGTGCGGCCGTCAGCCTCAGCTTCGGCCTCGGCACGCTATTATTTCTGGTCACCATCCCGGGTAAATTCTTCACGGGCTTCGTGATGGAAATTATCGGCCGACGCTGGACCATCACTTATTGCCTCGGCGGCGCGGTGCCGGGTCTGGTGTTGATGGCGGGCGCGCACACGATGGGACCGTATGCCACCGTTGCGATGGTCGCTGGTGCGATCATCACCGGGCTGACGGTGCTTTCTTCCTTCACCGCGGTTCGTGTCTATCTGTCCGAGCAATTCCCCACTGCCTTGCGCGGGCGCGGTCATTTCTTCGGCGAGGCGACAGGACGGATCTTCTCCGGTGTGATTACCCCATTCGTACTGGAACCGCACACTGGATCACCGGTGTTCTTCTTCGGCTGGATCGCGGTGGTGGTGGCGATCGGCGCCTGCATTCCGCTTGCCTTCGGCAAGGAGACGGTCGGTCAGCTCGAGCTGGTGACCGAAGCGGGGGCAGAAGCCGTGGCGTGAGCGGACTGCATTCGGGCAGCACCGGCAGAAGGCGCGCCGGGCGGTACCAGTCGCGTACCGTCCGGCTGCATGGCGGGAGGCAGGCATGCAACACGCCATCACGCGGATCGAGGCGGACAAGTCGGCCATCTGCCGCGATATCCTGCATGCTCTGCCTGAATGGTTTGCCCTGCCGGAAGTGATCGAGAACTATGCGCTCGCCGTTGACGTCCTGCCGATGTTTGGTGTTGCCGCTGAGGGCGCGATTGCTGGATTCCTCGCGCTGAAAGTCCATACGCCGTCGGCGGCCGAAGCTTATGTGCTTGGCGTGAAGAAGCCATGGCACCGGCAAGGAGCAGGAAGGAGTTTGTTTTCGGCGGCGGAGTCCTGGTGCCGGGAGCGCGGGATACGGTTCCTCACGGTCAAGACGCTGGACGCAAGCCATCCCGATCCGTTCTATGCGCGGACACGGACATTCTACGATGCGATCGGCTTCCTGCCGCTGGAGGTACTCCCGACGTTCTGGAGCGCGAGCAATCCGTGCCTGCTTATGGCGAAAGTGCTGGTCTGACGGCGTGGCCCGGGCGTCGTTTACATCGAGGTGGTGAATTCGACCAGGTCGTCGAATGTCACGGCGTTGGGGCAGTATTCGTGGGCGTGCCTGGCGGCCATGCCGGCATCCAGCTCGCGCCGGCAGCGCCCGGTGGATTTACAGCGCGAGCAAACGCGCTCGATATCGCGCACCAATCCGCCGAAACATTCGCGCAATAGCTCCGGCTCGAACCCTCGCGCCCGCATCATGCCTTCCATCAGTGTGTTGTTGGCGGACACGCTGGCCGAGAGGGCCATCAAGTCGTCTTCGCTCAGCGCGAGGTCATCGCTGAGTTGGCGAATTTCCTCTCGCGACCATCCGGCGAGTTCGTCGGTGCCGCCGCAATGGACACGCAGCCAGTCCAGCACGCGGCCGAGCAAACCGGGGTTGGCGAGGGCATGGTCACCGGGGTTCATGGCACGCTACCAATTGTTGTGGCGTGCCACCGTGCCGGTGCGGTGGCGCGGCCGCCTTGATCCAGATCAAAAAGCCACCCCGGGCGGCGCCTCTGGATTTGACGGCCGGATCGCCTTGCGTCAGCGTCGTGACAGTAGATCGGGAGGGAGACAATGGCCGCAATCGGTTCGGGGGTGCCCCGCCGGTCCCGCCACAAAGGCGGCACAGCAGGCCAGGTCTCGCCCATGCCGCCGTTTGCCGCGGCGCAACATCTGCGTAAGCTGATCCCGTGTGGATGATTTTCGTAACCGGCCCGATCGCGGTGCCCGATGACAGGAGGAAACATGGCTGAGATCAAAGGCGCCGACCTGCTGGCGAAAAGCCTGAAGGAGCAAGGCGTGCAATTCATGTTCGGCGTGGTCGGATTTCCGGTCGGGCCGATTGCCGAGGCGGCGCAGCGGGCCGGCCTGCCGTATATCGGCATGCGCAATGAGCAAACCGCGTCCTATGCCGCGGGCGCGGTGGGCTTTCTGACGGGACGCCCCGGCTCTTGCATCACGGTGACCGGCCCCGGCGTGATCCACGGGCTGGCCGGCCTCGCCAACGCGAAGGAGAACTGCTGGCCAATGGTGCTGGTGGGCGGCGCGTCCGAGACGTACCGCAACGGCATGGGCGCATTCCAGGAAGAGCGTCAGGTGCTGATCGCGACCCCGGTCAGCAAATGGGCGCATGGGATCGAGCATGTGAATCGCATCCCGTTCTATGTGGAAATGGCGGTGCGGCAGTCGATCTATGGCAGGCCGGGGCCAGCCTATCTCGACATCGCCGACGACCTGATTACCGGGTCATGCGACACGGATAAGGTGGTTCAGGCGCAGAAATGCCCCGACCCGCCGCGCATCCAGACCATGCCGCAATATGTCGAGCAAGCGTTGGACGTGCTGCAATCGGCTGAGCGGCCACTGGTGATCATCGGCAAGGGCATGGCGTATTCGCATGCCGAGGACGATGTGCGCGCGTTCATCGAGCGGACGCAGCTTCCGTTCCTCGCCTCACCGATGGGCAAGGGCGTGATGCCGGACGACCATCCTCTGTCGGTCGGCGCGGCGCGCAGCCTGGCGCTGCAACAGGCCGACGTCGTGTTCCTGATGGGCGCGCGGTTCAACTGGATCATGCATTTCGGGCTGCCGCCGCGGTATTCGAAGGATGTTCGGGTGATCCAGCTCGATATCTCGCCGGAGGCGATGCACCAGAACAAGCCGGCCGAAGTGGCTCTGGTGGGCGACGGCAAGGCGATTGTGGGGCAGATCAACGAGGCGCTGAAATCGCGGCAGTGGTTCTATCCGAAGGAGACGGCGTGGCGGCAGGCGATTTCGAAGAAGTCGGCCGAAAACGCGGCGATGATTCAGCCGCAGAAGGACGATGATTCGGCACCTGGCGGTTACTATCGGCTGCTTCGGGATGTGTCCGCCTGGGTGCCGAAGAACGCGATCATTTGTTCCGAGGGCGCGAGCACGATGGATATCGGCCGTACCCAGTTGAACAATTACGGACCGCGGCAGCGGCTGGATGCGGGGTCGTACGGAACGATGGGCGTGGGCCTTGGGTTCGTGATTGCCGCCTGCGTGGTGCATCCGGACCGGCCGGTAGTGCATGTGTCGGGCGACTCGGCGATCGGGTTCTCCGGCATGGAGATCGAGACGCTGTGCCGCTACGGCATGCCGGCGAAGATCGTGGTGTTCAACAACGGCGGCATCGGGCCGGGCGGCGGCGACATTCCGAACGATCCGATGCTGAAGATGAAGCCGAACTCGTTGATCTATGGCGCGCGGTACGACCTGATGATGGAGGCGTTCGGGGGCAAGGGGTTCTATGTCGAGGATCCCAAGCACCTGCGCGGTGCGCTGGATGAGGCGATGAACTTCAAGGGGCCGGCGCTGGTGAATGTGAAGCTGAGCCTGGGTTCGCAGCGGAAGGCGCAGGAGTTCCGCTGGCATAGCTGAGGTTTTGTGAGTGCCCCTCTGCGCCGATTGGGCGCGGAGGGGCTGACATTGCGGGGGTCGATCAGGAAGGTTGTAATAACTCCCCTTCTCCGTGATCCGTCCTTGTCGCGCCGATGCACACGGACCCTACCGGTCATGGACCGTTGCCACGTCGTGTCCGGCGCTCGCTGGCACTTCCACGCCTCGTCGGCCAAAATTTTCGTCCGGTTTAAGTTTCACGCCAATTCGCTCAGCGGAATTGGGATGCTGCGCTCCCGCGTCATCTCCGCGCCGTAGGCGAGCGCCGCGAGAACATCCTCGTGAGTCGGTTGGGGATAATCAGAAAGCAATTCCGCCTCGCCCATCCCGTCGGCGAGGAAATCAAGGACCAGGGAGACCCATATCCGTGTCCCCCTGATGCAAGGCCTGCCGCCGCATACGCGCGGATCGATCGAAATACGATCAAGTCGTCCAGTCATGGCGATGTCTCTCCGCGGACAGTATGCCATCTTAGCTGCGCCCTGCTACGCGGGGTCATCCGCCGCGGTCCACGACCCACGTCGCAGACCTTCACTGCCCTGCCGCCCAATCCTCCCACACCAGCCCGCGCACCCGGGAAAATTCGCCGACATTTGCAGTAACCAAGGTCCGCCGATGACGGAGCGCCTGTGCCGCGATCAACAGGTCATACGGACCGATCGGAGTTCCCGCTTCTCTCAGGCGGGCGCGTTCCAAACCGGCAATGCGCCCGTCTTCTTCATCGAAACCAAGAATCTCCACCGGCGCGCCGAGAAAAATCCGCAACCGATCGACGTTGCGCGCCTGATGCTGGCTTTTTCCAACTCCATACCAGAGTTCGAAGACGGCGATCGCGGACACAGAGATTCCTGCCTCCTGTCCCAGCGCCGCCCGGAACCGGTCGCGTAACAATGGCAGCCGGCCGTTGATGATGCCAATGCAGGCGTTGGTATCCAGCAGATAACTCACTCGAATACATCCCGCTCCGGCATCGGTGGCTGGTCCCGCCCCTCCGGCATGAATGGTTCGTCGGAGAATCGATCAAGCTCGGCGAACCATTGTTCGACGTCGAACCCCATCGGTTCCAGCAGGACGCCTCGCCCCATGTGGCGGATGCGCACTTCTTCGCCGTCGAAGCGAAACTCCCGCGGCAGGCGGACGGCCTGGCTCCGGCCGTTCATGAACAGCTTGGCGGTCGCGACCTTGACCATGATTTGCTCCATTGGTATATATCATCAGTATATACGCCAATAGGTCGCGCTGAGCAATCCAGCAATGGAAGACGTCCAGGCCGGCATCGCTCCCCAGTGCGCAGTGGAACGAACGATGCTTCCATGGTCACGGAGCGGTGGCGCCCATTTGTGCTACAA
>Ga0335072_10014711_pt1 | contig 11116 bp, 11 predicted proteins | sample Lox_Sample_21_FD_206725 | JGI IMG/M metagenome (GOLD analysis project Ga0335072, IMG submission 206725) | Soil microbial communities from Loxahatchee National Wildlife Refuge, Florida, United States - Lox_Sample_2.1 | ecosystem: Environmental > Terrestrial > Soil > Wetlands | place: USA... | reverse complement strand
GGAAGACGGAGACGCGTACCTCAACGACCTGTGGAAGTACTCCGTCAGCTCAGGCCAGTGGACCTGGGTCAGCGGTTCGGACACCGGCGGCCAATCAGGGACGTACGGCACCGAGGGAACCGCAGCTTCAGGCAACATTCCCGGGGCGCGATGGGGCTCTTTCACCTGGACTGACTCATCTGGAAATCTGTGGCTCTTCGGCGGTTATGGAACTGGCGAATACAACGACGTGTGGGAGTTCGACCCAAGCTCGGGCGAATGGACGTGGGAGGACGGGCAGGACTCTATCAACAACGACGGAAGTTACGGAACGGAGGGTACGGCAAGCGCTAGCAACCTTCCTGGCGGACGTGAACGCGGCGAAATATGGAAGGACAGCTCAGGGAATGTGTGGATTTTCGGTGGAGAAGGCTACGACTCGGTGGGAACCCTTGGCGGCGCCGGGTACATGAACGATCTGTGGAAGTATGAACCATAAAAAGCACATCAAGAGTGCCGGGGCGCGACAAGCCCCGGCATTTCTTGCTGAGTAGTGAACCAGCGGCACGAAAGCGGCGCGTGAGTGGGTAAATCCAACGGATATCCATCAATCCGGCGCGGTTGTAAAGGCGCAGAGACTTATTGAGATACCAACGCAAAACGTCTCTGGGCGAATCACGCCGCAATGGACGACCGGCGGGGCGACAAAGTCTTCGGCAGAATCCTTAGGGGGGAAGGTGCCGGGATCCTTGGCCCTGCCGGTCGGCCTCTGGAGGTCAATCTGAGTTCATGGTTTCCCCGCGGAGTGGGCACTTCCTGCGGCGCTGTCCCCGGTGCGGAGCTTCTGTGCCTTCTGCTTCTTTCGGGCTGTGGCGGCGTGGCCAAAGCTTACTCCTATTGAAACCGTTTCGAATTCCATCGGCGGCACCGCCTTCCAAGGAAGGGTCCACGGAGGGCAGAATCCGATCGCCGGGGCCAGTGTTTATCTGGAAGCTGCCAACACGACTGGTTGCGCGGGCCCAGGCGCAGCCGCGACGAGCAGCAATCTATCCATTTCGCTTTTGACCAGCGGCACGAAAGACAACAGGGATGCACGAATGCGAGGACAATCATGAATCTGAAGAAGACGCTGTTGATATTTGGATTTCCCCTGATGCTGGCGATCACCATGCCGCTCTATTCGCAGTCGGGATGCGACGACTCGCCGAAAGACCCGACGATTGTGCTGGCATTGGTTGGCGCAGCGGGAATGATTGCCGCAAGTGCGCGAAAAAGCATGAACTTTTGGAACAGCGACGAGGGACCGAGGAATGACGACAGCCGTCAGTGATTGATGAACGAGGTTCGAAGGTAGTTTGAACGATCCATCCCTTCCGGCGAAAGAAAACGGGAGGGAGGAGCAAGGGAGCATCGCGCCGGGGCACAACAAGCCCCGGCATTTTTTCAATATCGCGACCCCAGGCGTCGCCGCAGAGGATGGATGCACGACGATGGGGTTCTTCCGCGGCGGTTCTTTCCCGCGTGGCAAAATATTTGAGCTCATTTTTCGAGGATTTGCGCATACAAGATCAAAGCGGCATTCCCCATCACTAGAAAGACTCTTTACGGCTTTCGATCGGGCTGCGGCCAGTTTCAATTCCCGCATCCCTTTGCAGACATCACTGGTTTGCAGCAGCTTGTTCAGGAAAGAGGGACGGTTGCTCTTGGAGAGTCTGCAGCAAGATTTGGCCGGCAGTTTCGCTTGGGCTTGCGAAATCGAAGCAAGGCACCGTTGGTGAATGGCGAAGCAACAACGCACGACCGCTGACTGCAGCGGGAACTGGGGTAACTCGGCGCGGTTGTAAGGTAACAGGGGCTTGCTAAGACAGCCGTCACCGAAGGACTTCACGCCACATCTCGAAACACGACGGCCAGGTCTGGGTGGCCGTCCATATCGGCGAAACCAGATAGCAAGGTTCTCTGGTTTTCTCCGAAAGCGGACCGCCCAGGTCGGGTGAATTCATGACATTCCTGGAGGAAAATATGACTGAATTGCATAGACAGGTAAGTGCGCAGCTTCGCGCAATCGGCCGCTGCGCAATGGTGGGAACCCTGATCGGAATGATGACGACGCAGGCCTTCGCGGCCGGTGCACCGTCGGTAGCGCAGCAGGCGGCAGGACTGCCCGAAACGACTTCGACAACCGATAGCCTATTGGCGCCGACAATCGACACCGCTGCGATGACCAATCTTCCCTTGACCGCCACCGAAAGCCGGGCCACAGATGGCGCTGCGTTGCCCGAGGCGCCGAACGCCGCGGGAGAGTCGGCCAGCATTGCCAGGCCGCTCGACCTGCGGGCAATGATGGACGACGCGGGGCAGGCCAGCCAGAACCTGCAGCCGGCGCCTGCAACCAATCACAAGATGATTCAGCGTCCTGGAATGCTCGTTATGGGTATCGCCGGTGTTCCGCTGGTGATTCTGGGTGTCATGATTATGTCGCTGAAAGTTGGCCCCAAGGCAACGGGCGAGCGGGACGGACTCGGCGCAGCTTTTCTGGCGCCCGGTGCGGCCATGTCGGGCCTTGGCTTTTACTTCGCTTTTCACAAGCCCAAGCAGTAGGCGCCGTGGCGTCGCATGAAGGCTTTTCGGCGACGTCAAAGGCCCTCTCGTTTTCAATTTGATTCACTGTAGAATCCACTCTCGTTTAAGCACGGAGATGTTTTGAAGGGCGCGGCTTCCGTCGCGCCCCTTTGCGTCTGATGCCGGCTTCTACGATGTGCGCGCCCCGGCTCGGTGCCGGGCGCGGTCGATGACTAATCGCAACAGATAGATAAAGACAAGAATATTGATCGTGAGCAGCCCGACGCGAATCCAGGTGAGGCGGCGGAGGATTTCAAAAATCTCCCACGGCAGAAATGAAACGGTGATCGCCAGGGTAAGGAATTCGCCCCAGGCTTTCTCAAGAAAGAGGCCGATGCCTTCGACCAGCGTGATGGTGGCGTAGCAGTCGGCCACGAAACCGATGCGGCGCAAGACCGGATCGTCGATCAGCGAGGCTTTCTCGAAGATGAAGTTGACCAGACGCGACTCCGGATTGAAACGGAGGTGGCGGGCCAGGATTTCGATCTGGTCGGCGATGTCCTTATGCAGAAGGCGATGCGCGCCAAAACCAACGGCGTAAAACAACAGGGCCTGGAGGAATTTATAAACCGCGATCAGCAGCAACAGGCGATTGTGACGATGGCGGTCGGCTCTGGAAGGCATAGTCGGGCGGATTGGCTGCAGCTTTCAGGTTAAATGATGCCCGCACGGGCCTCACACAGCGCCTGCCAAACCTGAAAATGAAGTGCTTGCTGGGGGCGAGGGTTTTTGAACGCTCCTCCGGGGTGATTTAAATCACATTAAAGAGGCAGAATTCACGAAAAATTGAAACGCGTTGGGTTGCTTCCGCGGAATCGATTATCCGTCAGTTCAAGATCCACAATCTGAAAGCAGAACTCGTCGCTCGGCCGGCTGGAATGCGCCGCGCTGGCCAGGAAACTCGAAATTGATCCGCCTCTCTTCGAGAATCGAGCTGAAGCGGTGCGCTTTTGGGAGAGCGCAATAGCCGAAAGTCACGCTTTCCAGTCGCAACTGGGCCAGTTGACGGCGGTTACTCGCGCGGTTGGACATCGTCAATTCAACGAACAATAGAAAAGATGTGGAAGTCTGCGAATCGAGTGAATTTGTGGCGAGAAATTGAAACGAGGAACAGGACCCAGATGCCGGACATCCAAACCTGGCATTCTGTGACCCAGTGGCAGGACAAAGGTAACCTCGAAAACGAGAACTTCGGTATGGAAGATATCGTGATTCTCATCACATCGCAAATGCGAAATCCACGAAAAACTGCAAAAGATTGAGGTGCTGGGCCATGGATGCTACCCTACGCAGTCTTCGTATTCAAACGGTTAAAGCTCAACTTTCAGCGCTCCAAACGGAGTGCATCGCCTTAGCGCAGAAGCTTGAGCGGGTCGATTCGGTGTTCGCAGGAAAGCCGGAGATTTCTCACCAATGGCAGGAATCGATGCAAGAAAGCTTCGCTTTGCAATCCAAATTGGATGAGTTGATGGCCGACGCTCGCGCGATATGGCGCTAAACCAGCTTCACAGTCGGTGTGCTTCATTCCTGCATTCACCAAGGTGGTATTTTCCTGGTGAATGAGCCACTTTATCTTTTGTGGTTCAGCGGGATGGAAACTGTGACGCCGCTGTAATTGAGCTTGGCCCGGAAATCCGGATCCTGTTCCGGATCATCTCTTCAAGCGTAAGAGCGAATCGCGGTCGATCAGCTCGCCATTGAGCACAATGGTGGAGATGCGGCGAGCATTCCAGATGTTGATTGTCGGATCGCCGTCGACGACGAGAATGTCGGCGCGGCGTCCAGGCGTGATGAGCCCGATATCGTTCCAGCCGAATTGCAGAGGAAAGTTATTGGTGGCTGCAGCTAGCGCCTCCCGCGGCGAAAGGCCGAGACGCACCAGAAGCTCGAGTTCGGTGTGGAGCGAGATGCCGGGCATAGTGCCCATGGCGTCGGCGCCGGACCCTGCGAGATAGTGAGGGAAGTCGGAAAAGATTGTTTCGTTGATGCGCCAAAGACGCAAAGCAGCCTGGGCGGCTCTTTTTTGTTCCTCTTCTTCAAGCCAGCGCTGCCCGGCGGCGGGCAAGTGGCGCGACCAACCGGGTAAGGGGAACATCATTTCGCCGGTGGCTTGATCGGTTGGATGAAACATGCGGCCTGGATCGAGGAGCGCTGCGGCAGGCTCTTTCCAAAGATTGCGGTGGCCGGGCAATTCGACATAGTAAAGACTTAACTCCGGCATCAGCGCGGCGCGATGTGCGGCAAGAAAGCGGGCATAGGCGCGCAGGCGTGCGTCGGCGGGCGAAATGTGCTCGGAATAGTCATACGCCGTAATTGCCGATGGGCCGTCGGGGTCGTCGACGAGAGGCCCCTGCAACTCGTCGGGAATGACACCGAGGTCGTAGTGATCCATGCCAACCAACGCGTCGACACCCGCTTCAATCCCGACACGATATGGAGTGGAGACAAACTGGCCATAGGTGATGAGCCCCAGCTCGTGAGCGTGCGCGATGATCCATTGCGAGTTGGCCGCGGTGAGATGCGCGGTGAGCAAAAGCACCCGGGTTCCCATCTGCGCTGCGTCGGTCATCTGGCGAGCTGTGTCCTGTGGTGTCAGCTCAACGGGCGTTGCGCCCTCGCGGAGTTTCGAGATCCAGTCTGGGTGGCGCGCCAGCAGGCTCCAGTTATCGGTCACCCCGACAGTGTCGATGGGGTATATGTTAGGGCTGGGCACTGCCGATAAGTCGAGAAATCCGTGTTCGCTGTCGGCGCGAGCGACTACAGTGGTCACACCCATATAGAGATTGGCATTCGCTTGGGCCTGTGAGTTCATTCCGGCAAAGCCGTCAATCAGGCCGGGGATGAGGAATTTTCCGGTGCAGTCGACGACGCGCGCGCCCTTGGGAACATTGATCTGACCGGACGGGCCGACATCGGTGATGCGGCCATCGTGGACGATCACGATGGCGTCGGCGAGGTCGCGTGCCGAGTGGCCCCAATTGCTGACATCGACGATTGTGCCGCCTGTCAGGACAAGCACCGGTGCGGGCTCATTCTGCGCGTAGACAAGAAGCGAGCCAAGAACGCAAACAACCAAGAACGGAGCCGGAGAAAAACGATTCAGTCCCATCAGCAGATCAGATTGATTGTCGCACAGAGGCATTCTTCTGCGGGGCCACGGCCGAAAAAGCATGTCCGCGGGGCGGGGCATAGGCAGCGCGGGGTATAAACGGACTGGATGAGCTCGGATACGCTCAGCAGCGTGAACAGCGAACTGGCGGCCGTGTGCGGCGACGATGCTTTCATGTTCGTTGTATTCGGCGATCAGAGCGGCGGTCGGGCGGGCCTGTTGTGCAGAATCAAATGCGCGGGCTGAGAGGTCGGTGGGGTTGATTTGATCCTAGCTGATGGCTCAGAAGACATAGGTGGTGGTGATGTATTCGATCGACCCGCTGCGCAGCCAGCGAGTCAAGTGGATTCAAGAAGACATGAAGCGAGGAAACAAGAATCCGGCATGTGGGCAGGTTGGCGGACTGCTCAGCTGGCCACGAGGGTCGGCCGGCGGCGCGAGGCGAGCAGCGGTAGCACCTGTGCCAGCGCGGCATCGGCAGTAAGGCCATAACGGGAACGCAGCGCGTCGACCTTGCCGTGTTCGATGAACTGATCGGGCCAGCCGATGCGGACCACGGGAACCGCGAGGGCCATTTCGTCGAGTGCTTCGACCACGGCCGAGCCGAAGCCGCCCATTTTCACGTGGTCCTCAAACGTGACGAATGCCGAAACGCGCGAGGCGTAACGGGCAAGAGTTTCGCGATCAAGCGGCTTGATGAAGCGCGGATTGATGACCGCGGCAGAGAAGTTTTCGCGTTCCAGCGCTACGGCGAGGTCGCGAGCGAGCGCGATCATGGGGCCGAGGCCGAGAATGGCGACGTCAGAGCCATCAGCAAGCACTTCTGCCTTGCCGATGGGCAACACTTGCGGCTCAGGCTTGCGCGCCACTCCGGCCACGGCTCCGCGCGGATAGCGAATTGCGCTAGGCCCGGGAAGAGTGATGGCGGTCTTCATCATGTCTGCGAGTTCGTCTTCGTCTTTCGGCGCCATCAGAATGATTTCGGGAATGCCGCGCAGGTAAGCGATGTCGAAGAGCCCGTGGTGTGTTGGACCGTCGTCGCCCGAGAGACCTGCTCGATCCATGCAGAAGAGCACGGGTAGCTTTTGCAGGCAGACGTCGTGAACGATGGGATCGAAAGCGCGTTGCAGAAAAGTGGAGTAGATGGCGCAGACGGGGCGATAACCGTGGGTGGCCATTCCCGCGGCGAAAATGACGGCGTGCTCCTCAGCGATGCCTACGTCGAAGTAGCGTTTGGGGTGTCGCGGCCGGAAGTGATCGAGGCCGGTGCCATTGGGCATGGCTGCAGTAATGGCGACAATGCGCGGATCCATCGCAGCCAAGTCAGCGAGCGTGTTGGCGAAGATCTCGGAATAGGTCGGAACCCCGGCAATAGTTTTCCCGGTTTCAGGGTCATAGGGCCCAAGGCCGTGGAATTTCTTCTGCCCGTCCAGCGCAGGCTGGAAGCCGCGGCCCTTCTGAGTAAGGATGTGCAGTAGTACCGGATGTTCGAGAGTTTTCAGGAATTTGAATGTCTCAACAAGCAAGGGAAGATTGTGGCCGTCAATCGGGCCGAAGTACTCCAGCCCAAACTCCTCAAAGAGGATCGATGGCCAGAGCATGCTTTTAGCCGCTTCTTCAGCGCGGCGCACCACCTTGATGGCGGTCTTGCCGGCGAAGCGCTCAATGAGGCGTGTCGCCCGATCGTGCAGGTGCTGGTATCGCTCGTTGGTGACGATGCGGTGAAAGTAGCGGGCAACCGCGCCCACATTGCGGTCAATGGACCACTCGTTGTCATTGAGCACAACGATCATGCGTTTGGTCTGCTCGGCGATATTATTCATCGCCTCAAAGCTGATGCCGTTGGTAAATGCGGCATCGCCGGCGACGGCGACAACATGCTCGCGCCCTCCTGCCAGATCGCGCGCCACAGCCATACCGAGAGCTGCGGAGAGCGCGGTGCCCGCGTGACCCGCACCGTAACAGTCGTGCTCGCTTTCGGTTCGCAACATGAACCCGTTGAGCCCGCCTGGTTGACGGATGGTGTCTAAACGGTCGAGGCGGCCGGTCAGCATCTTGTGAACATAAGCTTGGTGGCTGACGTCAAAGAGAATGCGGTCCTGCGGAGTATCGAAGACGGCGTGCAGCGCAATAGTGAGCTCGACCACGCCAAGATTCGGGCCAAGGTGGCCGCCGGTTTTTGAAAGGGTCTGGATGAGGCACTCGCGAATCTCTTCGGCGAGCCTAGTCATCTGATCGTAATTCAGCAATTTGAGGTCGGCGGGAGAGTGAATCGATTGGAGAATTGAAGCCATAAACTTCCTTCCCCCGGTGGAAATAGACGGGCCCGCAGGCGGCGGCCCTCTTCAAGCGGTTGTCTCTCGTGAGGCACAGCTACCACGCGCGAGCGCTTGCTGGCGGTCGCCAATACTTAGTATACCTGCGAAATAAATCGCGAGGAGTTAGAAGAATAAAGCATAGGCAAGTTGCGGCAAGACGAGCCGAAAAGCAAAGCGGATATACTTTGATCGCGATCGACCAAGGCGGATCCACATGAAAAAATGGCTGACCCTTGTGATTCTGATGGGAACGACTTGGCCCGCGATGGCTGCCAAAAGCCTTCCCATCGAAGAGTTCGAACAGCTACTTAACAAGCTGAGCGGCAAGAATGACGCGCGGGTTGCGCAGGAACTCGCTGAAATCGAGCTGACCGAGCGTGTGAGCCCTCAGCGGCTCGCGAAGTGGGAGAAGAGTCTTCCCGGAGAAAAGACACGGGAAGTGCTGCTGCGCTTGGCCGACATGGCAGCCTTCGAGAATCCGCCCGCGTTGGACGTGATGCGCATTGTTCCGCCTGACAGCGATACGCAGGAGAGAATGCTGTCGCTGGCAAGCGACTACGCGAAGACCACGATGCCGCATTTACCGAAGTTTTCGGCATTACTCGAAATCACGCACTTTGAGGATGTTCCAACGCAGGAGCAGGTATTGGCGTCAGGCACCACCGCGCCGGGGTGGCGGATGCGCCCGCTGGGAATTCCGATTGGCCGCAGCGGAGCCAGGCCGCTGCACAGCACGGGCGCCAACAGCGCGGCTGTGACAATTCGTGACGGAAGCCTGGTGCAGGCCGATGCCGGCGCCGGGAATGCAAAGCGAAGCGAACTGCCTTTGGGGCTGACGGCGAGCAGCAAATTCGGACCGCTGCTTTCCGTGGTAATTGGCGACGCGATCAGCAACCAGGTGACGTGGGGCTATTGGCAGAGAGGAACTGGCGACCCGATGGCGGTGGTGCGATACTCAGTGCCCGACGATCGATCGAATTATCCGGTGGAGGTCCCGATGGGCGCAAAGATGGAAGAGGTTTATCCCGCATATCATGGCGAGATTGCCATTGATCCGGCGACCGGGAGCATTCTGCGCGTCAGCATTGTCGCGGACCTGATGGGAACCTACCAGTGGATGCAATCGGCGCTCCTGATGGAGTTCACGCCTATAGCCGTTGGGGAAAGCACCTACATCTGTCCCGCACACGCTGTTGCTTTTTTCAAGGGCCCGGCGGCGGGGTCGACTCCGGAAGCGCAGAACGGGACGGCGATAGTGCAGACGCGGCTTGACGATCTGGTTTTCTCTCAATATCAGCCGCTCGGTACGGAAGCACAATCGGGGACGGCCAACAAGTCGCAAAGCGAAGGCGGAATACAGGGCAAAGTACCAGAACAAAAATGATGGCGATCGGACGTTCGCATCAGCTGCTTCAATCACCGCTTCAAGATTCGCCGAGAGCGCGGTCGAGGACGATTCTCGGGCTAACGCAGTTCCGCGCGGATCAGCTCTTTTTCGAGGTGACAGCTGAAAATGCTGAAATCAACTGCTCCACGCGTTTGCTGCCACAGTTCGGGCAAACCACCTGGGCTTTTTCGCGGTCTGCGAGGTGCAGAGCCTGGGTAAATTCCTTCTCGCAATCGCGGCATTGGAAGACGTATTGAGACATCGGTATTCTCCAGCGATAACTTCAAAGCGCCGTTTGAACATGAGGGGCTGTGGATCGAGACATCAATTCCGCAGAGAGTTGTAGCATGAGCAAAGGGGTTCTTTCGCTGGATGGAGGATGAACGAACGTGGCGAAATTTCGGAGTTTTCTTTCTTATTGGCTCGTAATCGGGATTCTCGGGGCAATGACAGGGTCGCGCGCAAGCTGGGCGCAGCTGCCGGAGCCGGGCGCGGACCAGAGCGCCGCGAATCCCCTGACCGATGCTTCGGTAAAGCCGGGAAAGATGGTTCTTTTCGATCTCGAAAGGCGCTTCGCCAAGGATGTCCTGGAAAAGGGCGGCGCAGCGTTTGCGGATTGGTTTGCCGATGACGGGGTGGCTCTGGGCAACGGAGCAGCTCCGCTGATCGGCAAGGTGGCGATTGTCAAGTCCGCGAACTGGTCGGCCAAGGACTACCAGCTGACCTGGACGCCCACTGACGCAATGATGGGACCTTCCGGAGACATGGGCTACACCTGGGGCCATTACGAGGGGCGCAGCAAGGACGCGAACGGAAATCCGGTTCTCACCAGCGGGCGTTACATCACTATGTGGCGCAAGCAACCTGACGGAAGCTGGAAGGTGGTTCTGGACGCAGGCGCAAGCGAACCGCCGGCAGCGGCGGATTGCTGCAAACTACCGGGTCATTGAAGCGGAAAACAGGGGAGCGAGGAAGCAAGGGAACAAAGGAACAAGAAAGAGAACAGAGGGCGTTGCTCCTTGGTTGTGACGAGTGCACCGGAAGTCGTGAAGGTCGATGCAGGTTTATGTGGGGCGCGATCAGTGCATTCCATGCGAGTTTTAAGGCGCAGTAACTATCGAAATTCGACTAAAGTAACCTCCGATGTGGTCAGAAGCGGTAAAGATCCGCATTACGAGGGTGGTACAGAGTTTTCCTCCTCTTAACGCATTCGTGGCAGAGCCAAGGTTGTCAATATCTTGAATACTGACAATCGGGTACCTCAAACTATGTGCGCTTTGCTCGGTTCGCAAGGGGGAGAGAACCAGGAAGGGACGTTGCGCCCTGAGTGGAGCTTCTTTGACCGCAATCCCGATCCTGCTTTGGATGAGCTGACAGAGCTGGCTGCGGTGCTTTGCAACGCGGATTATGCCTACCTGGGCTGGATGGACTCAAGCCGGCTGTGGTTCAAGTCGCGCTTCGGGTTCAAAGCAATCGACCAACCGCGGGCAACAGCGTGCCGATGGGTGATTGAAAAAAGCCGGCCGTTGCTGATCATGGACGCAGCGAAAGATGCTGAATCTCCACCCGATGGTCTGACGTTGCCCAACGCTGCATCTTGTTTGTCGTATGCGGGAGTGCCGCTGGTTGCCAGCGATGGGCAGACCGTCGGAGTGATGGCGGTGTTGGCGCGGAAGGCGAGCCAGTTTGCACAGGAGCATT
>Ga0335072_10014710_pt1 | contig 11117 bp, 8 predicted proteins | sample Lox_Sample_21_FD_206725 | JGI IMG/M metagenome (GOLD analysis project Ga0335072, IMG submission 206725) | Soil microbial communities from Loxahatchee National Wildlife Refuge, Florida, United States - Lox_Sample_2.1 | ecosystem: Environmental > Terrestrial > Soil > Wetlands | place: USA: Florida... | reverse complement strand
GCCGACCGGCATGGCCTCGCACTGGTCGTATACGAAGACTTACTCGACCATTCGCCGCGAGGAACATCGCGGTCGGTCGCATGGCAGAAGTGCCTCGCCATCGCAGCCGAGCGCTCACGCAGATTTGAACAGGTCGTATGGATCGATTCCGATGTGCTGATGAATTACCGGCGAGCGCCAAACATCTTCGATGGCGTCGAGCCGAATGAGATCGGAGTAGTGGAAGACTTCATTTTTCCTTCGCCGGAACAGTTTCGCGCGCGACTGCGGTACCTCTTTCAGAGATGGCGCTCGCTTGGCATCCTGTGTCCGGAAAGCTACACGCCGCAGGATTATCTGATTCAGTGGGGGCTTCCGGCGAGGGAAAAAGTCGCTCAAACAGGCGTGATCGTCGCAAATCCAGAGCTTCACGGCTCTCTCTTCAGGAAGGTCTACGAGAATTATGAGGACAAGGGCGCACCTTACTGGCATTACGAGATGCGTCCACTCAGCTACGAAATTGTGACGAATTCGGAAGTGAAATGGCTCGATCCTGCTTTCAACGTAGTGACCGTGTATGCGGTGAAGGACGAAGAACTGGACCTCTTCCTGTCGGCCCCAGGCAAATTCGAGCACATATTGCGCAGACTCGGAATCGCTGCGGATTCGATACCTTCGGGGAAGAGAGATCAGCTCAGGCAAATCCATAAGCGACTGTTCGAGGAGAGCTATTTTTTGCACTTTGCGGGCGCCCAGGGAGAGATGAGCTATCTCAGTGGAGTCCACGGGGGCGAGGCATAAGAGCGAGTGATGCACGTACACTGTAACCCGGGAGCGGACTCCGCCCAATGCCATATCTGTTCTTCTTCATCAAGCTTGTTGGGCGAGTCGCTCGTGCTCAGGCGATATCCCGCTAAGTACCTGCGCTGCTCCAGTTGCGGCTTCATTCAGACCGAGCAGCCCTACTGGCTTGACGAAGCTTATTCTTCCGCCATCGCCAGTCAGGACGTCGGGATCCTGTTCCGAAACCAGACCAATTGCGAGGTTACGTCGGCAGTCCTCAATCTTTTGTTTCCGGACGTGAAATCTGCCATCGATTACGGCGGCGGAGACGGCGTGCTGGTTCGACTGATGAGGGATCGGGGATTCAACTTCTTTTGGTGGGACCTCCACGCCGCCAATATGTTTGCCCGAGGTTTTGAAGCGCCCATGGATGCAAAGTTTGACTTTCTCTCGGCATTTGAAGTCCTCGAGCACCTCGTGGACCCTCTCGTAGAAATAGCGAAGCTGATGGAATTGTCAGACAATGTCCTTGCTTCCACGTGCCTCGTGCCCGAACCAGTCCCCAGCATCGCAGACTGGTGGTATTACATGCCGACGAGTGGACAGCACGTCTCGTTTTACACGCCGGCGTCCCTCCAGAGCATTGCGAAACATTTCAATCGCTATCTCCTTTCTGTGGGACCGTACCACCTCTTTACGAGAGAACCAGCGAACTACTATTGGTTTCGATTCGCAACCAGCCCGCGCATGGCCCGATGGATCAATAAGGCGTACCCGCGTGCTGGCCTTATTGCCAGCGATCTAGAAAAAATGGCTCAGTGACAAGCGCCTTAGAAGTTCTACCGGTGCCGGGCAAAGTTAGATAGACGCTGCAGATTATCGAAGAGGTGTGCAGAAGATAATGCAAATCTGCTATGACTACCAGATCTTTGCTGCGCAAAAATACGGCGGCATCTCTAGATATATCGTGGAAGTTGCATCACGAATTCACCAGTATCAGGGTGCCGAGGTGCGGATCGTCGCGCCGCTCTATCGATGCAAGCATCTCGATGAGAAACGCGGCCAGCTGCCCATTGTTGGACATTTCTTCCCTGGGCAATTCAATAATGCGACGGGCCTCTGTATGAAGGCCGGGAAGCTTTTGAACAGAGCCGTTGCTGGTTTTTATCGGCCGGATATCGTTCACGAAACCTATTATTCGGAAGACAAGCTCTCGCATCCGGGAACGAAGACTGTCATTACGGTTCATGACATGATTGCCGAGCGCTTTCCCGATTCGTCTTCGCGCGAGCCCGGCCCATTTTCAAATCGACAGGTTGCGTTTGATCGAGCGGATCACCTGATCTGTGTTTCTCAGAACACGCAGGCTGATCTGCTGAGGATGTACAACGTCGATCCTTCGAAGGTGAGCGTGACTCCGCTGGCATCCTCGATCGCGCCGTCAAACGAACCGCCGATTACCACGCCGGAGCCTTACTTTTTTTATGTTGGCAGCCGATGGGGTTACAAGAACTTCCTCGGGCTTGCCAGGGCATTCCGCGCTTGCGGCCTGCATGAATCTCATAAGTTGATTTGTTTCGGAGGAGATGACGCGCTGACGAAGAATGAGACAGAGGCTCTTGCCGAGATGGAGATTCCGCTGGACAGAGTCGAGACCATCAACGGGAACGACGATTTATTGTCGCGCTACTATGCCGCCGCAGTTGCCCTCGTATATCCATCTCTGTATGAGGGCTTTGGTATTCCACCATTGGAGGCTATGGGGTGTTCCTGCCCCGTGCTTTGCAGCAATACGAGTTCGATGCCTGAAGTCGCCGGGGATGCTGCGATCTACTTCGACGCGACGGATACCTCGTCGATCGCCGAGGCCCTCTTGAAGATTGCGAATTCGCCAGACGAGAGACAGCGCTTTATCCAAAAGGGAAAGGAACGGGTGAAGCAGTTCTCGTGGGACAAATGCGCGCAAGAGACTTACGCGGTTTACGAGATGCTCTTATCCAGGCAATAGGATTGGCTCTGATTTATCTCGGGAAAATCAAGGCATGAAGCTTCTCCACGTAATTTCGAAGACCGATCCCGAGTCAGGTGGGCCCATTGAAGCGATTCTCCGAATCTCCGTCGTGCTTATCCGAGAAGGCCACGAAGCTGCCGTGGTCAGCCTCGAAGAGGAGGGAGAAGTCGCGCATCGAAATTTTCCATTTCCGCTCATAGGCCTGGGTCGCGGAACAAAGCCTTACAGTTACAATCCGCGACTCGCCTCCTGGCTTAAACAGAACGCGCGCAACTTCGACGTGGTCGTGCTGCACGGGCTCTGGAACTATACGTCGTTCGGTGCCTGGCGATCCTTGCGAGACGGCTCGACTCCGTACTACATCTTTGCCCATGGAATGATGGATCCGTGGTTCCGCGAGAGGTACCCTCTCAAGCACTTGGCCAAGCAGGCCTACTGGACGCTTGCAGAAGGCCGCGTGTTGAGCGGCGCCCGGTCCGTGCTCTTCACCTGTGAAGAAGAGCGCCTTCGAGCAAGGGGCGTATTTAAAGGTTATCCTTACCGGGAAGCAGTCGCGCAGCTCGGAACCGCCGATCCCCATCGCGAATCGGCTGCGCAGACAGCGGCGTTCGGAGCTGCGACTCCAGCCCTGGAGAATCGGAATTTCCTTCTTTACATTGGTCGCATTCATCCCAAAAAAGGCTGCGATCTCCTGATCAGGGCCTTTGCCGGAGTGGCGTCGCAGTTTCGGCCCGATCTTCAACTGGTGATGGCGGGACCTGACGAGGTCGGTTGGTCCCTCGAACTCCAGCAACTCGCCGAAAAACTCGGGATTGCCTCACGCATTCACTGGCCCGGCATGCTCAAAGGTGATGCGAAATGGGGAGCATTTCGTGCTGCAGATGCCATGATTCTTCCGTCGCACCAGGAGAACTTCGGCTTCGTCGTCGCGGAAGCCATGGCATGCTCCACGCCGGTCCTCATCAGCAACAAGGTGAATATCTGGCGTGAGGTTCGGGCCTCCGAGGCTGGATTGGTTGAACCCGACACGGCCGAAGGAACGTCGAATCTCATCTGCCGCTTCTACGCGCAATCGTCAGAACAGCGTGAATGGATGACACGCAATGCGCGAACCGGATTCCTGCGTTACTTCGACATTGAAGCGACGGCACATCGGTTTGCGGAGGTCATTGGCTTCCCAAATGAGCCGGTGCCCGCACGGTCGCCAGACGCGCTTGAACCGGCAATCTGAATCCACATTTGAGGAATGGGAACCCGCATGAAAGAGAAGCCGAGTATCGCGGTCATCATCCTCACCTTCAACGAATCCATCCATCTTCCGCGCGCTCTCGATCATATTCGCATCTTTGCGAGCGAGATTTTTGTAATCGATTCCTATTCGACCGACAACACAGTGAGCCTGGCGAAGGCCGGGGGTGCGCAGGTCCTGGAGCATCCGTTCCAGAATTACGCGCGCCAGTTTCAATGGGCGCTCGAGAATGCACCCATCACTTCCGACTGGGTCATGCGCCTCGACGCCGATGAGATCGTCGAAGCCGATCTGGCCGAGGAGATCATGGCCAAGCTTCCTACCCTTGCGCTCGACATGACCGGCGTCAACCTGAATCGCCAAACCATCTTTCAGGGCAAGTTCATCCGCTATGGCGGCCGGTTTCCGCTCACGCTGCTGCGCATCTGGCGGCGCGGTAAGGCAGGCATTGAAGACCGCTGGATGGACGAGCACATGTACCTGACCGAAGGCAGCACCGTCACCTTTAAGGGCGGGTTTTCCGATCACAATCTCAACGACCTCACTTCTTTTACCGCGAAGCACAATTCCTACGCCGGTCGAGAGGCCATGGACGCGTTGAATGGCCGTCTGCATCTCCTTGGGCCGCAGCTTGCCCTCGCGTCCGCCTCGACAGCCAGACAAGCGCGGATCAAACGATTTCTCAAAGAGTCGATATACAACCGGCTGCCGTTTGAAATCTCCGCAACTCTCTTTTTTCTTTATCGCTATATCTTTCAGCTCGGATTTCTCGACGGGCGCGCGGGGTTGACTTATCATTTCTTGCAGGGATTCTGGTATCGCTTCCTGGTCGGAGCCAAATTACGGGAACTCGAGCAGGCTGTGAAGCACGCATCTTCCGAAGATGAGATGCGCGCCGCTATCGCGCGCCTAACCCGCCAAACGCTGACTACCGCAGACGAGTAATCTACTCCGTCTGAATCAATAAGAAGGCGCTCCGTCTCGGAGCGCCTTTCTCATCTCTAAATCGGTTGAAGCGGTCTAGTCCTTGGTGAGGAAGTACGACTCGATGGCCCGCATGACCGTGCGATGGTTGATCTGCGGCTCTTTTCCCTCGTATTTCGCTGCCCAGCAGATTTGGTTGACGATATCGCGCGGATAGCACGAGCGCAGCTCTTGCTTTAACGTGCCGTGCACAAAGTCGATCAGCGTGTGCGCCACGGTTTCATCGCACTCGATCTTGCGGTCAGATGCGACTCTGCGGAAGATCTCGCAGAATTCCTCGTCGCTCACCTCGCCGATAAAGATTTTAGTTTGGATCCTGCGCAGGAAGGCTGCGTCGAGCAGTTGCGCCGGGTCCAGGTTCGAGGCGAAGACCACCAGCATCTCGAACGGCATTTCGATCTTGCGGCCGCCTGCCAGGGTGAGAAAGTCGATGTTGCGGTCCAGCGGAACCACCCAGCGGTTCAGCATCTCATCCGGGCGCACTCGTTGACGGCCGAAATCGTCAATGATCAGCACGCCATTGTTGGCCTTCATCTGTACCGGGCCGGTGTAGAAGCGAGTCGCCGGGTTGAATTGAAGGTCAAGCATTTCGATTGTCAGCTCGCCTCCAACCATGACGGAGGGCCGCTGGCACAGCACCCATCGCTCATCGTGATTCGGTGGTTCCATGTGCGATAAACGTGTGTGGATTGCGGGGTCGTAAACCGTGATAACCTGCCCGTCGACCTCGATGGCGTAGGGGATCCAAACGGCGTCCTGCGCGAGTACCTTCGACAGCAGTTCCGCGATCGAGGTTTTGCCCACGCCCGAAGGCCCGTAGAGGAAGAGCGCTGCACCCGAGTTCAGCGCCGTTCCCAGCTGCCATAGGATCCTGTCGTCGAGCACCAAGCTCGAAAAGGCACGGTGTACATCGGCTGGATGCACCTCAGCATGCGAAACGCTCTGCAATTTGACCTGCGACACATAGGTCGGCAGAGGGACAGGGGCGGGTCCGGTGTACTGGTTTTGTGACAACAGCTCTTGCGCGCGTGTCCTGCCTTGCGACGTGATCGCGAGGTTCGGAATCTGGCCGCTCAAACCGGTCACCTGGCAAAGCTGCTCGGCGCGCAGCCTCTTTAGCAGCTCGCTCGCCACCTCGAAGCTAAGCCGCATCAGCTTTGCCATCTCGAGCACGGAGAAGGGGCCCGCTGTGTACAGGTGCTTGAGCGCGAGTTCCTCGAGGACAGCCTGGCGAAGGCCGACCTCGGCGACAGTAAGAGGTTTATGCGTCGGCCCCGAATCGGGGTCGGTCTTCATGAACTCCTGAAGATTCAGTAAGGGCTCCATCGCGTTTTCCCAAGGCATAACAGTATATTTCGCATTCTCCTACACTTCTTGCAAACTGGAATGTTATTTTTAGACCGGCACTGCGGTAACTTCCCTGATATACACTCACGTGCTGTTGCGCGGTTCCCTTAGTGCTCACCAACCCCGCCAATCCCGTGGTTTTGAGGCAAACTGCGGGTAAATCGCAAAAAACTCTTGAGACCCAATCAAAACTTCTTATATAAGGATGCGATATGCCACTGGCGCAGAATGTGGTACTTAACGGGCCAAGTACCGTCGCGGCTTCGCCGCGCCAAACGGTGTGCATAGTCACCCTCGACACGGAGTTTGTCGAAATCCTTCGAACCGAACTTCTGCCGTGGGTTCGGGTGGTTCTCCACGAGACCTATGAAGACCTCGCTCGGTGGACAAGGGAAAACGGCGTCTCCGCTGTTGTCCTCGACATCGATACTCAAGGGGAGGATTCCTGCGGCGGCATCGCGGTATTGGCGGAATTGCGGCAGCTCAATGGCGATTTTACCCTCATTTCGGTGAGCAGGGCACGCGCGCGCTCCGTTGAAAAGCAGGCGCTGAATGCCGGCGCGGATGCCCATTTCCGTACTCCTGTCGACGTTCCCGAACTCCGGGTTGCTCTCCTCGAAACCATGGTCCGGCGCAGCCAGGCAGCCGAGAGGGAACGGCTGCGGCAGCAGGCGCTTGAGGCCAGCCGGTTTCAGGAATTCATCGGCGCCAGCGAGCCCATGCGGCTGGTCTACGATGCCATTCAGCAGATTGCCGCCAGCAATATCAATGTGCTCATTCGCGGCGAAAGCGGCACCGGCAAGGAACTGGCTGCCCGCGCTATCGTGGCCCTCAGCCGCCGGGCCAACAAGCCATTTATCCGGCTGAATTGCGCCGCGCTGCCCGAGAACCTAATCGAATCGGAGCTCTTCGGCAGCGAAAAGGGGGCATTCACCGGCGCCACCGAGTCCCGCCCTGGCCACATCGAGATGGCTGACGGAGGCACGCTCTTTCTCGACGAGATCGCGACCCTCACTCTCCCGCTGCAGACCAAGCTGCTTCGCGTCCTCGAAGACCACCACGTCCAGCGCCTCGGTGGGCGCACTTTCCGCAAAATCGACTTCCGCCTGATCTGCGCCACGAATGAGCCGCTTGAGGAGATGGCGCGGACCGGAAAATTTCGCGAAGACCTCTACTATCGGATCCACGTCATCCCGATCCAGCTCCCTCCGCTTCGCGAGCGGGTCGGCGACATCCCGCTGCTCTGCGAACATTTCCTCCAGGTTCATTGCGCCGCCAACGGTGTTCCGGTCAAGCGAATCACTCCCGATGCCATGGCCGCTTTGGAAGAGCATTCGTGGCCAGGCAACGTCCGGGAACTTGAAAACCTGGTGCAGCGCCTCATCGTTACTACCCGACATCCAGAGATAGGCACGACGGATTTGCCGCCGCGGGTCGTCGAGCGCAGCGTCGTGGCAAGCGAGGCGATTCTCCTGCCCGAGGGCGGCACGGACTTCGATGACCAGGTGCGTCAGCTCGAAGTGGCCCTGTTAACCACAGCACTTCGGCGCGGGCAGGGAAGCAAGACGACCGCTGCCAGGCTGCTCAATGTCGACGTTCAGAAGATGAAGTACCTCTGCCGAAAGTACGCTCTCTAGTTCTGCGAGTTGAGAAAATCACCCGGAACGGTTAAATTTTTCACCTCAACTCCGATTCGATCGCGTTGTGCCTGCCTCTCGGTGCGTACCGCGAGTATCTGCAATTCAAGTGGGTTGAGCGAATCTCTTCCGCCGATGCGATTTGGCACACAAGATGCAATACGCTCGGGCATCGGTTGTTCAATTCCAATCTTTGGGGGATACAACGATGGCAGTCACCAAGAAATCCGCGATCAGCAAGACTGCGGCAAAGAAGCCAGCCGGCAAGTCCAGTGCAAAGGTCACGAAGCCGACCTCGGCAGAGAAACTCGCAACAGCTAGTGCGTGGCGCAACCAATAGCTTCCTGGAATCTGAAATCCGCGCACTCGGGAATGGAAAACGGCGACCACCTTGGGGTCGCCGTTTTCGTCTTTACCGGCAAAGGAGTCTTGATTGGCCGCGCTTACCAGGAACCCATGCGTACCGTCCTTCCATCCAGCCGCTGTCTACCGAGAATCTCCAGAGGTTAAAAATTAACCGGCAAGAGGTCAATTTTTAACCGGGTCACAGTTTTTCAGCGAGATCCCAGCATTCTGTGTCATCGTGGCAAATAAAAGGATAGAAAAGGGTTTTGAGAATCCACGCCCTTCGGGGCGGATTTGGCACTTCGGATGCATCATACCTCGGCGTAAGAAGTTCAATCCAAATCCTGGGGGAAGCGAACATGGCAGTCACCAAGAAGTCCTTGATCAGCAACTCGACCTCGAAGAAGACCACCACCAAGAAGTCCAGCCCCAAGACGAAATCCAACCCGGTAGCGGCAGCCAAGATGGCCACGGCAATCATGGTTGCGAGAGCCACTACGGCCAAGTTCCTCGCATAAGCTTCGCTGAACCGACCGGGACGATGCTCCCTGGAGCGACAGTTTGCTCCCCCGGAAAAGACGGCGGCCGACCAGCCGCCGTCTTCGTGTTTCTACCACCAGAAATGCGCTTTGATCAGGTTTGACAGCGCGGTCGCAGACCTTCCAGCGATGCTTCGCCTTGCTCCGAACACCATTGCCTGCCCTGAGAGCCCGTACATCGGGTTTCCAGTCATCTCCGGCATGGGTATCAGCGCGCTGTAGAACACCGGCACTTGAAGGCCCTTGTACTTCTGGGGCGGCACGACGCCGGGAGGCAATGGAGCAGGCTCTCCGATGATCTGGCCCAACTTAAGACGAGGCCGCGAGAAGCTCCCGGGCAGCGCAAGCGAAACCTCCGAACCTGGAAGCACGCGTTGCAGCGCCGTTGCTGGGATGAACATCCTGACCATTCGCGAGCCTTCCGCGAGCTGAATCAGGGGTTGTCCAGAACCCACATTCTCATCGATTAGCAGCGCAGGGTTCGCCGTCAACACCGTGCCGTCTGCCGGGGCTGTCAGCTCCAGCGACGAGTGTGCCTCGTTGGCCAGCCGAGTCATCTTCTGGGCGGCTGTCTGGTCGGCAATTGCTGTCCCGACGCTCTGGCCTTGGAGTTCTGCATCGAACGTCCTGTAGCGGGCGAGCTGGGTGTTGGCCAGCGCTGAAGAACGCATTGAAGCTGCCTGGTAGCTGGTCATCTGAAGAAGCGGTTGCCCCGCTTGCACCTTCTGGCCTTGCTGCACCAGGACGGCATTCACCCGGCCAGGAACCGCTGCGCAGACCGTCTGTGACTGCGTAGGCTCAACGACAAAATAGGCATCTTCCCGATCGCGCCACAGGGGAACAAAGAAGAGCAAGACGACCAGGGCGAGCCCAGACAGCACGTAAGCAGGGTGGGAGTGGAACCTCTTCATGAAACCATGATCCCAACTCTCCTTCAACACATTACGCAAGGACCGTAAGCGCGATCGAAAGAGCAGGAAGCCAAATCCTGCGGCGAGAAACAGCGCAAACTCACCGAACCATCTTGAGCCCAGGCGATACGAGAATCGAATTACGAAATAGAGCAGCAGATAGCTGTAGGCTCCGGAAAGCACTGCGTAGACGGCATAGAGTGCAACGCGCCGGCGGGGCACAATCGGAATCTCTACTGGAAGCCGCAAAACCTTCGCCTGAAACCATGCAGAAACAAAAGCGGTCGATCGCTCTTTCAACTCAGGCTGCTCGATGATTTCGGTGAGGAAATAATAGCCGTCGAGTTTCAGCAGCGGATTCAGATTGATCACCACTGCGGCAATCCCCGTCATGAGGACGAACTCGTACATGAACAGGTGGAACAAGCCTCCGGACGGCGAGTTAAGCCAGAAGAGCATGGCAACAGCGCACATCACCAGCTCAATCCAGATGCCGGCAATGATCGTACCCAATCGCTGGATCTTCGTTGCGGAAACCCAAGTCTCACTGACATCCACAAAGAAGCAGGGCGCGAGATAAAGGAACATCAGCCCCATGCTGTGCACCTGCCCACCGTAGTGTTTGCAGGTGAGCCCGTGAGACGTTTCGTGAATAAATCCCACGATCAGGATCAATATCCAGAACCGCGCGAAATCTCCAAGACTCTTCTGCGAGAAGTTGAAAAACGTCGCAGTATCCGGCCCGATCTCGGCCCAGTGCTTCACCACCACGAACGTTTCGAATGCAAAGAGCGTCAATGCCCCCAATAAGGACCACCCGTTATAAATAAAGCGTCCTGCCGTGGCATTCAGCCAGTTGAAGTATTGATCCGGATCCCATGCCGAGAAATGAATATGAGCGATATTGATTTTCGACTTGGTTCTTCGCTCGCGCTGGGCCAGCAACTTCTCGCGCATGGCGAGATTCTTGTCCTGGTAGCTCTCGTACCAGAGGCCGGAATCCTCCATACCTTCTGCGAAGGAACGCACTTCGTCCGGCTCCATAGAGGTACCCGTTTGGCGTTTAAATATTTCGGAGATCTCGGCGTATGATCGCTCGCCGTCGAAGAGTTTTATCAGCTCCCACTGAATTGGCAAAAGACGGTAGTAGTTATTCTTCCCGCGCTTGAGGACGCCGACAATCGGCTCTCCATCGAGCACGGTTTTGTGGATCACCAGGTCGGGATCGACCCGTGGCGGCTGGCTGCGCGACGATCGGGCCTTCGGAATTTCCGGCAATGCCGCGTCGAGGGCTTCGCTCAGGTTCATGGCGCCAGACGCACCTGCATGGTC
>Ga0335072_10014709_pt1 | contig 11117 bp, 7 predicted proteins | sample Lox_Sample_21_FD_206725 | JGI IMG/M metagenome (GOLD analysis project Ga0335072, IMG submission 206725) | Soil microbial communities from Loxahatchee National Wildlife Refuge, Florida, United States - Lox_Sample_2.1 | ecosystem: Environmental > Terrestrial > Soil > Wetlands | place: USA: Florida... | reverse complement strand
TCTGCGACATCCCGCAGACCTACCTGGAGCCGATCCTGGTCAAGAACGCCACGGCGCGGGGCACCCAGACGCGGTTCTCCACCGAGTACCTGAGCCATACCCAGGACGGGCAAGGCGTCACTACCACGGTCCGCGACCGGCTCACCGGGCATGTCTACCCGATTCGGTCCAGGTACCTGGTTGGCGCGGACGGCGCCCGTTCCCTGGTCGCCGAGCACCTCGGCCTCCCGTTCGAGGGCCAGATGGACATCGCGGGTTCGATGAATATCACCTTTAAGGCCGATATTTCCCGGTACGTGTCTTCGCGTCCGTCCGTCCTCTACTGGGTTATCCAGCCCGGTTCCAACGTGGGCGGCATCGGCGCCGGCCTGGTCCGGATGATCCGCCCCTGGCACGAGTGGCTGATCGTCTGGGGCTACGACATCACGCAGCCGCCACCGGTGGTCGGCAACGAGGCCGCCACCCAGATCGTCAGGAACCTGGTCGGGGTACCCGACCTCGAGGTGGAGATCACCGGCACCAGCCTGTGGGGCAACAACGAGTATTTCGCCACCCATCTCCAGCAGGGGCGGGTCTTCTGCGCCGGCGACGCGATTCACCGGCACCCGCCGTCGAACGGCCTCGGCTCCAACACGAGCGTCCAGGATTCCTACAACCTCGCCTGGAAGCTGGCGGCGGTCCTCAGGAACGAAGCCGGCCCCGGACTCCTGGAAACGTACTCCGCCGAGCGCGCCCCCGTCGCCAGGCAGATCGTCACCCGGGCCAACAAGTCAAGCCGCGAGTTCGTCCAGTTCTTCGAGGTCCTCGGGCTGACCGAGGCCGAGACCGAGGAGGAGATGCGGGCGCAGATCGAGGAGCGCAAGGCGAACACGCCCCGGGGAAGAGCCAAGAGAGACGCCCTCGTCGAGGCCATGGAACTCAAGAACTACGAGTTCAACGCGCACGGCGTCGAGCTTGGCCAGTTCTACCAGTCCACGGCGGTCGTCGGCGACGGCAGCACCCGGCCGGCGCCGCGGCGCGACCCCGAACTGTATTACCAGGCGTCCACCGTGCCAGGCGCGCACCTGCCGCACGCCTGGGTCGGGGATGCGAATCACAAGGTCTCGACCCTGGACCTGGCGCCCTACGACACGTTCACGCTGATCACGGGCATCGCGGGCGAGTCATGGGCGGCGGCCGCCGGTAAGGTCAGCGAGGACCTGAACGTCCCGGTCAAGACGGTGATCATCGGCCCGGGCCGTGAGGTTACCGACATCTACTACGACTGGGCGCGCGTCCGCGAGATCGAGGAAGACGGTGTCCTGCTGATCCGTCCGGACAAGTTCATCGGCTGGCGCTCGATGACGCTTCCGCAGGACCCGGAGCGTGAGCTGCGTTCCGCCTTGCAGAACCTGCTGAGCAGGTAGCCCGCATAGCGGAAGATAGAAGGCATGCGCTTCGTCCACGACACCCTGCCACAGCGCGTCTGCTTCGGTTCCGCCGCCGCGGCGGCGAACGTGAGCAGGGAAATCGGCCGCCTCGGCGCCGCCCGGGTGATGCTGATCGCCGCACCAAGCGAGATGCACCTGGCCGACACGATCGCCACGGACATCCCCGTCGCGGTGCGCCACGACGACGTGGTGATGCACGTCCCGGTCGAGGTGGCCGCCCGGGCACGCCAGGCGGCGGCGGACAGCAGCGTCGACGCCCTGCTCAGCGTCGGGGGCGGGTCGACCACCGGTCTGGCGAAGGCAGTGGCGATGACTACGGGCCTGCCCATCGTCGCGGTCCCCACCACCTACGCGGGCTCGGAGGCGACCCCGGTCTGGGGACTCACCGAGGGCGCCAGGAAGACGACCGGCGTCGACCAGCGGGTACTGCCGAAGGTGATCGTCTACGACGCCGCGCTCACCATGTCCCTCCCGGTCGACATGAGCGTAGCGTCCGGGCTGAACGCGCTGGCGCACTGCGTGGACTCAATGTGGGCGCCGAACGCGGACCCCATCAACGCGGCGCTCGCCGCCGAAGGCATCAGGTCCCTGGCCGATGGCCTGCCCAAGGTTGTAGCCGACCCGATGGACCTGGACGGCCGCGAGCACGCGCTGTACGCGGCGTACCTGTCCGCGGCCGCGTTCGCCTCGGCGGGCTCGGGACTGCACCACAAAATCTGCCACGTGCTCGGCGGCAGGTACAACCTGCCGCACGCTCAGACGCACGCGACGGTGCTCCCGTACGTGCTGGCGTTCAACGCTCCCGCGGCCCCGGACGCCGAGCGCAGGATCGCCACGGCGTTGAACAGCACCGGACTTGGCGGGGGCACCGCCCTCGACGGCCTGGTCGCACTCAAGCGGGAGCTTGACGCCCCGCACGCCCTCGCCGACTACGGCTTCACCGAGGACTCGATCGACGAGGCCGCCGAAGCGATCCTGCCGGCCGTGCCCCCGTCCAACCCGCGCCCGGTCACCGCCGAGGATCTCCGGGCGCTGCTCCGTGCCGCCTTGTCAGGCTCCGACCCGGGTACAGCCTTCTAGGAAGCGGCGCACCCGGTCCCAGGAACGGGGCGTGTTGTCACCTTCAACTGACCATTTGACGCCACGGCGCGGCGACGCTACAGCCGCCCTGCGACCAGGGACCGGAACGGTTCCGGCAGCCGGCTGAGTAGCATCTGCCGGTTGGGGGGAGGAACGTTCCGCAGGATGTCCGCCGCGGTGGCCGGAGCCGCCTGGCCGAGCAGTCGTACCGCGCGCTCGCTGTCCATCGCGACGATGAGCCCGGCGGCGTTCGGTGCCTCCATCTCCGCCACCGCGCCGGCCGCGGTCAGGTCGCCGGCCTGCCCGAGCAACCTCACCGCTCCGCTGGCCGTGGGCAGCGACAGCGCTGCGGCCGCGGCGAGTGAGCTCATCTGGTCGAGCAGCCGGCCGGCCCGTTCCGTCGTCACCATCTGGAGGATCTTCCGCACCCGCGCCGGCTGCCCGGCGGCGATGCCGCTCAGCAGCGTTCCCGCCACTGGATCGTCACACCGGTTGATGATCCGGGCGGCTGCCGTCTCCCCCAGGGTGAGCAGGTCCGCGACTGCCCGGTCGGTAGGCCAGTCGCTGACGATCTTCGCGGCGTCAACGGTGGGCATCCCGGTCAGCGGGGTGACCCGGAATGGCTGGCGGGCCTGCTGGGTACCACCGCGGTGCCACGGCTGCTCCTCCCCTGCCATGCTCGTGCGCCGGATGGTGCCCGACCGGACGGCCTGGCCACCGCCCGCGACCCGTCGCAGCACGGCGGCGACGGTGGCCGCGTCCGGGCGCTCCGCCGGGTGCTTGCGCAGCATCGTGAGCACGAGGGCGGCGACTTCGCCCCCGGTACGCGGTTCATCTGGGTTCTTGCTGAGGATGGCCGCCATCGTGGCGGGCATTGTCTCGGCCCGGAACGGTGAGCGGCCGTCGAGGGCGTAGTAGAGGGTCACGCCGAGCGCCCACAGGTCCGTTCCTGGTCCCGCCGGATGGTCGGTGAACAGCTCAGGTGCCAGGAACTCGGGGGTCCCGAGCACCATGCTGTCGCTGGTGAGCGAGTTCTTGCCGACGATGCGGGCGATGCCGAAGTCCACCAGGCGGACGGACCCGTCGTCGCTCAGCAGGATGTTCGCCGGCTTGACGTCGCGGTGGTACACGTTCCGTTCATGGCACGCGACGAGGCCCTGGAGCACCGCGAGCCCGATGCCGGCCACCCTGCGCTCATCGAGCGGCTGACGGTCCCTGATGATCGAGTCGAGTGACCGGCCACGGACATAGGCCATGACGATCCACGGATCTAGGCCGGGACCTTCGTAGATGAAGTCGTGGATGCTGACGATGGCCGGATGCTCGACCTTGGCGAGTGCCAGTGCCTCACGGCGGACCCGTTCCCGGCGGACGTCCAGGTCCTCACCGCCATCCCGTCCGGACAGCAGCTCTTTCGCCGCCACGGTGCGCTCAAGCCGCGTGTCGCAGGCCTTCCATACGCTCCCCATCGAACCCTGGCCGAGCCGCTCCATGAGCCGGTAGCGATGGTTCAGGGTCCGCACCGGCCCCGGCGTCACTCGTCGTCCCAGCTCAGCGGGATGCCGCCGCCGTTCCTATCCGGCCTGTACGGCACCCGGCCATCCTCAGGGTCGCCGGCTGCCTCCAGGGCCGGCCTGCCAGTCTCGTGGTAGGCGTCCCGAGGGTCCGGGCCCTCGTCCGGCTGGTAGACGTCGTCCCTGATGTCATCCGCGTACTCATAGTCCGCCCTGGTCGGGGCGACGATGAGATCCTGCCTGGTCTGCGCCGCGCGCAGGTCAGCACCCCGGTTCCAGCGCCGTTGATTTCCGCTGGGCTCGTCATGGTCCAGTTGGGACCAGTGATTACGCCAGTCCTCGGAACCGCGCCAGCGGTGCTGCGGGCGCTCGGCTTCTCCGGGCAGCGGGCCGTAGTCGAGGTCCCGGCGCGCAGCGGCAGATCCGGGGTCTTTGCAGGGCTCGGTCGGTGTCTCGTCCTCGGTCGCACCGTCAAACCCGCCGGGCAGCCGCCGGGTACGGTTCCAGATCGGCTCTGGCTGCGGCTCCGCTGCGTGGTTCAGCGGCAGCGCTGGCGGCGTCGGCCCCTGGCCCGCCCCGGCGGAACCGCCTTGCCTCAGCCGCGACCGGGTGCTGAAGAACTTCTCGTAGTCCCGGCGCTCTGCCTTCTTCGCCTCGAGGAGCGCGGCCTCGTACTGCCCCGGGCGCTGCAGCAGCTTGACGGTGACGGGCAGGCACTCGATGACGAGGAAAAGCAGGAAGAGCAGGAACCTCGCCGCGGCGACCGTGAAGTTGCCGCTGCTTAGCTCGCTCAGTGCCTCAAGTCGCATCAGGATGCCGTGCGCCGCCTGGTTCTGCGCGTAGTACGCGGCCTGGAGCTGGTTCCTGCGCTGCACCGCCGTGTTGTACTCAGACTGGACCAGCGGCCGCTCGTTGAGCGCCTCCTGGTACCGCTGCTGCTGGGCGGACTTGCTCGTCGAGCTGAGCGCCTGGTCGCGCTGCTGGATCTCCGCCTGGACATGGCCGATCTGAGCGTCGTAGCTGGTGACCTCCGCCGCCGCCTGCTGGTAGCTGGCGTAGCTCGCCTTGGCGGCCGGGCCGTCCCCCTTCTTCGGGCACTGCGACCCGCCGTACATCTGGCAGATGTAGTCGGTGTAGTAGGTGGCCTTCAGCGTCGTCCAGTGAGTGAGCTGGCTCTCCAGCTGGCTGAGCTGGTTGTTGTACGAGACGAGCTCGGGGTCGGCCGCGGTGTTTCCAGTTTGCGCGCCTTGTGAGTTGATTATCGTATCCAGCTGCTGGAGTTCGTCGTAGTAAGTTGTTACCTGCTGGTTAACCTGGCTGCTCTGCTGCTCGGAGAGGAACGAGCTGTAATTCTTCTGCTGCATAACAGCCATCTGCGCGTTGATCTCCGACTCGAAAATGCGCAGCACGAGCGGAGTGGAAATCAACGTGCCAAGGAGTATGGCGAGCAGGACGCGGGGCACGGCCATGGCGAACTTGCGGCTTCCGTCGACAGGCATCGAGGTGATCAGCCAGCGGTCGATGCCCATGATCACGAAGCCCCAGAAGACCGCGACGGGGAACGCCACGAGCCCGTTAATGCCAACTGCGCTCGAGAGCGCGAACCACATCGAGATCATGGCCATGCAGCTGGTAATGAGAATCGCCCAGCCAAGGCTCTCGAACCGCGCCCGGTCGCTCGGAACGTACCCGAGGATCTCCTGGTCCGCTCCAGACAGTGCGAGCACGAACCGCCGCAATTGCTGAAACTTCCGCATCGTCCGCCTCCGAGAGAGGTCCGCCGACTCCGGCGGCTCCCAGCCTAGGGGGACGGGTGCCAGACCTGCCCCCGCAGCGCTGCGGGGTACGTACCGGCAGACTGAGGTACAGATGATCTACAGCGCGTCAGGTGATTCGACGGAATAATCCGAATTGATCGAAAGTAAAATCGATTCTATCGACTCGGGTCAGATTGGCTGGTTGCACGGGAAGGGCTGAACCATGTTCGGGGCTGAAGACGACGTTTACGTCGCCCTTTCTGACGAACTCGCGCGGCTCAACGGAACTGCCCGGTTCACAGTGGTCGAATTCGGTGCGGACCGCGCCACGATCTGGCGGATCTACCGGGACGAGAACGGTACGCCCAGGGCGGAGCAGCCGCGACTCCCGGCCGCCGTCCTGAAGGACCCGGACATGTTCTACCGGGAGGTCGAGCCTGTCTTTATCGTGCGGACGGCGACGATCCTGCCTGACGACCTGCTCGGCCTGCTGCCCGGCGCGCGCGACGTGCCTGTATACGAATGCCGTGCCCCGCTTGAAGACCACCTGCGCGAGGCGATCAGGGACAGCCCGCTGGTGCTCGGGTACGAGCTCGCTGTCCTCAGGCAGGTACCGGAAGGGCGACCCGAGGCCGGCCGGCTGCTCCTTACCGGCCACCAGCTCTTCCCGCCGGGCGTGACACAGGGCCACCGGGCCGTCGTCCGGGTCCGCTGCGAGCCCACCGACGGCGACGGCACCGTTTTCGGGGTCGTCACCCGCGACCGGCGGCCGGACGTCCCTCCGAACGACCAGGCGCTTAGGCCGGTCCACATCCAGTCTGCCGAGATTCCGGCAGGTACCTACGAGGTAACCGCGGTGCTCGCACGGCCGGGCCGGGTACTCCTCCAAGGACTGCCCGCTCAGCTGAGCAAATTCTCTGGGTCCTGGGACGAGCTCAGGAGCCAGGTTCCCGGCCGGCTGGCGGCACCGGAGCCGGTCCATCTGGTTTGCCTCGTCGAGGTGTGCGGCGGCGACGACCGGCTCGAGCTGAGGATCGACCGGCTCTCGCAGCTCATCGACGAGGGAGAGAAGGGCGCCGGCCGGCTGAGCGTGTCAGTGCTCGCCTACGGGCCGCACTCGGTCGCGTGGTCGATGGACGAGCAGCCCGTTGCCGTGCGCGCCTGGGCGGCACCGGGTTCCCGGGCGGAGCAGGAGCTGCGCGGACTGTCCGGGCGCAAGCCGGAACCGCGCGAGTACCGGCGGGCGGCCCAGCTTGAGTGTGCCCTGGAAACCGTCGCCAGGCTGCTGTCCGGGCGGGACGGCCGGCCGGTGGTGGTAGCCGCGGGCGGGAGGCCACCGCATCCGCATGCCATGGACACCCGCACCACGATCATCCCGTGTCCTGACCGGGTGAACTGGAGATGGCAGCTCGACCGGATCACGGCCTCGGGCGCCTCCTTCGGCGCGTTGCGTGACCACGATGCGCGCGGGGACATCTGGCGGTCGCTTGGCCGGGACGCCGTGGCCACGGTGGACGACGCAGTGGACATGACAGATTTCGCGGCGCGCCTCGGCCTCAGCGAGGCGGCGCAGACCGTACCGTTCCCGTTTGCCGACTAGGGGAAGATCGACGTGGCCAGTCTCGGCAAGAACAGCTCAACGGGCAGCGGGAAGAGGACCTACCGCGGCGAACCCGGCATCGCCATGCTGGGCGCGACCGGAAGCGGCAAGTCCACGTTCCTCGGCGCCCTCCAGATCGCGTTGCTCAAGCAGGAGAACGAGTGGCGGATCTGGTGCCGCGAACCTGCCTCGCGCAAGGCGCTGGTCGAGATGAACACCGCGCTGACGAGCGAGGGCCGGTTCCCACTGCCCACCACCGGAATCGACACGTTCGACTGGATCCTCGGCGGCCGGAGGGCACGCACGGAGCGGAAGGGCAGATTCGGCAGCCGGTCCTTCGAGGAGAGCATTGAGCTCACGCTCAAGCTGACCGACCCGACAGGCGAGCTCGCGCGCCCCGATCAGATCGGCCTGCAGTCTAGGGAAGAACTCGTCGATCACGTAGCCAAGAGCCGGGGCATCCTCTACATGTTCGATCCCATCAGGGAGTTCAACCGGGGCGACGCGTACGAGAAGACCTACAGCCTGCTGATGGACCTCGTCGCGGCGGTGGCGGACGATCCCGGATTCGACGGCCGGCTGCCACATCACGTGGCCGTGTGCGTCACGAAGTTCGACGAGCCGCGGGTCTTCAAGACCGCCGAGTCGCTCCGGATGCTGGTGTGGGACGAGCATGACCCGCTGGGCTTCCCGCGGGTGCACAGCAGCGACGCGCGCGATCTGATGCACAGCCTCAGCAAGGTGTCCCGCAACGGCACCGGGGAGGTCGTGCCGCAACTCCTCGAGCAGTACTTTCACCCGGACAGGATCAGTTACTACGTCACCTCGGCGGTCGGGTTCATGGTCAGCAAGCGCACCCGCATGTTCGACATCCAGGACACGGAGAACGTCTACCGCATCGAATCCGGTGAGTCCCTGGTCAGAGGCCCGGTCAACCCGATAAACGTGGTAGAGCCGATCCTGTGGCTAGTCGAGCAGATGGCGCTCGCCGGCTAAGCCGCGAGGACTCCCGGTGACCGGCAGGACTATCTCGGTGTACGCCCAGTGGGCGTTGCACGGCAAGGTGCTCGACGACGAGGGCTACCAGGTCATCGCGTGCAGCAACGGAGACCTGAGCAAGGCGAACTTCGGCGACGCGCTCAGCAGGTTCACGCTCGGCGCGCTCGACATGCTGCCGCAGGTGTCGGTCAGCTACCTGCAGCCCGCCGCCCCAAGTCCTGGCGGCGGCTACCTTGCGCTCGCGATCCACTGGTTCGCCGCGGACGGGCAGCGCCACGCCGACGGAGTCCTCCGCTTCGACAACCAGGGCCGGCCTACCGCATTCACCAGCTACTTCTGCGCCCCGTACGTTCAGCTCGCACCGCACGGCGTCACTTACCCGGACATGTACCGGGGATTCAGCGCCGTCACGCTTCCCGGGACGGACGGGCTGCCGGCCGAGGTGACGATCACCGCGGCCGCGCAGCAGGTTCCCGGCATCGACGACCTGGCCATGCGTGTCGCCCCGTTGCTGCTTACCGGAGTGCCCGTGTGCGTGCTCGGCGCGGACGCGACAAGTATGGAGGAGCGGCTGCGGTTCATCGATACCGTCATGGGCCTGCTTCCCTACGGCTTCCGTGCCAGGATGACCGCCGCGACCTGGACGCGGGCCACCAACCGCAACCACCGGTTCCGGCTGTTCTTCAGCAGCGCGCCGCGGGCGAGCGAGAAGCCCGATCATGTCGTGTACTGGGACAAGCCAGAACTGGTCGCGCCACCCGGCGGGGACGCGGGGCACTATTACGGCTGGCTGACGGACAAGGTCACGCCCCTCGCCACACTTACCCGGCTGAACGCGGAGATCAGCTTCGGCGATTCCGCCGGCACAGAGGCGCTTCGGCTGGTGGACGAAATCCGGCTGTGGCGCCGGCCTCGACCGAGGCCGCCGGCGCCGGACTCGCCGGGCAGGCGCGGCACGCCCGGGTCGCAGTCCAAGGCGGCACCCGAGTCGGCGGATCCCGTCGAAATGCTGCTGTGCGAATGCGACGAGCACGTCCGGGCCCCGAACCTGTCCCGGTTGCGCCAGGACCTGAGCCTGCTGCAGGATCGCCTGCAGTCCGGCGGCATCGATGACAGCCGCCGTCGACGCTACCGCTCGCTGGTCAACCGGTTCGGCCTGCTCGGCCCTGACCAGCGGCTCGGCAAGTACGAGGGAAAGCTCCTCGACACGCTGATCGCGCTGGCGTTCGGCAGTCCCGTCAGCTACGCGGTGCTGTGCCAGCTCGAGGATTCGGTGCGCGGTACGCCCGGCCACCTGCCGCGTACCGCGCCGGACCCGGGTCTGCCCCGGCCGTTGCTCGAGGCGCTCGAACGCACCGGCCTCGCCGACGTGAGGTCGAAGGTGATCGTGTACTCGCACCTGGACGGGAGAAAGCTGTCCCGATGGCTCAGTTCCAAAGAGGTCGACGCTTACCGGCTCATCGGCGAACTCGCGCGGCGAGGCTGGCACAGGAAGGCACACGGGCGGCTGTTCTGCGATGCCACGCTCAAGTACCTGCAGGACAAGCGGGGGCGTTACGCCACCGCGGAAATCCGCCGCGCACTGCTGCGCAACGGGTACCTGGCGCAGGCGCTGCGCGAAATCGGGCATGACCAGTACCAGGTGCACGCGCTCACGTCGCTGCTTGTCGCGGCCTTCCCCGAGGAGCACTACCCGCGCGGTATCGGCGACGCGGCCATCACCGAGATCCTCGCCGGGACACCCGATGCGCCCACGCCCGCGCTCCTCGCGGCCATCTTGCGGAAAATCCCGGCCGCCGCGGCGCACCAGGCATGGGACGCGTACACCTACGGCTCGATCGCGCGGATGGGCCTCGACGAAGCGACGCACGGCGCGCTGCGGACTCATCTGCCCGTGCTTGCGGCCGCAGACGAGACGGAGCCGCCGGAACCACCGCCAGCGCCGGGGCCACGGCCGCCACAGGCGCTAGAACCAGGGCGAGGGCTGCGGCTAGAGACCTCGGACGGCACATGATCAGCTCCAGGCCCGGCAGACCAGCGATGCCGCACGCGGTGACGCCGCGCGGCCCAGGCCGGGCGGTTACGCTGGGATCGTGACGCCGGAGAAGCTCGCCAACCTCGCGCGCCTGCGCCGCGCCCGCGACCTGATGGATCGCGAGTACGCGAGCCCGCTAGACGTCGCGGCCCTCGCCCGCGCCGCGCTGATGTCGCCCGCGCACTTCTCACGGCAGTTCCGCGAGGCGTACGGGGAAACGCCGTACTCCTACCTGATGACGCGGCGAATCGAGCGGGCGAAGGCACTGCTGCGCCGTGGTCACCTGTCGGTCACCGAGGTGTGCATGGCGGTCGGCTGTACGTCGCTCGGCTCGTTCAGTGCACGCTTCACCGAACTGACCGGCGAGACGCCCACGGCCTACCGTGCCCGCGACCACGGTGCGCTGGTGAGCGTGCCGGGCTGCGTCGCCAAAGACCTCACCCGCCCGAGCCGCGTGCCGAGCAGGATCGGAGAAGCGCACGGGGCGCTCACTGGGTAGCGTTACCCGCATGGAACTCACACTCTCCACATGCTTCGTACAAGTCCACGACCCAGATCTCGCACTGGCTTTCTACCGTGACGTGCTCGGGCTCGAAGTGCGCAACGACGTCGCCCGCGAGGGCTTCCGGTGGATCACCGTCGGTTCCGGGGCACAGCCGGGCGTTTCGATCGTCATCACGAACTACCTCAACGGCAGCCCGG
>Ga0335072_10014707_pt1 | contig 11118 bp, 9 predicted proteins | sample Lox_Sample_21_FD_206725 | JGI IMG/M metagenome (GOLD analysis project Ga0335072, IMG submission 206725) | Soil microbial communities from Loxahatchee National Wildlife Refuge, Florida, United States - Lox_Sample_2.1 | ecosystem: Environmental > Terrestrial > Soil > Wetlands | place: USA: Florida... | reverse complement strand
TGAACGGCCCTGTGCCGATGAACGTACTCTGCCAGTCGGAGGGGTCGTAGTTGTTCGGCAGGATGATCATGTTGTAGTTGTCGGAGGACGTGAGGTAGGGGAAGTTGCCGTTCGGGGCCGTTAGGTGGAACTCGACCGTGTAGTCGTCGACCTTCACGACACCGTCCGGCGTCAGCACGCCACCGAATGCCGACAGGGCAGCGCCCTTGCCCGCCGGGTTGGTCTGCAACTTGTAGGTGTAGACAACGTCATCTGCGGTGAGCGGGGCGCCGTTGTGGAACTTCACGCCCTGGCGGATAGTGAACGTCCAGACATCGGAGGTCGAGTTCGACGTCCATTTAGTGGCGAGCACCGGCTGCAGGGTCAGGTGCTGGTCTGACAGCGTCAGATACTCGCCGGTCTGGCCGAGCATGTCCAGGCCGCCCTGATCGGCGACGGTGACCGGGTTGATAGCGGCCGCGGGGGTGACGATCCCCGTCCTGATCGTGGCTGTACCGGGCGAGCCAGAGGACGTCGTGGCGGGCGAGGTGGACGAGCCGCAGGCTGCCAGGATTCCGCCGATCACTGGCGCGGAGATCCCCACCAGCGCGCCGTTGCGCAGGAACGCCCGCCGGTTGATACGACCAGCCACGAACTCGTCAATGACGTGATTTCCGATTTCCGTTTGTCCTGCACGCAGCCGGCTGAGCCGGTCGTTTCCAGAGTGCACAGATCCTCCTCGGAACCCTCACCAGATCCGCGCGATTCGCCGATCCGATGCCAGTGGGGAGCAAAGCTACGCGTCCGCCTGCAGGTATGTCACGGCGTTGCCTCGTAGCTTTGCAGCGTTGTTAGCTGATCGATAGGGATATGACAACTCATCAGATGGCCTGGCTCGACTTCGACCAGCGGAGGCTCGGTCGATTCGCAGATCCCGGAAGTCAGCCGCCTCGGGCAGCGAGTGTGGAAGACGCATCCGCTCGGCGGGTTTGCCGCTGACGGGATCTCGCCGGTCAGCCGGATCCGCTGGGTTCGCTGACCATCCAGGCTCGGGACGGCCGACAGCAACGCCTCCGTATACGGATGATGCGGCCCGCTGAACACCCGTTCTGCGGGTCCCAGTTCCAGCAGGCGGCCGAGATACAGCACCGCGATCCGATCCGACAGGTAGCGCACCAGTTGCAGATCGTGCGAGATGAACAGATAGGTGACCTGCTCCTTGGCCTGCAGGTCGGCGAGCAGGTTGAGGATCGCGGCCTGCACCGAGACATCCAGCGCCGAGGTGGGTTCATCGCACACCACGATGCGCGGGCCGCCGCCGAACGCCCGGGCTATGGCGACCCGCTGCTTCAGGCCGCCGGACAGCTGCCGTGGCCGGAGCGCCAGGTGCCTGGGCTCCATGCGGACCGACCGGATTAGCTCAGTCAGCCGTTCGGTGAGCGCGGAACCCGACAGGCCGGCCAGCTTGACCAGGGGCCTGCTGATCAGCCGCCGCACGGTGTGCCTGCGGTTCAGCGCAGAGTCGGGATTCTGAAAGACGATCTGCAGTGCCTTGAGCTGTGCCTGCTTGCGCTGCCTGAGCTCACCGCCAAGCGGTTCGCCCTCCATCTCGACAGCCGACCCGGCATCGGGCGGGATGAGGGCGAGCAGGATCCGGGCGAGCGTGGTCTTCCCGCTGCCGGACTCGCCAACCAGGCCGAGCGTCTCGCCGCGATTGATGTCAAGATTTACCCCGGCCAGCGCATGCACCGCATGACCATGGTCGTGAAAGGTCTTCGTCAGGTTCCTGATGGTGACGACCGCTTCTTTGGCAGTTGGCGTGGCGGCCAGCTGCATGTCGAGCGGCGTGCTCCTGGGCAGATCCCGGGTCGCCTCATGCAGATAGCACCGGGAAGTCTGGCCTGGTCCGGCATCAAATGCCGGGGGGGCCGCGTCCCGGCAGCGTTGCTCGACGATGGGGCAGCGCGGCGCGAAAATACATCCGGACAGCTCATGGCCCGGTGGCGGCAAGAAGCCCGGGATCGTGTCCAGACGGCCGTGGTCCTTGCGCTGTCCAAGGCGCGGAAGGCAGCGCAGCAACCCCACGGTGTAGGGGTGCCGTGGCTGCTCGAAGACCCGCCTGGCCGGTCCTTCCTCGATCAGCTCGCCGGCGTACAGCACGCCCACCCGGTCGCACATCTTCGCGATCACGGCCAGGTTGTGGCTGATGAAGAGCAGCGAGGTATCCAGCTGCTCGCGCAGCCCGGCCACGAGGTCCAGCACCTCGGCTTCGACAGTGGCATCGAGCGCTGTCGTCGGCTCGTCCAGAATCAACAGCTCAGGCTCGGACGCCAGCGCCATGGCGATCACGACTCGCTGCGCCATGCCCCCGGACAGCTGGTGCGGATATCGCTGCATGACCTGGCCAGGGTCGGCGATCTGTACCGTGCGTAGCATCGCCTCGGATCGTTCGAGTGCCTCGGCCTTGCCGAGCCCGGCTACCTCGTAGACCTCGGCTACCTGCCGGCCAACCCGCATGGACGGGTTGAGCGCCTTTCCCGGCTCCTGGTACACCATGGACACCGAGCGCGCGCGCAGTTGGCGTAGCGCGGCCGGGTCCATAGCGAGCGGGTCGCGGCCGGCGATCCGGATGGAGCCCGCGCTGACCCTGCCGTTGCGCGGCAGATACCGGGTCAGCGCCAGCGCAACCGTGGACTTGCCGGAGCCGGACTCGCCGACCAGCCCGTAGGACTCGCTGCGGCCGATCTGGAAGGACACGTCCCGCAGCGCGAGCCGGTCGTGACCGCGAACCCGGTAGCTGACATCGAGATGCTCGACCTGGACCGCCGACAGCGGCCCGGCTGCTGGCCCGGGGATCTCAGTCGCTTCCGTGGCGGTCATCCGGCGAGCACCTGCTCTATGGCGTCGGCCACCAGGTTGATGGCGATGATCAGTGACGCGATGGCCAGCGCCGGGAACAGCGTCTCCCACCAGTACCCGGCGCCGAGGACCACGTAGTTGGCGTTGATGTCAGTGCCCCAGTTAGGTGTCGACAACTGCACGCCGAAACCCAGGAATGCCAGCGTCGCGACTGCGAAGATCGCGTAGCCAAGCCGGATGGTGAATTCCACCAGGACGGTCGGCATGACGTTCGGGAGGATCTCGACGAACATCATCCGGAGCGGCCGCTCGCCCATCAGGCGTGCGGCGGGCAGGTAATCGAGCTGGCTCTCCACCTGGACAGCGGACCTGACGGTCCGGGCGATCAGCGGCGTGAAGATGAACCCGATCACCAGGATCTGGGTGAGCGTTGACACTCCGAGCGCCACCACGAACAGGAAGATCACCAGGATCGCGGGCAGCGCGAGCACTGCCTCGACGATCCGGCTGACCACCAGGTCAACCGCGCCGCCCAGGTAGCCAAGCACGAGGCCGAGCGCGGTGCCCAGCACTGTGCCGACCAGAGTTGCCAGCGGGGCAATGATCAGCATCGTTTGCGCGCCGACAAGGACCCTGGACAGCACGTCGCGGCCTAGCTGATCGGTGCCGAACCAGTGGGCGGCAGACGGTGGCTGATTGACGGCCAGCAGCTGTTGAGCCAGCGGATTATGTGGCGCGATCGAATTCCCGAAGATCGCGCAGACGATCCAGAACACGAGTATCAGCGCGCCGGTGACGAACGTTGGCCGGGTGAGCAGGAGCCGCCAGACGGGCAGCTCGCGCTGCTGCGCGTCACTAGCGATGACGTCCGGCGGCAGCGCCAGCGTCTCGGTCACCGGAATGCTCCGGTGCGCTGGCGCGGGTTCAGCACGGTTGTCAGCAGATCGGCACCGACTGTTGCCACCATGTAGACGACGCCAATGGTGAGCACAGCCGCCTCGAGCATCGGGAAGTCCTTTGCGTTCGCCGCGTGGTAGATGAGGTTGCCGATGCCCTGGTAATTAAAGAGTCTCTCGACCACGACCAGGCCGCCGATCAGGTAGCCAGTCTGAGTGGCGATGACGGTAATCGTCGGCAGCAGCGAGTTGCGCAGCACATGCCGGTAGACCACCACCACGCGCTTGAGGCCCTTCAAGGTCGCGGTCCGCACGTAATCGGACTCCAGCGCTTCGATCGTGCCTGCCCGCGCCATCCGGGCAATGTACCCGAACAGGACAAGTACCAGCGGGATCGCAGGCAGGATCAGCGATCGTAGCTGGGTCAGGAACGAAGCGCCGGGCTGAGCCTGCGCAGACGAAGGCAGAAGTTTCAGCACGACGCTGAACACGACGATGACGACGATGCCGGAGACGAACTCCGGCACCGTGGCAGCGGAGCTGCCGGTCAGCGTGATGATCCGGTCGACCGGCCGGCCAGCGTAGAGGGCGGCGACGACACCACCGAGGATGCCGAGCGGAATGATCACGATCAGCGCGAGCGCGGCCAGCTTGGCCGAGTTCACCAGCGCTGTCATCAGAAGCGGCTCGACAGGCGACTGGTACTCGTACGACTCGCCCATGTTGCCGTGCAGCATGCCGGTGATCCAGCTCCAGTACTGAGTCACGAGGGGCCGGTCAACGCCAAGCTGGTGATCGAGCGCGCGCACTGCCGACTCGGCGGCCAGCGGACCGAGGATCGACCTCGCCGGATCTCCCGGCAGTACCTGGCCGGCGAAGAAGATGATCAGGCTGAGCAGGAACAAGGTGATGATGGCGAGGCCGAGGCGCCTCAGCAGGTAGATCGTCAACGGACCCCCCTGCCAGATAGGCTAGTCAAACTATCGGTAAAGTCGGTTTGCGGAAGCCTAGACGTTGATATGCAGGGCCGCAAGGGAGTATTCATGCAGTCGTGGGGTTCCGGACGCGACCGCGACAGGCGCCGGCCCGCGCCGCTTCGCACGCGGCCGCGGAATACTGTCACCGCCATGTAGACAACGTAGCCACCTTCGGGCGAAATCGCACTGATCATTGAACGACCTGAAGTCAATGTTCGAAAATCCGGCAGGTGAGAGGAAATGTCTATGAGTGAGCTGCCTGTCATGCTGATCGGCGAGAGCTTCATCGGCGAGGGGGCCGAGGCCGCGCACATCAACGTGGTTCTCGGGACTCGCGCGGGCCCGGTCGGCACCGCGTGGGCGACGGCCCTCGCTACTCCGAGTGCCGGTCACACTCCGTTCGTGGCAGTGCTCCAGCCGGGGATACCGGTGAAGCCGCTCACCTTGTTCATCAACAAGTCCGCGATCGCAAGCGCGGAGCACGGCACGCTCACGTGGGGCGCCGCGCAGGCAGGGGTTGCCGGCGGAGTGGCCGACGCGGTCGCCGACGGCATCATCGCGCCGGCGGACACCGACGATCTTGTCCTGATCGCTGCGGTCTGGGTTAACCCGGACGCCGGGGATGCCGCTCTGGTGTATGCGAACAACCGCGCGGCCACGAAAGCTGCGCTGACCGCTGCTGGCCGTTCCCGCCCTGATCTGGCTCAGGTTCTCGCAGCTCGGGCGAATCCGGCCAACCCTTACTTCGAGCCTAGGTGAAGATCACCACGATCCGGCTGGACCGGATGCGGCTGGTGCTGGATCCGCCGTTCGACGCATCCTGGGACCCGGAGCCACGCCGGCATTTCGACGCGACGCTGGTCCGGGTGGAGACCGACGCCGGAATCACCGGTTACGGCTCCGGCGACACCATGGACGGCTTCGAAGCCTTCGCGGACCTGTTCACTGGCAAGGACCCGCTGCAGATCGCCAACCACGTCAAGGCCCTCGAGACCGTGAGTTTCCATGCGGGCCGGTACTGGCCACTGGAAGCCGCGCTCTGGGACATCATCGGCAAGACATGCGGTCAGCCGGTTGCCACCTTGTTCGGCGGCGCGGCCGACCGGCTGCCGGCGTACGCCTCATTCGGTGAGCTCAAGAGCCCGGCCGCTCGCGCCGAGGCAGTGCTGGCCGCGCGCGAGGCCGGGTTCCGGGCGGTAAAGATCCGGATCGGCCGCGAGGACGTGCAGGCCGGCCTGGCCTCGGTCCGGGCGGCGCGGGACGCGGCGGGCAGCGACCTGGCGATCATGGTGGACCTGAACCAGTGGTGGCGGATGGCAGGCGACATCTCCCCGGCGCTCGACGTCGCGGCGGTGCGCCGGGTCGCGGCCGAACTCGCCGAGCTCGGCGTTACCTGGCTCGAGGAGCCATTGCCGGCCGCGGACCTGGCCGGGATGAGGCAACTGCGCGAGCAGTGCGGTATCCGGGTGGCCGGCGGGGAGATGGCCCGTAGCGTGCCTGAGTTGCTTGGCGCGATGGCGGCCGGAGCCCTGGACGTGGTACAGCCGGACGTTGTGCTCGCGGTCGGGATGCTGCGCGCCCGGACCGTGGCTGAGCTCGCCACGGCGCAGGGCCACTGGTTCACCCCGCACACCTGGACCAACGGGCTCGGCCTGCTGGCGAACCTGCACGTGGCGGCAGGCGTCGGCGGCGGGCCTTACCTGGAATTCCCCTACGATCCGCCAGGATGGACGCCGGAGCGCCGCGACTTCTTCCTGGCACAGCCGGTCACCATCGAGGCCGACGGCACGGTACGCGTCCCCGACGCGCCGGGCCTCGGCGCCGAGATTGACGAGGACGCTGTCGCCCGGTGGGCTCAGACCCGGTAACCACTGAGCCGGTAACACTGCCTGGCGAGCACTGTCCCGGGCGAGCACTGTCCCGGCAACACCGATCCGTACACCTGAGCTGGAGCTGAGTAGCCGTGCGAGTGGGATTCATTGGCCTCGGCCAGATGGGCGGCCCAATGAGCGCGAACATCCTCGCGGCGGGCCATGACCTGGTCGTGCACGACGTGCGAGCGGACGCAGCGGACGCCCTGTGCGCAGCGGGTGCCGCCTGGGCCAGTTCGCCCCGCGAGACCGGCGCGGGCCGGGACGTAGTCATCACCATGCTGCCGACCCCGCGGCACGTTGCTGACGTGCTGCTCGGCCCGAACGGGCTGCTGGACGGCCTCACCCCTGGCGCGGTCTGGGTGGACATGTCCACCAGCGTGCCGGAGGTGGCGGAGCGGGTCATGGCCATGGCCGGGCCTCGCCAGGTCGGCGTGCTCGACGCGCCGGTCAGCGGGATGGCAACCGGCGCGAAAGCAGGCACACTGCAGATCTTCGTCGGCGGTGCCGCCGCCGACTACCAGCGCGTCCGGCCGTTGCTCGAGGCGATGGGCGATCCCGACCACATTCTCCACGTGGGCGGGAACGGCGCTGGTTACACCGTCAAGCTGATGATCAACTTGCTGTGGTTCGGGCATCTCGTTGCCACGGCCGAGGTGCTGACTGTCGGGGTCCGGGCCGGCGTCGACCTGGCGATGCTCCGGCGCTGCCTGCTGGCCAGTCCGGCGGCCAGCAACTTCCTCGAGCGTGACGTGCTGTCTGTGCTCGAGCACGGTGACTATGACGACTCCTTCGCGCTGGCACTGGCCTGCAAGGACCTTGGCCTGGCTGTGGACCTGGCCCGGCAGGTGGGCGTTCCCGCCGAGGTGAGCGCGCTGGTCGAGCAGATCTACCGGCGGGCCAGGGCGCAATACGGCGACGTCGGCGGCGAGATGCTGCCGATCAAGCTGCTTGAGGACCTCACCGCCACCCCCCTCCGGTTGCCACAGGAGTAACGATGCTGCCGACGCCACCAGAACTCGTCATCGGTACCACGCCCGCCGCGTATTTCGGGGCCGGCTCGATTGCCACGCTGCCCGATCTGATCGCGGGCGCCGGCGGCCGGTCCGCGCTCATCGTCACCGACAGCGCGCTCGCCGCGACCGGCGTGATCAGCGCCGTGGCTGACCTGCTGGCTGCGGCGGGCATTCCGGCGGCTGTGTTCACCGGCGTGCATCCGAACCCGACCACTGCCGACCTTGCCGCGGGTGCTGGGGCGGCCGCCGCGCTGCTTGACACGGCGCCTGTCGTGGTGGCGGTGGGCGGCGGGTCACCGATCGACGCCGGGAAGGGTATCGCGCTCGCCGCAGTCAACCCTCAGCGCGGCCGCGAGCTCGACTACCGGTCAGATTTCGCTGCTCCGGCGCTGCCGTTGCTGGCTGTGCCGACCACGGCGGGCACCGGCGCCGAGACCAATGCCTTCGGCGTGGTGACTGACGAGCAAGAGCACCGCAAGTTCTACGTGGGCCACGCCTCGACGATGCCCGCTGCGGCGGTTCTGGACCCGGAGCTGACCGCCGGCCTGCCGCCGGGGGCGACTGCGGCGACCGGCATGGACGCGCTGACTCACGCGCTGGAGTCCTACCTGTCGGTCCGGGCCAACCCGTGGTCGGCGGGCATCGCGCTGCAGGTGGTCCGGACGGTGAGCGAGTTCCTGCCGCGCGCCGTTGCAGACGGCTCGGACGCCGAGGCCAGAGGGCAGATGCTGCTGGCCGCGCACATGGCAGGGGTGGGGATGGCATCGACCGGGCTCGGTGCCTGCCACGCGATCGGGCACGCGCTGGGCGGGCGGTTCAACCTTGCGCACGGTGTTGCTCTGACTCTCGTCCTGCCGCAGGTGCTTGCGTTTAGCCGGCCGGTCTCAACGGGGCGACTCGCGGACCTTTCATTCGCGCTCGGCGCCGGGTCGACCGCGGCCGATGCACACGGAAACGCATCGGCCGCGATCGCCGCCGTCGCCTCGCTCGCGGAGTCCGTCGGGATGACCAAAACACTGGCCGACTTCGGGATCGGGCAGTCCGAGTTCGGGCTGATCGCCGCAGACGCGCTCGACGATGAGGTGCTGGTCAATGCGCCAGTCCAGCCCACAGCTGCTGACATCACGCGCATGCTGGCAGCAGTCAGCTAGCCCGAGCGGTTAAGGGAGCCTGATGTACCGGGTGCTGTTTGTTTGCACGGGGAATACATGCCGGTCGCCGATGGCCGCGCAGGTGCTGCGACGCGGTCTGGCCGAGGCGGGCTTGCCCGCAGCGGTGGCGAGTGCCGGGCTCCGGGCGGAGGCCGAGGGCGGACCCGCCGATTCGCGGGCGCAACAGGTACTGATGGCGCACGGCTACGGGGCCGACCACGCAGTCCGGCAGTTCGAGCCGGGCATGTTCGACGGGTATGACCTGATCATCGCGCTAGACACCCAGCATGAGCAGGTTCTGCGCCATGCCGCGCCGGATGCCGTGGCGGCCGCGCGGGTCCGCCTGCTCGGCAGCTTTGATCCGTCAGCTGGTGCGGGGTGGGACGTCCCGGATCCATTCGGCGGTGACATAGCTGACTATGAGCGAACCCTGCGGCTAATCCGGTCCGCGATGCCGGGCGTTCTGGCGGAGATCGAGGCCGCGATCAACACCTGCCCGGCCGCTGGCGGCAGCGACTGCGGTTAGATGATGATGCCCAGGCAGAGGAGGAATCCAGCATGACCGACCAGGTGGCAGGCGCCAGGCCCGTCCGCGCGCCTCGTGGCAGCAGTCTGAGCTGCAAGGGCTGGCCGCAGGAAGCCGCCATGCGGATGCTCATGAATAATCTGGATCCCGAGGTCGCCGAGCATCCCGATCAGCTCATCGTCTACGGCGGCTCGGGCCGGGCGGCGCGCAGCTGGGCGGCGTTCGACGGAATCGTCGCCGCACTGCGTGACCTGGAAGCGGACGAGACACTGCTCGTGCAGTCGGGCAAGCCGGTAGGTATCTTCCGGACACACGAGTGGGCGCCGCGAGTGCTGATCGCGAATTCCAACCTGGTGCCCCAGTGGGCGACGTGGGAGGAGTTCCGGCGGCTCGAGGCCGAGGGACTGACCATGTTCGGCCAGATGACCGCAGGGTCCTGGATCTACATCGGCACGCAGGGCATTCTGCAAGGGACGTACGAGACCTTCGCCGCGGTCGCGGCGAAGCGGTTCGGCGGTTCGCTCACCGGCACGATCACGCTGACGGCGGGCCTTGGCGGGATGGGTGGTGCCCAGCCGCTCGCGGTCACCATGAACGGGGGCGTCGCGCTGTGCATCGACTGCGATCCGTCCCGGATCAGCCGCAGGATCGAGCATGGCTACCTCGACGTAGCGGCCAGCGACGTCGATGACGCGGTTCGGCAGGCCACGGCGGCCGCCGATGCCGGAGAGCCGCTGTCGATTGGCCTGCTCGGCAACGCCGCCGATCTCGTCCCGCAGTTGCTGAGGATGGGCGCGCCGATCAGCGTGGTCACCGACCAGACGTCGGCGCACGATCCGCTGACCTACCTGCCCAGAGGAGTCGCGTTCCAGGACATGGCCGCGCTGCGAGCCGAGGACCCCGCCGGGTTCACCAGCAGGGCCAGAGACTCGATGGCCGAGCACGTTCAGGCCATGGTGGGCTTCCAGGATGCCGGCGCCGAGGTGTTCGACTATGGCAACTCCATCCGCGGCGAGGCGCAGCTGGCCGGATACGACCGGGCGTTCGCGTTCCCTGGTTTCGTGCCCGCCTACATCAGGCCGCTGTTCTGCGAGGGCAAAGGCCCGTTCCGGTGGGCGGCGATGTCGGGTGACCCTGCCGATATCGCGGCTACCGACGCGGCGATCCTGGACTTGTTTCCGCAGAACGAGGCGCTCGCCAGGTGGATCCGGATGGCGGGGGAGAAGGTGCACTTCCAGGGCCTGCCCGCCCGGATCTGCTGGCTGGGGTACGGCGAGCGGCATGTCGCGGGCGTGCGGTTCAACGAGATGGTGCGGCGCGGCGAGGTGCAGGCACCGATCGTGCTCGGCCGCGATCACCTGGACTGCGGCTCGGTCGCCTCGCCGTACCGGGAGACCGAGGCGATGGCCGACGGTAGCGACGCGATCGCCGACTGGCCGCTGCTGAACGCCCTGGTCAACACCTCTTCCGGAGCGTCCTGGGTGAGCATCCACCATGGCGGCGGAGTCGGCATCGGACGATCCATCCATGCTGGCCAGGTCTGCGTCGCCGACGGCACCGAACTGGCCGGGCAAAAGCTCGAGCGGGTGCTGACCAACGACCCCGGGATGGGCGTGATCAGGCACGCCGACGCCGGCTATGAGCGGGCCACCGAAGTCGCGGCCGAACGCGGCGTCCGAGTGCCGATGCAGCAGTAGGGTCAGGCTCGCTGGGTGAGCGCCGCCGCTTCGGACCGGGAGACCGCAGATGACGTTCGCTAAGTGGTGGGCCGAGTTGCTGCCAGTCGGCCGGGACGAGCTGACCGGCGGTTACCGGCGGTATTCCTGGACCGGATCTGATGCCG
>Ga0335072_10014706_pt1 | contig 11118 bp, 8 predicted proteins | sample Lox_Sample_21_FD_206725 | JGI IMG/M metagenome (GOLD analysis project Ga0335072, IMG submission 206725) | Soil microbial communities from Loxahatchee National Wildlife Refuge, Florida, United States - Lox_Sample_2.1 | ecosystem: Environmental > Terrestrial > Soil > Wetlands | place: USA: Florida... | reverse complement strand
GAGTTCAACTGCAGATTTGGCGATCCGGAGACGCAGCCGATCCTGATGCGGCTGGAGAGCGATCTGGTGGAGGCGATCGAGGCGTCGATTGAAGGACGGATGAGCGAAGGTGATTTCAAATGGTCGGCGGATGCGGCGGTGTGCGTAGTGATCGCGTCGGGAGGATATCCGGGGACGTATGCGGTGGGGAAGCGAATTGACGGACTCGAAGAAGCGAGCGCCGTTGAGGACGTGAAAGTATTTCACGCGGGAACATCGAAACGCGATGGAGTGTATTACACCGCGGGTGGGCGAGTGCTGGGCGTGACGGCGCGCGCTGCGTCGCTCGAGAAGGCCGTCGAGCGGGCGTATGAAGCGTGTGGAAAGATTTCATTTGCCGGTGCTCATTATCGGAAGGATATAGCGGCGAGGGCAGCGAAGAGGTAGCGAGTTGCCAGTCTGGAGTCCCGAGTCGCGAGATAGTCAAATAGCGGAGCTTTGCTCCGCCGGACAGCCGAGGGCGGCTGTCCCCACAAAAATCACTTAGGGGAAAAGAATGAGCAAGCCATTGGTTTCGATCGTGATGGGGAGTGATTCGGATTTGGAGATCATGCGCGAGGCGGGAAAAGCGCTCGACGAGTTTGGCATCGCGTATGAGATCGATGTGACGTCGGCGCACCGGTCGCCGGAGCGGACGGCGGATTTCGCGCGCAAGGCCGCCGAGCGGGGGATTCGCGTGATCATCGCCGGCGCGGGCGGGGCGGCGCACCTGGCGGGTGTGATTGCGGCGCATACAACGCTGCCGGTGATCGGCGTGCCGATTCCTTCGACTTCGTTGAACGGGATGGATTCGCTGCTGTCGACGGTGCAGATGCCGGCGGGGATTCCGGTTGCGACGGTTGCGATCGGGAAACCGGGTGCGACGAATGCCGGGATTCTGGCAGCGCAGATGATCGGCTTGGCAGACGAGGCGGTCGCGAAGAAACTGCACGGGCACAAAGAGAAGTTGGCGCGGGGAGTCGAGGAGAAATCCAGAAAGCTGCGGGAGAACTAGCCAGTCAAAGTCCCCATTTCCCGCACAACGTACGAAACTAGAATGCGGCACCTAGCCGCGGCCGGACCTTCGGCAAATCGTGGAGTCCTAGCTAGCAGCCCTAAGCACGCGTTCGCACCGATTGTACATTGTAGTTGTGCATTGCACGGGGTCGTTCTGCGACCAACACGATTGCTTCCCCCAGATCGCCGGAGAAAAGAGGAAAGTACTGGACGCGATACGCTTTGCCTAAGGGAACAGGCCCTAGGCCGGCAACCCGATCGACCAACGGGTCTGTGGTTGGCAGTACGGAGATTCTCTCCAGCTTCTTCGAGTTCCCCCGAGAGAGATGCTGCAGCAAGACGTCTGTCACCGTGGGAATCGTTGCCGCCAGGCCCGCGTGGTCAATCCACGGAGCACTCAAAACCAGATTCCACCTGTCGGACTGCGACGCTTCGGATGGAACTAGCAGCGCAAGCGCAAACCCTCGGTTTTGCTTGGTCATTCCTTCAATGAACGCGATGACCTGTTTGATAAATGGAGAAGGGTTTTCTACCAACGTTTTGAGAGCCACGTAAACACCCCATTAGGCTTGCTTGTAAGGCTATTCAGGATTACCTTGGCACCGCTCGCATCGAACTTACCAGGCGCTTCGTATCGTTGCTCCGGGTCCCAGGCTACCGCTATCGACCAGTTATCAAACAGTTCTTTATTCTTGCGAACATCGATCTCTGCGCTTAACCCCGCTAGGACCCTAAGGTGCTCAAGCTTGTGAATCTTGAACGGTCTCCCGAGATCTCCGACCGCAGGGTACTCGTTGATATGAAGAATTCGGCATATCCTGGCCTTAAGGGCAAGCTCAACCGCGTAGCCAGCCAGATAGACGCAACCATCATAGAATCTTGCCTTGTAGAGGGCTTCAGCCTCTCGCAGACGCAGTCGAGAAAGCTCTTGCAAATTCCTTCGCGTCACTTTACTTCCTCTAAAATCTCATCCTGCGACTAACAGTATAGCGCCGCACAAAGAGTCGACTGGTCTCGCTTTGAGGCCATACGGCTCGCTTCGTCTGACCAGGGGGTCGGGGCCGCACTCACTTAGGCGCGACTAGCCTAGCTTCAATCCCTTTAGATATTCGCGGAAGGGGCCTCCGAGGTCGTTGCGCTTGAGAGCGAATTCGACCGTGGCTTTGAGGAATCCGAGCTTGTCGCCAGTATCGTAGCGGCGGCCTTCGTAGACATAGGCGTACATCTTTTCTTTCTTCAGGAGCCCACGCATGCCGTCGGTGAGCTGGAGCTCGCCACCGGCGCCGGTCGCCGTCTGGGCGAGGCATTCGAAAATGGCTGGGGTGAGAATGTAGCGGCCGATGACGGCGAGATTGGACGGAGCTTCTTCGAACTTCGGTTTTTCAACCATGTTGCGGATCTCGAAGAGGCGTCCGTTAAAACCGTTCGCCGGCTGCGCGTCGAAAACGCCGTAGGCGGAGATTGCCTTGCCTTCCACGACCTGCGCGGCGATGACCGAGCACTGTTTCTCGTGGAAGACGTCGGCCATCTGCTTGAGCGCGGGGACGGAGTTGTCGATCACGTCGTCGGCGAGCAACACAGCGAATGGTTCCTGACCGACGAGTTCGCGCGCCATCAGGACGGCGTGGCCGAGTCCGAGCGCTTCTTTCTGGCGGACATAGGCCACGTGGATCATGTCGGAGATGGAGCGGACGATCTTGAGCAGGTCGGTCTTCTTGCGTTCCTCCAGCATTTTTTCGAGCTCATAGCTGACATCGAAGTGATCTTCGATGGCCTGCTTGCCGCGTCCGGTGATGATGATGATCTGGTCGCAGCCGGAACCCATGGCCTCTTCGATGCCGTATTGAATGATGGGCTTGTCGACCAGCGGCAGCATCTCTTTCGGTTGAGCTTTGGTGGCGGGCAGAAAGCGGGTGCCAAGGCCGGCGGCGGGAAAAACGGCTTTGCGGACTTTCATCATAGCGGTCGTGAGTGCGAGTCGTTAGTCCTGAGTCGCGAGTCGTGAATTCCTTTGAACCGAACAGATTGTAACCGCTGCAAGTTGAAGTCGGAAACGCCTGTAACTTAGTGACTGATCCCGTCGAGATGCGGTCGGCCGGACAGCCGAGGGCGGCTGTCTCTACATGTGCCGTGACTTCCCATCGGCCGAGCCCACTTCTGATGCTGCTTCTTCGTCGGCCAGTTGCTCAAGAACTGTGTGTAATGCGCGCAGAACTTCATTGGCGGCGGCAGGCTTCAGCGTGAATCGCAGTGTGCCGTCGGGGGTGAACTGCGCTCCGCGCTGGGCTGACACGAATCGCGCTAATTGCTCGGGATCGACAGCGGCATTCTGCCGGAACTTGAGCGTCACCTGGTCGCGCTTGCGGTCGATCGCGCTCACGCCAACGCGCAGGCAGAGCAGTTTAAGCGTGGCGTAGTCGAGCAGATTGCGGACGGCTTGCGGCGGAGGGCCGTAGCGGTCTTTCAATTCAACCTCGACATCATCCAGTTTCGATTCCGTCTCTACTCCAGCCACCCGCTTGTACATGCGGAGGCGCTGATTTTCTTCGGGGATGTATTCGGCGGGGATGCGAATGTTCAGGCCGAGATTGAGCTGCATCTCGGCTTCTTCGGCACCGGCTTCGCCTTTCATTTCGCGGACGGCGCGGTCAAGCATCTGAGTGTAGAGTTCGAAGCCGACGGCCTCGATGTGTCCGCTCTGCTCGCCGCCGAGAAGATTTCCGGCTCCGCGAAGTTCGAGATCGAGGGCGGCGATTTTGAATCCGGCGCCGAGATCGGAGAATTCTTTCAAGGCTGCAAGTCTGCGGCGGGCGATTGGCGTCAATTCCATTTCACGCGGAATCATAAGATAGGCGTAGGCGCGGCGATTGGAGCGGCCCACGCGTCCACGCAACTGGTAGAGTTCCGATAATCCCAGGCGATCGGCGCGATTGATGAGAATCGTGTTGCAGAGCGGGATGTCGAGACCGTTCTCGATGATGGTGGTCGCGACGAGAACGTCGGCTTCGTGATGCATAAATTTCAGCATTACTTTTTCGAGCTCGCCCTCGGACATCTGTCCGTGGCCGACGATGATGCGAGCCTGGGGGACGAGTTCCTGCAGCTTGGCGGCGATTTCCCAAATGCTCTCGACGCGATTGTGAACGAAGTAGACCTGGCCGCCGCGTTCGAGTTCCTGCTCAATGGCCGAATGAATTAATTTGTCGTCCCAACTGGCGACGACGGTTTGAATGGCCATGCGATCTTTGGGCGGCGTTTCGATCACGCTCATGTCGCGGAGGCCGACCAGCGACATGTGCAGCGTACGCGGGATGGGGGTCGCGGACATGGTCAGCACGTCGACCTGCTTGCGCATCTGCTTGATGCGTTCTTTGTGGCGCACGCCGAAGCGCTGCTCTTCGTCGACGATGAGCAGGCCAAGATCGGCGAACTTGATGTCTTTCGAAAGAATGCGGTGGGTGCCGATGAGGATGTCGATCTTGCCGGCTTCGGCTTTCTGCAGAATTTCTTTCTGCTGTTTCGGATTGCGAAAGCGGCTGATCATTTCGATGGTGACGGGAAATGGTCCGAAACGCTGTTTGAAGGTTTCGTAATGCTGGAAGGCGAGCACGGTTGTGGGCGCGAGCACCGCGACCTGCCGGTTATCGCTGACCGCTTTGAACGCCGCGCGCATGGCGACTTCCGTCTTGCCATAGCCGACATCGCCGCAGAGCAGGCGGTCCATGGGCTGAGAAGATTCCATGTCGCGCATCACGTCGGTGATGGCCTGCGCCTGATCCTCGGTCTCGCTGAACTCGAAGGCGTCTTCGAATTCGCGGAAGAAATCGTTGTCTGAAGGAAAGGCGTGGCCCTGCGCCATTTTGCGGGCAGCATAAAGCTTGAGCAGTTCGTCGGCCATGTCTTTCATGGCCTTGCGCACGCGCGCTTTGGTTTTCGCCCAGGCCTGCGTGCCGAGATGGTTGAGCGCAGGCTTGGCGCCTTCGGAGGAGCGATATTTCTGAATCAGATCGAGTCGCGTAAGCGGGACATAAAGCCGCGCGCCTTCGGCGTATTCGAGCAGCATGAACTCGGCCGGCCCGTCGCCCTGATTGATTTCCTTGAGTCCCTGATATTGGCCGATTCCGTGTTCAACGTGCACGACATAGTCCCCGACTTGCAGGTCGCGGAAATCGGAGAGGAATGCGGAGACTTTGGATTTCTGCCGCTGCGGACGCGACGCGACGGTCTCGGATTCATCGAATAGATCGCGCGAACCGAAGATGGCGAGATTCGCTTCGGGCAGAAGAACTCCGTCGGGAACATAAGCCTTGGCCAACGTTGTGGTGAGAACTTCACCGGCGAAATAGCTGGTTTCATCGGCATAGCTCTCTCCACCACGGGTGCGGCTTCCCAAACGGAAGGAGGCGTTGTATTCCGTGAAAATGTCGGCGAGGCGCTCGACTTCGCCGGTGTTTGGAACGGCGAACAGAACCTGCTTGCCTTCGCGCGTGAGTTTCTGAACCTCTTCGAGCATCACAGGAACTGCGCCGTGGAAGCGCGGCGTGGGTTGGGTGAGGATGCTGATCGCGGAATCGGCATCTTCGGCGCGAGTGATGCCGAGATGTTCGATATCCGCACCCGTTATCGACGAAACCTTCTCCCACCAGTCTTCCGGCGCCCAATAAAGGTCTTCGGGACGAACGAGATTGCCCACGCCGCTGCGCTCATGCGCTTCCTGGACGCGCGACCAGAAACGATCGAACTCGGAACGGAGGGTATCCGGTTCGTCGAGCAGAACGGCGGCGTGGGGCAAAAGATCGAAAACGCTACGGTCGGCGCCGGCGACGGGCGCGTAAAATTCCCAACCGGGAAATGTCGTAACCCCTCCCGAGCGGATCGCATCTTCGACGATCTCTTGATCTCCAGTGATGCGGCGCCCCGAAAGACGGGTATGAATTGCCCCGAGCAACTGATCGTTGACCGGAGTCTCGGTCAGGGGCAGGAGCAAGGCTTCGTCCATCGGGTTGGAGGAGCGCTGCGAGGCGGGATCGAAGCGGCGAATGGATTCTGCTTCGTCGCCAAAAAATTCGATGCGCACCGGCCGGTCGGCCTCGGGCGAATAGACGTCGAGAATGCCGCCGCGCAGGGCATATTGGCCGGGCATTTCTACGACGTCGGCGGCGAGATATCCGACGGTGTTCAGATGGGAGAGCAGATTGTCGATGTCGAGGGACTCCCCGCGTCGAATCGTGCGCGCCAGGTCTGCGTAATATTCGGCTGGGCGCTGGCGGATCGCCATCGCAGCCGCGGGAGAGACGAGAATCGAAACCTTGCCGCTGGCCACCTTCCAAAGCGCCGTTGCGCGCTCTTCTTGCAGTTCGGGATGAGGCGAAAGATTCTGGAAGGGAAGTACGTCGCGGGCCGGCAAGGAGACGATGGTATCGGGATCTCCGGCGCCGGTGAGCTCCGCGAAGCCGCGGATTACGGGAACGAGATCGTCGACGGCGCGATTGTCGTTGACCACCACAATCAGGGGCCGCTCGGCAGCCCGCCGCAAAAGCACGAGCAGCAAAGCTTTCGCCGTAGGCGTGAGTCCGGAGACACGAATCCGCCCCGTGCCCTCTTTCAGATGGGAGGCTGCACGCGCGAAGCCGGGAAGAATTTCCACGTCCGCGAAGAGTTCGCGGACGAAGGGAAGCAGCATGCAAATTGATTCTAACAGGAACGCACCTGAGTCTGAGTGGATTGATTCCCACCCTGTCTCGGCAAAATGCGCGGATACAAGGATGGGGCATTCGCCGCTTATAATCTCTGGCGAGGAAGAAGTGAGATTGGGAGTGCCTCGACTCTAGAACTTCGTCATGCGCAGACTGATCGTTTCGAATGCGATGTCGCTGGATGGATTCTTCGAGGGGTCGAAGAAAGAGATCGCCTGGTTTCCGGTAGACGAAGAATTCTTCGGCTACGCCAAGGACATGCTGCGAAGAGCCGACACCTTGCTGTTTGGCCGGGCGACCTATGAACACATGGCGGCATACTGGCCGACCGCGCCGGCTGAGGAGATTGCCGACAAGATGAACGGCCTGCCGAAGCTGGTTGCGTCGCGGACTCTGCAAGAAGCGAGCTGGAACAATTCGAAGGTGATAAAAGCAAATGTTGCGGAAGAAATTGCGAAGCTGAAGCAACTGCCGGGGAAAGATATTGTGCTTCTGGGCAGTTCGGTTCTGGCGTCGTCGCTTTTGCAGGAGGGCCTGATCGACGAATACCGGGTGATTCTTGCGCCGTTGCTGATCGGACGCGGCGGTCCGTTGTTTAAAGACATCAGCCGGCAGATCAAGTTCAAACTGGAGAAAACTCTACTTCTGAAATCCGGGGTGATCGTGCTGTACTACCAAACTGCATAAAGGAGCTTTCGCATGAGTGGCGTACGCATTCTCGTGGGCACGCGTAAAGGGGCATTCATTCTGACGGCGGATGGAAAGCGCGAGAAGTGGGAGGTCAGCGGTCCGCATTTTGCGGGCTGGGAAATGTATCACCTGAAAGGGTCGCCAGTGGATCCGAATCGAATTTATGCGTCGCAGACCAGCGGATGGTTTGGGCAGATGATTCAACGCTCGGACGATGGCGGGAAAACGTGGCATCAGCCGGGAGTCCAGCCGGCTCCGCCCCCCGAGCCCGGACAAATGCCGAAACCCGCCAGTAACAAGTTTGTGTACGATGCAGCCGCGGCGCCGATGAACACGCATCAGTGGTACGACGGCACGCAGCATCCATGGGAGTTCAAGCGTGTGTGGCATCTGGAGCCGTCACTGACCGATCCCGACACGGTGTATGCCGGGGTGGAAGATGCCGCGCTGTTCCGTTCGACGGATGGCGGCGTGAGCTGGCACGAGCTTCCGGGCTTGCGCGGGCATGGCACCGGTCCGAAGTGGCAGCCTGGCGCGGGCGGCATGTGCCTGCACACGATCATTCTCGATCCCAGCTCTCGTACTCCGGAAACGCAGCGAATTTACATTGCGATTTCGGCGGCGGGAGCGTTTCGCACCGATGATGGGGGCAAGAACTGGAAGCCGATCAACAAGGGTTTGTACTCGAAGTACATTCCGAATCCGACGGCAGAGATCGGACACTGCGTGCATCACATTGCGATGAATCCGAAGCGCCCGAGCGTGCTGTTCATGCAGAAGCATTGGGACGTGATGCGCTCCGACGACGGGGGCGATAACTGGAAAAAGATCAGCGGAAATCTGCCGACAGATTTTGGATTCGTCATCGACGTAAACGCGAATGAGCCGGAAACGATTTACGTCGTCCCGATCAAGAGCGACTCAGAGCATTTTGTGCATGAAGGCAAGCTGCGCGTGTTCCGCAGCCGAACGGGTGGCAATGAATGGGAGCCTTTGACCAAGGGACTTCCGCAGAAGGATTGCTACGTCAACGTGCTGCGCGATGCCATGGCGGTCGACTCGCTCGACAAATGCGGAGTTTATTTCGGCACGACTGGCGGGCAGGTCTATTGCTCAAACAATGCCGGAGATTCATGGGCCCCCATTGTGCACGATCTGCCGGCGGTGTTGTCGGTGGAAGTGCAGACGCTGAAGTAAGCTTTCGTAGACCTGTGGAAAACAACGTAACTACCGCGGTTCAGCATCGAAATTAGTGGGATTTGGCCATGCTATACTCCCGAAACCTTAAGGAGAGAGTTCACCCGTGACTAACACCGAAATGACAATCTTGCTCGAAAAGGCGAAACACATAACCATGTCGCAAACCGAGCGTGAGGAACAGCGACGAAGCTTTGCATATGGCAATGCGAACATCGAAAATGAAGCTGTGACAAAGGACGTAGTTGACGAGATAGCCAAAAGGATGTTGCGGGAGCCGGGGCTTGACGATCTAACTTCGGAATAGTTTCGGTAGAAAAGGCATTGACAGACGAACAGGTTTCAACCAAGGGAGACCGACAAAGTAAAACGGCGAAGCGGGAGAAATTCAGACCGCTAAGCGAGCCCCAAAAAGCGCGCCAGGAAGCACTCAACACTCTTAAGCAGTACGACCACATGGTCGGGATGATCAACGAAGCGCTGCGGAATCCGCGGCACTTTCGTTTGCGGCCCTCATCCATTCAGGAACTCAATCGCATTTCAATCAAGAATATAGAGGTTGAAGCGGGTCGGTGGAGGGACGTCCCGATCGTTATCGAGGGAAGTCGCCATCAACCACCTGCCGCGGAGGATGTGCCGAGGTACATCGATGAGCTATGCGAATACGTGAACGAGCACTGGACGGACCGCAGTCCGTTCCATTTGGCTGCATACGTCATGTGGAGACTAAACTGGATCCACCCTTTCGTAGACGGGAACGGGCGAACGACTCGTGCCGTCTCGTACTACGTCCTGTGTGCCAGGTTGGAATTCCACATGCCCGGGGTCATGACCGTTCCAGAGATGATCGCCCAAAACAAAGACCCCTACTACAGGGCGCTTGAGGCTGCTGATGGGGCAGCGCTAACAGGATCTCTGGACGTTTCAGAGATGGAATATCTGCTCAGTGACCTATTGGCCAAGCAGATGGTTTATGCATTGCAGCGGGCGGAAGCTCCAAATCTGCAGAATCACGTGCAAGAGACAAAGAAGGAAATAGCTTTACTCGAAAAGGGCCGGCAGAATCGAACGAGACACTCGTCAGAGGTGCTAGCTTCGTCGTTCGCGCTTAAGGCTGGAGCTGGGTTCGGGGGGCTCTCTCTTTTATTTTTCATGATTCTCGTGATTCTCAGCGTAGGGGGGCACCAGGTCCCGAGGGATGCTCGTTACCTGGTCGTCATTGTTCTCGCACTCTCGGGTGCCCTTTCCGCGGGGTTCCTCGGAGGCAACGCCAGTGCTCGTGGCGTCATACCAGCTACCGCAGCACGAGCGTCCACTAACGATTGCATTTACAGGGGGCATCGCCGTCCTGATTGTATTACTTGTCCTCGGAGTGCGCCTGTTTACGTGAGCTAATTTAACCTCGGCTCGGCAGCCGCGAGGCTTTACAGGGGCCATAGATTGATTCGAGTCATTCTCCCATATCATCTGCGCAATGTGGCGCATGTCGGCGAGGAAGTCACGCTGGAGATTAACGGTGCGATTACGCAGCGATCGGTGCTGGACGCATTGGAAGGGCAGTATCCGATGCTGGCGGGGACGATTCGCGACCACGTGACCCAGCAGCGACGGCCGTTCCTGCGATTCTTTGCCTGTGAAGAGGATTTGTCGCACGAGTCGCCCGACGCGCCATTGCCCGATGCAGTTGCTTCGGGGAAAGAACCGTTTATTGTGATTGGGGCGATTGCAGGAGGATAGACGTCACGCTTACTGCGTCCCGCTGCAGAGCTTTGCTCTGGCGGACAGCCGAGGGCGGCTGTCCCTACATAACCCCGTTTGCGGGACACCTAACGGAAGCGCCCCATCACATCGTGCGTCCCGCTGCAGAGCTTTGCTCTGGCGGACAGCCGAGGGCGGCTGTCCCTACATAACCCCCGTTTACGGGACACCTCTTCACATCTCGCGTGACCCGAGCAGCTTGAGCGCATTTTCGCGATATATCTTCTTCAGAGTCTCATCATTCAACCCTAGGCCATTGAGAGCCCAGTGATAGGAGAATTGATCGATTTCGTAGAAGTGCTCGTCGAGCGATTCCAGAATTCTGAAAGTGATGTGATACATCGGTTTATCGAAACCCATGTCCGTGCCGTAGAGCAGACGATCGGCATGCTTGGCATAGAACTGCGCCGTGAAGCGCGGAATGGGCGCGGTTTCGGCGTAGCGGGCGGAGATATCCGTGGACAGATTCGGATTGCGATCAAGCACCTCGCCCAGCCGCGCCAGATCGTAATCGAGATTCGCGAAGTGGCAGGCGATGAAGGTCGTGTCGCGATGGCGCGCCAGCGTGCGCTCGAAAATGTCGATCATGCCCGAGAGATCGACGATGCCCGGCTGATTCTCGAGGCGCCAATAGTAAGCGTTCATCAGGCCGTCGTTGTGGCGATCCATCTTCTGATACATCCAGATGGGATCGGCGACGCGCAAACTGACGGGCATACCGAGTTCCCCGCATTTTTCCCAG
>Ga0335072_10014705_pt1 | contig 11118 bp, 3 predicted proteins | sample Lox_Sample_21_FD_206725 | JGI IMG/M metagenome (GOLD analysis project Ga0335072, IMG submission 206725) | Soil microbial communities from Loxahatchee National Wildlife Refuge, Florida, United States - Lox_Sample_2.1 | ecosystem: Environmental > Terrestrial > Soil > Wetlands | place: USA: Florida... | reverse complement strand
CGTGGCGCTTCCTCGCTCACCTCGAGAAGGCCGGGTATGTGGTTCGCGATGGCGCTGGTGCGTATTTGCTGGGTCCACGGCTGGTGCACCTGGGGTCGGGCAGCACCTATCAGGGAACAATCTGCAAAGTAAGCCAGCCGATTCTCGAAGAGCTGTGGAGGGGAACCGGAGAGACGGTGAACCTCGGCATCCTTGATGGCAAGGAAGTGCTGTATCTCTCGGTCCTCGAGAGTCCGCACAGTTTCCGTCTGGTATCGAAGCCCGGCATGCGTCGCCCGCTGCATTGCACGGCTTTGGGTAAGGCAATCCTCGCGTGGCAGCCGTCCGACGCGCGGGACGAGCTGCTGGCCGCGACGAAGTTTGAAAAGATGACATCCCGAACGCTTACCCGGCCCATGGACCTGATACGCGAGCTGGGTCGCATCCAGAGCCGCGGCTACGCGCTCGACAATGAAGAAGTGGTTGAGGGGGCGCGCTGCATCGCGGCGCCCGTGCTCGATTGCGCCGGCTATGTGGCCGCAGGGGTGAGCGTCTCCGGCCCCGTGATCCGCATGCCGCGGCCGCGCGTCGCGGAAATTGCGGAGGCGGTCAAGCGATCTGCGAGCCGCATTTCCGCCCTTCTCGGATACAAGGGAACTTCGGCCGGCTGATCTCCCCCATCGTCGAAAAACCAGGAGCGGTTTGTTCCGTTGCAGCCCCGCACGGCCCATCGCGGGGGGGGATTTGCTGTTGCCGGCGTCTCACAATGTGAGACGGACATTTCGATTTTGCGTTGACAAACGTCCTGCGCCTTTCCTAGAGTGCCAGATGCTCGGCTCCGTGGGCTGATCTGCCCACCGTACGAGCCACCCCCCAGGGTGAACAAAAAAGCAAGGCCCCAAATTTCAGGAGGAGGCGATACTCATGAAAGCCTTTGCATGGGTAGTGATGTTCTCTGGCATGGCAGCGGTTCTCGCGTTACCCGCCATGGCGCAGCAGTCCACGGGCGAAGTGCATGGCACGATTACGGATTCGGCGGGCAGAGTTCTGCCAGCCGCGACAATACGGCTCATCCAGGTGCAAACCGGCGTGGCGCGCAGCACGACAACGAATGGTTCCGGATACTTTGCGTTCGTGGACATAACGCCGGGGCAGTACACGATGGCGGTGACCATGCGCGGCTTCAAGACGGTGGAATTGCCGGAGTTCCCGCTGGTGGTCGGGCAGATCCTGACGGAGAACGAAGCGCTGACGGTCGGTGAGTCCGCGGAGACGGTGCACGTGAACGCCGCCTCGGAAGACGTGATGCTGGAGAAATCCTCTTCCGAACTGGGCAGCGTGATCGAGACGAAAGAGATTCAGCAACTGCCGCTGAACGGCCTGAATTTCACCTCGCTGCTGATTTTGTCCCCGGGGGTGAATCCGGTTTCGACGGCACAGGGATCGTCGATCAGCACCACAGATGCCGGAATCACAGCAATCCCGGGAACGAATTTCTACAAACCGTCCTTTTTCGGACAGCAGAACCGGGAGACGTTCTACCTGATGGACGGAATTGTGAACACGGATCTGCGGGGCGCGATCTACGGATTTCTGCCGATCATCGACGCCATGCAGGAGTTCCGGGTATCGTCGCACATCGATGACGCTCAGTATGGCGTGGTGACGGGGGGCGTCGTGAACATGCTGTCGAAGTCGGGCACGAACGCCTTTCACGGAGCTGTGTGGGAGTTCGACCGCAACAACATGTTTGACGCCCGCAATACGTTCAGTGACTTCTGCTCGGTGGGACGCTGCGCCCCGGGGACACCCACCACCACGCCGGCGGCGCCGGGACACTACACGCAAAACGAGTTCGGCGGGGCGCTGGGCGGACCGATCCTGCGGAACAAGATGTTCTTCTATGGGGCCTACCAGGGATGGCGTTACAGCAGTCCGGCGCTGGCGCAGAGTCTGGTGCCGACGGCGCAGGAATTGGGCGGCGATTTCTCCAATGTCGCCTCCTCGTACTACCAGCACCCGATTTATAACCCGTATTCGACAGCCTGCGTGGGCGGTAAGTGCACCGTGCAGCCTTTTACCTGCGATGTCAGCGGTAACCCGACTGCACCCAACAGCAATGGCACACAGACCGGCGGAACGCCGTGCCTTAAGATCCCATCGACGCTGCTCAATCCGACCATGGTGAAGTACATGCAGGCCTACTATGAGGCCCCGAATTCCATCGGCACCGAGGCAGCAGATTACAACTACATCGAGAATCGGGCCCACATCGACAACTACAACAGCTATCAGATGCGGGTGGATCTCCATAAGAGCGACAAGAATTTCGGATTTGGACGCATCAGCCAGATGTGGGTCTACGATACGTCGCCCGTCACCGGCACCATGGACGCCAATGTCTCCCACTACCACGCGTATAACTTCGGCGGCGGCTTTACGCATGTTTTCTCGCCCAGCCTCATCCTCGATGTCGTGGGAGGCGCAATGCTGAAGCCCTACTCCTTCAGTCAGGCGGAAGCGGCAAACGGGTATAGCGCTGCCACCTCGGCGGGTTTCACGAATCTGGGCCAGTACGGGGGAATGTATATCAACCTCGCCAGCCCCTATAGCACGGGAAATGCGGGCAATGAAGGCACGCTCTATCGCGGCAATCCGGTGGTGAGTGCCGGCGGCGGTGTTACCTGGATCAGAGGCGCCCACACCATGAAGGCGGGGCTCGATTTCCTGTATCAGAACCGCCTGCAGAGAAATCTCTATCAGCAATTCACCTTCAGCGATTCGACTACCAGCAATATCAACGCTTCCAAAACCGGCAACTCGCTCGCCTCGGCTCTGCTGGGACTACCGGCAACGTTTACGGCGCAAACTCCGGATTACTCGGAAGACTTCTTCAATATGACGCTGTGGTCCGGCTACGTGCAGGACTCCTGGCGGGTCAGGCCGACGCTGACGGTGAACTACGGTCTGCGGTATGACTACCTGCCGGCGATTCGCATGCTCGATAACCGGCTTGCCAATGGCCTCGACATTTTCCATCAGAAGTACATCATCCAACGCAATGTAGCCGCCTGTACCTCCACGTTTGTAGATCCGTGTATCCCGGGAGGCATTGCCAGCGTTCCGGAAAACAGCAACATCGTATTTGCCAATGGCGCCGAGCAGGTGGGGCCGCCGATTAAGGACAACATCGGGCCGCGTCTCGGTTTTGCGTGGCAGGTACGCAACAACACAGTGATTAATGGCGGCGCCGGACTCTTCTACGACACGGTAACCGGCCGCAGCCAGTGGGTGCAAAATAACATCGAAGGGCCGACGTGGCCGTGGACAACGGGTATTTCGAGTCAGCAGGTGAACTTCTCGCAGGGCGGCGTGTGGGAAGGAGGCCCGGGGAATCCGCTGACGGCGATCACCAGCCTCGAAGGCAATTTTCCTAACCCGGTCATCGCCTCGAGTCCGTGGCTGACTACCGGCGGAGGCTACGTCAGCGAGCCCGGATACAAAGACCAGCGCGCGGTGGAATACAACCTGCAGGTCCAGGAGCAGATAGCTTCGACAACGCTGTTCAGCCTGGGATATGCCGGATCGAAGAGCACCCGACTGGACTTCACAGGTTACGCAAACGCCGCCGATCATGCCTCGCCGAACGGAACCCCGCTGACCACCATCGACACTTACAAAGCAATGCCATGGATGGCTCCGGGCTGGCATTACTCCGAAGACACCGGCTACGGCAACTACAACGCCATGCTGGTGGAATTTCAGAAGCGCTTCTCGAACTCACTGAACATGATTGCTTCCTATACCTGGGCCAAGTCCATGGATAACAGCAGCGGCTGGTTCAACGCAGAGAACGGCAACGGCGGCGGCTCAGTGGTGCAGAGCTTTTTCCTGCCGCGCAACGCGTACGGTATCTCCTCCTATGACGTACGAAATAACTTCACGTGGAGCACGGTTTATTCGCTTCCGTTCGGGAAAGGGCAACGCTGGGAGCAGAAAGGCCCACTGTCGTATCTGGTCGGGGGCTGGACAGCCAACTATCTTTTCCAGGCGCGCTCCGGCCAGCCTTACAACCTGAACGTCGGAGGCGATGTCGCGAACATCTCCGGCGACAATGGTTCGGTAACGAGCTACTCGCGGCCCAACGTAGTTGGTGCGCCTCTGCAGGGGGGGTGCGGCGCGACGCCGATCGGGAGACGCGGTTCGACCGGATTCTGCGAGTACAATCCGACGGCCTTCGCCATTCCCTCCGGATCGTTCGGCAATATGGGGAAAATGCCGTTTCGGCAGCCTTACTACAACGACCTCGATTTCTCGCTGGTGAAGGAGACGCCGCTCTACGAGAGCATCAGTCTTGAGCTGCGCGCCGAGTCCTTCAACCTGTATAACGCGCAGATCATGGGGAGCCCGAATACGACCATCGGCAACAGCTCTGCGGGGTTGGCGACCGGCATTTCGAGCACGCCGCGCGAACTGCAGTTCGGGGCAAGGATCATGTTTTAGCTGTACCTCCCAGCTGTGCCGCAGGGAAGACTCCGCGGCACAGCTTTTTTTTTGCGCCGGCAGCCTACGCCAGCCTGGCCGCAGCCCGATGCGCATAGAGCATCACGGGGTGCCGAGCCTGCAGTTCGACCTGCACGGTTCTTCCCTGCACCGCGACCTTCGATTCCTCGCGGCGATCGGCGGAGAGCGACACGGCGGTCACATTCTGCGGATTCCAGCCTGGAGGCAGGGACACAGTGACGGTTCGCGGCGTGATTGAGTAGCAGGCGATTCTGTTCTCGCCCAGCGGGCAGAAAACAGAGTCATCGTGCGCGACGTCTGCGCCCTGCAGGGCGATACGAAGGGTCTTCGCCTGCAGGTCGCTCTCGATGAGTGCATCGCCTTCGAGATGAATGCGCGTCTGGCTGCCGCTCCGCTCGAAGTCCTGCAGGTTGCGCCCGCGGAGAACGAAGAATGGAACCATTCCGAGGTAAAAGGCATCGAGGAAAACGGAGTCGGGAGTATCGGCACGGACCGTGCCGTGCGGACAGGCGCCGTAGAAGCGCTGCAGGATGCGGACTTTCGCGTCGTCCCCGCGTGCCTCCGGGCCCGACAGTCCCCAGATGGCGCTGTTGCCGTAGATGAGGGGAACGAGCGGGATCGGTTCTCCTCCAAAGGGACAAGGGGCCGGCCCGGTGAGATACCAGTAACAGCTGATATGTCCAATCATGGGATAGCGCAGCGCCTCTGAGCTGACGTCCACTCCGTGCGCAGCAAATCCCTGGAGAACCTTGTAGCGGCCGTCGTACAGATTGCGGATGCCGCTCGCCGGATGTTCCGGATCCCAGTCATTGCGGATGGCGTAATAGGACAGCACGTCGACATGCGTCGTTTGGTGCAGGCGGTAGCGCTCGCAGGTGTAGCGCACGCGCTCGGTCCCGGGCCCTTCCATATATTTGGCGAGGCCGAGAATATACGATTTTTCACCCGTCCATGAGCGGCTTTGCCAGAGTTGGCCATCGGGGCGCCTCGCGATCATCGCGTCATTCCATGCCGGACTGCTGCGGTAAGCGTCGTCGTAATTGTCGGCGAGGGTGATGTGGGCGTTAAGGCTCGGCCCCTGCTCCATCAGGCGCATCATGCCGTCGTAACCGCCGATGCGGGAGTCGACCACATTCACAGCGGGATAGCCGGTGTCTTTGCCACGAAACTGCCAGCCCCACAGATGAACGACCTGGGGGGCGTTGTCCGTCAGCGCCGCCACCTTAGCGACGAGGGCGTGGCATTGCTCGAAGGTCGCCGAGGGCGCAGGCAGCAGCGGCTCGTCGCAGTGGATGCCATACACATATTTGTCGTCGTAGAAATGAGTGGGAATCGCCGGCATGCGAGCGCGCAGGAGGCGCCCCGCCGCGATCCAGGCCTTCGCGGGATCACCGCTCACCTGCTGGAAGTCGAGGCGACAGGAAGAAATCTGGTCGACCAGCAAATTAGGAGTGTTCTGATTTCCGCAATTGCGCGGAGCTCCTTTTTCGAGATTGAGGTCATAGCAGTCGCTGCCGTTCACCCGATGGACTTTGATTGTGCCCAAGGAGGCTCGGCGGCCGCCTTCGTCGCCGACGACGGCAAGCGAGGTTCCATCCATGAAGGCGGTGGTTTCCTGGATGCACATCGCCTGCGCCGTGCCGACCATCACCACCGGCAGCGTTCCCAGCACGTTACCCCAGAAGCGGTTCGGCGGCAGAGCGCCGGCGTGCGCCTGCGCCAGCATCGCGTGGCTTCCGCCCTCGTCGCCATGCGCCAGCCAGGCGCCCTCATCCGACTCGCTTACTGTGACCAGACGAGGCAGGGCCACGTCGATCAACTGGAACGGATCCGTTTCTTCAATGCCGCGCATCTCCACGCGCAGCGTCGAACCCTCGAGAACATAGTGCAGCGCGAACCGAACTGCCGGGGTTCCTGCGAACTTCGCCTCAAAGCGGAATATGGCGGAAGTCTTCGTCGTATGGTGACTCTCCGGCGCGAGTGGCGCAGTCTGGAAGCTCCATGGTTCTTTGCGGCATAACGTGACGCTGATGGGTTCCCCGAAATCCTCTCCGCGGAGGTGCGCATCTTTCTGAACCAGCCGATAGCTATAGGGAAGAGCGCTGGCCGCGTCCAGCGTCACCTCAAGCTGCGAACTGCTGAGGAGAATCGGTTGGGTGGGGACAGGTCGTTCGCCTGGGGCGGCCGATTGCTGCTGGGCAAAAGCCGAGGGCAGGAGCGACTGGGCGCTGCTGGCGGCGAGGCCTGCCGATGTCCACTGAAGAAAATGACGACGCGTGAAACGCTCTGGATCGTTCTGCAATGTCTACCCCCTCTGCAAGTCAACCGGCTCTGCCGGCTTTAATTTTCGTCATGGAGCGAGCTGTGCCGGAGCCACTTCCGGAGCATCCGGAGTGCGTCTCCCGCCAGTGTGAGAGTTTGCTGCCGCTGAGCCGTTCGTGATCGATGGGCCGGTTCTCCTGCATCAGGCGACTCCGGAGATGCTGCGGAGTAGCCGAGCAGGCAGAGATGCGGAGAGCCGCCCGCCTGAGAGCCACCGCGCTGCCTCGTACCGGTTGGAATCTGTCCGGGAAACTCTGGGGAATTTCTCAAACATTTAGACGGTCGCATCGTACGCAGGCGGCAAAATACATGTCAAGCTCCGTATCACTATATGAGATATCAATACCGCATAGCGACACACCGCATTCGATTGCTGCGCGTGAGAGTGGGCGGGCAAACACAAGAACGTCTCACGGCGCGAGGCCACGGGCAGCCAGTGTTGGAGACACAGCTCCAGCGTTCGGATAACTCTCGTGCCCATCGATTGTCGGGCGCGGAGTTTTCGCTCGGGTCCGGAGGCACGCGCGAAGACGGCAATCTTCTGAGAGCTTCGCCTAACGCACTACACCGGACTGACTACACCAGACTGGCTACACCAGACTGGCTACACCAGGCAGTTCGATCAGACGCGGCTGTTCGCTTTCTAAGCGAGACAGAGCAGCATCTGCGCACGGCGAAAAGCTCTCCGAATGCAGAATGCGCCGGGACCGTTCAGCCCTGGGCCCGGCCTGCTCCAGACGAAGATGCCCAGGAGGCTCGTCGGTGCCGATCGCCGGCGACGATTACCCGCTGGGTAAAACCCTGACACGGTTCGCCTGAAACGCATGTAACGTTTGCCAGTTTACGTTACTTCGACATTGAGTTGATTGAAGTTGTGTCTGTATCCCCAAGATAACTGGAATTCGCTTCCGCATCTCCTTAGTCTGGGTGGACTGAATGTGAGCGGGAGGAAAGAGTCGTGTTCGTGCTGTCGGAGAGGTTTCGCTCCCTCGTTATTCGCTTGTTCGCCTTACTTCGACCTGATCCCGGGGCTCGAATGCGGCATGTGTTCTCGATGAAGAACTCCGCCCGGTTCCCTCTTTGGCCGGGGACTCTTTTGATGACGGTTCTTCTCTCCGCCTTTCCCGCTGACGCTGAAGCCGCCAGTTCCCCTCTTATTCTGAAGACCTCCGATGCCCGTATACAGCAGGCGTTCGACTGGGCCAAAGCCCAGGCGCTGGTATACGTCTCTTCAGGAAACGAGCCGGTGCGGTATTTTTATGAATCCGCGCTGCCCGGCCGCCACGCCTTCTGCATGCGCGACGTATCGCACCAGGCAATGGGTGCGGAGGCTCTGGGCCTGGCCATCCAGAACAAAACGATGCTGACCCTTTTTGCAAAGGCAATCTCTGATTCCAGAGACTGGGCCGGCTACTGGGAGATCGATCAGAAGGGCAAGCCTTCCACGGCAGACTACGTCAGCGACAACGATTTCTGGTACAACCTTCCGGCTAACTTCGATGTCATGAGCGCCGCGCTCCGGATGTACATGTGGACGGGGGATGCGGACTACATCACGAATCCCACTTTTCTGCATTTCTATCAACACACCGTCACCGATTATGTGCAGCGTTGGCAGTTAGGGCCAGAGAACGTGCTCTTACGGCCGCGGATCATGAACCGGCATCTGACGTCCGGCAAGTTTGTGAACTCGCGCGGCATCCCGAGCTATACCGAATCCCGAATCGATTTCAATCTCGGCACGGATACTCTCGCCGCGGAGTATCGCGCACTCCTCTGGTATGGAGAACTGCTCCGGATGCACGGTAAGGCAGCGGCGGCGGCAAAGTTCGACACAGAAGCTGACGGCATTGCTCACATCCTCGAAACGACCGCCTGGGATGAGGCCGGCCACCACTTCTACGGGTTTCTCCGGCCCGATGGTCAGAAGGCCGGATCGGGCGATGCATTCATTCTCTATTTCAATGCGGCCGCCGCACTCCGGCAACGAAGCGCGTCACTACAGCAACTTGAGCAGCAAACGCATGAGCCCGATCCCGGTATTGAAGAGCAGAGCTATCGCCCCGAGATTCTCTTTCGCTCTGACGCGCCGGAAGAAGCCTACGACCAGATTCTCGATCTGTCGCGCCCCGATCGAAAGCGCCGGGAATATCCCGAGGTTTCCTACGCGATTATCGGATCGATGGTGACCGGCATGATGGGCATAGGCGTCGTTCCCGCGGATGCATCCGGATCGCACGCTTTGCTCGGCGGCCGAGTCGTCGTCCAAACACTTCCCCGGCTCTCCATCCGAACCGAGTGGGCCGAACTGGACAACCTTCCGATTCGACATAACGTGATCAATGTCCGAGAGGAGCGAGACCGAAGCACGTCGGTCACGAATCTTTCGGGGCCGCGATTCACCTGGCGTGCAACCTTCGATGGCTCTGTTCCCTTTCTGCACGTTGACGGCAGAAAGGTGCGGACCGTGGCCGGAGAGACGCCGGATGGTTTTCCGGTTGCCTACACGGATGTCCGCGTTCCGCCCGGACAGACCATCACCGTCTCGCAGTGAGGCTTCTATATTCCGCACGTTATGGGATGTCCATGCCGGGAGGACCGCTGGTGACGTCCCGAAGGAACGAAGAAAGAGGTCGTGTGAGAACTCTACGAATGACAGGGCTCTGCGTTGTGGCGGCACCGGTTCTTTTGTGCGCGCAGGTCAGGAAGCCAGCAGCAGCGTTCCCGGGGTATCTGAGCAACAACTTCGACTATGCGAGCTTTACGCGGTTCGATGCGCCAGGCCCTCCGAAAGGCCTGATCTACCAATCCAACGGATTCATGGCGTTGCAGGAGAGTGGATTTGGCGGCCAGAAGGTTATTATTCCCGTCGATGGTGCGAATCCGCCGACCAACAGCAGCGACCGCCTTTCGGCGCTGGCGATTGATGCCCCAGTATTCATCGACGCGTCCAAACGAACCTTCGATCTGGCAACCAGTCCTGCCAAACGAAATCTCACGTATTTCGCCGACCGGACGGTTTATCGGGCCACGTTCGACAACGGACCCGAAGTTGCACTCACCGTCTATCCGGTTTATGGCAAACCCACAGCGGTCTTCCGGGTTGCCAATGTCCGGTCCGACGGGCCGGTTCGGGTGATTCTGCAAAGCCACGGGGATGGTTTCTCTATTTTCCAGGGCTTGTCAGCGGACCGGGTTATGTATGGATCTTCACGCTGGCCCTACCGTGCCATTGTGGCCGCAAAACCGAAGGCAACGGTGGAGAACGGACGATTTGAGTGGTCTCTCACGAGTGGAGAGGATGCCGCGCTCGGCGTGACGGTGGGGGGCACGAAGCGCGAAGCCGACGCCAGCCTCACAACTCTGCTTGCTTCCGCCGACCTTTTCGATGAAGCCACCCATCGGGCGTGGAACGAATATCTGGCTTCTACCCCTCTGGTCGCGCCGGCGGAGCCGTTGCAATTCGCGATCGGCACTTCAGGCGAGCATGAGAGCATCGCTCCGCAGGATCTGGTTCGCAGTGAACTCTGGTTCTGGCGAGGAGTCCTCAACACGACCTGCCAGGTTTCTTACCTGCCCGCGTGCCCCATGATGATCGCGGACTGGAATGCTTTTCTGGGGATGTGGAGCAACGACGGAATTGCAGAGGCGTTAGCGCTGGCGGGCACCCATCGAAGCGACCTGGCGCGAGCGGCTATCCTCAACTGGTTTCGCTATTCCGTGAACGCGAGGGGAGATGGCACCAGCGCCTGGACGATCTTTCCCTCCGGCAAGAATACCTTTCAGGCGACGGGCCCCGAGCGGGAGACGCAGGGAGTTCCGGTTCAGGCGACGCTGGTGGGTGAATATGTTCGGCTCACCGGCGACACGGGCATTCTGCGGGAAAAGGTCGGCGGCGTAAACGGAAATCGCACGCTATGGCAGGCACTTACAGCCTATGAACGTAACTTACTGAAGGTGAGAGACGCGAACGGCGACCATTTAATCGACTGGATACACACCTATGAGACAGGATGGGACGACAAGGACTCGCCCTTTATCGATCACGGACGAGACGCGACCAGCGCAGTGAATGAGCAGGTGTTCCACCTCTGGAGCCTGCAGGAAATGATTTACCTGTCGCGCATCCAGGGCGAAGATGCATCGGCCTGGGAACATGAATTTGCAGTGGCGAAGGACGCAGTGCGCGCCCGGCTGTGGGATTCCGCAACCCAGCGCTACTGGGACCTGGATGTGAAGACGGGGAAGCTATGGACGCAGGCAGAGAATCTGGATGCCTATTACTTTCTCTAC
>Ga0335072_10014703_pt1 | contig 11119 bp, 8 predicted proteins | sample Lox_Sample_21_FD_206725 | JGI IMG/M metagenome (GOLD analysis project Ga0335072, IMG submission 206725) | Soil microbial communities from Loxahatchee National Wildlife Refuge, Florida, United States - Lox_Sample_2.1 | ecosystem: Environmental > Terrestrial > Soil > Wetlands | place: USA: Florida... | reverse complement strand
CTCGGCTCCTCGGTTGGGGTTTGCGAAAGCCAACGTAGGAGCGCGGTAGCCGCATGTCTCGTAGAAGCTAGGTACCGATCGGGTAGCGAAGCCGAGGAAATCGCTATCGGTCTGCCGGACCGGGGCGCTGTCGGGGTCCCACGGTTATAGTCCGCGCGCGATGAGCAGCGTTCTCGACTCGTTCTCGCTCGCCGGCAAGGTCGCGATTGTTACCGGCGCGTCGTCCGGGCTGGGCGTCGCGTTTGCTGTCGGCCTCGCTGACGCGGGTGCCGACATCGCGATCTGCGCGCGTCGCGTCGAGAAGCTTGAACACACGAAGGCACAGGTCCTCGAGCGCGGGCGCCGGTGCATCGCCGTCCAGGCCGACGTCTCCAACCCCGACGACTGCAATCGCGTCGTCGCAGAGACCGTGGACCAGCTCGGCAAGGTCGACGTGCTGATCAACAACGCCGGCATCGGCACCGCCGTGCCCGCGACGCGCGAGACGCCCGACGAGTTCCGCCGCGTGATCGACATCAACCTCAACGGCTCGTACTTCATGGCCCAAGCGTGCGGCCGCGCGATGCGCGATGGCGGGAGCATCGTCAACATCGGCAGCGTGATCGGCTCCACCTCGGCGTTCCTTCCCCAGGCGGCCTACGCCTCGTCGAAGGCGGCGATCATCGGCCTGACGCGCGACCTCGCACAGCAGTGGACCGGCCGCAAGGGGATTCGGGTCAACGCGCTCGCCCCCGGTTTCTTCAAGTCCGAGATGACCGACCAGTACCAGGAGGGCTACGTCGAGCAGATGATGTTCCGCGTGCCCGCCGGCCGCATGGGCGAGCCGCACGAGCTGGTCGCCGCCGCGATCTTCCTGGCGAGCGACGCTTCTTCCTACGTCACCGGAGCGGTGCTGCCGGTCGACGGCGGCATCCTGACGACCTAGCCGACGGGTCGGGCTCAGCGCAGGCGGACCGTGCGCGAGCGCGACAGCACTCGCCCGGCTCGGTCCAGAGCCACGACTGCCACGTCGGCGTGCGTGCGGATCGTGATCGCAGTCTCGAACCCGCGTTTGGCCGTCGTGACGACTGCGTGCATCGTGTGCGCATCTCGACCGGCGAGCACCCGCCACCGCGCGACCCGCGTCGCACCGTTCCAGCTCGCGTAGATCGTCGCGGACCCGCCGCTGCGTCTCACCGCCACCGCCGGCCGCGTGAGCGGCGCTCCGTTCCAGCGGAACCGGTAGGCGCGGTAGCTCGTCGTGTGCGCGGTGAAGTGGGCGTCGAACACCTCGCGTCCATGCGCGTCGAACTCCGTGAAATAGGGACGCTGCCCGTAGCCGAGGAACATGTGGCCGCCCGGAAGCGCCTGCAGGCTCCCCTCGAAGTTCGCTGAGATCGGCGGCGTGTGTTGGTAGTCGCGCAGCACCTTGACGGTGGCGCGTCCGGGGTTCAGCTGCAGCTCGAGCCCGCGCGAGGCGGGGTGGACCTTGGGCGGCCCGGCGCCGTTGTCGAAGATCGTGAGCCTGCGGCCGGCGTGCACGATGACATCGTGCTGGAAGGCGGTGCTCGTTCCGGGCGGAAGCGCGAAGCTCGAGTCTTTTCCGCCCAGCCGCCAGATGACCTGGCCGCTGCGTCGGTCGATCTTGTAGGTCGCCGAGGTGTTGCGCATCGAGACGATCAGGTTGCGGTCCGGGGCGATCGAGATCGAATTCATGTGGTAGGGGTCGACGACGTGTCCCGGCACGCCGGCTCCGTACTTGTAGGACTCGCTCAGCTTGACGTGGTCCAGTGCGTGCCATTCGAAAAGCACCAGGCCGGTCTTGATGTCGATCTCCTGGATGACACTGTCGACCACGGGCCGCGTAGATCCCGGGACGGTCACCGGAGAGGCGGCGATCAGGTAGGCGTCGCCGCTGTTGGTCACGATGAACTCGTGCAGATCGGCGTCGAGGCCGTTGCCTGCGCGGACCGTCGCGATCCGGCGGTAATGGCGGTCAAAGATGACGCCGATACCGCGCCCGCTGCCCCGGTTCTGGTAGCCCTGCCACCAGGTCAGGACCTGCTGACCGTGAAGGCGTTGGACGCGGAAATCCGTCGTCAGCAGCGCGCTCCCGACAGGGCTCGGGTGAAACCAGATGAGGTTGCCTCGGGGACCGAGGATCATCGGGCCGTCCTGCACAGGCCCGTCCTGCGGCGCCACGAAGATGTCGCGCCCCGCCGTCTTGGGTAGGTCCCGCTCGACCGTGACGGCGGCCGGCCGCAGATCGGGGCGCGAGCTGAAGCTCTGCAGACCGTGGGCTCCCGCCTTGGCGACCTGCAGCGGCGCGGGCGGAATCTGAGCCGCCGGCCGTTCGATCCTGAAGCTGAACCCGCCGGCGCGACCGCCGAGCACGTTCAGCTTGGATTCGACGGTGACCGTCTCGCCGGCCGCGAATGGCTGGCGCGGGATGAAGCTGCCACCGCGTCCGTCAGAGTCGGCTTCGATCCGCCCCGCGTGGGCGCCCGTCACCGAGCCGACGACCTTCAGCGGCCCAATCCGGCGGGGAGCGATCCCACGGAACGTAATCTGCGTGCCGGGCAGGTTGTAGCCCGACCCCGCAACCGGGAAGACGCTCACGGCCTGCGGCTCGCGAACCGAGAGTCGGTCGGCGGCGTCGAGGATCCGGCTGCGCGCGGGCAGCGTCGTTGCGACCTGGGCGGGGTGGCCGGATCCGCCCGTCGCGTGGGCCGAGAGCCAGGCTGCGACGACCAGGGCCACCAGCAGGCAAGCCCCGATCAGCAGCACCGCCGATGGCGGTCTATGTCCACCTGCGGCACGCACGACCGGACCAATGGGTATCAGATTCCGCGGCGTAGAGCCCTCGCCTCACCTTGACTGGGCGATGCGCAAAGGGGTACGTTTAGGAGCGGTTGCTCGCTTGCGCACGAGCCGAGAACTTGGGGTCGATTTGTTGGGGCATTCCGGTTGATGTGTGGACGGCCGCGGCGGCGGGCGTGACTCGCGCTGGCCGCTGGCGCGTTCGGTCCATCTGTCGGCGGTGCGCTGTTCGGCGGCCTCGCAACGACCCATGAGCGACTGGGAAGGAGCACCTGATGGAAGGGCTCGGACAGCCAGACCCTGACCTTGGGGGACTGGCGCTGTTTTCCGACTTGACGGCCTCGGAGCTCGACGCCGTCACGCAGGAGTTTGAGGAGGAGCACGCGCAACCGGGCACCCGGCTGTTGCGCCAGGGGTTCGACGGCAATGGCTTCTATTTGGTGGTCTCGGGCGAGGCTGACTGGCTCGTTGGCGGACACCGCGTCGACCGGGCCGCCACCACGTTCGGCATGCCGCCGAAGCCCGTGACGCTTCGCCGCGGCGACTGGTTCGGCGAGCTCTCGGTGTTGTTCGGCGAGCCGTCGATATCAGACGTGTACGCACTCACCTCGATGCACCTGCTGGTGCTGCCGGGACACGAGCTCGAGGGCTTTCTGAGGCGCTACCCGAAGGTCATGTTCGCGCTGCTGAAGGGCGAGGCTCGCCGCTTGCGCGATCCGGAGAGGTGGAAATGAACGATGAGCGGCCGTTTCCGCCAGGGGACTATCCGGTAGTCGTCGTCGGCACCGGACCGGGGGGTCTGCAGCTCAGCTACGACCTCCGTGCGCTCGGCATCGAGCATGCGCTGATCTCCAAGGACAGCGGCCCCGGCGGAATGTTCCGCCGCTTCCCAATGTTCGGCCGACTGATCACGTGCTCGCGTCCACATGCGATCGTCGAGTGCGGCTGCACGGAGTATTTCCGCTACGACTGGAACAGCATGGTCACCTCCGACCCCACGCATCAGGCGCTGGTCACCGAGTTCATGGAGGGTGACAACTACTTTCCTTCACGCGAGGAGATGGAAGCTGCGCTCGCCGCCTTCAGTGAGCGCGGCGGTGTCGCCGCGCGTTATGACTGTAGTTGGGAGTCGACCCGGCGGGAGGATGACGGCCGCTTCGTTCTGACAACGAGCGATGGTGAGTACCGCGCCGGCTTGCTCGTCTTTGCTGTCGGCATGATCGAACCGTGGCGACCGCCCACCCCGGGCATCGACCAGGTTCCACACTACGTCGACATCGCCGACTCCGGCATCGAGCACCTCGCGGGCAAGCGCGTGTTCATCATCGGCAAACGCAACTCGGCATTCGAAATCGCGAACGGTCTGCTCGCGCACGCGTGTCAGTTGATCCTGGGCTCGCCCCATGGGGTGCGCCCGTCGATTTCGACGGGCTTTCCGACGCCCCCCCGCGCGCGCTACGTGCAGCCGCTCGAGGACGCGCTGTTCGGCGGCGGCACGTTCGTCGTCGACGTGGCGCTCGAGCGGATCGAGCGAACTGCCGACGGCTACGAGATTCATGCCGATGGCACGACCGGCCTCGGCAAGGTGACGTTCGAGGTCGATGAGGTGATCGCGTGCACCGGCTTCTCCACCGGCCTGGGAGACCTTCGCAAGCTGGGCGTTGAGACGTTCTACAAGGATCGGCTGCCAACGCAGACCCCGTACTGGGAGAGCACCTCGGTGCCAGGGATCTACTTCGCCGGTGCCGCGACCCAGGGTCAAGCGGGAATGCGCAAGTACGGCTGGCCCAGCCATTCCGCCTCGGTCGGCGGATTTCGGTTCAACGCCAAGGTGCAGTCGCAGCACATCGCGAAAAAGCACTTTGGGATCGAGCCGGCGAGGCCAGAGATCGATCCCGAAAGGGCCGTGGACCTGCTGCTCGAGCAGGTCACCTCAGACTCCGCGATCTGGAGCCAGCACTCCAACCTCGCGCGCCAGCTCACGTTCGACTCCGACGGGGTCCATGACGACGGCATCGCGGTGCTGGTCGACTTCGTGGACTCGACCGGTCCCGATGCGGTCGCGGTCACGGTGGAGACCAACCTCGAGGGACACCTGCAGCCGTGCGTCTACGTCCGGCGACACGGCGACGTCTCCGAAGAGGTGTTCGGCCCTGCCTGGATGAACGATTTTCGAACCGACGAGAATCGCGCCCGATTGACGGAGCTCGTCGCCGGCCTCGGTCGCTGACGTGACCGCGCTGTCCGACGAACGCCTGGAGGGGCTGCGCGGCCTGTACAGCGATGCCACCACGATCGCCGTGGTTGGCTGCTCGTCGGATCCGCTGCGCGCGGCGAACTACGTACCGCGGTACATGCGGGCGCATGGATACACGGTGATCCCCGTCAACCCGCGACAAGACGATCTGCTCGGCGAGCGTTGCTTTGCATCACTGCGCGAGATCGATCGCAAGGTCGACATCGTGCAGGTCTTTCGGCCGTCCGAAGAGGCGCCCGCGATCGCACAGGACGCCGTTGCGATCGGTGCTAGCTGCCTGTGGCTGCAGCTCGGGCTCCGCTCCGACGAAGCCGCCCGGATCGCGCGCACCGGTGGCATGCGCGTCGTGATGGACCGCTGCATGGGCGTCGTCCACGGCCAGCTCGGTCTCGGGTACGGACTGCACCTGGGCGACGAATGGCACCGTGGCCTGGAGCCGCCGACTCGCTTGGCGGGGGGCCAGCAGCTGTTGCTGGAGGTCACGGCGGGACCTGCGGCCGGCCGGACGATTCAAACCGACCAGGAGCTCGTAATCGGCCGCGAGGGGGACGGTGCCGGGCGGATCGAGGACGACGCACGACTGGCCCAGCGCCACGCGAGGATCAGCCGCGACCGCAACGACCAGGTCCTGATCGAAGATCTCGAGTCCGAGGACGGCGTCTACATCAACGGTGTGCGGATCGACGAGCAGCCGCTGACGATCGGCGACGTGATCCAGCTCGGAGAGACATCGCTCGAACTGCGGCTCGATCAATCTGAGGTAATCGAGTCGGCCAGCGGCGACGCCGGCCGGCTGGCGCGGGCCAGCGCGGTGCTGACGGTTGGATCGATGTTCGCCCGGACCGGCAACGCGCTGCGCGACGAGTTTCCTGTATTCGAGCGCGTGGCGTATCTGAACGCCGGCTCCGACGGACCGGTTCCGCGGCGGGCGCTCGAACGCTCCTCGCAGCGGATCGCCGTCGTGCTCGAGCAGGGCCGTTCGAGCGATGTGAACTCAAGGCACCTGCGCTCAATCGATGGGGCGCTGCGCTCGCGTTACGCCGCGATGATCGGCGCCGATGCGGATGAGATCGCGCTCACTCACGGCACCGCGGACGCGATCAGCACCGTGCTATGGGGGCTGCACCTGCGCCGCCGGGACGAGATCCTGATTTCCGACGAGGAGCACATGAGCCTGCTGGCGCCGCTTGCTGCGGTCTCTAAACGCTTTGGGGTCGACGTCCGGGCTGCCCCGCTTGATGAGCTGGCCGGCGCGGTGAGAGCTCGGACGCGGCTTGTCGCCTGCTCACACGTGTCCTGGATGACCGGGCGTGTGGCCGACGTCGAAGCGATCGTCGCCGCGGGCGCACCGGTGCTCGTCGACGGTGCCCAGGCTGCGGGCGCGGTGCCGGTTGACGTTCACGCGAGCGGCTGCGACTACTACGCGACATCGGGCCAGAAGTGGCTGTGCGGGCCTGAGGGCAGCGGTTTCCTGTACGTGCGCCGCGACCGCCAGCGGACGCTCTCGCCACCGTGGCCGAGCGTTCTGTCGCTCGGGGAGGTGTCCGACATGAGCGAGCTCGTGTTCCACGCCGACGCGCGCCGGTTCGACACCGCATCGGTGATCGGGTCGGCGGGCACGTGGGCGCTGGCCTCGCTCGAGGTGCTCGCCGAGGCCGGTCCGGAACCGCCGTTGGAGACCGGCCCGCGTCTGGCTGCCACGCTCGCTCAGCGCCTGACCGAGCGCGGCGTGACGGTCGCCCCGCGCGGAGCCTCGACGCTCGTCTCGTGGGAGGCCGACGATCCCGAGCACGTGGTCTCGCGGCTCGCGGCCAACGGGGTGGTGGTTCGCTCGATCGTGCAGCGCGGTCTGGTGCGCGCGTCGGTCGGAGCGTGGAACTCCGAGGAGGATCTCGATCGCCTGATCGGGCACGCGGTCTGAGCGGATGCATGAAGACGACCTCCTGGCGCCGTGGTTCGAGCATCTCGTCGGATCGCTCGACCACGTCTCGCTGTTCGACTTCCACACGCATATCGGCGTCAACGACCCGGACGGCTTCAAGCTCTCTAGCGGCGAGCTGATCGCGCGGCTGGGAGCTGCCGGATCGCGCGGCGCGGTGATGCCGATGCACGAGCCAGACGGATACCCGGCGGCCAACGACGAGGTGATGGAGATGGCCGAGCGGTCCGGTGGCCGGCTCGTCGCGCTGTGCCGACTTGATCCCGGCAAGCAGCCGCTGGTCGAGGCGCGCCGCTGCCTCGACGCCGGCGCCAAGGGGATCAAGCTGCATCCCCGGGCGGAGAGCTTCCAGCTGTCCGAGCCACACGTCGAACCGATCTTCGCGCTGGCGCACGAGCGCCGGCTGCCGGTCCTGATCCATGCTGGGCGCGGGATCCCGACGCTGGGCCGCGATGCCGCCCGGCTCTCGTCGCGCTACCCGGAGGCGCGGATCGTGCTCGCCCATGGTGCGATCTGCGACCTCAACTGGCTCTGGCGCGAGATCCCCCGCTATCCGAACCTGTTCATCGACACGAGCTGGTGGAACCCGACCGACATCGCCGCGCTGATCGCGCTGGTCCCGCCGGCGCACCTGCTGTACGCCACCGACCTGCCGTACTTCTCGCCGTTCATGGTCGCGACGATGGTGACGCGGTACGCCTACCAGCTCGGCCTCGACGACTCGCAAGTGGCGGCGATCCTGGGTGGGCAGGCGCAGCGGTTGTTGGCCGGCGAGGACCCGCTCGATCTCGGGCCGGCTCCCGGCCAGGGCGGCCTCGACTACGACATCCGGCTCGAGCGGCTCGCGAGCCTGCTCAGCCTCGCGATCGCGCGGATGCTGATGGGCCGGACCGGCTGGGAGCCGCTTTCGCTGGCCCGGCTGAGCTGCGACCTGGGCGAGCCGGACTCGCCGGAGGCAGACATCTGCCGCAACGTGCTCGCGCTGCTCGAGCGCCAGGAGGCCTACGCGGCGCACAGTCCCAAGGGCTGCGCGCCATTCGGTCCCGGAATCCGGCTGGTGATGCTGGCGGCATGCATCGCCCGCACGCCCGACGTCGCCCTCCCGCGAGTCCCCGAGCTCGATTCGGCGAGCGACCTGCGGCGGGCGTCCGCCGCCGGTCACCGGACGCTGAGCCCCGTGAGTCCCGAGGTCGCGCCGGAGGGCGCGGGCGACCTACGGCGTTCGTCGGCGGCCGATCACCTCGTGCTGGACGCGTCTGCGCCGCCGGCCTAGCGTGGCCGGGGCACGGCCCCGCCGCAGCGAAGCTTGGTCCTCGCAACCAATGATCGCCTGACTTGCGCCCGCGAGCGGCTGATTCTGTAAGGGCGGTAACAGCCGACGGTTTCTGGCTCGAGCGCTGGTGGCACACTGCAATCAGTGTCCATAGCAACGAAGTCGGCGCACCAAGCAACGGATCGGGACGAGCTCGTCGATGCGGTGCTCGCCAGCAGCCGCGCACTGGTCGCCGTCGCCGCCCGGTCGCTCGCGACGGTGGCCGAAGATGTGACGCTGGCGCAGTACCGGGTGCTGGTGGAGCTCGCGTCGCGCGGCCCTCAGCGCTTGGCCGACCTCGCCGTGGCGCTGCGGGTGGATCGGTCCACGGCAACGAGGATGAGCGATCGACTGGCGCGCAAGCGTTTGGTGCACCGCCGCCGAGTGGCCACCGATCGCCGGGGGGTGCGTGTGTCGCTGGCGCCCGCCGGCAAAGAGCTGGTTGCCGAGGTGAGTCGCAGGCGTCGTGCGGAGATCGCGCGGATCGTGCGCAGGATGCCGAGCGCAGACAGACAGGCCGCGGTGGCGGCTTTGCAGGCGTTCGCCGACGCGGCCGGTGAGGTTCCCGAGCAGGACTGGTCGCTGGGATGGGATCTGGGCCCGTGAGCGTGGAGTCACAGGGATCGGCCCGCGTTCCTGGCAGCTCGCGGGGGTTGCGTGAAGCGACAAGTTGGCTGGCTGGCACGCGGCTGGGACTGGCCGTGCTGGCCCTGGTCGTGGGAGCGTGCGCGGGATTGGCGGCGGCGCTGTTTCGCTGGCTGATTTACGCGTTCACCTGGCTTGCGACGGGCCATCAGCAGTTTGGCCAGCAAGGTCACGCGGCCAGCCTGCACATGCCGTGGCTCGGTCTGTGGTTCCTGCTGCTCATCCCGGTGCTTGGCGGCCTGCTCTATGGGCCGTTGATCGACCGGTTTGCACGCGAGGCGCGGGGTCACGGGGTCCCTGAGGTGATGCTCGCGGTAGCCGAGAACGGGGGCCGGATCCGACCGCCGGTAACGATCGTCAAGGCGCTCGCCTCCGCGGTCTGCATCGGCACAGGCGGGTCGGTCGGTCGTGAAGGGCCGATCGTCCAAGTCGGATCGGCGCTTGCCTCCACCGTAGGGCAGGTGGTGCGGATGTCTGAGAGCAAGCTTCGGATCATCGTGGCTTGCGGCGCGGCGGGCGGGATCGCGGCGACGTTCAACGCCCCGATCACGGGGCTGTTCTTCGGGTTTGAGATCGTCCTGCGCGAGTTCTCGCTGGACGCCCTGTTCGCGACCAGCCTCGCGGCGGTGACCGGCGACGTGGTCAGCCGCGCGTTCTTTGGATCGGCGCCGTTCTTCACGGGCATCCCGCATGGCCTGACGGTCGGCGACGACTACACCTACCTGCTGATCGTCGTGCTCGGGATCGTTGCCGGAGTCATCGGCGTGGGCTTCAAGACCTTCCTGTACAGGCTCGAGGATGTTGGCGATCAGCTGTGGAAGGGCCGGCCCGAGTGGGCGCGTCCCGCGGTTGGCGGCCTGCTGCTCGGCGCGCTGCTGCTGGCGTTGCCGCAGATGTACGGCGTCGGCTACCCGGTGATGGACCGGACCGTGGCGGGCCACTACCTCGTGTGGTTCATCGTCGTGCTGATGGTTGGGAAGGTCCTCGCCACCACGCTCACGCTCTCGATCGGCGGCTCGGGTGGAGTGTTCGCGCCGTCGCTGTTCATCGGCGCGATGGCCGGAATGGCGTTCGGGATCGGGGCCCATGACCTGTTCGGGCCCGCGATCGGACCGCCGGCGATGTATGCGGTGGTGGCGATGGGCGGGGTGTTCGGAGCCGCCGCGCAGGCGCCGCTGACCGCGATCGCGAGCGTAGTCGAGATGACCGGCAACTTCACCCTGACCGTGCCCGTGATGCTCGCCACCGGCATCGCCGCGGCGCTGTCCAGGCATCTGAGCTACGGCAGCATCTACACCACCAAGCTGCTGCGCCGCGGGATCGACATCGAGCGACCGAAGACGGCTGCAGTGCTGCAACAGGTCACCGTGGCCGAGGTGATGCAGCGTTTCTCGCCGCTCAGCGAGCAGGACGCTCAGCTCGACCTCGAGGACTCCGGCGCGACCGATGGGGCGCAGGTTGAGCGAGCCTGGGCTGATCTGATCGGTGCGGTCGCCGACATCCGTCAGCCACAGGCGCTGTTCGCCGACGAGACGCTCGACCAGGCACTTCGCCAGTTGGTTCTGTACGGCCCGGCCGGGCTGCCGGTGCTGTCACACGACGGCGAGCGCCTGCTTGGGTGGATCACGCGGCAGAACGTGCTCGGCGCAATCGCTCAGCGCGTCGGCGCCTCGGCTCGCGAGATCGAGCAGAGCGCCCTGGCCGGTGAGTACGCGCGCCCGGATGCTGAGACTCACGCCCATACGCCCAGCACACCGCTCGACGGCTACGAGGTCGTCGAGATCGTGATCGGTCCCCATTCTCCGGCTCTGGGCCAGCGGCTCGACGAGATCTCCTGGCCTCCGCGCGCGATCGCAGCCGCGGTCACCGAGGGACGCGAGATCGTCGCTCCGCGGCCCGATCTGAAGCTGCGAGTGGGCGAGCGCGTCGTCCTGCTGGCACCGGCAGTGCAGCACGCACACGACACCGAGGCACTGACGCCGACCTGATGAACAATGTGACCACGGGACTGCAGATGTGCCGCGTTCTGCGCGAGGACGTGAGCCTCGGCGAGGCCGTCCCGAAGGCTCAGAGGGCCAGAGCCATCGAGGAGTGCGTCGCCGGGGTCGTGCAGATTCCGCGGGGACCGTGGAACGGCTTTCGCACCGAGATGCCCGGCGGCGTCGGG
>Ga0335072_10014701_pt1 | contig 11120 bp, 11 predicted proteins | sample Lox_Sample_21_FD_206725 | JGI IMG/M metagenome (GOLD analysis project Ga0335072, IMG submission 206725) | Soil microbial communities from Loxahatchee National Wildlife Refuge, Florida, United States - Lox_Sample_2.1 | ecosystem: Environmental > Terrestrial > Soil > Wetlands | place: USA... | reverse complement strand
TCTTCACGCGCTTCCAGATCGAGAGCCAGATCGAGTCCGCCTACGCTCACAAGGTCCAGCTCCCCTCCGGCGGCAGCATCGTCATCGACTACACCGAGGCGCTCGTCTCGATCGACATCAACTCCGCGCGCGCCACGCGCGGCAGCGACATCGAGACCACCGCGCTCAACACCAACCTCGAGGCGGCCGAGGAGATCTCCCGGCAGCTGCGCATTCGCGACATCGGCGGCCTGATCGTCATCGACTTCATCGACATGGAGTCGACGAAAAATCAGCGTGACGTGGAGGACCGGCTGCGCGATGCGGTGAAAATGGACCGCGCGCGCATCCAGATCGGACGGCTGTCGCGCTTTGGGCTCCTCGAGATGTCGCGGCAGCGGTTGCGGCCCTCGCTCGGGGAGACGAGCCACATCGTCTGCCCGCGCTGCACCGGCATCGGCAGCATCCGCAGCGTCGAGTCGATGGCACTCGCGATCCTGCGCTTGATCGGCGAGGAGGTGCGCAAGGAGCGCACCACCCGCGTCATCGCGCAGGTGCCGGTCGAGGTGGCCACCTACCTCATCAACGAGAAACGCGACTGGCTGCGCACGGTCGAGGACAAGAGCGACGCCGAGCTCGTGATCGTGCCGAACACCCACATGCAGACCCCCGAGTACAGCATTCGTCGTCTGCGCGACGATGAGGCCGAGCTGCCCGAGAACCGGCAGCTGAGCTATCTCATGCCCTCCGCCCCCGAGCCTGCGGAGCCGGCCCTCAAGGACAAGAAGCCCCCGGTCGAGGCGGCGGCGGTGGCGGGCCTCCTTCCGGCCACTCCGGCACCGATCCCGCAAGCCCCGGTCGCAGCGCCCGTGGCCGCGGCTCAGGCCCAAGCGGAGCCGCAGCCCGGGATGTGGGCACGCCTCAAGCGCTGGTTGGGCGGCGAGCCGGCGCGTGCGCCGGCCGTCGGCGAGACCGCCGCGCAACCGGTCACCCCGGGTAGCACCCCGCGGCCGCAGTCCACCCCCCGCGGCGAGCGCGACGGGCGGCACGGCGGCTATCAGCGCAGCGGCCGGCGTCACGGGGGCAGCGCCGGGGCAAGCGGACGTGACCGCGCGGAACCCGGCCACCACCGCGCACGCGAACGGGGCGAGGGGCGCGAAGGTCCCCCGCGGGACCGCGGCGAGCGCGGCGAGCGCGGCGAGCGCGGCGAGCGGAGCGACCGGGGACTGCGCGCTCGCGAAAGCGAGCGGGCCCCGGGCGCCGGCCCCGAGACGAGCGGCGCGGAAGCGGCGCCTGCACCGTCCGGCGGATTTTCCGAGGAGCCCCGCGGCGAGCGCGAGCCGCGAGGCGAGCGTCGCGGCCGACGCGGCCGGCGGCGCGGCCGCCGCGGCGGTGGCTCCCGCGAGACCTTCGGGTCACCGGGCGGCGCCCCCGGCGCAATCGCCGGCTCACCGCCAGTGAACGGCGGCGGCGAGGAGCGCGCAATCATGGAGCCGCGCGTCGAGCGCGGCGCCGCGGTGAGCTCTCCCGTCCCCGAGCCGGCACGCGAGGGCCGCGCGCCGGAGACGCCGCGTGAGACCGCCGCGGGCGGCGCGGAGGAGCACCGTCCCATTGCGCACTTTGAGCCCACGCCGCCCCTCGAGGGCACGGAGGGCCGTCAGAGCAAGCCCTACGTCGTGTGGTCGTCGGCCCCGAGCGAGGCGCCGCCGCCGCGGGAAGAGACCGGTCGGGAGGACGCTTAGGCGCGGGGTGCGCCGCCGGCAGCCGGGCCACGAGCCCGCCGCGTGAGGTGTCCGAGGAGTCCGCGCGCGGCGGCCTCGACCAAGTCGAGCACCTCCTCGAAGCCGTTCGGCCCGCCGTAATAGGGATCGGGCACCTCGAGCGTGCCGGCATCGGGGGCAAACTCAAGGAACAGTTGCACGCGCTCGTGCGCCGAGCGCGGTGCGGCCTGCTTGAGCTCGGCGAAATTGCTGCGGTCCATCGCGAGGATGAAGTCGAAGCGCTCGAAGTCGCGCGCCTCGATGGTGCGTGCGCGAAGCGCGGACAGGTCGTAGCCGCGCCGGCGCGCCGCCTGCTGCGCGCGCGCATCGGGCGCGTGGCCCACGTGGTAGCCCGCGGTGCCGGCGGAGTCGACGTGAACGACGAGCTCAGGGGCCTCGCGTGCCGCGAGCGTGCGCAGCACCGCCTCCGCCGTCGGCGAGCGACAGATGTTGCCCAAGCACACGAACAGGATCGCGACCGCCTCGTCGTCGGCGGGCCGCGGATCGCCTGGAGTCGTCATCGCGCCTCCAACAGACTGCGCACCCGCTCGAGATCCTCCGGTGTGTTCACGTCGGGCCCGGCCGCTTCGGCCGCGAGCGCAACCACGATCGCCACGCCATTCTCGAGCGCGCGCAACTGCTCGAGTCGCTCGCGCTGCTCGAGGGGGCTCGGCGCGAGCGAGGCGAGGTGCCGCAGCGCGCCCACGCGGTAGGCGTAGAGCCCGAGGTGGCGCAGTGCGCCCGCCATGCTGCGCTGGCTGGCAAGCCCCGCGGGCGCACCGTCGCGATCCCAGGGAATCGGGGCGCGACTGAAGTACAGGGCGTGCCCGCGCCGGTCGCTCACGACCTTGACGACGCTCGGGTCGAGGAGCTCCTCGACGCTCGCGAGCGGGGTCGCGAGCGTCGCGACGCCGGCGCCCGGATGATCGTCGAGCAGCGATCCCAACTGATCGATGAGCGCCGGGGGCATGAGCGGCTCATCGGCCTGCAGGTTGAGGACGAGCGCATCGTCCGCCCAGCCCTCGCGCCAGGCGACCTCGGCAATGCGGTCGCTCCCCGAGTCGTGGCACGACGCCGTCATGACGACCTCGGCGCCGAACGCACGCGCCGCCTCCTCGATGCGCTCATCGTCCGTCGCCACCAGCACCTGCGCGGCGCGCGATTTGCCTGCGCATTCGCACACCCACTGCAGCATCGGTTTGCCCGCGAGCGGCAGCAGCACTTTGCCCGGCAGCCGCGTGGAGCCGTGGCGCGCAGGGATCACGACCCGAAACACGTGCGCTTACCGATCGAGGAGCGGATCGTCCGCCGCGAGCTGCCGGGCCTCCTCCTCGAGCATCACCGGCACGTCGTCGCGGACCGGATACGCCAGTCGATCGAGGCGGCAGACGAGCAGCTCATCGGCGGCGCGGAATTGCAGCGGCCCCTTGCACACGGGGCAGGCGAGGATCTCGAGGAGGCGCGTATCCATCGCCCGCACTTTACCGTGCCGAGGCGGCCACCGCATCGATTCGTGCGCGCACGCGCAGGAGCAGCAGATTCGCGTCCGCTGGGTCGAGCAGGGCGCGCACCGGGACGTACCACATGCGCTCGGAGGCGAACGCGGCACAGCGCACCGCGTCCTTCTCCGTCATCAGCACGGGACGATCGTCGCCGAAATCGAGCTCGCCCGCGGCGAACGGATGATGATCCGGGAACGGATGTGCGATCACCTCGAGCCCGAGGCGCTCGAGGTCGCGGAAAAACCGCCCCGGGTGACCGATGCCGGCGACCGCGTGCACCCGCTCGCCCGCGAAGCGCTCGAGCGCGCGCGCATCCTCGTGTCCGTCCAGCCGGTACGCGCCGCTCGCGACGAGCCGCATTTGCAGCTGCGGTACCCCGCGCAGCACCGGGAGCGTCACGGCGGGGGCGGAGGTGCCGTTCACCACGACGAGGTCCACCTCGCCGAGGCGCGTCGCGGGCTCGCGCAGCGGACCCGCGGGCAGCAGCCGCCCGTTGCCGAGCCCCCGCGCGCCATCGAGGAGCGCGATCTCGCAGTCGCGAGCGAGCCCGAGGTGCTGCAATCCATCGTCCGCGATGATCACATCGACTCCCCGCGCCGCGAGCGCGCGCGCGCCGGCTGCGCGATTGGCGCACACCACGGTCGGACAGCCCGTGCGACGGCGGATGAGGAGCGGCTCGTCCCCGACGCTCTGCCAGGGTGAGTCGCACTCGACAAAGTGCGGAGCGGCGCGCTCGCTGCGTGCGCGGCCGTAGCCGCGCGAGACGACGCCCACGCCGAGGCCCGCCTCTCCCAGCCGCTCGGCGAGCCAGATCGTGAGCGGGGTCTTGCCCGTGCCGCCGACGGTCACGTTGCCGATCACCACGACCGGTTTACCGACACGCTCGGACTTGAGCCAGCCGCGCGCGTATGCGCCGCGCCGCGCACGCACCAGGGAGCCGTACACCCAGGCGAGCGGCTGCAGCAGCGGCGCGCCGCCATGCGGGCGATACCACAGCGCGGTGAGCCGCTGCTCCATCGGATTGCGTCAGTCGCTGAACTGCAGCCGGTGGAGCTGCGCGTAGAGCCCGCCGGCGGCAATGAGCTCGGCATGCGTGCCGCTCTCGACGATGCGGCCGGAGTCGAGCACGACGATGCGGTCGGCCTGCTCGACGGTGGAGAGCCGATGCGCGATGACGAAGGTGGTGCGATTGCGCACGAGCTCCCCGAGGGCCGCCTGGATATGCCGCTCCGCCTCGGTATCGAGCGCCGAGGTCGCCTCGTCGAGAATGAGAATCGGCGCATCCTTGAGCAGCGCCCGCGCGATCGCGATACGCTGGCGCTGCCCGCCGGAGAGAAGCACCCCGCGATCCCCGACGATCGTCTCGAGGCCCTGCGCCTCACGGGTGGCGAACTCGAGCACATGTGCCGCCGCGGCCGCCCGCTCCACCGCCTGCGCGCTCACCGCGCGGCCGAAGGCGATGTTGTTGCGGATGGTGTCGTTGAAGAGCACCACCTCCTGGGAGACCACCGCGATCTGCTCGCGCAGGCTCGCGAGCTCGTATTCGCGCACGTCGCGCCCGTCGATGCGCACGCATCCGCTCGAGGGGTCGTAGAAGCGCGGCAGCAGGCTCACCAGCGTCGACTTGCCGCTCCCCGAGCGCCCGACGATGGCCAGACGCTCGCCGGCGACGACGCTCAACGTCACATCGCGCAGCGCCGCTGCACGGCCGCTCGGGTAACTGAAGGAGACCCGCTCGAGGGCGACCTCGCCGCGCACGCGCGTGGCCGTGTGGGCACCGCCGCGCGGTTCCGGGGCAAGATCGAGCAGCTCGAAGATGCTCTGCGCGGCAGCGATGCCCTGCTGCAGCGGGCCGGCGACGCCGACCAGCAGGCGCAGCGGCTGGGCGATCATCGCGAGCGCGGCGAAGAAGCCGAGCACCTCGCCCAAGGTCATGCGCCCGTGCAGCGCGCTCGCGAGCGCGTAGGAGAACACGAACGCCCCGCCGATTGCGGTCAGCACCTGGATCAGCGGGTTGGAGAGACCCTTGGTGAGAATGAGCCGCATGTAGGAGCGGCGGTTGTGCTCATTGACACGAGCGAACTCCAGTGCGAGGTGTGGCTCGGCGTTGTAGACCTTGATGAGCCGCGGCGCCTCGAAGCTTTCCTTGGCGACGCGCGTCACATCCCCCATGGAGTCCTGGATGCGGCGGCTGTAGCGGCGGAAGTAGTGGTTGACGCGGGTGACGAGCCAGCTCACGAGCGGTGCCATGAGGAGCGCGAGGAGCGCGAGCCGCGCGTTGAGCCACAGGAGATAGCCGATGAGACCGAAGATCGTGAGGCTCGAGGTGACGAGCACCACGATCGAGTCGGTGCTCGCGCCGCCGACCTGCTCGGTGTTATAGGTGAGCTTCGAGAGCAGCACGGCGCCGGAATTGCGATCGAAGAAGGCGAGCGGCAGGCGCAGCACCCGCTCGAACATCTGCTGGCGCAGCTCGCTCACGATGCGGCGACTCACGTGCCCCATGCAGTAGGTCTGCGTGAAGTCCCCCAGTCCGCGCAGCACGAAGAGCACGACGACGCCGATCGGGAGCCACTTGATCACGCGCGGATCCGGATGCGTGAAGGCACCGTCGCCGAACACCTGGGCGATGCCCGCAAAGCTCACCATGCTCGCCGAGTACACGACCGAGCCCGCGAGACCGCAGAGAAAGGGCGCGAGGTGGCGGCGTACGTAGCCGAGGAGGCGCAGGTAGGTGCGGGCGGAATGCGCCGGCAGTTGCCCCGACTTGCCGCGGGCGACGTCGTTCAAGCGTGCACTACCGCCGCGCGCGAGCAGTCGCTCCTTGCCGCTCGCGGCGCCATGCTCACCGCGGCTCGCCCTTGATGGTTGCGATGTTGATCTCGACGAACCCGAGCCGGCCGAGCACGTCCATCGCGGTCACCACCGATTGCTGCGTCGCGTGCGCATCCGCGCGAATCGTCACCGGCTGGTTGCGGTTCGCGGCGGCCGCTCTGCTGATGGCCGCCCGCAGCGTCGCGGGGCTCGAGTTGATGAGCTCGCGGTCGTTCACGCGGTAGCTCCCCTGCTCGGTCACCGTGATCACGAGCGGCTCGACGCCCTGGCGCCGCACCGGAATGTCGCTCGCGTAGGGCAGGTGGATGTGCACGCGGCCCTCATCGACGAGCGAGCTCGAGAGCATGAAGAACACCACCATCATCAGCACCACGTCGATGAGGGAGACTAAGTTGATCTCCGGCTCCTCGAGCCGCCGCGGGCGCAGGTTCACCGCCGCGCCGCCTTCAGCATGTCGGGCCGCGCCGGCTCGAGCTCGGTGCGCTGCGCCATCTCGAGCGCATCGGCGAGCTTGATCGCATCCTTCTCCATCTCGATCACGAAGCCCTCGACGCGGCCGCGCAGATACCGGTAGCCGATGAGCGCCGGGATCGCAACGCACAGGCCCGCGGCCGTCGCGATGAGCGCCTCGGCGATGCCTCCCGAGAGCATGCGCGGATCACCCGCCGCGCCGGCCTGCAGCGCGTTGAACGCCTTGATGATGCCGGTGACCGTCCCGAGCAGCCCGAGGAGCGGGGAGATGCTGGCGATGGTGCCGAGCGTGTTGAGGAAGCGCTCGAGATCGTGCACCACGTGACGGCCCGCATCCTCCAGGCGCTCCATCAGAATCTCGCGCGGGCGGTGGCGATTGGCGAGCCCCGCGGCGAGCACCTTGCCGAGCGGGGAGTTCTGCTCGAGCGCCGCGATCACCTTGTCGTTGATCTGATTGGCCTCAACGAGCTGCCAGACGCGCTGCGTGAGGTCGCGCGGCAGCACGCGCTTCTCCTGCAGCGTCCACAGCCGCTCGAGGATAATCGCCGCGGCTCCGATGGAGCACAGGATGATCGGCCACATGAACGGGCCGCCGGCCCGCACGATTTCCCACATCCGTTTGATTCCGTTAACCCCACCCGTTGGGGCACATGATATCTGCTAAAGTCCCCTGCGCCCATGCCTCGCCGTCTACTCAAGCGAATCGCAGCCCACCCGCATCTGCATCTGCATCTGCGACTGCATTCGGGGCGGTGGTACCTGCGCGGCTTCGCCGCGCAGCTCACCGATCCACGGCTCTGGTCGCCGCAGCGTCGCTGCGTGACGGCTGCCTTCGGTGCCGGCCTCGCGATCTCCTTCGTACCGCTGCCGGTGCACGTGCCGCTCGCGGTGCTCGTCGCGATAGTCTGGCGCATCAACCTGCCAACGACCATCGCCGCCACCTGGATCGTGAATCCCTTCACGATCGTGCCCATGTACTACGCGGCGTATCGACTGGGCGCGGCCATCACCGGGGTGAGTCCGCGTCCGTTCGGATTCCGCATGGGCTTCGAGTGGCTCGAGCGCGGTCTCGGGCCGATCTGGAAACCGTTCCTGGTCGGTTGCCTCGCCGCCGCGATTCTCTGCGGCGCGCTCGGCTGGCTCGGTCTCGAGCTCATCTGGCGCTGGCGGGTGGTCAATCGCCGCTATCGCGTGCGGCGCGCGGACTCCACTGCCGGGTAGGCTAGCCCGCGACGAGCGTTCCCTGCTCGAGCGTCAGGGTCCGGTCCATGCGCGCCGCGAGGCGCGGGTCGTGCGTCACGACGACCAGGCTCGTTCCGCGCTCCCGGTTGAGCTCCAGCATGAGCGCAAAGACCTGCGCGGCGTTGGCGCCGTCGAGATTGCCCGTCGGCTCATCGGCGAGCACGATGCGCGGCTCGGTCACGAGCGCCCGCGCGACGGCTGCGCGCTGGCGCTCGCCCCCGGAGAGCTGATGCGGGCGGTGGCTCAGCCGCTCGGCGAGCCCCACCCGCTCGAGGAGCGAGCGGGCGCGGGCGCGCGCCTCGGCGACCGGGACGCGCCGCACGAGCAGCGGCATCGCGACGTTCTCGAGCGCCGAGAACTCAGGCAGCAGGTGGTGGAACTGATAGACGAAGCCGAGCGCGCGGTTGCGCAGCCGCCCGCGCGCCTCCTCCTTCAGCCCATGGATGTCCTCCGCGTCGATGAGCACGCGCCCGCTCGAGGGTTGATCGAGCCCACCGAGAATCTGCAGCAGTGTCGTCTTGCCCGAGCCCGAAGCGCCCACGATCGCGAGCCGCTCCCCCGCCGCGACGAGGAGGTTGACCCCGCGCAGCACCTCGAGTGTGACCGGTCCCTGGCGGAAGCTCTTGTGAACCGCGCTCGCCTCGAGGACCGCCGCGGCGCTCGTGCTAATCATGGCGCAGCGCCTCCGCCGGAGTGGTGCGCGCGGCGCGCCACGAGGGGTAGATCGTGGCGAGCACGCAGAGCGCAAAGGCGACGGCGCAGACCCTGAGCACGTCGCGCCACTCGACGTAGGCCGGCAGGTCGCTCATGTTGTAGACCCGCGGGTTGAGGAAATGGGTGTGCAGCAGCCGCTCGAGCGCGTGCACCAGACTCTCGACGTGATGGGCGAGCAGCACCCCCAAGCCGGCCCCGAGAGCGGTGCCGGCGAGTCCGATCAGCACGCCCTGCACCGCGAAGGTTGCGAGCACGTTGCGCGGGCCCGCCCCGAGCGTGCGCAGGATTGCGATGTCGGTCTGCTTCTCCTTCACGATCATGACGAGCGTCGCGATGATATTGAACGCCGCCACCGCCACGATCATGAGCAGGATCACGAACATCATCGACTTGGTAATCTCGATCGAGCGAAAGAAATTCACGTTCTTCTTGGTCCAGTCGCTCACGTAGAAGCCACCGCCGAGCGCGAGCGCGAGCGCCCGCACCGCCCGCGGCGCGCGGAAGGGGTCCTCGAGCCACAGCCGGATGCCGGTCGCTTGCCCTGCGAGATCATAGACGCGATCGGCGTCCGTCATGTTGACGAGCGCGAGTGCGCTGTCGTACTCGTACATTCCGGAGTGAAAGATGCCGCTCACGAAGAAGCGGCGCATGCGCGGCTCGATGCCCGCGGGAGTAGCGCTGCCCTGCGGGGCGATGAGGATCACCGAGTCGCCCACGCTCGCGGCAAGACTCTGCGCGAGCGCCGATCCGAGCACGATGTCGTACGAACCCGGGGTGAGCTCGCTTAAGCGTCCGGCGCTCATGCGCTGCGCGATTCCATCCGTGCGCGCCTCCTCCGCCGGAATCACCCCGCGGATCGTCGTGCCCTGCACGTGCTGCCCGTGGACGAGCATCGCCTGCTCCTCGACGTACGGAGAGGCGGCGATCACGCCGCGCTCGCGCAGCGCCGCGGCCTGATCGGCGCGCCAGTCGGGCAGTGTCCCATCGAGTCCCATCAGCGTTGCGTGGGCGGTCACCGAGAGCATGCGCGTGCGCAGCTCGCGCTCGAAGCCGTTCATCACCGAGAGCACGACGATCAGCACGGCAATGCCGAGCGTCAGGCCAAAGATCGAGGTGAGCGCGACGAACGACACGAAGCCGCGCCGGTGCGTCGAGCGCAGATAGCGCGTCGCGATCAGCCACTCGTAGGGGGTCGTCATGGGCTTTGCGCCTACTCGTAGCGCAGCGCTTCTGCGGGCGGCGTGCGCGAGGCGCGCACCGCCGGGTAGAGCGTCGCCGAGCCGGTGATCAGGAGCGCCGCGATCGCGATCCAGCCGATGTTCGACCAGTGCACGTCCGAGGGGATGGTCGTCACGTAGTACACATCCGGATCCATGATGTGAAAGCCGAACGTGTTCTGCAGCCACGGAACGATGGTCTGCACGTTGAGCGCGAGCAGCACTCCGAGCGCAACCCCGAGCGCGACCCCCACCCAGCCGATGATGAGACCCTGCGTGAGGAACACGGCGAGCACGCGCCGCGGGGAGGCCCCGAGCGTGCGCAGGATCGCGATGTCGGTGCGCTTGTCGTTGACCACCATCACGAGCATCGCGACCACGTTGAAGGCCGCGACCGCGACGATGAGCAGCAGGATGAGCGACATCATGGTTTTCTCGATGCGCGTCGCACGGAAGTAGCTCGCGTTGTCGACCGTCCAATCGATGACGGTCAAGTCGCTCGGCAGTTGCGCCTGCACCCGCGGGGTGATCTGCGGCGCGGCGAGCGGATCGGAGTAGCGCAGGTGCAGACCCCGGCCGCTCGGGGCCACCCCGAGCGCACGCACGTCGGCGAGGTTCGCAAATACGAGCGCCGCATCCTGCTCCTCGGGCCCGGACTCGAACACGCCGGCCACCGTGAGCTCACGCAGCTTCGGCTCCGGCGTGCCGTCGGGCGAGACGGTCGGCACGAGCAGCGTCATCGTGTCCCCGACGGACAGGCCGAGCTCGTCCGCGACCACATCGCCGATGAACGCCCGGTCGCTCCCCGCGGTGAGATCGGCCAGCCGGCCCTCCCTGATGACCCGCGCCACCTGGGTCACGCTCGCCTCGAGGCTCGGGTCGATACCGCGCAGCACCACCGGAAGCATCTCGGGGCTGCGCACGGCGAGCACCTGTGCCTCGAGGTACGGTGCGACCGCGGTCACGCCGCGGACGGCGCGCAGCGCACGGCTCGCCTGCTGCCACTCGAGTGCACTCGGATGCGCGCCGGAGGAGGCGACGACGCGCGCATCGGCGCTCAGGGCAAGCAGCTCATCGCGCAGCTCGTCCTCGAACCCGTTCATCACGGAGAGGATCACGATGAGCGCGGCGACCCCGACGCAGACGCCAACGAGCGACACCCAGGTAATGAAGGAGACGAAGAACTCGTGCGTCCGGGCACGTACGTAGCGCGAGCCGACGAACACTGAGAGGGGGTGGAACACCGTGCGAATTTAACCACATCTGCCGCATGGGGCCCGCGGCGCCTTGATCTGCATCACAGTTCGCGCGTGCGGCGCGGTTTGCGAGCTTGGCCGGCGGAGGCGGAGTGCTATAGTCAAAAGATGATGACGGGCCGCTGTATCCGGGGGCTGCCATGA
>Ga0335072_10014699_pt1 | contig 11121 bp, 10 predicted proteins | sample Lox_Sample_21_FD_206725 | JGI IMG/M metagenome (GOLD analysis project Ga0335072, IMG submission 206725) | Soil microbial communities from Loxahatchee National Wildlife Refuge, Florida, United States - Lox_Sample_2.1 | ecosystem: Environmental > Terrestrial > Soil > Wetlands | place: USA... | reverse complement strand
GGGGCACGCGGGCCAGCGTCGACCGGGCCTTCGAGCAGGCCGGAGTGCGGCGCGAGATCGCCGTCGAGGTTTCCGACGTCCCGACGGCGGTCGAGCTGGTCCGGGCGGGCTTTGGCTGCGCCCTGCTCAGCCAGTCGCTGACCGCCGGCGCCCGCCCGGTGGTGCTGCGGCCCCTGGAGCCTTCGCCCTTGTTCGAGGTCTCCCTGGTCACGCCGACGGGCCGGCGCATGTCGGCCGCCGCTGCCGCGCTGCTTGACCTCCTGACGGCCGCGTTGCCGTCGGCCTGACCTGGGCCGGACAATCCTTTCGCACGGTAGCGCCCGTATGGGGAGCGTGCGGGCTTAACCGAGCCCGCTGGAGCGATGGGCGAGCTGGGCGAGATGACCTGCGGTGAGCTGACTGACGTAGCCGCCGAGCTGGCGCTGGGCGTGCTGACCGGGCGTGAGCGGGCGGAGGCGCTCGCGCACCTGGACGCGTGCGTGGCCTGCCTGGAGACGGTCGTGCGGCTGATGACGGTGGCCGGGGAGCTTCCGGCACTGCTGCCCGGCCGCGACCCGCCGTCCGGATTCGAGGCGGCCGTGATCGCTCAGCTCGGCCTTGCGGCCGGGCCACGGCGGCCACGCCGCGGCGGCCGGGCCACGCGCGTGGGCGGCTGGCCGCGGTGGGTGCGAGCGCGGCGCCCGGTCACCTGCCCCTGGCCGAGCCGCGGGCCGGCTAGGGGCAGGTGACCGGGCAGCAAGCTAGTCAGGGCTTGATGAGGGTCTTGAGGACCTTGCGGTCGGACATGTCCCGGTAGGCGGCCGCGACACCGTCCAGGCTGACCGACATGTCGAACACCTTGCCCGGTGCGATGCTGCCATCGAGGATGTCGGGTAGCAGTTCCTCGATGTAGGCCCGAACCGGGGCCGGCCCGCCCGCCAGTCGCAGGTTGTGGCGGAAGAGGCTGCCGAAGCCAATCGGCGCCTCCTCATACTGCGGGGCACCGACCCGGCTGACCACGCCACCCCGGCGCACGACCCCAACCGCCTGCTGGTAGGCGGGCATGGTCCCGACGGCCTCGATCACCACGTGCGTGCCGTCACCACCGGTCAGGTCGCGGACCTGGGCGATGCCCTCGTCGCCGCGGGCCGAGACGACGTCGGTGGCGCCGAACTCACGGCCGAGGCTGGTGCGGGCCGGGTGGAGGCCCATGAGGATGACCTGCTCGGCGCCCAGGCGCCGGGCGGACAGGACCGCGAGCAGGCCGACGGCGCCGTCGCCGATCACGGTGACCCTGGTTCGCTTGCTCACCCCGGCGACCACGGCGGCGTGATGGCCCGTGCCGAGCACGTCCGACAGCGTGAGCAGGGCCGGCACCAGGGCGGAATCCGCGGCGACCGGCAGCTTGACCAGGGTCCCGTCGGCCAGCGGGACCCGGACGGCCTCGGCCTGGCCACCCTCGTCGGCGATCATGTCCCAGAAGCCGGCCTCCGGATGCGCACACGAGGTCTGGAGGCCCTCGCGGCAGAACTGGCAGGTGCCGTCGGAGAGCGCGAAGGGCGCGACGACTAGGTCGCCCTTCTTGACCGTGGTCACTTCCCGGCCGGTGTCCTCGACGATGCCGACCAGCTCGTGCCCGACTCGGGCCGGGGCGTCTTCTGCCGTCCTTGAGGCGTAGGGCCACAGGTCGCTGCCGCAGATGGCGGCCCCGGTCACCCGGACCAGCGCATCGGTGGGCAGCTTGATGATGGAGTCGGGGACTTGCTCAACGCGGACGTCTCCGGCGCCGTACATGACGGTTGCGCGCATCGGGAGTGTGCTCCGTTTCGAATCGTGTGCTTGCGGTAAATGGCCGCCGAGGGGCCGGATCAGTCAGCGCTCGAGCTGGCGCATCTGAGCCTCGGGGTGGTGGTCGCCGGCCGGCTGGGTGACGGCGGTGAGCGCGTCGGCCTGCGCTTGCGTGAGCTCGACGGCGTCGGCCCCGACGTTCTCCTCGAGCCAGCTGACGCGGCGTGTACCGGGGATCGGGGTAATGTGCGGGCCGCGGCTGAGCAGCCAGGCCAGCGCCACCTGCCCCGGGGTCGCCCCGGCCTCGGTCGCGATCGCCCTGACCTGCTCGACCAGCCGCAGGTTGTGCTCGAAGTTCGCATCGGAGAAGCGCGGGTTGGCGCTGCGCGCGTCGCCCTGGCCGCTGAAGTCGGCCCGGGAGCGGATCTGACCGGTCAGGAACCCCCGGCCCAGTGGCGAGTAGGCGACGAAGCCGATGCCAAGCTCGCGCAGCAGCGGCAGCACCGTCGGCTCCTGGTCCCTGGTCCACAGCGAGTACTCGGACTGCACGGCCGTTACCGGGTGGACCGCGTGGGCCCGGCGGATCGTCTCCGGGCCGGCCTCAGACAGGCCGTAGTGCCGGATCTTCCCCTCGGCCACCAGCCCGGCCAGCGTGCCGGCCACTTCCTCGACGGGTGTGCCCGGGTCCACCCGGTGCTGGTAGTACAGGTCGATGTAATCGGTCCCCAGGCGGCTGAGTGACCCCTCGACCGCGGCGCGGATGTTGGCCGGGCTCGAGTCGAGGCTCCGACCGCCGCCCGCGTGGGAGATAAGGCCGAACTTGGTGGCCAGCACCACCTGGTCGCGGCGGCCCCTGACGGCCCGGCCGACCAGTTCCTCGTTGACATACGGCCCGTAGGCCTCGGCGGTGTCGATCAGCGTGACGCCGAGATCGAGGGCGCGATGCAGGGTCCTGATCGCCTCGGCGTCATCGAGGTCTGAGTTCCCGTAGTAACCAGACATCGACATCGCGCCGAGGCCGATACGACCGACATCCAGGGTTCCGAGGGTGGTATGCCGCATGGCTGGGTGCCTTTCTTGGACGGTGAGCCGGTAGGCGAGGTCGTTCGCTCTCGTCCCATGCAACCCGCTGCCGCCCCGTTGCGGGAGTGACGGATGTTCCAGGTACCGTCAGAACCCCCTAGCCAGGAACCCAGGTGAAGCCTGTGGCTACCGAGGGTCTTGTTACCCTGAGCGACCGGCGGACACTCATCGAGCTACCGCCGAAATCGCCCCTTTCATTGCGACCGGCGGGCCACTAGCGACACAAGCGGGATGCGCCGGAGAATGAGCGGCGGCATTAACGGGATTTCCGGGGCCGGCGCCGGTTCTAACGTGCTTCTGGCTCACTCGCGGCTTGCCAGGACCGGTACTCTTGCCGGAGCTATCATCAAACAAGTCATTTCGACGGCAAGGCCGCACGCCGAACTATTTGAGCATCCCCTTCGTTCCCCCCATATGAGACCCCCAGGCTGGGGGCAAACAGGAAGGCTACACGTGAGCACCCCTTACGGTTCTTACCCGCAAAGCGACGACCAGGGCGGGTACGGCCAGCCGTATCAGCCGTTCCCGCAGGGCAGTGGCGACTATGAGCCCGGCAGGCCGCAGGGCTATCTGCAGGGCGGGCCAGTCGGCTTCGGCGAGGCGATCTCGCAGGCGTTCGGGAACATCATGACCTTCAACGGCCGCGCCTCGCGGTCGGCATACTGGTGGGTCGCCCTCGCGGTGTTCATCTTCGCGATCGTCGTGGACATCATCGGCATCGCCGCCGGCTTCAAGGCCATCGAGTACCTCGTCGACGTGATCACATTCGTGCTGACCGTCGCGCTGCAGGTCCGCCGGCTGCACGACACCAACCGCAGCGGGTTCTGGTGGTTCATCGGCCTCATCCCGCTGGTGGGGTTCATTGTCCTGATCGTCTTCGACTGCCTGCCCGGCACGCCCGGTCCCAACAAGTTCGGGTGACCTCGACAGTCGTCGGTATCGTTCTGGCTAAAGGTCCTCAGTCTCTAATAAGAGGCTGACGGACGGCCCGTCGCGAGTTTCGCGGGTGGCCTCGGCTCGGCCCGAGGCCACTACGGATAGCGGGCTTCGACTACGGTCGTGACCCGTCCGGTCTCGGTGTCGTACACGTGGCCAGACACGCCCATCCCCGGCGGGAGCAGGCCCGCCGTGCGCAGGCGCTCGACGTCGGCCGAGACGGTGGCGTAGGGGTCGTCGACGGCCGAGGCCTCCAGCGCCTCCTCGGCCACGCCGGTCGCGGCGGCGGCGGCGCGCCGAAAGTCGGGGTCGGCCAGGAAGCCGGTACCGCACTGCGTGTGGTGGATGACCGCGACTTCGAAGCGGCGGTCGCCGGTCAGCGGCCCGCCGCCCAGTCGCTGGCCGAGGAAGGCCAGGTAGGCGATTTCCTCGATGACGGGCCTGGTGACGCGTCCGCCCGCGTTGCGCAGCACGGGGGCGTCGCCGAGCCGGAGACCGAGGGTGATCGCGGGGTCGACCCGGTGGTCCAGGCAGGTAACGACGATCACCTGGGCCACGGGCAAGCCGAGCGGCACCGGGGTGAAGCCGCGGGCAAACTTCTCATTCCGCTCAAGCAGCGGGGTCATCTTGCTGTTCATTGAGGCTCAGTTCCTTCCGGTCCTTCTGGTCCTTCTGGGCCGAATCTGTGGACAGTGTCCACTATTGGTGGACGCTGTCCACCATACTTGCCTCGGTGGACGCCGTCCACTATTTTGTGGCCGTGATGACCGACAAGCCTGCCGATGAGGCCGCCGGGGCCGATGTGGCCATCGAGGCGGATGTGGCCACCGGGGCCCACGTGGCCAGGCGGCGCCCGCGGGGGGCCGTCCGCGCTGGGCTGGTGGCCGCCGGACTTGAGCTGGCCAGGACCGGCGGCCCGGACGCCGTCGTGCTCCGCGAAGCGGCGCGGATGGTGGGAGTGGTGCCCAACGCCGCCTACCGGCACTTCGCCGACCGGGACGAACTGCTGGCCGCGGTGTGCACGGCGGCCATGCGCGAGCTGGCGGCCCGGATGGCCGCTGGTACCGGCCGGGTGCGCGGGCGGCCCGGGGATGGCGCCGCGGCCCGCCGCCGGCTGAGCGCGATCGGCCGCGCCTACCTCGAGTTCGCCCGCGAGGAGCCGGGGCTGTTCGCGACCGCCTTCGCCCTCCCCCGTCAGCACGCCTACGACGGGCCGGACGGCGAGGCCGGGCCGGATCCGCTGCCGCTGGACCAGCTTCGAGCCGTGCTCGACGAGCTGGCCGAGGCGGGCGTCCTCAGCCGGCAGCGCCGCGCCGGGATCGAGTACCCCATCTGGTCCACGGTGCACGGGCTGGCCGTGCTCACGGGGCAAGGCCCGCTGCGGGGCGTCCCCGACGTCACCCGCCACCAGCTCGAGGAAGCCACCCGGGCCTTCATCGACGCGGGCCTGGGCTGAGCGAGCGCGGGCCTAGAACGCCAGGCCGTGCTGGTCGGCCGCGCCCGCTAGCAGGGGCAGCGCCGGGTCCAGCCAGCCGATCGCGTCGGCCAGGGCGGCCTCGAGCGAGACTGGGGCGTGCCGGTTATACAGCGGCCCACCGCCGCCGGAGATAAGGGTGAGCGCGGCGGCGACGCCCCGGGCACCCAAGGGCAGGGAGACCCGGAGCCGGGCGGCTAGTTCCGCGATCGCCGGGGCGGCGGCGATGATGGCCGCGCGCCGCAGCGGGATGCCCGGCCGCGCCGAGCGGGGCGGCTGGCGGGCCACGACCAGCAGGCGCTCCCAGTCGCGGGCCAGCGCGACGCGCTGGGCGGGCTTAACGAGAGCCCGGGCCCGGGCGGCGAGGAGCCGGCCGGACTCGGGAGGCTCGCCCGCCGCCAGCCGACGGTCGAGTGAGGTCGCCAGCGCCCGGGCGAGCAGCCGGTCACGGAGCCGGCAGGGCCGGATGGCCAGCGCCCCGGAGCCCGCCTGGTCCGAGACGATGATCGCGGCCTTCCGGCCAGTGCCCGGCCGCCGCCTTACGGTGAGGTTTGCGTGTGCCATGGCACCAGCCTGCGTCTCGCCAAGGCTTACCCAAAAGTGGCATCATTGACGATATGCGCGCCAAAGCTGCCAGCAATCCTGGGCCGCCGCAGGCCGTGGTGGTCGTGGTGTACGACGGCGTGACGCTGTTCGAGCTGGGGGTCGCGTGTGACGTCTTTGGCGACGACCACGGCGGGGACCGGCTGTACTCGCTGGCCATCTGCGCGGCGACCGCATCGGTCAGGACCGACGCGGGCTTCCGCATGCAGGTTCCCCACGGGCTTGACCGCATGGCGGGGGCGCAGACCGTCATCGTGCCGCCCACCGAGCAGCCCGGGCAGGTGCCGGAGATCGTCCTGGACGCCCTGCGCCAGGCGCGATCGGCGGGCGCGCGCCTGATGTCGCTGTGCAGCGGGGCCAGCATCCTGGCCGCCGCCGGGATCCTGGACGGGCACGCCGCCACTACGCACTGGACAGAGTGCGACGACCTGGCCCGCCGGTACCCGCGCGTCCGGGTCGACCCGAAGGTCCTGTACGTGGACGAGGGTGACCTGCTCACCTCGGCGGGCAGCGCGGCCAGCATCGACTTGTGCCTGCACGTCGTGCAGCGCGATCACGGCGCGGAGGTAGCCACCCGGTTCGCCCGCGACCTGGTGGTCCCGTTGCACAGGGACGGTGGCCAGGCCCAGTACATCGATACTCCCCTGCCGGCCCCCGGGGCCGATGACCTGTTCGCGGACACCATCGGCTGGCTGCGCGGCCACCTGTCGCAGGACATCACGGTGGCGGCGCTGGCGGCCCGGTCGGCGATGAGCGCGCGCACGTTCGCCCGGCGGTTCGTGGCCAGCACCGGGACGACGCCCTATCAGTGGATCGCGCGGGAACGGGTCCGGCTCGCGCAGCGCCTGCTTGAGACGACCGACTTGCCGGTGGAGGCGATCGCCCGGGACTGCGGCCTCGGGTCGGCGGCCAACCTGCGCAAGCACTTCTCCAGGACGCTGGCGACCAGCCCGCAGCTGTACCGCCGGACCTTCGCCGCGACTGGCCAGTAAGGACGCAAGCCGCTATTGACTTCAAGTCGGGCGGACGTACCATAACGGCTGCTTAACCGGTAAAGCACCAGCAAGGCCGGTATCTGTTGGCAGCGTTCGCAGGAGTCCCCCATGTCCAGTCTGCTCACGCGCACCCGGGCTATCACCATGGCTTTTACGCTGACCCTGGCGGCCGCGGTCACCGGGGTCACCCTCACCGCGACTCCGGCACCGGCCGATACCGGGGCGGCCTGCGGTGGAACTTTCACGATCGGGTGGCAGACGCCATCCAATAGCCCGCCCGATTTCGGCGCCACGGTCACGGTCACCAACAACGCGCCCTACACGATCCAGACCTGGACGGTGAGCTGGACGTTCAGCGCCGACCAGGCGATCGTGGCCGGCTCGCCGTACAGCGCGAACGTGACGCAGAGCGGATCGGTCGTCACGGCTACCCCGGCCGGGACCTATGACGCCGTGCTGACTTCTGGCCAGTCCACGACCTTCGGCTTCGACGCCGACTACAACGGCACGTCGAACCCCGTTCCCGTGGTGACCTGCGCCGGGCCGTCGCAGGGCCCGGGGAGCGCCACGCTGAACGGCTCGCTCGACCCGCTGGGGGTCAACACCGCGTCCTGGGACAGCAACTTCACCGACCCGGCCATAGCCAGCAGCCTGTCGGCGGCCAGCACCGGGCTCATCAGGTATCCGGGCGGGTCCTACGCCGACGGTTACCTGTGGCAGCCCAACACCTACCAGGGCACCGCCGACCCGGTCGACTTCGCCCAGTACTCCAGCCAGGTCGACGCGATTACGAGCGGGCAGAAGTTCGTCACCGTCAACTACGGATCCGACACTCCGGCTGACGCCGCGGCCTGGGTCACCCAGTCCGAGACGTCCGGGCAGGGGGTGTCCCTGTGGGAGATCGGCAACGAGGAATACGGCTCGTGGGAAATCGACAACCACGCCAACCCGCATACCGCGGCGTCCTACGCGAGCAATGCCCTCGGCTATATGCAGGCGATGAAGGCCGTGAACCCGAACGCGCAGATCTGCTACGACTACGGGATGGATGGCAACCTGGCTCCGGGCTCGGGCGTCACCAACTACCAGCAGTGGAATTCCACCATCCTGTCGGCCGACGCCGCCGATATCAACTGCGCCGACGTGCACTGGTACCCGATCAACGGGACACCGACCGAGAGCGTGCAGTCGATCATGTCGCTGGTCGATAACATCCCGGCAGCCGCGGCCGAGGTCCATGCCGCGCTCACTCAGTACGACCCGAGCGCCTACTTCGTGGTCGGCGAGACCAACATGTCGCAGACCGCCAACGCCTGGAACGAAGAGCCGGTCGGCGCCCTGTTCGCGGCGGCCAACGCGCTGGAGTGGCTGTCCTTCGGTGCGCAGTCGGTGGACTGGTGGGACGTGCACAACTACGGAAGCCCCACGGCCGACTTCGGCATGTTCTCCTCGGCCAGCAACGGCGAGCCCGCGGTCGACACCCCCTACCCGCCGTACTTCGGCTACGAACTGGCCGCCAAGCTGGCGGTCAAGGGAGCCAAGGTCGGCACGCTGCTGCTGGCCACGCCGAACATCTACGCCTACTACGCTCAGCAGCCCGGCGGTGGCTACTCGGTGATGCTGGTCAACGCCGACCCGTCCAACGGGTACACGATCCCCACGTCCAGCCTCGGCCTCACCAGCACCGCCGAGACCGAGTACAGCTACTCGGCGGCCAGCCCGTCCGTCACGTCGGCCAGCTTCTCCGGGGCATCGGTGAGCGTGCCCGCGCAGTCAATCGTCGTCTTGTCCAACGGCACCGGGCAGCCGTCACCGACGCCGAGCGCGACCCCGAGCGCGACCGCCTCTGCCACCGCCTCTGCTACCCCGAGCGCCACCGCGACCCCTTCACCCACTACGACCCCGAGCGCCACCGCCACCCCGTCCGCTACCGTCACGCCGACCCCGACCGCAACGTCGTCGAGCACGGCCGGCGGCGCCTGCACGGTCAGCTGGTCGGTGACTAACTCCTGGTCCGGCGGGTTCCAGCTCGGCTTTACCGTGACCAATTCCGGTACGGCCGCCACCACCGGCTGGAAGGTCAGCTACTCCTGGCCCGGCGCTCAGACGATCTCGCAGATCTGGAGCGCCACCGAGACCCAGTCCGGCGCGGCGGTCACGATTGGCAACCTCAGTTACGACGGAGCGATACCGGCGGGCGGCTCGACCACGTTCGGCCTGCTCGGCACGGGCGCCGCGCCAGCCACGCTGCCCAGTCTGGAGTGCAGTCCCGACTGACGACGAGATGGCCTAATGGCGTGTCATCGGGAAGAATGGGGCACCACGCCAGGCGGCGCTGGCCAGGCGGCGCTGGAAGAAGAGACGCGGATGGGGATCGTGAGCATGGACGGGTCGCGGCAGGTTTACGTTATCGGCGGCGGCCCGGCTGGGCTGGCCGCCGCCGCTGAACTACGCCGCCGCGGTATGCACCCGGTGGTCCTGGAACGCGGCCCGCAGGTCGGGACCAGCTGGCGCGCGGGCTACGACCGGCTGCGCCTGCATACCGTGCGCGGCCTTTCCGGGCTGCCGGGCCTGGGGATCCCCCGCGAGGCCGGGCGCTGGCCATCGCGGGACGCCGTGATCGATTACCTGGACCGCTACCGGGCCAGGCACGAGATCGAGGTCCGCGGGGGCATCGAGGCGGACCGGGTGGAGGCGGCTGAGCCGCAGGACGAGAGTCGGTGGGTGGTCGTCACCACGGCCGGCGACCGGCTCCCGGCGCGGTGGGTGGTGGTTGCCACCGGTCACGCCCACACGCCGTACGTGCCCGACTGGCCGGGACGCCCGGCGTACACCGGCCAGCTGTGCCACGCCCGGGAGTACCGCAATCCGGCCCCGTTCGCGGGACTCGACGTGCTCGTGGCCGGGATAGGCAACAGCGGCTCCGAGATCGCTACCGACCTGGCCGAGGGGGGCGCCCGCCGGGTCTGGATCTCGGTGCGGACACCACCCCAGATTGTTCGGCGCGATACGGCCGGGTGGCCCGCGCACGCGACCGGCATCCTGGTCAGCCGGCTGCCCGCGGCGCTAGTGGACCCGATCGCCCGGGTGCAGAGGCGGCTCACGGTCCCGGACCTGGCCCCGTTCGGCATCCCCGCGCCCGACGATGGGCTACTCTCCCGGGTCAGGCGGGTCGGCGAGGTGCCGCTCCAGGACGTAGGCTTCGTCGCGGCGGTGCGGGCTGGCACGGTGACGCCGGTCGCGGCGGTGACCGGGTTCGACGGTGACAAGGTGCTGCTGGCGGACGGATCGGCCCTAGCCGCCCAGGCCGTGATCGCCGCGACCGGCTACCGGCGCGGCCTGGAGAAGCTGGTCGGCCACCTCGGCGTGCTTGACGACAGCGGCCTGCCCAGGGTCCACGGCGGCCGGCCCGTGGCCCCGGGCCTGTTCTTCCTCGGCTACACCGTCTCGCTGCGGGGCATGCTGCGCGATATCGCGGCCGACGCCCGACGGGTCGCGTCCGCAGCCGCCCGCGAGCACCAGTCGGGCTCGCGCTAGCCTCGGCCTTGCCATCGTGTTACACCAGGTTGCGGCCGCGCTGGGCCGCCCCTTGTGTTACGCCGGGTCGAGGCCGGACTGGGCCGCGAGGGTCTTGCCGCCACTCAGTGGGTCCGAACTCGCCTAGTTCTGCTGTTCCCCGTGCCCTGGGATCTCGCTTGACGGGCAGTTCGAGGTTTGCCATGTCAAAATGGCTGCCATAGCAGCCATTTTGGCATGTGATCATGAAACTAGGGGTGTATCGCACCGCAGCCGAGGGCCGAACGGTCGCACCGCGGCCGGAGGCCGCCGGTCGGACCGCAGCCGCTGTTCGGCCGGAGGCTGCGACCGAACAGCGGGCCGGGGGCCGGGGCAGATGAGCCCGGGACACGGGCCTGAATTACGCGGGAACCGGCGTCGTCTCCCGCGCGTTCCGGCATCGTGGAACCACGGACGTACCGCAGGCCTGCAGCAGAGGGCCCTGCTTTCACCGTGATGGCGGTGGGCTTCGGTGTCATCACCATTGTCGCGGGGGTCGTGGGGCACTGGAATCCATTGCTCCCGCTACTCTCCGGCGGTGCCACGGTCGCCTTCGGCATCGTCGCGCTGAACAGCTTCCGGTCCCAGACGATCGTCAGCGACTCGGGAGTGCGGCCTTCCGGCCCCGGGTCCGAGGTTGTGCCGTGGCCGGAAATAGCCGGCTTCAGGCTGGTCAACAGGGACCGTCAGGTGGGGGTCTTCCTCATC
>Ga0335072_10014698_pt1 | contig 11122 bp, 7 predicted proteins | sample Lox_Sample_21_FD_206725 | JGI IMG/M metagenome (GOLD analysis project Ga0335072, IMG submission 206725) | Soil microbial communities from Loxahatchee National Wildlife Refuge, Florida, United States - Lox_Sample_2.1 | ecosystem: Environmental > Terrestrial > Soil > Wetlands | place: USA: Florida... | reverse complement strand
CGTCGAGCTCCACCAGCAGCGCCGCGCCGGCGTCGAGCCGATACCCGGCGCCGGTGGCCTCCTCGGCGGCCTTGATCGACAGGCGGTCCATCATCTCGATTGCGCCCGGGACGATCCCGGCGCTCACGATCTCCGAGACGGCCTCGCCGGCGGCGCCCGTGTCTTCGAAGAACGCGATGAGCGTGCGCACGCTCTGCGGGACCGGGATCACGCGCAACGTGATCTTGGTGGCCACTCCGAGCGTGCCCTCGGATCCCACGAACGCGCCAAGCAGGTCGTATCCAGGGGCGTCGCGTTCGAGCTGGACGACCTCGCCGTCGCTCAGCACGACCTCCAGACCGGTGACGTAGTTGGTCGTGAAGCCGTACTTGAAGCAGTGGGCGCCGCCGGAGTTCTCGGCGACGTTTCCGCCGATCGAGCAGACGATCTGGCTGGAGGGATCGGGCGGGTAGAAGTGCGTCGGTCCGACCGCGCGCGAAACCGCGAGGTTGGTGACGCCCGGCTCGACCACGACGCGGGAGTCCTCGAGCGATATCGACAGGATTCGGCGCAGTCGCGCGAGCACGATCAGAACTCCCTCGGCGATCGGCAGCGCGCCGCCTGACAGGCCCGTACCGGACCCTCGCGCGACCCAGGGAACCTCGGCTTCATAGGCCGCTCGAACCACGCGCTGGACCTCGTCGGCGCTGCCGGGGAGGACCGCCGCGACGGGCACCTGCCGATAGTGCGCCAGGCCGTCGGAGCGATACGTGGCCAGGTCGTGGGGATGCGTCAGCACGTGCTCGTGGCCGCAGATCGCCTGCAGCTGGGAGACGAGCTGCAGGCGGGAGGCAAGCTCCGGAGTGCTGCTTGACATCACCCGCGAAGTATGACGGCCGCGGACGGGCTCAGTGCAACGTGATCCGAACCGAGCGGCTGAACGCGGTGTGCGGAGTCATCGGGTCGAAGTACCCCAGCGCCCGGTCGGCCACGGGGTAGTCCCAGGAAAGGCGCACGGTGCCGCTGCCCGGGAAACGCATGTGCACGTCGAAGTACCCGTGGGGATCGGTGACCTCGATCGTCCGCAGCATCTTGAACGGCCCGCGCGACCCGCGCTGGAACAGGATCTGCACGGTCTGCGTGGCGCCCGTGTCGGCCTGGGCGAAGTGCGCCGGGCGCGCGCATCCCCAGACCTCGAAGCTGTGTCCCGGGTGGGCGGTCGTGACCGGGAGGTACAGCGGCAGCCGCCAGGCGGCGTAGGTCGCCTTGCGGGCGTGCGTTCCGAATGACAGCAGCCCGCTCGCAAAGCCGCCGAAGTCGGTCTTGGACTTCGAGGGGAGCGGGTCGTAGAGCAGGTATTGCGAGAACGAGCGGATGCGCGGGTTCTTCCACGAGAGGTACTCGGCCCAATTGAGGTAGTAGGCGGCGGTGTTCTGATTGACCCAGGGCTCTTTCTTGGTGTCGCGCTTCGGCGGCGTCGTGATGTAGCCGAACTCGGTGTTGTAGATCGGATAACGCGTGTGCGATCCGTACACGCGCTGGAGTCGGTCGAGCGCTCGCGTGAGGTTGCCGATCTGGCCCAGGGACGTGTTGTTCGGGTCGGGGAACTGCTCCTTGTTCGGCGGATACCACCGCATGTATGGGTGGTCGGCCACGCCCGCCGCCCTGAACAGGCCCGGATTGCGGGCGCGGAATTGCCGGGAGGCCGCCGCGGTCGCGGGGCAGCCGCGAATTCTCGCCGCGCCGCCGCGCAGCGGACGGTAGTTCGAGTCCACGCAATACAGCGCGCGCAGGAAGATCAGCGGCTTCATCCCGGAGAACACGCCCCAGTTCAACGCTCCGCGCGGCGCCAGCTCGCCCCAGACGAGCGAGTCGTGGGTGTGGCCGGTGGCCTGCAGTGCGTTCCACACCGCTGCGACCAGGTTGCGGTACATGCGCGGGCTGTTTTCGATCTTCAAATGGCCGGGAACGCCCTGGGGAGCCAGGCCCGGGCCGTAGTCGGGCTCGTTCCACACCGACCAGAAGCTGACCTTGGGGAGATCGGCCGGGTTGCCTGGATCGAGCTTCTCGGTGCCCGGGTCGTAGTTGCCGCTGTAACGCGTCGCAACCGCTCGCGCGAACGCTTCGAACTCCTTGGGAGAAGGATTCCAGTTGAGGTGCACCCGTCCGTCGCGCGGCGCGCCGGGGCCGGTCGCCCACAACGGCGCTCCGCCGAGCAGGTCGAAGTTCAGCGCGATCCCGTCCGCCTTGGCGTCGGTGACGATCTGGTCCCAGACCGACCATGTGCCGCGCGGGTAGGCGGCGGGGTCCGCCGCGTCGAAGTTACGGGGGCGGCGGCGGGATACCGGGCTGGGCGCGATCAGCTGCCAGCGGACGGCCACCCGGACCCGGTTGACGCCGAGGAACCGCAACTGCCCCAGCGTTCCGGCAGGATTGGCGTACAGGTTGACGTCGTCCTCGAGCCACGACTCTTGAGCCTTGGTCGCGTGGGCCGGAGCCGGGATCGCGCACATCAATACGGCGAGCATCAGGACTCGCGTCAGCATGGGGAGACGTGGGCAGATTCGCGACATTCGATCCGTGAGACGCGGCCTGGGCGGGGGAACGATCGCCGCCCAGTGAACACCTCGCACTGAGAGCACAACGCACAGCGGGGTCCTAAGTTGCGGCGGCCGGCGTCTTGCACAGCGGCCACGGCGGCTAGCTAACGGTAACGGAGACCGGCCGGCTGTGGATCGTCTGCCCGTGGGGATATGTCCACTCCAGCTGGACGATGCCGCTGCCCGGGAACGTCATCTGCGTGTCGAAGTAGCCGTGCGGATTGGCGATCGTGACCGTGCTCAACGTCTTGAACGGTCCCTTCGATCCCGCTTGAAACTGGATCTTGACCTGCTGCGCCTTGCCCGTGTCCTTGCGGGCGAACCGAGCGGGCCGCACGGCGCCCCAGACCTCGAGTGACTGGCCCTCATGGGCGCGCGTGACGGGCAGGTACAGGGGCAGCCGATACGCGTCGTAGAGCTGCGGCTTGGGCGTGCCGTCGGCGTACTCCAGACCGGTGGCGAAGTTGCCGCCGGGCGGGTCGGTCAGCAGGTACTGGTCGTATGAGGAGACCCGGGGGTCAAGCCAGGAGATGTACTCGGACCAGTTGAGGTAGTGGGCGGCGGTCTTGGAGTCGATCGCGCGGGAGATCGTCTCGGGCGGGTTGGTCTGGAGCCCGAACTCGGTGGAGTAGATCGGGAACTTGGTGGGCGAGCCGTAGGCCTTCTGAACCGTGTCGAGCGTGTGCTCGAGATTGTCGAGCGATGCGAGGTCTGCGTAGTCCGGCTCGTCCGGCGTCTTGACGTCGGGCGCTATCTGCCCCTGCGGATATGGATGGTCGGCAAACCCGGTGGCGTGGAACAGCCCCGGGTTCTGGGCCGCAAAGCGCTTGGACGCAGACTCCGTCGTGGGGCAGCCGCGGACCGCCGCCGCCTGGCCTTTCAGCGGCTCGAGATTCGAACCGACGCAGTACAGCGCGCGGATGAAGCGCAGCGGCACCATTCCCGAGAAGTTCCCCGGGTTGTTGCCGGTCGTCAGGCCGCGGGGGGCGGTCTCGCCGATAAGAAACGTGTCGTGGCCGTGGCCGGTTGCGTGCAGGGCGCTCCACGCCGCGTCCACGAGCCCGCGGTACAGCCGCGGCGCGACTTCCACGGTCGAATTGTCGATCGCCTGTGGCGCCAGGTCGACGCCGTAGTTGGGCTCGTTCCAGATCGCCCAGAACTTGACGCGCGGCAGCGGCGTGGATGAGCCCGGCGGCTTGTATGAGCCGCCATAGCGCTTGCCGACGGCGCGCATGAACTGGCCGTATTCGGAGGCCGAAGGCTCCCATTGCAGATGCGGCCCGCCGGGCGGTGCTTTGGCGCCGGTGGCCCACAGCGGGACGTGCGCGCCGACCGTGAGATCGATCCCGATCCCCTTCGCGGTGGCGTCGCGGATGATCGTGTCGTAGATCGCCCACGTGGCCGCCGAGTACGACGCCGGATCGGCGGCATCGAAGTTCGGCCGCTTGCGGGAATCGGGATTGGGCGCCAACTGGTTCCAGGGCATGTAGAGCCTGATCACGTCCACGCCGAGCTGCCGCAGCACGTCCACGTTCTGCGCGGTCTGCGCAGGCGTGCCGCGCAGCTGCGCCTCGGCTTCGAAGATCGAGATCGGGCCGCTGCGGGCCTTTGCGGCGGCGACCGAGCTCGATGTCGAGCCGGAGGTCGAGCTCGAGCTCGAGCTCGAGCCGCCGCCACAGCCGGCCAGAGCCAGAAGCGCGCAAAGCACGGCGCCGACCATCGGCAGGGATCGTTTCATGGGCCTTTGCAAGCGGGGCAGGATAGGACGTTTGCTGCGTACACTTGGGCGCGCATGCTCCTCCCGACCCGCACGGGTCCCGATAAGGCGACCCGGACTGAGTCGACCTGGCGGGCGGAGACGATGGCGTCCGACGTCTGGATCGTTGCAGTTCTGATCGCGATTGGCGCCGCTCTCCGCTTCGGCACGCTCGCGAGCCAGAGCTACTGGCTCGACGAAGCCACGACGGTGCACGAGATGGGCCTGTCGTTCGGCGCGATGCTCCACCAGGTCCACGTCAACGAGACCACCCCGCCGCTGTATTTCATCCTCGCGTGGCTGTGGGCCAAGGTGTTCGGCACCGGTGAGGTGGGCCTGCGATCGCTGTCGGCCCTGCTGGGGACCATGGTGATCCCGATCACGTACCTGTGCGGCCGCGAGCTCGTGTCCCGCGCCGCCGGTCTGGTCGCCGCGACCCTCGCCACGGTCAGCCCGTTCATGATCTGGTACTCGCAGGAGGCACGGTCCTACATGCTGTTCACGGTCCTGTGCGGGCTGTCGTTCTGGCTCTTTGCGCGCTCGCTCAGAGAGCCATCGCGCCGCAATCTGGTGTGGTGGGCGGTGGCCTCGTCGGGGGCCGTTCTCACGCACTTCTTCGCCGGCTTCCTGGTTGCGCCCGAGGGCCTCTGGCTGGTCCTCAAATACCGCAACCGCGCGACCCTGATCGCCGCCGGGGCCGTCGCCGTGGTGCAGCTCGCGATCCTGCCGCTGGCGATCGGGGACACGTCGCATCCGCTCCAATGGATCAAAGCGTTCCCGCTCGCGATCCGCATCAAGCAGGTTCCCGTCGATCTCGGCCTCGGGTCGCTGTACCAGAGCTCGCTGGTGAGCGACGGCCTGCTCGGGGCGGCGTTGCTCGCTGCCGCCGTCGCGGCGCTGTTGTACTTCGGCGGTGAGGCCCAGCAGCGCCGTGGCGCGATCGTCGCTGCGGTGATCGCCGCCGCGGTGCTGCTCGTGCCGCTGGTGCTCGCCGAGCTGGGGCGTGATTACCTGGTGCCGCGCAACTTCGCCCCGGCCTGGATTCCGCTCGCGGTCGTGCTCGGGGCTGCATGCACCGTGCCCCGGGCAAGGCCCGTGGGCGCAGCGCTCGGGGTCGTGCTGCTCGTCGCGTTCGTCTATGCAGGGGTGCGGATCGGCAACAGCCCGCAATATCAGCGGCCCGACTGGCGTGGCGTGGCGACGGCGTTGGGACCGGCCTCGGTGTCGCGTGCGATCCTCGCCTACGACTCTGGCTTCGCGGCGCAACCGCTGACGATCTACCTCCACGGTGTGCCGTGGTCGCAACCGCCGCAGACGCCCGTGGGCGTCAGCGAGGTCGACGTCGTCGGCAGCGTCTACCAGCAGCCCCCGCAGACCCTTCCGGCAGGCGTCAAGCTGCTCTCGAGCCGGGTCGTCAAGGGCGGGTTCCTCGTCGATCGCTTTGCGGTGCCGGGCTGGCGGCTGACGCCCGCCCAGCTCGCCGCGCGGGCGCCGTCACTGCTGGGCCCCGCCGGCGCTGCTCCGGCCGTGCTGCTCCAAGGCGCTTGATCCTCGTCCTCCACAACCGCTACCGGACGACCGGTGGGGAGGAGCGCACGGTTGAGGACCTGTTGTGGCTGATTCGCGAGCGCCTGGGCGAGGACGCCGAGTTGCTGGCGCGCGACTCGGCGACGGTGGGACGCGCCGGCGCAGCCGCCGGGCTGCTTGGTGGAGGACTGCGACCCGACCAGGTCGCCACGGCCGTGCGCCGCACGGGCGCCCGCATCGTGCACGCCCACAATCTGCATCCCACGCTGGGATGGCGCGCGCTGCAAGCTGCGCGCGAGGCCGGAGCTCGGGTCGTGCTGCACCTGCACCAGTACCGGCTCGTGTGCGCTGTGGGCGTGTGCTTCACCCACGGCGAGGAGTGCACCCGCTGTCACGGCCGCAACACGTTGCCGGGAGTGCTTCGCAACTGCCGCGGCTCACTCGCCGAGGCCGTCACCTACGGCGCCGCGCTCGCGCTCTGGCAGCCGCGCCTGGCGGAGCTGACCGACGCATTCGTTGTGCCCAGCGCGTTCGCGCTGGAGCGGCTGCACGAGCTGCGCGCGCCAGTCGGCCAGGCGCACGTGCTGCCGCACGTCATCCGCCGGTTCGCCGCCGGGTCTGCTGCGGCGGGCGGAGGTCATGCGCTGGTGGTCGCCCGCCTGGCGCCCGAGAAGGGCGTCGACATCGCGATCGAGGCGTGCCGGATCGCGGGCATGCCGCTTGTCGTGGCCGGCGACGGGCCTGAGCGAGAGCGTCTGGCCGCGGCTGCCGGGGCGGGCGGGGCCGATGTCACGTTCGCCGGGCGCGTCGACGACCGCGAGCTCGAGCGCTTGCGCCGAGACGCCGTGATGGCGATCGTGCCGTCTCGCTCGGGCGAGACGTTTGGCCTGGCCGCCGCGGAGGCGATGGCGGCCGGCGTGCCGGTCGTCGCGTCGCGGGTCGGCGCGCTGCCGGAGCTTGTGGCGGATCAGTGGCTTGCTGCGGCGGGGGATCCACAGGCCTTGGCAGGCGCGATCCGGCGCCTGCGAGAGGACGCCGGGGCGGCAGGTGAGCTGGCGATCGAGCGAGTGCGCCGGCTGACCAACCCCGACGTCGTGTCGAAACGCCTCGCGGAGGTCTACGCGGCCGTCGACGGCTGAGCGTCGCGGCTGACGACGACGAGCGTGTCGATCTCGTTCGCGATGCGCCAACCCTCCGGTGGCGCCGGGCTCCGAAACAGCTCGTCGACGACTGATGTGGGTCCTGGGCTGCCGGTGCCATTCGGCTGCTCGAGGCGGGCGTCGTGAAACGCAACCGACCCGCCGAGGCGAACGTGCGGATTCCACACGTCCCAGTCCTCGCGGCAGGCCTGTGCGCTGTGGTCGCCGTCGATGAACACGAAATCGACCTCGCCGCCGGCCCAGTGGCGCCCGACATCTTGGCTGCGGGCGATGTGCCAGTGAGTCTTCGGACCCTCGTGACGGGCGACGCGCCAAACCGACATCCGCGTGGCGGCGGGAACCGCAGACCAGTTGGGCGGCAGCGCGGCACCGCTCTCGTCGACGAACGGGTCGATCAGGTGAAGCTCGGCGCTCGGCGCCATCGCTCGGCAGAGCACGACCGTCGAGGAGCCCTCGTAGACGCCGATTTCGACTACGCGTGTCGCGGCTTGAGCCAGCCGCGCCAGCACGTCCGCCTCGGCGGGCGAATGCATCGGTCGTGGCGGGATCAGGCCGAGGGCGAGCGCCACAGCACGTAGCGCCGGCTGGTCGCGTACGCCGTTGGGCACGGCGCTTCGGATCGACTGCGGTAGTGGCACAGCGGGCGACGATACAAGGGGTTGCTAAGGACCTATCCCAGTTGGGTGCACGCCTGGATGGCGTCCCACGACCGGCACTGGATCGCCACCCTCGGTCTTGCAGGTAGCTCGCTACCTGCTTCGACCGCGCGCGGCGCCCAGCTTGGTCCTGGAACGCCCCAGTCGCACGCCCAACCGGGACAGGCCCTAACGCAGGATTCCGGGCGATCGCCCTAACCTGTCTGCCGATGACACGCCGATCATCAGCCGTGATCGCCGCCGTTGCGGTGCTCGCCGTCGGCCTGCTGACCGCCGCGCCGGCCTCCGCCGCCCTTTCCGGAGCGGTCGCCGACTGCAACGCGCATACGCGGCTCACCCAGACCTACACCGCGGCCGAGCTGCGCACGGCGCTCAACACGATGCCTGCCGACGTCAAGGAGTACACCGACTGCTACGACGTGATCCAGCGCGCACTGCTGGCGGACATCGGCGGGATCAAGGCCGACGGCAGCGGCAGTGGCGACGGTGGGTCGTCGTTTCTGCCCACGCCGCTGCTGATTGTGCTCGGCGTCCTGGTGGTCGGCGCGGGCGTGTTCGCGGTGATCGCGTACCGCCGACGCTCATCCTGAGCACCGGCGGCACGCGTCACTCACGACTGATTCGCTAGCGGACCTTGATGTTCTGGGTCCGGCTGGTGAACGTCTGCCACTGGAGCCGCACCTGGCCGCTGGACGGGAACGACATGTGGGTGTCGATGTAGCCCCGCTTGTTGCCGATCGAGACGGTCTTGAGCGTCTTCCACGCAGCCTTGGAATTGCTGCGGAACTGGATCGCGACCGACTGGCGGCCAGCGGCGAAGTGCGCCGGACGCGCACCGCCCCAGACCTCGATCGACTTGCCCTTCCGGGTCGACGTCGTGGGCATGTACAGCGGGATCCTGAACGCGTCGAACGACGGCTTCGGCTTGCGGTTGTTGAACTCCAGGCCGCTCGCGAAGCTGCCGCTGGGCGGATCGACCAGCAGGTACTGGTCAAAGCTGGAGATCCGGCGCTGCTTGTAGCTGATGTACTCGGCCCAGTTGAGGTAGTAGGCCTGGTTGGCCAGGCTCACGCCTACGTGGTCGGGCGGCTTGGTCCGGTATGCGTACTCGGTGCTCCACACGTTGAAGTGGCTGCGCGAGCCGTAGACCCGGTTGAGGTGGTCGAGGACGCCCTCTAGCCGGCCGACCTCGGGCAGGTCCGCGAAGTCCGGGTCGCTGCGACCGTGCCCGGTCAGGTTGGTCGGGACGTTCGGGGCGACCGGCGCCGCCTGGGCGGTGTAGGGGTGGTCGGCGAATCCGCTGGCCGAGAACAGCGCGGGGTTCTGCTTGCGGAACGCGCGCGAGCCGCTCGCAGTCGTCGGGCACCCGCGGGCGCTGGCTGCCGAGCCGCGCAGCTCGCGGTAACGCGAATCGACGCAGTACAGGGCGCGGAGGAAGCGCAGCGGCTTGACGCCCTGGAAGTTGCCGATCCCGTGGTCGAGGCCGCGGGGGGCGGTCTCGCCGATCAGGATCGTGTCTTTGCCGGGCTTGTGTCCGCTCTGCGCCAGACCGCCCCAGGCGTGGCTCAGCAGCCCGCGGTAGATCGCGGCACCGACCTCGATCGAGTCGTGGTTGGTGGTCTGCGGGGCGAGGTCGTATCCGTAGTTGGGCTCGTTCCAGATCGACCAGAAGTTGATCCGCGGCAGCCCGTGGTAATGGCCGTTGTAGCGGGTGCCGACGGCCTTGGCGAACGCGCCGAACTGCGAGGATGAGGGCTTCCACTGCAGGTGGGTGCCCTTGGGCATGCCAGGGCCGGTCGCCCATCGCGGCGCGGGACCTGTGAGCATGAAGTCAAGACCAATGCCGTCGGCCTTCGCCAGGGTGGCGATCGTGTCGTAGATCCCCCAGTTCTTGTACGAGGCGGGGTCTCCGCCCTTGAAGCCCTTGGGGGCCTTCTTTGAGTTCGGGCTCGGAGCAAGCAAGTCCCACGTGACCGAGAGTCGCACGCGGGTCACGCCGAGCGACTTGAAAGTCGCCAGCGCTCCGGCCGGATCCGCCTTGATCAGGGCGTCGTCCTGGATGATCGACTCCTGAGTGCTTGAGGCGGATGCAGCCGTGGCGTGGAGCCCGGCGACAAGCGTCAAAAGCGCGGCGATTGGAAGTAGGCGTCTGAATCTGAGCATAAAAAGGGAACCAATCTCCGGTTGCATAGTTGCGTTGAACACGCCCTGTCTACACTGGCGACGTGGCTTCGAAACGTCAGATTCACGTCGGCAGCGTGCCGATCGGCGGCGGCGCGCCGGTCGCCGTGCAGACAATGACGAAGACCGAAACCGCCGATCTCCGGGCGACCATGGACCAGGTTAGACGGGTCGCCGAAGCGGGCGCCGACATCGTCCGAGTAGCGGTCCCCCGCGAGAAGGATGTCGAGGCGCTGAAACAGATCGTGCAGGACTCGCCGATCCCCGTGATCGCCGACATCCACTTCAATTACACGCTGGCGCTGAAGTCCCTGGACGCCGGCGCGCACTGTGTGCGCCTGAACCCCGGCAACATCGGCGGCCCGGACAAGGTCGCCCAGGTCACGGCGCGTGCGACTGAATTGGGCACATCGCTACGCGTCGGGGTGAACTCAGGCTCCCTGCCCGCCCATCTGCGTCAGCTCGAGTACGACAACCCGGTCGAGGCGCTGGTGAGCGCGGCCGTGGAGACCGTCGAGCTGATGGAGCGCCTGGACTTCCAGAACTTCAAGGTGTCGATGAAGTCGACGTCGGTGCCGAACACGATCGCCGCCAACCGGCTGCTGGCGGAGCGGATTCCGTACCCGCTTCACCTCGGCGTCACGGAGGCGGGCACGAAGTGGTCTGGATCGTTGAAGTCGGCCGTCGGACTGGGGACGCTTCTGGCCGATGGGATCGGCGACACGATCCGGATCTCGCTGTCGACGTTCCACGCCGAGGAAGAGGTCAAGGTCGCGTGGGAGATCCTCAAGGCCCTGAAGCTCCGCGAGCGCGGTCCGGTGCTGATCGCCTGCCCGACCTGCGGACGGCTGCAGTTCGACATGGACTCTGTCGTCGCCGAGGTGGAGCGGCGCTTGGAGGCCTATGAGGATCCGATTGAGGTCTCGGTGCTCGGCTGCGCGGTCAACGGGATCGGCGAGGCGCGCCACGCCGACTTCGGCATCACCGGCGCGAAGGACATGGGAATGATCTATTCGCGGGGCGAGCCGCTGAAGAAGGTGCCGACCGAACGCCTGGTGGACGAGCTGTTCGCCGAGATCGACCGCTACTACGAGGCCGGCAAGAAGGTCGTGCTGGACGAGGAGCGGGCTGCCGAAGCCCGCCAGTGGCTGTTGGAGAACGAGGACAGCACGGCGATGACACCCGAGCGGATCGCCCGGATGGAAGCGGAGGCTGCGCGGCTCGACGAAGACGTCTCGCCGGTGGCGGGGCGCAGGTTCACCC
>Ga0335072_10014697_pt1 | contig 11122 bp, 5 predicted proteins | sample Lox_Sample_21_FD_206725 | JGI IMG/M metagenome (GOLD analysis project Ga0335072, IMG submission 206725) | Soil microbial communities from Loxahatchee National Wildlife Refuge, Florida, United States - Lox_Sample_2.1 | ecosystem: Environmental > Terrestrial > Soil > Wetlands | place: USA: Florida... | reverse complement strand
CCATTGCGCGCGGCGTTGGCCTTTCCTAAGTTGAGGCCGAAAGAGCGGGATCGGGCGGGGGAGCGGGGAGCATCATGGCGCGCGCCGAGCGGCTCATCGTCGGAATCAGCGGCGCCTCGGGCGTCGTCTACGGCGTGCGCGCGCTCGAGCTTTTGCGCGAGGCCGGAGTCGAGACCCATCTCGTGATGAGCAAATCGGCCGAGCTCACCCTCGCCTACGAGACGCGCCTCAAGCTCAAGGCGGTCCATGCGCTCGCTTCCAAGGTCTATCGCCAGGAAGACATCGGCGCCGCGATCGCGAGCGGCTCGTTCCCGATCCTCGGCATGCTGGTCGCCCCTTGCTCGATCCGCTCGCTCGCCGAGATCGCGACCGGCGTCACTTCGACGCTGCTCACGCGCGCCGCCGACGTGACGCTCAAGGAGCGGCGCCGCCTCGTCCTCATGGTGCGCGAGACGCCGCTCCATCTCGGCCATTTGCGCGCCATGACGGCGGTGACCGAGATCGGCGCCATCGTAATGCCGCCGGTGCCCGCCTTCTACGCGCGGCCCGCCTCGGTCGCCGACATCGTGACCCAGTCGGTGGGCCGCGCACTCGACCTTTTCGGGTTCGAGCTCGGGGCCGTCAAGCGCTGGAGCGGGAAGCCTTCACAATCCTAGGGTGACGAATGCCATCGTCGCGGTCGCACCGCGCGGCGCCGGCCGAGTACTGCCTCGGTTTGAAATCCTGGCATGGGTCATGGCCGGACTTGGTCCGGCCATCCACGCCTTGGCGCTGGAAAGACGTGGATCACCGGGACAAGCCCGGTGATGACGCGAACTTGGACCATGGCCGGAGTTTCAAACGCGTCACTACCGCCGGCCGGCCCGCGTTGCAAAAGCGGCCGGAGTCCGATAGGTTGCTCGCGGATTTGGAGCGTTCCCCAGCATGGGTTCCGAGGCTCGGCCGCGCGTTCTCCTGGTCGAAGACACCACGTCGCTTGCGCGGGTGTACGTCGAGTACCTGCGCAAGGAGCCGTTCGACGTCGTCCATGTCGAGACCGGACGCGAAGCGCTCGCCGCGATCGAGAAGAGCCTCCCGGGCGCCATCCTGCTCGATCTAGCACTCCCCGACATGAACGGGCTCGAGATCCTGAAGCGCGTCCAGTCGCAGCAGCTTCCGACCTCGGTCGTGGTGATCACCGCCCACGGCTCGATCGCGAACGCGGTCGAGGCGATGCGCGCGGGCGCCTACGACTTCATCGTCAAGCCCTTCAACGCCGACCGCCTCGTGGTGACGCTCAGGAACGCGCTCGAGCGCCAGCGCCTCACCACCATGGTCGAGACGCTCAAGGAGGATCTGGGGCGCGACCATTATTTCGGCTTCGTCGGCGCCTCGCTCCCCATGCAGGCGGTCTACCGCATCATCGACAGCGCCGCCGGCAGCAAGGCGACCGTGTTCATCATGGGCGAGAGCGGCACCGGGAAGGAAGTGTGCGCGAATGCGCTCCACCGCCGGAGCCCGCGCCGCGACAAGCCGTTCGTCGCGATCAATTGCGCGGCGATCCCGCGCGATCTCATGGAGAGCGAGATTTTCGGCCACGTGAAGGGCGCCTTCACGGGTGCGGTCGCGCAGCACGAGGGTGCCGCCGCGCGCGCCGACCAGGGTACGCTGTTCCTCGACGAGATCTGCGAGATGGACCTCGACCTCCAGTCGAAGCTCCTGCGCTTCATTCAGACCGGGAGCTTCACCAAGGTCGGCGGCACCGTGACCGAGAAGGTCGACGTGCGCTTCATCTGCGCGAGCAACAAGGATCCGCTCAAGGAGGTCGAGGCGGGTCGCTTCCGCGAGGACCTCTATTACCGGCTCCACGTCATCCCGATCGTGCTGCCGCCGTTGCGCGAGCGCGACGAGGACGTGCTCGCGATCGCCGGCTACCTCCTCAGCGAGTTCGCGAAGGAGGAGGGGAAGCATTTCCACGGCCTCGCGCCCGAGGTCGAGGCCGTCTTCCGCGCCTATGCCTGGCCCGGCAACGTGCGCCAGCTCCAGAACGTGCTGCGCAACATCGTGGTGCTCAACGACGGCGAGACGGTAACGCGCGCGATGCTGCCGCCGCCGCTCAACAAGGTCGAGCCGACGCGCGTCGCGGCGGGCGCCGAGCCGGGCCCGGCCGCTCCGGCCGGGTCGGCGCCGCGCGTCTCGATCGCGGGCGACGGCACGGTCGCGGGCATAAGGCCGCTCGGCGAAGTGGAGAAGGACGTGATCGAGGAAGCGATCCGCCTCTGCGACGGCAACATCCCGAAGGCCGCAGCGCAGCTCGGCATCAGCGCCTCGACGATCTACCGGAAGCGCATGGCCTGGCAGGCCGGCGGGACGGACGACGCCGCACCGAGCTGAGCGGCCGCAATCCTCAATTGGTCGATCGGAAGTGCGCCACCATGGCGTGGGCCGCCGCCGCCGCGAGCGGGCGCAGCCCGTCGATGAGCGTCTGCGCGCGCTCGAGGTCGCGCCCGCGCGCCACCGTCTCGAGCTCGCTCGCGCGCGCCTGAAGCGCCTTGGCGCCGAAAGTGCCCGAGCTGCTTTTGAGCGCGTGCGCCTCGCGCTCGAGGGTCGCGTGGTCGCGCGCGACCGCGGCCTGGGCGATGCGCTCGAGGCGCTCGACCGTCTCGACGATGAAGGTCTTGACCAGCTCCTGCACGACCGCCGCGTCGGTGTCGGCCTCGAGCTGGCCGAGCACGGCCGCGTCGAGCACCGGAAGCGCCGGCCCGGGCATTGCGGGCTTGGACGCGCCGCCGCCGTCATTGCCGCCGCTGCCGTTGCCGCCGCCGCTGCCGCCCCGATCGGCCGGGCCGGGGGATTCGCTTTCGCCCGCGGCGGCAACGCGGGGCTCGGGGCTCGTGCGCGCCGGGCCGGGATTGCCGGCCGGGCCGGCCGAAGCGCGCGTCTCCGGCAGCCCCTCCGTCTTGGCGGCAGCGAGGGTCGCTGGCGCGATCAGCCGCGGCGTGCGCGCCTTGCCGCGCCGTCCCGCGAGGTCCGCCGGCAAACGCAGAGCCTCGGGTAGCGCCGAAGGCGGCACTTCGGCCGGCTTCTGCGCCAAATCCGATGCAGGCAATTTCGGCGTCGCGGCGCTCGCGGGCCCGCCGGGCGTCGCGCTCTCGGGCACCCCATGCTCGAGTGCCGAGCTGGGGCCGATCTCGATCGCTACCTCCTTGGATGGCATCCAGTGGGTGAGGCTCTTGAGCAGGCGGGCGCGGTCGATCGGCTTGGTCACGTAATCGTCCATCCCCGCCTCGAAGCAGCGTTGGCGGTCGGCCTCCATCGCGTGGGCGGTCATGGCGATGATCGGAATCCGGCTCTTCGGCCCCGGCATGGCGCGGATGAGCCGCGTCGCCTCGAGCCCGTCCATCTCGGGCATCGAGACGTCCATCAGGATGAGGTCGTAATCCTTGGCGCGCATCGCCTCGACCGCCTCGACGCCGTTGATGGCCGTGTCGATGCTGCCGACGAGCTTCGAGAGCATCGCCGTCGCGACCATGCGGTTGACCTGGCTGTCCTCGACCAGAAGCAGCCGCGTGCGCGCGAGCTCGGCGCCGAGGGGCTCGCGGGGTGCAGCCGTGGGCGGGGCCGCGACCGGCTCGAGGGGTGCCGGAAGCTCGATCGACACGCCCGCGAGGCGCGCGAGGCAATGGGCGACCGCGTGCTGGTGCACCGGCTTGGTGAGGACGGCGTCGTGGGTCGCGCGGCCCGCTTGATCGGTCTCGCCGCGGCCGCCGAGGGGGACCACGAGCACGCAATGGGTATCGCCCACGGTCGGGCTCGCCTTGATCTCGCGGATCAGCTTCTCGCCCGAGTTCTTGCCCAGCATCTGGTCGACGAGGGCGTAGCTGTAGGGCTGGCCCACGCGCGCCGCCGCCTCGAGGATGCCGAGCGCCGTGGCGCCGTCGCCCGAGACGCCGGTCGCGACTAGGCCGAGGGCGGTCAAGTGGCGCTCCACGATGTCGCGCGCGGGCGCGTTGTCGTCGACCACGAGGGCGCGCACCGAGCCGAGATAGGGCTGGAGCGACAGCTCGTCCGTGGTCGGCTTGCAGCGCTCGATGTCGATCGTGAACCAGAACGTGCTGCCCTCGCCGAACTTGCTCGAGAAGCCGATGTCGCCGCCCATGAGCTCGGTGAGCTTCTTCGAGATGGCGAGCCCGAGCCCGGTGCCGCCGTAGCGCCGCGTGTGCGACGGGTCGGCCTGGGTGAACTCGGCGAACAGGCTGCCCTGCACGCTCTCGGGGATGCCGATGCCGGTGTCGACGATGCGGAACTCGATGAGGGCCCGCTCGTTGGTGGTCTCGACCGCGGACACCAGGACCGAGATGCCGCCGCTTTCGGTGAACTTGACCGCGTTGCCCGCGAGATTGAGCAGCACCTGCCTGAGGCGCCCGGGGTCGCCGCGTAGCGCCGTGGGCACGCCGGGGGCGATGAAGCTGCCGATCTCGATGCTTTTCGCCTGGGCGCGCGGGGCGAGCAGGTCGGCCACCGCCTCGACCACCTGGCGCAGGTCGAAATCGGTGCGCTCGAGCACGAGCTTGCCCACCTCCATCTTCGAGAAGTCGAGGATGTCGTTGATGATGGTGACCAGCGCCTCGCCCGATTCGCGCACGGTCCTGGCGTAGGTGCGCTGCTCCTCGTCGAGACTGGTGTCGAGCAGGAGGCCGATCATGCCGAGCACGCCGTTCATCGGCGTGCGGATCTCGTGGCTCATGGTGGCGAGGAACTGGCTCTTCGCCTGGTTGGCGTATTCCGCCTGCTCCTTGGCCGCGCGCAGCTCGGCCTCGCTCTGCTTCCGGAGCGTGATGTCGTGATTGACCCAGATCACGGCCACGCGCTTGCCGCGGTCGTCGCGCAGGGGCACGACCACGGTCTCGGCGACGACCGCACTGCCGTCCTTGCGGCGGAAGTCGATCTCGCCCGACCAGCCGCCGTCGGAGGCATCGCTCCCGTCGCCCCGGTCGGCGCGCGCGTCGTCGCGCTGGAGCGTGTCGAAGATGCGGTCGATCGTCTCCTGGTCCTCGGCCGCGTGGAGGAGGCGCGGGGTCTTCCCCATGACCTCGTCGATCGCGTAGCCGAACATGCGCTCGGCCGCCGGGTTCCAGTTGGTGATGGTGCCGTTGAGGTCGGTCACGATCACGCCATCGGACATCTGCTCCCAGATGAGCGCCTCGCGCCGGAGCGCTTCCTCGCGGCGCTTGCGGTCGGTGACATCGATGCGCGTGCCGACGCGCCAGTCGTTGTCGAGCGGCGTCTCGCGCGACTGCATCCAGCGCCCGTCGCGCAGCAGCACGTCGGCGGCCTGCTGCGGGTTGCGGTGCTGCTCGAGGCGTGCTGCGATCCACGCCTCCTCGCGCCCCGCCGCGTCCGGGAACACGCCGCGATAGGCCGCCGCGCGCGTGATCTCCTCGAACGAGGCGCCCGGGACGAGCGCGTTGGCGGCGTCGAGATAGAAGCCCGCGAAGCGCGAGTTCCATTGCACCAGCCGGTCCTCGGCGTCGAACACGACGAAGCCCTCGTCGATCGATTCGACCGCCTTCGAGAGCAAGGTCCGCGCGCGCACCGCCTCGGCCTCGGCCTGGACCTGGGCGGTCATGTCGGTGCCGGTGCCGCGGTAGCCGAGGAACTTGCCCTCGACGTCGACGATGGGCACGCCGCTCACCTTGATGTGGCGCTCGACGCCGTAGACGCGCATGCGGTAGGTGAACTCGCGGAACGGCTTGTGCTGCGCCAACGCCTCGCGCTGCCTCGACCACGCGGCCGCGTCCGCTGCGTCCTTGAGGGCGATGTCCTCGTGGGTCTTGCCGATCACCTCGACCGCGCTCAAGCCGATCTTCTCGAGATAGCCCTTCGAGATGTAGGTGAAGCGGTTCTTCGCGTCGGTCTCCCACAGCCAGTCCGACGACGAGGCGGCGTAGTCGCGGAAGCGCTGCTCGCTCTCGCGCAGGCGCTCCTCGGTGAGCTCGCGCTCGTAGAGCAGGTTGTTGGCGCGCCGGATGCCGTTGAACAGCAGCAATAGCAGCACGCTGCCGCCCGCGAACGCGCCGATGAAATAGAGAATGAGCTGGAAGTAGACGTTCTTCAGGCGCTCCTGGCGCGCCTCGGCGAACTTGTTCTCCCAGTGCACCACGTCGACGTTGAGCTGGTTGAGGGTTTGGGTGTAGTCGCGCAGCCGGTCGATCAGCTCCTGGGTCGCCGGACGGTCGCCCTTCTTGACCGTGAGGAGCACGGTCTCGACCGCCTGGCTGCTGTCGAGGAGCTGCGCCACCGTCTTCTGGGCGCCCGGGATCTGGTTGAGCTGGGCGCCGATGTCGCCGGTGCTGAGCCGGCGCGCCTGGCCGATCAGCAGGTCGAGGCGCTGCTGCACCTCGTCGAGGGTGATCGCGCTGTCCTTGGTGCCGTATTCGCGCAAGCCGTCGAGGAAGTAGAAGAGCGCCACCTCGGACTGGGTCGTGGCCCAGACCATGTCCTCCTGGACCGTGCCCGAGAACTCGCCCTGCTCCTTGAGCATCTTGTTGAAGCTGAAGAAGATGCTGAGCGAGAACAGCACCAGCGCCAGAATCAGGACCAGATAGCCCCGGATGCGATGGAACAGGCTCATGCGGGCCTGCCCCAGGGCCGGGTCGCGCGCAGGCGCGCGGCTCGACCCATGCGGTGCCTGCGGCCTCTCCCACCGCCCGGATGGCGCGCGGGCTCGGCGGGCGGGTAGGGCGCCCGACTCGGCGGTAGCAGGTTTCGGTACGCGCTTTGCACTGTCGTTACCGGGACCCAGGCTGGTGGCGGTCGGTCGAGGCAATCCATGACCGAAGCAAGCCCCATGCCAGGGAGGCCGCGGAAACGCTGCCCGTTTGGGGCCGCGCAACGGGCCGAAAAGGCCGGGCTCGGGCAGCGTCCGAGCGACGGGAGATAAGGTAAGGCGCCGCGCCAAAAGGCGAATTTCGGCCGGGCGCCTTCAATTTGCTTTGCAAAATGCAAGTCCGGCCCGGACCGCTTTCCAAGCGCCGCTCCGGCCCCCTGATCGCCCAATCCTCCGATCGCGCAACCCCCCGCTCGCCTAACCGGCAGACCGGACTTGCCCCGCGCCGCGAGCGCGCCGAGACTGAGCGCGGGCGCCCGCGTTCGCCGTGCCGCGGTCCGAGACCGCGCGACGCCGCCCCAAGCACCGCTTCGAGGAGGAGACGGAGGATGAAGCGCATCCTGATCGGGTTCGGCATTTTCGTTCTGCTGCTGGTCGCGGCGGCCGTGGCGGTTCCCTACGTCGTTCCGGTCGAGGCCTATCGCGCGCGCATCGAGGAAGCGGTGCAGGACGCGACCGGGCGCCGCTTCACCATCGCCGGGCCGATCCGTCTCTCGATCCTGCCCAAGGTGGCGCTCGAGGCGAGCGACGTGCGGCTCGGCAACACGCCGGGCGCGGCATCCCCCGACATGGCGAGCATCAAGCGCATCGAACTCGAGGTCGGGTTGTTGCCGCTTCTCTCCGGCACGATCGAGGTCGACCGGCTGGTTCTGGTCGAGCCCACGATCGATCTCGAGGTGGCGAAGAACGGCCAACCCAACTGGGTGCTGGGCGCGCCGGTGGCACCCGCTACGCCGTCCGCGGTCAACGCGAAACCGGCCGCGCCGTCCGCCAACAAAACGCCGTCCGCAGGGTCGAACATCAACGCGGGCAACCCGTTCGCCGGGCACGCGATCCATCTCGGCGAGATCAAGCTCGAGGGCGGCAGCATCGCCTATCGCGACGACCGCACGGGGGCTGCCTACCGCTTCGACAAGATCGCCCTTTCGGTCGATCTTCCGGACATGGCGGGCCCGTTCGGCATCGACGGCCAGCTCGACTGGAACGGCCAGACCGTCAAGCTCGGCATCAAGGGACAAGCGCTCGGCAAGGTGCTCGCGGGCGGCGGCACGCCGGTCGCGCTTTCGATCGCATCGGCGCCGGTGAGCTTCGGCTTCGACGGCAAGCTCGGCACCCTCGAGCCGCTGGCACTCCTCGGGACCGTGAAGCTCGACGTGCCCTCGGTGCGGGATCTCGCGCGTTGGGCGGGAAGTCCGATCGCGGGCGGCGGCCACGGCTTCGGCAAGCTCGCGATCGAGGGCCAGTTGGCGCTTGCGGGCACGCGCGTCGCCTTCAGCAACGCGAGCGTCGCCCTCGACGACATGAAGGGCACCGGCGAGGTGACGCTCGAGACCGGCGGCGCGCGGCCCGCGATCTACGCCAAGCTCGACCTCGACCGGCTCGACCTCAACACCTACGCCGCGACCCCGCCCAGTACCGCCGCGGCGACGCCGCCGCTCGCCGCGCGGAAGCCGGCCCAAGCCGGGGCCGCACCCGGTGCGCGCGCCCAATGGAGCAACGCGCCGATCGATTTCTCGGCCCTCAAGTCGGTCGACGCGACCCTCGGCCTCACGCTCGGCGCCCTCGAGGCCGAGAAGGTCAAGATCGGCAAGAGCCGGCTCGAGGCGACCCTCAAGGACGGAGTGCTCTCGGCCGATCTCGCCGAGCTCGAGCTTTATGGCGGCAAGGGGACGGGGAAGCTCCAGATCGACGCGCGCGCGGCCGTGCCGACGATCGCGGCGAGCTTCGACCTCGCCGGCCTCGAGGCCGAGCCGTTTCTCCAAGACGCGGCCGGCATCGACTGGCTCTCCGGCAAAGCGGCCCTCGATTTCGACGTGAGCGCAAGGGGTGCGAGCCAGATGGCCATCGTCTCGGCGCTCGACGGCAAGGGCAAGTTCGACGTGCGCAACGGCTCGGTGAAGGGCGTCGACATCGCCGCCATGGCGCGCAACGCCACCGGCGCCTTCCTCGATTCGGAATCGGGCAGCGCGCAGTCGACCGACTTCAGCGCCCTCACCGGAAGCTTCACGATCGCGAAGGGCATCGCGACCAACCGCGACCTCGAGATGCAATCGCCGCTCCTGCGCTTGACCGGCGCGGGCTCGGCCGACATCCCGCGGCGCACCGTCGACTACACGCTCAAGCCCAAGCTGGTCGCGAGTCTGAGCGGCCAGGGCGGGGCGGCGAGCGTGAGCGGCATCACGATCCCGGTGCGCGTCACCGGAAGCTGGGACAAGATCCATTACGCGCCCGACTTCGTCGGCGCCGCCGAGACAAACGCGTCGGGCCTGGTCAAGAGCCTGGTCCCGGGCGGCGGCACCAAGCTTCCGAGCGCCAAGTCGATCCTCAAGAGCCTGTTCGGGAACTGATCGGATTCAGGACGAGGCCGCGTCTCGACCGCGCCGGACTCAGCCGCGCGCGCGGCCGCGCTCGGCGCGCGCGATCGCGATCGGCGCACCCACCTCGAGACCGAGCGCACGGTCGGCGCGGCCCCGATTGACCGCGATCTCGGCGAGCCCGTTCGCGTTCGCGTACCAGAAGGCGGCACCGGCCGGAACGTCGCCGAAAGTCTGGGCGCGCTCGAGCCGTTGCCCCGCGACCTCGAGGGCCGCGTCGTCGGCGAGCATCGACGCGCGCAGGCCGGTCATGGCATTGCCGAAACGGTCGATATAGACGATGCGCGCGAGATCGTCGGGCCAGTCGCGCCGGCGCAAATCCTCGATCGGGCGCGCCTCGGCCCAGGGCCCCTCGCGCCAATGGGGCTTGTCCCACGGGAATTGCTGGAGCGCCAGGCGCGCGGCGATGGGCGCGAACAAATCGCGGCCGTGGAAGCTCGAGGAGAGGCGCTTCGGCTGCCACACGATCTCCCACCAGCGCCCGTGCTCCGAGCGGCGCAGGAGCGGCTCGAGGAGTCCGTTGTCCGGCCCCACGTACCAACGGCCCTCGATCTCGGCGACCGCCGGCCGGCGCGCCCCTCCCACGCCCGGATCGACCACGGCGAGGATCACGGTGCCGTGGGGGAATTCGGGGGCGAGGGCCGCGAGCAGATAGGCCGAGGCCATCGGGTCGTAGGCGGGCGCGTCGGACACGAGGTCGATCACCGTCTCCATGGGCGCCAACCCGTGGATCGCGGCCTTGACCTGGCCGAGATAGGGACCTTCGGCGCCGAAATCGGTGAACAGCACGATCATGCCTGCGACCCGTCGGATAGGGAACGCGCGGGGCGGCGCGCGCCGCTCACTGGGTGGTCGCGAGTTGCAGCACGCGCTCCTTCGGGAGACGCACGGTCACGGTCGTGCCCACGCCGACCTTGCTGTCGAGGGCGAGCGTCCCGCCATGGAGCTCGACCAGCGCCTTGGCGAGCGGCAGCCCGAGCCCGGTGCCCTCGTAGCGCCGGTGCATGGTGCTGTCGACCTGGCCGAAGGGCTCGAGCACGCGCGCCATGTCCTCCGGGGCGATGCCGATGCCGGTGTCGACGATCGCGAGCACGAACTCGCCCGCGGGCGAGACGCCGCCCGAGACCGTGACGTCGCCGCCCTCGGGCGTGAACTTGACCGAGTTCGAGAGGAGGTTGAGCAGCACCTGCTTCAGGCGCAGCGGGTCGACGCGCACCGTGGGAAGGCCCTCGGGCAGCTCGTTCTCGAGCCGCACCTTGAGTGCCGTCGCCCGGTCGCGCACGTAGCGGATCGAGGCCTCGACGATCTGGCCCACGTCGACCTCCTCCTCGTGGAGCTCGATCTTGCCCGCCTCGGCCTTGGAGACGTCGAGGATGTCGTTGATGACCGAGAGCAGGTGGATGCCGCTCTCGTGGATGTCGCGCGCGTAGTCGGCGTAGTTGGTGTTGCCGATCGGGCCGAACAGCTCGTTCTTCATGATCTCGGAGAAGCCGATGATGGCGTTGAGCGGCGTGCGCAGCTCGTGGCTCATGTTGGCGAGGAATTCGCTCTTGGTGCGGCTCGCGAGCTCGGCCTGGTTGAGGGCGGCGCGCAAATCCGCCTCGGCGCGCTTCTGCTGGGTGATGTCGGTGTAGATGGTGACGTAGCCGAAGCCGGGCAGCGGGTTGCTCTCGATCCCGATCACGGTGCCGTTGGGGCGCACCCACTCGACGCGCCGGTGGCCGGTCTGCTGCAGGCGCTCGACGCGCTCGAGCGCCAGGCGCTCGGGATCGCCCGGGCCGTAATCGCCGCGCGCGGCGATGGCGCGGAACAGCTTCTCGACCGGCTCGCCGTGCTTGAAGCGCCCCTTCGGGTAGTCGAGCAGCTCGAGGAACTTGGC
>Ga0335072_10014696_pt1 | contig 11122 bp, 9 predicted proteins | sample Lox_Sample_21_FD_206725 | JGI IMG/M metagenome (GOLD analysis project Ga0335072, IMG submission 206725) | Soil microbial communities from Loxahatchee National Wildlife Refuge, Florida, United States - Lox_Sample_2.1 | ecosystem: Environmental > Terrestrial > Soil > Wetlands | place: USA: Florida... | reverse complement strand
CGCGATCCGGTGCCGCAACGCCGACAACGGCGAGGTGTCCCGGCGCTCGCTGCCGAACACGGGCACCCTGGTCATCGAGGGATCGTCGCGTTCCGGCTGGCTGCTCAACGAGTGGATCGAGGAAGGCACGGACGCCATACCCGCCGATTCCGTCTTCAGCGCCAGCCCGGAAACCGACCCCCGCCCCTAAGGCTTCAGTGGCCGGTCACAGGAAGCCGAAGTCGCGGGCCAGGTCCAGGCCCGCGCGCAGCACGGTCGCCGCCTCGCCTGGCTGCCCGGCGTCCCAGGCGCGGCAGGCCTCCTCGATGGCGCCCGCCAGCTCGTCCGGGAGGGCCTGCTGGGCGGGGCCGAGTACCGGCCGGGCGGCGGCGACGGCGCTGGCCACGTCGGCCCGGTCCAGGTGGACCGCGGCGGATGGCAGCAGGTACACCCACTCGCGCCGGATTCCGGTCAGGGGCCCCGCGCCGTCGACCGGGCCGAGGTCGGCCGCGATCCGAAGCGCCTCGTCGGCGTTCCCGTCCTGCCAGGCCAGCCAGGCCAGCGGCGCCCGCACCCAGGTCACCTGCTGGCGGCCCAGGGGCCGGGCCGCCTCGACGGCGCGAGGCGCGAGCTCCCGGGCCACCTCGAGGTCGTGGCCGGTCAGTGCCGCCATGAGGAGGCTGTCCAGGCAGCTGGCGAGCAGCACCGTCTCCCCGACACGCTCGGCGATCTCCAGCGCCGCCAGGAGGTGAGCGCGGCCCCGCGCCAGATCGCCGGCCAGGCAGGTGATCCAGCCGAGGAAGTTCGTCGCATAGCCGATGTCCTTGGTGTCACGGCTTTCCTGCGCCGCGGCCAGGGCGCGCCGCGCGTCCGCCATCGCCTGCTCGCTGCCGCGCAACCGGTCGCGCACCACGCGGTGGCATGCGAGCTGCAGGTAGAAGCCATAGCGGCGGGTCGCGTTGCCCCGGGCCTCAAGCACCGGGCGGACCGCCTCCAAGATAGCTAGCTCGCGGTCGACGTCCCGGCGCTGCAGGTGGTACTCGGCGCGCCCGTCGATCATCAGCTCAAGCCACACGTCAGCCTCGGCCGCTGTCTCGCCAGGCTGGCTGCCCAGCAGGGCCGCCGCCGCGTCGAGCGCCCGGGCGGCCGCGTCATAGCGGTGGTCGGCCATCTCCAGGCGGCCGAGCCGGGTCAGCAGGTGGGCCTTGCGCAGCCGTCCGGGCTCGGACAGCTGGTCGGCCAGCCGCAGCGCCTCGGTGAACGCCGCGCGGGTCTCGTCCCGGCGGGCGGTGCGCCACAGCACGTTGGCCAGCTTCGCCTGCAACCGCGCGCCGGAGTCCGCGTCGCCGAGCTCCGCGCTGACCGCGAGGGCCTCCTCGTAGGCCTTGATCGCCTCGTCGTTGGCGAAGGCCCACGTGGCGCTGTCGCCGGCGACCTCCAGGTAGCGAATGGCCTGCGGGCCGTCGCCGGCCGCCGCGAAATGCCGGCCGACCACGGCGGCGACCTCGTCCGCGCTGTGATGGGACGCCACGAGTGCCGTCGCCGCGTGCCCGTGCAGCCGCCGCCGGTCGGCCCGCAAGAGCCCGTAGTACGCCGCCTCCTGCAGCAGGGCGTGCCGGAACCGGTAGGCGCCCCCGCCGACCGGCTGAAGGATGCCGCTCGCGCTCAGCTCGTCCAGGGCCAGCCGCAGGTCCGGAACGGGTGCGGGCAGTTCCCTGTGGCACACGGCGTCAAGCAGCGCGGCCGGGAACTCCGGGCCGAGGACCGCCGCCATCCGGACGACGTCCTGGGCGGCGGCCCCGAGCCGGTCAATCCGCGACCGCACGAGGCGGTCGAGTACCTGCGGGACCGCGGGGGCTGGCCCGCCGCGCAGTCCCCAGCCGCTGGCGTCGCGGGCCAGGGCACCGGTCTCCAGCAGTGCGGCCAGCCGCTCCTCCAGGAACAGCGGGTTGCCGTCGACGCTGGCCAGCACGGCCAGGAGTGCTTCCTCGCTCACGTCCGCGCCGATCAAGGCGGTCGCGAGATCCCTGGTGGCGCCAGCGGGCAGCGGCCGCAGCTCAACGGCGCGCACGGCCGGGGAACGCCGCAGCGTGTCCACGTCCGGGCCCGCACCGGGCCGGGTGGTGGCCAGGATGAGCAGCGGCCGGCCGGCGGCGATGTCCATCAGCTCGCGGGTGAACCGCAGCGATGTCGGGTCGGCCCAGTGCAGGTCCTCCAAGACGATGACGGCCGGGCGCGTGGCGGGCACCAGCCGCGAGATCACCGTGCGCAGCGCCCCGAAGGCCGCCTCCCGCAACTCCTCGTTCTGCAGCGGCCGGCCCGGGCTGGCCATCGCCTGCCCGGTCGCCGGGAGCAGGCCCATGACGTGCTCCAGCAGCGGGAGAAGCTCGGTGCTGGCCATCAGCGCGGACAGCGCCCGTTCCAGGGCGGCTCGCATGACGGGACGGGCCTGGTCCGGCGCCATGCCGATCCAGCCGGCGAGGAGCTGCTGGTAAAGGCCATACGGCGTGGCTGACGTATAGGACGCCGAACGCCCCTCCAGCCACAGGGGCAGTCGCCCGTCACGGGCGCCCGCCCAGGCCAGGAAGCGCTCGCGGCACTCGCGGACCAGCCGGGTCTTGCCGAGCCCGGGGTCGCCGCGCAGCAGGACGACGCAGCCGTGCCCGCCAAGCGCCTGGCGCAGCGCCGCGTCAAGCACGGCCAGCTCGGCGGCCCGGCCCACCAGCGGGCCGCGGGCGCGCAGCCGCAACTGGCCGGCGCCGGCCAGCGGCTCGCCCAGGCAAGCCGCCTCCTGCGGGCCAGCCGAAACGGCGCCCGCCGGGTCCTGGGGTCTCCAGCTGAACAGGTGCCCGGCAGCGGCGCGGGTCGCCGGGCCGACCAGCGCGGTCCCCGCCTTCGCGCGGGCCTGGAGGTCGGCCGCGTCCGCGACGACGTCCCCGAGCGCCCCGTACTCGACCCGTCCCCCGCCGCCGATGGCGCCGACAGCGGCCGTTCCCGTCTCGATCCCGATGCGCAACGCCGCGATTCCCGGCACCGCGAGGGACCGGTAGGCGGCCCGCAGGGCACGCTCAGGATCGTCCTCATTCGCCCGCGGGGCGCCCCACATGGCCTGCAGGCCACGCCCGGATACCGAGGTCACCCGGCCGCCCAGCCCCTCCACCTCGGCGATCACCGCCGCGAGGGCGCCGCCGACGACCTCGCGCAGGCCCTCGGGGTCCATCCGCCCGGCCGGGGCGTCAACCTCGGCGAACAGCATGGTGACCGGGCGCAGCTCCTCGCGCGCGGCTGGCGGCGCCAGGACGTGCCCCGCCGCCGTCCCGGCCAGCGGGCCGCTGCCCGGGCTGGCCTGCGCACTGGCCGCGGCCTCCGGCGGGGGGAAGGGACTCATCGCGGAGGCGGCCCGGTCCCGCGCCAGCGCCAGCCGGGCCTGCTGCCGCAGCTCATCGAGCTGGTCGCGGGCCCGGATGGCCCAGTCGGCATAGGGCTCGTCATCGAGCAGCTCAGCCTCGTCGGCCAGTGCCGCTACCAGCGCGTCATCGCGATCGGCGCCCGGCGCCAGCGCCAGGGCCGCGCGCAGCGCCGCGCGGTGCCCGTCCGCGTCTACCGTGGCCCCGGGATCGGCCCAGATATGGGTCAGGCTCGCCGAGAGCAGCGACTCTCCCGGCTCGCCCAGGGGCGCGAGGGCCGCGCGGGCCATGGACAGGGCCTTGGACAGGGCGCGGGCGGCGGCGCGCGGCGGCAGGCCGGGGAACAGGGCATCGCAGGCCGCCTCCCGGCCGACCCGGCGGCCCGGGCTCACGAGGACAAGCTGGCACAGCCGCCGGGCGGTCGGCCGCGGCCACGGCCCGGCCTCCCGTCCGCCGCTGGTGACGGCGAATGGTCCCAGCAGCCGGACGGCGACCCCCGGCTGGCCGGGGGCCGCCGCGAATGCCTCCTGGACTGCCGCCTCCGCCATGGCCACACCTTATTGTCACGCCTGGCGGCAAGGGGTTTTCGCCCCGGCGCGCGGGAACAGCGCGGGAACAGCCGCTTTCTAGCGTAGTGGCATGAACTCATACCTGATTTACCAGGCCGAACGCCGAGTCTCCCGATCCGAGCAGCTCGCTGCCGACGCCGTCAGGGGCGAGATGGCCCGTGCGCTGTCCAGCCTGCTGCACGGCGGGCGGGACCGGCGAGCGGCCGCCGCCCCGTGGCCGGCCGACGATGTGCCCTGCTACCCCCCGGCCGAGTGGCTGGCCGCGGGCGCCCGCTAGGCGCCCGCCTACGCGTAGTCGCGCAGCCCCGCTGTCCCGAGGACAAGCAGCAGGTCAGTCTCGGGGCCGCGGGCGCCCCGCATCCACATGTTCAGCCCGCCGAGCAGTTCCATGGCCGCCGCCCAGCGACCGAACCCGTCGAGTGCCTCCTCCTCCCGCGCGGACAGCGGGACCGCCGCGACGGCCGAGTACAGCCCGGCGACGTGCCGCATCCGCTCGGGCAGTGAGCCGGGCGAGCCGTGCATGAGGCTGGCCGCGATGACCGCGAGCTCCTGCAACCGGGGCCAGCGGTTGGCCAGGGCGAAGTCCAGGATGGTCACCTCGCCTTCGGGTGACAGCAGCACGTTACCCGCGGTCAGGTCGGCGTGGATGAGCGCGTGGGGCAGCGCGTCCCAGTCAACAGTGGCCAGGTCCGTTATGGCCCCGTCGACCAGCCGTCGCTGCTCGTCGTCGAGCAGGTGGCCGACCTGCCCGGCGAGAGGGACGAGGTTGGCGATGGCCCACGGGTCGAACACCGGCTCCGGGCGCATGTCGATGCGGTGGATGAGCGCGGCCTGCTCGATCACCTTGGCCAGCTCGGCCTCCGAGGGCGGGCGGCTCATCTCGTAATAGGTCTGGCCGGGAGCATGGTCCATGACGATGAGCCAGTGCCCGTCGAACTGGTGCACGTACTCGCCGGACGCGTCGCGGTAGAGCCGGGGATGACGCACCCCGACGGCCCGGGCCGCGGCGATGATGGCAGCGGTCCGCGCCGGGACGCTGGCCGGGCGGCCGGCCGCGAAGACCTTGACGACCATCCGGCCATGCTCGGCCCGCACGTCCAGGTTGCAGTCCTCGTACCCGGTGTCCAGCACCGACCAGTCGGCCACTGTCCCCAGCCGGTACTGGGCCGCGACATGGGCGACCAGTTTCGGCAGGCTTGTCGTGACCCGGCTCGCGGGTCCCGCGGATGCGTCGAGCGCGGCGTCTCCGGTCATCCTGCCAGGTTACCCGGGGGCCGTTCCCCGAGGGGCTTCCCGGGGGCGGGCGGGCCCTGCCCGGCGGAATACAGGGTCACCAGGGGGCGGCCCCCCGTGGCAATAAAGCAATGCCCGGACCGGTTACGGTAGGCCGGAAGAGGTGATCATCTAATGTCTGTCCCGTTGTCGATCCTGGACCTCGCACCCGTGGCGAAGGGCCAGACCGCGAGCGACAGCTTCGCCGCTAGCGTTGCGCTGGCCCGCAAGGCCGAGGATCTGGGCTACCTGCGGGTCTGGTACGCCGAGCATCACAACATGGCGTCCATCGGCTCGTCGGCGACGAGCGTGCTCATCGCCCACATCGGGGCGATGACGAGCTCGATCCGGCTGGGCTCGGGTGGCGTCATGCTGCCCAACCACTCCCCGCTCGTCATCGCCGAGCAATTCGGCACGCTCGCGGCCCTCTACCCGGGCCGCATCGACCTGGGCCTTGGCCGCGCGCCGGGCACCGACCAGCCGACCACCTACGCGCTGCGCCGCGACCCGCGCACCGCCGACCGGTTCCCGCAGGACGTGCTGGAGCTGCAGGCATTCCTGCGCGGCGAGTCCACGGTGCAGGGCGTCGACGCCTACCCGGGCAAGGGATCAAACGTCCCGTTGTACATCCTCGGCTCGTCCCTGTTCGGCGCGCAGCTGGCCGGGATGCTGGGCCTGCCCTACGCGTTCGCGTCGCACTTCGCCCCGGACTCGCTACTCGACGCGATCGCCAACTACCGTGCCGAGTTCAAGCCGTCGGCTGACCTGGACAAGCCGTATGTCATCGCCGGGGTCAACGTCTGCGCGGCCGACACCACCCAGCAGGCGAAGGACCAGTTCCAGGTGATCCGGCGGGCCCGCGCGGTCAACTTGTTCGGGCGCCGCCTCGGGCTGCCCCAGGATCTGTCCGACGAGCAGTCCGATGAGCTGCTGGCCAGCGCCGTTGGCATGCACGTGGACCAGATGCTGCGGTACACGGCGGTCGGCGACCCGGCTGAGGTGCGCGATTACCTCGACGGTTTCGTCAAGAAGACCGGCGCCGATGAGCTGATCACCGTGCACCAGGCTCCCGACCTGGAGGGGCGGCTGCGCTCAGTGACCCTCCTGGCGCAGACGATGGCCGAGTAGCCCCACTGTGACGAACAGCGACGAAACATCCGCTGGCTCCGGCGAGGCGCCGCTGGCCGGGCTGCGGGTCGTTGAGGTCTCCAGCTTCGTGGCCGCGCCGCTGGGCGGCCTCACCCTGGCGCAACTCGGGGCCGAGGTCATCCGGGTCGATCCCGTCGGCGGCGGGCCGGATTACGCGCGCTGGCCCGTGGCGCCGTCGGGCACGAGCCTGTACTGGACCGGCCTGAACAAGAACAAGCGGTCCGTCGCGCTGGACCTGCGCTCCCCCGAGGGCCAGCAGGCCGTCCGCGACATGGTTGTCAGCTCGGGACCGGACGGCGGCATCCTGCTGACCAACGCCAGTTACCCGTGGCTCGACTACGACGTGCTGCGCCAGCACCGCCCGGACGTCATCGCCTTGCGGATCACCGGCACGCACGACGGCGGAACGGCGGTGGACTACACCGTCAACGCGGGGATCGGCTTCCCGCTGACCACCGGCCCGGAGGGCCTGGCCAGCCCGGTCAATCACGTCCTGCCGGCCTGGGACGTCACCTGCGGCCTGTACGCCGCGACCGGTATCCTCGCGGCCGAGCGGCACCGGCGCCGCACCGGCCAGGGCCGGGCGATCACCCTGGCCCTCTCCGACGTCGCCCTGGCCGTCACCGGCCACCTCGGCTTCCTCGCCGAGCCTGAGGTCACCGGCCGCTTCCGGCCCCGGATCGGCAATCACCTGTACGGCTCCCTGGCCCGCGATTTCCGCACCGCCTCGGGTGATTCGGTCCTCATCGTCATCCTGACGTCCCGCCATTTCGCTGACCTGGGCCGCGTCACCGGACTGGCCGGGACGCTGACTGAGGTCGAGCGGGCCGTCGGCGGGGACTTCAGCACCGACGCCGGGCGCTATGAGCACCGTGAGGTGATCGCCGCGCTGCTGGCCCCGTGGTTCGCCGCGCGCGGCACCGATGAGGTGGAGCGGGCCCTGTCGCAGACCTCGGTGCTGTGGCAGCGGTACCGCACCTTCGCCGAGGTCGCCGCCGACCCGGCGACCGCCGCCAACCCGCTGATGCACCGGATCGACCAGCCCGGCGTCGGCCCGGTCACGGTCCCCGGCCTGCCGCTCGCCCAGCCGGGGCTGCCACCGGTCGCGCCCGCGCCCGCCCTCGGCCAGGACACGGCGGAACTGCTTCGCGAACTGGCCCCGCCCTCTCGCCACGGCGACCATCCCGCCGGGGGCCTCATCCATCCGGAATAATGGTGCCAGTGACTGACACCGCGCTCCCGCTATCCCCCCGGACCATCATCTTCGACTACGGCGACGTCATCTCGCTCCCGCAATCGGCCGCTGACCGGGCCGCCATCGAGCGGCTCAGCGGGGTCGACCCCGAGAAGTTCTGGTCGTCCTACTGGGCGCACCGCCTCGAGCTCGACCTCGGCGTTGAGGGGAGCCGCGCGTACTGGGCGGCGATCGCCGCCGAGACCGGCGCGGACTGGGACGAGGCGCGCTTGTGCGACCTGTGGATCGCGGACCTGCGCAGCTGGATGTCGGTTAACCCCGGCACCATCGACGTGCTGTGCGACCTGCGCGCCGGCGGGACCCGGCTGGCGCTGTTGTCCAACGCGGCACCGGACTTCGGTAGCTACCTGCGGCACGGGCTGCTCGGCGATTACTTCGACGCCGTCTACGTGAGCGGCGAGCTGAAGCTGCTCAAGCCGGACCCGAAGATCTACCAGCACGTGCTGGCTGACCTGGGCATTTCCGCCGCTGAGGCGGTCTTCATCGACAACCGGGCGGACAACGTGCACGGCGCGCAGGAATTGGGCATTACGGGCCACGTGTTTACGGACCCGGGGACGCTGCGCGCGTTCCTCGAGTCCCTGCTTCACTAATCCCTGGTGCATGCCTCAAGGAGAGCTCAGTGACCAGTACGCATGACTTCACCGCGACGACTGCCGACGGGGCCAGCGTCCCGCTGGGCGACTACGCCGGCAAGGTGCTGCTCATCGTGAATGTGGCCAGCAAGTGCGGCCTCACCCCGCAGTACGAGGGCCTGGAGGCGCTGTACCGCGCGGACAGGGACCGGGGCCTTGAGGTCCTCGGCTTCCCCTGCAACCAGTTCAAGGGACAGGAACCGGGCACCGACGAGGAGATCCAGGAGTTCTGCAAGACCACCTACGACGTCACGTTCCCGGTTTTCTCGAAGGTCGAGGTCAACGGCCCGGACGCCGACCCGCTGTACCAGTACCTGCGGGCGGAGGCACCCGGCGACTTCGGCCCGCAGTACGGCGGCTTCTACGACGCGATCGCCAAGATTAACCCCGACGCGGGAGCCGACGACGTCAAGTGGAACTTCACCAAGTTCCTCATCGGCCGGGACGGCGCGGTGATCAAGCGCTACGAGCCGCCGGTCTCCCCCGACGACATCAAGGCCGACCTGGACAGCTACCTCTAAGCGCTGATCCCGGCCCTTGCGCTTGGCAAGGGCCGGGATCACCAGGCACGCTACGGGGTGTTGCGCAGCCGGGTCGTCACCTGCGACTCGGTCCCCGACTCGAAGTACCACGGGCCCAGGCTGTTGCCCGTCAGGTCATTGTCCTCGAACGTCCCGCTGCCGCCCGTGTGGATGCTCACGCCGTGCCACGCGTTGCGGTTAATCCTGTTACGGCGGAACGTCGCGTTCCCGCCGGACTGGACGTAAACGCCAGACATGCGGTTGCCGGAGATCTCGTTGTCCTCGAACGTTCCCCGGCCGTCCTTGTGGACCCAGACGCCGCAGTCCTTGCCGTCGCGGATCACGTTGCGGCGCACCACCGGGTCGCCGCCGTCGCGCACCGCGACGCAGGAGTTCGAGCAGCCGGATATCTCGTTCTCCTCGATCGTTCCCCGGCCGCCGTCGTAGACGAGGACGCCGTGCGTGGTAGCGCCATAGATCGTGTTGCGGCGCAGCACCGGGTCGCTGTTGTTGCGGATGTACACGCATGACCCCGCCTGGCTCATGATCTCGCATTCCTCGATCACCAGGTTGCCCGCGCGGATGTCGACGCCGAAGACGTGGTCGCTCTTGCACTGCACGAACGTCAGGTTCGCCACCCAGCCGCCCGGCGCGTGGGAGACCAGCACGTCGGTGTCCAGCGCCCGGATCTCGATCTGCGCGCGCGGGCCATCGCCGACGACCTGCAGTGGCTGGTCGATCAGCAGCGACTCCTGGTACAGTCCCGGCCGCACCAGGATCCGGTCATCCGGGCGCGCGGCCTTGATCGCCGCGCCGACCGTCGTGAACTGCCCGCCGCCCTGCGCGTCCACCACATGCGTTCTCGGCTCGGCCACCACGTCCACCCGCCCTCTGCGATTTGCCAGAACCTTCGTAAAGGGTAAACCGCCGCCACTGCCAGACTAGGGATCATGGATTACGAACAGGCACCGGTACCAGCCTTCTTGTTTGATCTCGACGGGACGCTGATCGATAGCGTTTATCAGCACGTGACGGCCTGGCATGCGGCGCTCGCGGGCATCGGCATCGACCTGTCGGTGTGGCGGATCCACCGGCGGATCGGGATGAGCGGCGGCCTCTTCGTGCAGGCGCTGCTGCGCGAGACCGGAAGGACGCTGACCGCCGACGAGATCAGGCGGCTGTCCGAGGCGCACGCCGCTGAGTACATCAGGCAAAGCGCGAGCGTGACCGCCCTGCCCGGGGCCAGGGAGCTGCTCGCCACGCTGACCGCCACGGGCGTGAAATGGGCCATCGCCACCAGCGGCTACGCGGCGACCGCCCGGTCCGCGCTCGCTTTGCTCGGCGTCGGCGAGGATACCCCGATGGTGACGCGCGACCTCGTGCGGCACGCCAAGCCAGACCCCGACCTGTTCCTGGCAGCCGCGGCGCTGCTCGACGTCGACCCCCGGCATGCTGTGGTCGTCGGCGACAGCGTGTGGGACCTGCTCGCCGCCCGGCGGGCCGGGACGCTCGGGGTGGGCCTGCAATCGGGCGGGTACGGCCGGGAGGAGCTCGAGCGGGCCGGCGCCTACCGTGTCTACGCGGACCCAGCCGAGATGCTGGCCCGCCTCTACGAGATCGGCGTCCGCTCCGACTGACGACCCCGCATCGGCCAGCGGCGTCCGCGCCGGGCGTCAGCCCTTACGGGCGGCCAGCGCCGACAGCAGCTCATAGCCGACGTGCGCGGCCGCGATGCCGGTGACCTGGGCGTGGTCGTAGGCCGGGGCGACCTCGACGATGTCCGCGCCGACGAGGTTCAGGTCCGCCAGCGACCGCAGGACCGCGAGCAGCTCGCGGCTGGTCAGGCCGCCCGCCTCCGGGGTACCGGTACCGGGGGCGAATGCCGGGTCGAGCACGTCGATGTCCACGCTCACGTAGACGGGGCGGTCGCCGACCCGCCGGGCGACCGCCTCGATCATGCCCGCGGTGCCCAGGTGCTCCACGTCGGTGGCCGGCAGCACCTGGAAGCCCAGGGCCGAGTCCTGGCGCAGGTCATCCTCGCCGTACAGCGGGCCGCGGATGCCGACGTGCAGGCAGCCCGTCTTGTCCAGGATGCCCTCCTCCGACGCCCGGCGGAACGGGGTCCCGTGGGTGTACGCCGCCCCGAAGTACGTGTCCCAGGTGTCAAGGTGCGCGTCGAAGTGGACGACCGCCACCGGGCCATGGACGGCCGAGACAGCTCGCAGCAGCGGCAGCGCGATCGTGTGGTCGCCGCCGAGGGTCAGCAGCGCGCTGACGCCGGCCCCGGTGAGCAGCTCGCGGGCCGCGCCCTCGATGGTGGCGATCGCCTCATCAA
>Ga0335072_10014695_pt1 | contig 11123 bp, 8 predicted proteins | sample Lox_Sample_21_FD_206725 | JGI IMG/M metagenome (GOLD analysis project Ga0335072, IMG submission 206725) | Soil microbial communities from Loxahatchee National Wildlife Refuge, Florida, United States - Lox_Sample_2.1 | ecosystem: Environmental > Terrestrial > Soil > Wetlands | place: USA: Florida... | reverse complement strand
TGGCACCGTCTTCATCGGTAATCGGTAGGTCGCGCAAGTTGGCAATCGTCATCCTCAACAGATCGGCGCGGTCGTGGGAGGCCTCGAGCAGGTAGCGGAGCAACCTGTACTGGCGGCGCTGAAAGGCCTTGAGCCGGAAGAGGCGGCGCAAGTTGGCGAGATTGGTATCAGATTGGTCGCCGCAGTCCGCGGAGTCTCCCCCTGGACGCAGCTCGCGGATTCGCCTGCTCGTTCCGCTTCGCTCCACTGACGTACTCGCCGCCGCTTGCGGCTCTGCTGGCGTAGGAAAAGAATCCGAAAAGGAAGCGCCGGCCGCGATCCCGCGATTGATCTCATCTGAGGTGAAGTGGTCAACCAATTCGACCTTGACCTCGCGCACCCATGGGAAGCTGACAACGCGCTCCCGGAGATCCTCGGCCATCATGAAGGCAAAATTTGCGGCGCACCAATAGGTCGGCAGACGGAAAGTGATATGAACGGCTGCCTCGGTAACCGCGGACGGATCGGTGGATTCAGACTGGGTAATCGCTACGGACTGGATAAAACCGAGGTCGGCGATCGATTCGTCGAGTTCCGGATCGGAAACGGAACGAATGGCCTCCCAGACCTGGGCGCGCGCGTTGTCGGTATCCATCCGGCCATCATATCAAGCTCGGGCGGAAGTTTGGGAACGCTCCGAAGCGCTAGATCCTATCGGGAAAGTGTGACTGTAAAGCTGTAACGAAACGTTCGGCAATCTTCTTGAAGCCGTCCGGATAAGGATGGAGCTCATTTGCCCAGTCTGTAGCCGGATCGAGCGTGCCTTGCGTATCGACGAGGATGAAGTTGTTTTTGGGCTTGCCGGTCCCGTCGGTTTCGGCCTGAAGCTTGATGAGAAGCGCCCTGAATTCAGTAAGCGCGTGACGCACGATCGCAGTACCTTGAGGCAGGCTGCTGTAGCCGCAAAAGAGCAGTGAGGGCTGGAGCCATGGCCCGACCGCGGGAAGCGCGCCTTTTCCATTGGGAATCGGGAAGTCATAGCAATGTCCAAAAATCGGCACGCCGCTAGCATAACGGTCACGGAAAGCGAACAAGTCCCGATAGGAACCTTCGACTATAGCGAGGGCATCGCGGAAGCGGGCGGCGTCCAAGCCGGTCGCGCCGGCGCAAGCGTAATCAAGGAAGATGCAAAACTGATCGCCCGCGATGTCGTCGCCGCCGCCGGAGAAAAGAATCGCGTCCGGCTTGCCATCGATCCAATTCGCAGAATCCTGAAGCGCAGCGATCATGCGCTGCTGCTTAGGCAAGGACATTTCAGCGGTAGTCGCATCGCCCCATTGCGAGACGTTGAGGATGTGCGGATTGAGGTTGCCCATCGCGTTCAACTGGACGGTTACGTCGGTGCAAAAGAGACTGGGACAGTTGCCGTCCAGAGGGTAGTCAAACCATGAGTCCCCGTGGGCGAGCATCACCAATGGCGTTGATGGTGGCGCTGCACCGGTCGCTAATCGAGCCTTGGCGGCGGTCTTGAAACTTGCGATTTTGGCCTGATGCGCTTTGGTGCGATCGGCGATGTCTTGGGTCATCGATTGGCGCAACCGTCGATAGAGACCGAGGGTCCTATCCATTGGCAGCCTCCTGGCTATGTCGGGTTACGCAGTCCGAGGACTGCTAGTGAGCGGCGAGACTATCGTTGCGAGTCGCAGCAGAACTTGCGCTGGCGATCTTGCGGGAGCCCAGCAGCAGAAAACTTGGGATTAGGCAGAAGGTGAGAATGGCGCCCATCAGGTAGATATCGTTGAAACTGAGCATCGCGGCCTGCGCCTGAATCATCCCGTAGACCATCCCGAGGCCCTGCTTCTGGCCCGTGACCAACTGCGGAAGGTAATTGAAGGACATCGAGCCGGGCGCAGCCGGAGCGATATTGCTGAGCCGCCAAGCGTCGAAGACAGAGAAATGGCTCACTAAATAGGCCTGATGGACCTGCTCGAGGCTGACGAGCTTATTGGTCAAGTAGGCGATGCCGACAGCGGCGGCGTTGTTGCGCATCATGTTGTAGAGGCTCGCCGCAAAGCCCATCCGCTCGCGCGCAACGCATGAGAGAGCAGCGGCAGAGAGAATCGGAAACACGATGCCGAGCCCGCATCCCATATAAAGGCCAGCAATGACGATTTGCCAGGTGCTGACGCCAAGCGTCCAATGCGCCATCTGCCAAAGACCGATGGTCATCAGAACGTAGGCGAAGCCGATCATCCGGCGATTGTTATAACCGGCGCGCGCGACCTGGCCGACGACCAGCATTGAGAACATCGAGCCGAGGCCACGCGGGATCATCACGAGGCCGGCGTCCCAGGCTGTGTAGCCCATCAGATCTTGCAGGAAGATGGGCGCGAGCAGGCCGGTGCCGTAGAGCAGGAAGCTATGGGCGATGACGAGAAAAACAGCAGCATCGAAGAGCGGATATTTGAAGATGCGCAGGTCGAGAATCGGATCGCTGAAAGTAAGCTCGTGGATGATCAGGCCAACGATCGCGACGATGGTAATAACCGTGGCATAGCGAACCCAGATCGAGGCGAACCAATCGGCGCGCTGGCCGCGGTCGAGCAGGATTTGCATCGTGCCGAGGCCGACGACGAGCAGGATGATGCCGAGGTAATCGACGCGCGCGCTCTGAGCACGATGGCCGCGCATGAAGCTGGGGTCGTGGACGAAGGCGGTGACCATCGTGAAGGCGAGGATGCCGACCGGCACGTTGATGTAGAAGGTCCAGCGCCAGCTCCAGTTATCGGTGATCCATCCGCCGAGGGTCGGTCCCATGATCGGGGCGACCATCAGGCCCATACCCCAGAGCGCCATCGCCATCTGCTGCTCGTCGGGCGGGAAGGTCTCCATCATGATGGCTTGCGATGAAGGGATCATCGCAGCGCCGGCGGCGCCTTGAAAGAGCCGGAACAGAACGATCTGATCGAGGCTGCGAGCCGCGCCGCACATCGCAGAGGCGACGATGAATAATGCGACTGACGTGAGGAAGTAGCGCTTGCGGCCAAAGCGGGCAGAGATCCAGCCGGTCATCGGGATCATCACGCCATTGGCGACGAGATAACTGGTGACGACCCACGCTATCTCATCGACGCTGGCTGAGAAGCTGCCCTGCATGTGGGGCAGCGCGACGTTAATGATGGTGACGTCGAGGACCTCCATCGAGCAGCCCAACATGACGGCTAGGGCGACCAGCCATTTATGGGTCTTGACCTCGTGCGGGCCTGAATGCGGAATCGATGGAGCAGTCGCCATGGGTAAGCAACCGGTATAGATCTTTCGCCAATCGGTTTAGGGTGAAATTGAGGGAAATCCGCCTCCTCTTGTCAGACGCAAGAGGAGGGAATCCCGGAATTCAATTTTTCGCCGCAAACGAATCGGCAACCTTATGCTGGTCCCAACATGAGATCTAATAGCCGGCAAAGCCCATATCGGTGGTTGCCTGCGCGTTCGGATCGGTGCAGACGTTGACCAGCGAGGGAACGCCGCTCTTTATCGCGCGCTCGATAGCGGGGCGGATACCGTCCGGCTTCTCGACAAATTCGCCATAACCGCCGAGCGCCTCCACCATCTTGTCGTAGCGCTGATAGCCGAGATCGCGGCCCACGTTGCCACCGGTCTGACGCGAGGTGAAGCCGCCATTGTTAGAGACCACGACGACGATCGGGAGCTTATGGCGGATGGCAGTGTCCATCTCCATGCCGTTCCAGCCGAAGGCGCCGTCACCACTGAGAACGACGACCGGACGATCCGGTGCGGCGGCTTGGGCGCCCACGCCGAAAGGAATACCGACGCCCATACATCCGTGGGGACCGGCGTTGAGGCTCGCGCGGGCCTGATAGATGGGAATCGACTGGCGGGCGAAGTTAAGGATTTCATGCCCGTCCACGACCAGAATCGTGTCGCGCGAAATCACGTCCTTGACTTCATTGCAGAGCCGCAGCGGATGAATCGGCAGCTTGTCGGAATGGAGCAGCGGCGCGTTGCGCTCCATATTCGTGCGATGTTTGGCGGCAAGCTGCGACACCCACGCATTCTCCTCGCGAGGATTGAAGCGGCCCTTCGACTCATCGGTGAGCTGTTCGAGGACGAGGCGCGCGTCGCCGATAATGCCGACGTCGGCGGCGCGATTATGGCCGATCTCGCGGCCGTCGAGATTGACGTTGATGAATTTCGCATCAGCGGAGAAGCGCGGCGCGCGCAGGAAGGAAAGCATCGAATTGGCGCGGGCGCCAATCACGAGGACGACATCGGCCTCGCGGAACGCAGTCGAACGGGCGGCCGGAAATGATCGCTGATGGTCCTCGGCGATCACGCCGCGTCCCTGCGGCGTCGTAAAGAACGGGATGCCGGTAGCATCGACGAATTTCTGCAATGCTTCTTCGGCGCGTGACCAGAGGACCCCGCTGCCCGTGACAATCAGCGGTTTACTAGCCTTGGCCAGCAAGTCGACAGCTTGCACGATCAGTTTAGGATCGCCAGCCGGGCGTGCTTCGGTCCGATAATTCCCGTCGACCCAATGAATTCTTTCCTCGTCGACCTTACCGGAGAGGATATCGCCGGGAAGATCGAGATAGACCGGGCCGCGTTTACCATCGAGGGCGTCGCGGAACGCGATGCTGATGTATTCGGGGATGCGGTAGCCCAGATCGATGCGATAGGCCGATTTGACGATCGGTTTCATCATCGGAATCTGATCCATCTCTTGAAACGTATCGAGCGTAGTCCCGCGCATCGGGGAGGCGCCGCCAATCGCGATTACCGGCGCAGCATCGGCCTGAGCGTTGGCGAGGCCTGTGACCAGGTTGGCGACGCCGGGGCCCATCGGCGCGATGCAGATGCCGGGCTTGCCGGTGATGCGCGAGTACGCATGCGCCATCATGGCGGCAGCTTGCTCGTGGCGAACATAAATGCCCTTCATGCCTAGCTCGAGGCATGCGCCGGCGGTGCCGCCGGTAGGACCGCCCATCATGAAGAAGAAGGTATCAACGCCCTCGCGCTGGAAAGAGCGCGCAATGATCTCTTCGCCGCGTAATGTCGCCATCGGAAATGTCCTCCTGCAAGCGGATGGAAGGCCACGCGATCCATCACAAGGCGGATCCGCCTGGACTGCCGGAACCAAGTTATGTCCCGCACCTATAGCAGAGTCGATAGAAAGCCGTGAAGGGAGGCCTCATAGCTGTAGGCTCGCAGCCTCGCGCGCGCACGGCCTCACAGCCTTGGCTTATGGGCGGCGTGCGTCAGCGAGAACCTCGGGGTTGACGACGCTCACCGGTTCGCCGCGTGCGTAAGCGAGAACCTGATCGAAGCTGACTGCAAACATCCCGTCGAGGCTTGCGCCCTCGACATAACCGATATGCGGCGTACAAACAACGTTGTCCATCGCGAGGAGCGGATCATTGGCGCCGATGACAGGTTCATCATCGAAAACATCGAGGGCCGCCATTCCGGGTCGGCCCTTGCGGAGCGCATCGGCCAGAACGCCAGGTGCGATCAAGCCGGCGCGGCTGGTGTTCACGATCAGCGACGAGGGCTTCATCAGGGCGAGGTCAGCCGCAGTGATTACGCCGCGGGTGGTGTCGTTGAGCGCGAGATGAACCGAGAGAACATCAGAATCGGCGAAGAAGGCTTCCTTGCTTGCGGCAGCGGCGTAGCCGTCAGCGCGCGCCTTCGCGAGTGACGGCTCGCGGCTCCAGATGATGACGTTCATGCCAAAGGCCTTGCCGTAACCAGCGACGACCGGGCCGATGCGGCCATAGCCATAGATACCGAGGGTCTTGCCGCGTAGGATCGCACCCGGTGGGCATGCTTGCCACCGGCCGGCACGCATAGCGGCGTCCTCCTGCGGAATACGGCGCATCGCAGCGATGATCAACCCCCAGTTCAATTCGGCAGTGGCGTAAGATGGGCGACCCGGCATCATGTGCGACGAGACGATGATGCCGCGGCGTGTGCAAGCGTCGACGTCGATGTGGGGGTACCATCCGACCTGGCTGATGATGCGTAGACGATCGAGGCGCTCGATGAGCCTCTCGCGAATAGGAGTGCGTTCGCGATAAGTAATGAGCGCCTCGGTGTCGCGCAGCCGTTCCGCGAGAATGTCCGAGTCCTTCGTATGATCAGTCCAAATCGTTACGTCGTGTTGGTTTAGCTTCGCGAAAGAGGAGAGCGTGCGGATGACATTCTGGTAATCGTCGAGAATAGTGATTTTCATTATTTGGCCTCGCGCTCGGATTCTTTAGCCGCCTGCTGGCAGTTGTAAAGCGGCCGATACATCCCAGATCAAGAACGCCAACTTCGATAGTCAGCCCAAAGAGAGACCACCTGGCTCGCTGGGTTGGCAGTTTGGGGCGCACCATACTAGGATCGTGCAAGGTAGGAAGCATCTGTAAACCCTGCGAACGCAGCACAGGGCGCCAGCAGGAGCATAAGGAGGAAGCGTCATGGCCAAATACACTTTCGTCGTTCTGACCAATCCCACCTCAGGCAAGGAAGCCGAGTACAACAAGTGGTACAACGAAATCCACATTCCCGACGTGTTGAACGTGCAGGGCATGGTCGCGGCGCAGCGCTTCAAACTGGCGGATACCCAGATGGGCGGCGCACCGGCCCATCGCTACTTAGCGATCTACGAGATCGAGACCGACAATCTGCAGGCGACCTTCGATGATCTGAAGTCGCGCAGCGGCACCGAAGATATGGTATTGACCGATGCGATTGATTTGAAGGGGGTGATGGCGGCGGTCTTCACGCCAGCCGCAGAGAGAGTATGGGCGAAGGACGTGCAGCGTCCGCGCCGAGCGAAAGCTGCCTGAACGCAGCCTCGAGCGATCGGAGTGAAAGGGCGCGGTCATCCGCGCCCTTTTTTTGTTGCGACTCTTCGACGCGCCAAGGTCCGGGACACTGATTGGACCAAAGTCCGATATCGTGCGACGACACTCTTTCGATAATGTATCGCCGGTTCCCGTCGCGAGAACTCGAACTGAAAGTTGATGGCTCCCGCCGCGAACAGAAACTTGATTATCTCTGGAAAAGGGGAATCTGATGCAAACGAAGTCACTGAACCTGACCGCACTGACGTTTACCGCTCTGGCTTTACTGGCGGGTTGCGTTTCGCAGCAGAAATACAACGCTTTGGACCAGGAGTATCAGCAACTCCAGCAACAGATGACTGCCGAAACTGGAGCGCAGCAGATGCAGATCACGCGGCTGCAAAACGCAATTAGGGTGAGCGTCAACAGCCAACTGTTGTTCCCGTCGGGCGGCTGGCAAATGTCGATGGATGCGCAGCAGTCTATCGCCAAGATTGCTGCAATCCTGGCACCGCATCAAACGACAACGATCATTGTTAACGGCTATACCGACAACACACCCATCGGCCCCGTGCTGATGCGTCAAGGCGTGACGTCAAATCTCATCTTGTCGCAAAAGCGGGCTGACAACGTCGCGCAGTTCATGATCTCACAGGGCGTCAAGCCGTATCTCGTAACGACGCGTGGTTATGGCGACGCTGATCCGGTGGCCTCGAATGACACCGCGGCGGGGCGCGCACAGAATCGGCGGGTTGAGCTGATGCTGGCGGATTCGGGCAGTCAAAACTAGGGTTTTTGTGCGGCCGTAACGGTCGGCGGTCAGACATTAAAGGGCGAGGATACCAAATCGTCCGCCCGAGTATCATTGGCTGGCGATAAAGCATATGATTTATAGCCAATCTGCAGCTTGGCCGCTTCTAGAACCAATCAGGCCTGCAAGTTAGACAGGCGCATTGCTCGGTAGACGAAAGCCAGGCTTGCCCCCGGAGCCGAAGGATGACCACGACTGTCAATCTCGATGAGGAATACAGGCTGACCCGAGCCGCATTGGTCAAAGCGGGTGTCGACATGACCGACAGTATCGATGCGCTTTATCGCGACTGGCAGCGCTGGAGAGCAAAACCGAACGCGAAATCCGCAGGCGGTTTACGAGTAGCTGATCCGGATCAATGGTGGGCGCAGCATCTCGCGCAGTTCCGCGCATTGATCGATCCGTTGCATATCGCCGCGCGAGCGGAGCGTGTACGCAAGGATCGGAATGCCGTGCGGACGCGTCCGCAGCCGAACGAAACCGCTGTAGCCACCCCGGTTATCGTTCAGCCGACAGCGTAAGGCGTCCGGCGCCAGCCCACTCGATTTCCCGGCTTCTAAATACAGTTACGACATGAAAAAGGACGCGGTGGCCGAAGCCGTCGCGTCCTTTGGTTAAGTCTGCGCCGCCGAATGGCGGCGACGATTAGTTACAGGATAAAGAGCATCTCCTGATAGGTCGCCAGCGGCCAGAGGTCGTCGGCAACAATACTCTCGAGCATATCTCCAGCTTTACGCACTGAGGCCATCGCGGGAATCACCTTCGACATCAGATGTTTCGCATGGTCTAGCGCCGTATGACCGTGATGTTCTCCCAACAGCTCTTCGAGCTTGGCCGTGTTGTCCTGAAGCTCTTTAACCAGGCCGGTGACCTTGTCGAGCGTATTCGTGTCGAAGACATAGCCGACCGCCTTCAAATGCGCACAGGTCAGAGCCAGTTCGCCTTGGTAGCGGATCGCGGCGGGAAAGATGATCGTCTTTGCCATCTCGATCATCGTGCGCGCTTCGAGGCTCACGACAAGGCAGTACTGTTCGATGTTGACTTCCTCGCGGCTCAGCAACTCGCGCTCGGTGAGAACACCATATTTCGAGAATAGCTCGACGGACTCTTTTTTACCGAGCAACGGAAGCGCCTCGACGCTTGTACGCAGATTGGGGAGACCGCGCTTTTCAGCCTCCTTGTGCCACTCTTCCGAATAACCATTGCCGTTGTAAACGATGCTGCCATGTTCGGCCATGATTTCGGCGAGAATAGTCTGGACGGCACCATTTAGCTTCGATGGGTCGTCGCCGACGGCCTGCTCCAGCTTGGTCGCGATATAATCGAGCGACTCCGACAAGATGGTATTCATCATTATCAGCGGCCCCGCGATCGACATGCTGGAGCCGGGCGCGCGGAACTCAAAACGATTCCCCGTGAAAGCAAAGGGGCTTGTGCGATTGCGGTCGCCGGCGTCCTTGGGAATCTTGGGCAGGGAATCGACACCGACTTGCAAAGTCTCCTTCGCCTTGGTGCTCTTGGCGCCCCCCTTGGTTACCTGATCGAAGATGTCGGAGAGCTGCTCGCCCAGGAAGACCGAGATGATCGCCGGCGGCGCTTCGTTCGCGCCGAGGCGATGATCATTGGAAGCGGTAGCTACGACCGCACGCAACAGCCCGCTCCATCGATGAACCATGCGAATGACGGCAGCGCAGAAGACCAGGAACTGTGCGTTCGCATGAGGCGTGTCACCCGGGTCGAGCAGGTTGCCCTGGGTTGCATTGCCGAGAGAGTAATTGACGTGCTTGCCCGAGCCATTGATGCCAGCGAAAGGTTTCTCGTGCAGCAAGCAGACCATGCCGTACTTTTCGGCGACGCGCTTCAGTACCACCATCGTCATCTGCTGATGGTCGGTTGCGAGGTTACCGTTCTCGAACACAGGCGCAAGCTCAAATTGGCCGGGTGCGACCTCGTTATGACGTGTCTTGGCTGGAATTCCGAGTTTGAAAAGCTCGCGCTCGGCCTCAAGCATGAAGGCAAGGACGCGTTCTGGAATCGCCCCGAAGTAGTGATCCTCGAACTCCTGCCCTTTGGGCGAGAGTGCACCGAACAGCGTACGGCCACAGGCCAGCAAATCGGGCCGCGAAAAGAAGAAGTGACGGTCGACCAGGAAGTACTCCTGCTCGGGTCCGGCATAAGAGACCACATGGGCGATGTCCGTGTGGCCAAACAACTTTAGGATTCTTTGCGCGTGGGTGTTGAGCGCCTGCATCGAGCGCAAGATTGGGGTCTTCAAATCGAGCGCTTCACCGGTCCACGAGACGAAGGCGGTCGGGATACACAGTGTGGTGCCGTTGGGATTTTCGAGGATATAAGCGGGGCTGGTAACGTCCCACATGGTGTAGCCGCGCGCCTCAAAGGTGTTGCGGATACCGCCGCTGGGGAAACTCGAGGCGTCGGGTTCGCCTTGAGTAAGCACCTTACCGGAAAACTCGGCCAGCGCACCGCCGTCACCGTCGGGAGAGAGAAAGCTGTCGTGTTTCTCAGCTGTGAGTCCGGTCAGCGGATAGAAGACGTGCGCGTAATGGGTGGCTCCCTTTTCAGTCGCCCAATCCTTCATAGCGGCGGCGACGGTATCAGCGATCGCAGGATCAAGCATAGATCCGGTGTCGATGGTCTTGGCGACTGACTTGTAGACCGGCTTGGGCAAGCGCGACTTCATCACCGCCTTGCCGAACACGTTGATGCCGAAGAACTCGGTCGCCGAGGTTTTGGTTAGAGAGAGGTGCTCTCCGTTTGGACGATAAGTGGTAACTGCTTCAATAGCTTGAAGACGACCCGAACTTCCGCTCAAAATAATGTCCTCCTTAAACTTGCTAAGCCGCGCACGGCCCTGAAGTGACTTCTGGACGCAGCCGGGATATCCGGCACTATAAGAGCAAAGTCCGCGCCCCTGACAAGCAAGCGAAAGCTCGGGTTTTTCTCGCAATAGCGACGTTTACGGCAGTTCTGATGCCTTAATTTCGATCACGATGCGCATCGCTTGTGCACGAGAGCAGAGCAAGAAGTGACGGCCCATCAGGCCGTTACCCCTTGCCTTTGGTCATCCGCACAGATGCGGGCCGATATGCGGGCTTGCGGCTTGGGCGGGGAGTGGCGGCGCGAGCGCCGCCGCTCCCTGCCCAAGCGCGTTACCCCGGTGGGTGCGGCGGTCGGGCCTTTGGCGCGCGCCGCACCCACCGACGGATTGCTGAAGTGGTCAGCCGGGCATTCGCTTCATGTAGGCCGTCGTGAAGGTACGCGACTGGAACTTCCAACCGCCGTCCAACTTAACGTATTTGTCCTCGTAGAAGCCTGTGCCGGCCCATTCGAAATCTTTCTGCTGGTCGCGGATTTCGACATAGCATCGGCCCGACGCCTTGCCGTTGCCTTCGAGTTGCAGGACGTGATTGTGAATGTAAGGACGCGGCGTTATAGCGCCGCCAGTCAAACTGCCATATAGC
>Ga0335072_10014693_pt1 | contig 11124 bp, 6 predicted proteins | sample Lox_Sample_21_FD_206725 | JGI IMG/M metagenome (GOLD analysis project Ga0335072, IMG submission 206725) | Soil microbial communities from Loxahatchee National Wildlife Refuge, Florida, United States - Lox_Sample_2.1 | ecosystem: Environmental > Terrestrial > Soil > Wetlands | place: USA: Florida... | reverse complement strand
ACTTCGGCCAGCTCTCCGGATCCCACTTATCGCCGTTGTGAATCTTCACGTTCCCGTGCGACATATTGTCGTCCAGTTGCGCGATCCAATCCGGCAGCTTCTGCACCACGATGTCCGCCTCGATCGCCCGCGCGGCAATCCGCCCCAGCGTTGAGTAGAGCGCCGTCGGCGGAGCATTGAAGTGCGCCAGCACTCCATCCACCGTCTTCTTCACCTGCTCATCACCGGACGCATACGCCACCAGCGTCCGCGCCAGCGGACCAACCTCCATCGGCTTGTCGTCATACCGCGGCGACTTCAGCCAGGAGTACTTCGCATCTGTGTCCAGCTGCTCGAACGGCGGCTTCGGCCCCGAATAATTTGGCCTCGTCTCGCCAACCGCGGGCTTCAGGCTGGCCTTGTCTCCAACCGAATAGTCGTACCAGGAATGGCTTACATATTCCGCGATCTTGCTCGGATCGAGCGGATGCACCGTGCTCAGATCCCGGCCCAGAATCACGCCGCGTGGGAAGAAGAACCGCGCCGAATCGTTGATCGATCCCGCCGGCAGATCCCCATACGCCATAAAGTTGCCCAGCCCCTCGCCGTATCCGAACCACTCCTTGTAGAACCCGGCAACCGCCAGAACATCGGGCACGTAAACCTGCTGGACGAAATCGCGGGCACGAGCCGCTAGCTCGGTGAAGAGCGTTATCCGCTCCGGATTGATCACCGCCTCCGGCTCGTTGCCATCGATCGCGGTAGACATCCCACCTACCAGATACGTCTGCAGGTGTGGATTTTTACCGCCCAGGACCGCGTGGATGCGAATGAAATCCCGCTGCATATCAAGCGCTTCGATGTAATGCGCGACAGCAAGCAGGTTCGCTTCCGGTGGCAGTTGGTAAGCAGGGTGTCCCCAGTCACCACTGCTAAAGAGGCTCAACTGCCGCGAGGCGACTAGCGCCTGGACGCGGTCCTGGACTCCCTTGAAATACGTGGTGCTCGACTTTGGCCACTCCGAAATCGACTGCGCCAGCTGCGAAGTCTTTGCCGGATCGGCTTTCAGGGCCAAAGTGACATCGACCCAGTCGAGCGCGTGAAGATGATAGAAGTGAACTACGTGATCCTGAACATTCTGCGCGCCCGCAATAATATTCCTCACCAGCCGCGCATTGTCAGGGACTTCGATGCCCAGTGCATTCTCAACCGCGCGCACTGATGCCAGCGCATGCACCGTCGTGCAAACTCCGCAAATCCGCTGCGCCCAGATCCACGCCTCGCGTGGATCGCGCCCGCGCAGGATCAGTTCGATGCCGCGGAACATTGTGCCCGAGCTCCAGGCGTCTGTGACGCGGCCACCGTTGACCTCCGTCTCAATGCGCAGATGCCCTTCAATGCGGGTTACCGGATCGATCACCACGCGTGCCATTACCGCACCTCCGTCGTCGGCTTCGGAGCTGCCGGTTCAGTGGGCCCGCTCGCCGCAGGATGGAAGTGGTCGCGTACCACATGGCCAACCAGATGCGCGGCCGTAGCCGCCGCTACGCCGGACACCACCGTCCAGCCAATCTCACCCGCCGTCACATCCACGCCAAATCCCGCGGGATGCGGCAACCGTTCGTAGAACGGCGACTTCGTGTCCCAGAACCGCGACGAAGCACAGCCGATGCACCCGTGTCCCGCCTTCACTGGCCAGCTTGTCGACGCGTTGAAACGCACCGTCGGACAGTTGTAGTTCGTCTCCGGCCCCTTGCACCCCATCTTGAACAGGCAATACCCCTGGCGATGTCCGTCGTCGCCCCACGCCTGCACAAACCGCCCCGCATCGTAGTGCGCGCGCCGCTCGCATTGGTCGTGGATGAGTTGCCCGTACGCGAACAGCGGCCGTCCCCGCTCATCCATCGCCGGCAGCTCGCCAAACGTCAGGTAATGCACCAGTACCGCTGCCGTGTTCACCGGATTGTGCGGACATCCCGGCAGATTCACCACCGTCGCCGCCGGTACCGCCTTCTCCAGCCCCACCGCTCCCGTCGGATTGATCCCCGCGCTCGGCAAACCGCCATCCCACGCGCAGGAGCCAACGGCAATCGCGGCTGCCGCGTTGCTGCAGACCTCCTGCGCGATTTGGAGTGCGGTACGCCCATTGATCGTGCAATAAATCCCGTCATCCGCCGTGGGAATCGATCCTTCCACCACAACCAGATACTTGCCCTTCTCTTCTTCCACCACCCGCTTTAGCGCGGCCTCGGCATGCTTCCCGTAACCCGCCATGATGGTTTCGTGATATTCGAGCGACAGCGTTTCCAGCACGATCTCTTCAATCGTCGGGTGCGTCGACCGCAATATCGCTTCGCTGTTCCCGGCGCAATCCTGGAATTCCAGCCAGACCAGCGTCGGCTTCCGTTTGCTGCCCAGCGCGTCGGCGATGGTCTGCGCATATCCCTTGGGCAGCGCCAGCGTCGCTGCCATTGCTCCGCAAAACTCCATGAAGCGGCGTCGTGAGATGCCTCGCCGCCTGCATGTCTCCAGTACTGATTCGTTCAACGCCATTCGGGGGCTCCGTCTGTCGCGATTTCCGGGGATTTCGCAGAAGACCCTAACGCTGGGGAAAAACCGCTGTATGTGACTGCCATCACAGGAGCACAAATTTCTCTCCCATTCGGCACTCAGACATTAGGCAATAGGTCGCGCCAAAACGCGGGTGACCTCTGTCACACCTGCCAGTGCGGCCGGTCACAGTGTTCCTGCGCCGACCCGCCGCAGACTGCCTGTGGAGGAGGTTTTCTCCATGAAAACCCTCGACACCCGCCCCTCTGCGCTCCGCGCCCTCGTCGTGCCGGACAAGATCGTGGTGGCCACCGATCTCACCGACGCCGACTATCTCGTTCCCCATGCCGTCGCGCAGGCCCGCGCCTGCGGCGCTGCGCTCACGCTCATCCACGTCATTCCGCCCGGTGAGGCTCTCTCCCTCGACGCCCGCGCCATTCCCTTCGAAGATTCGGCCGCCATGGCGCAGGAGGCCGCAAAAAAGCTGGAGGCGTTTGCCGCCAAAATCCGCTCCCAGGGCATCCCCTGCGAAGTGTCCATCGTCTACGGATTCCCCCGCGAACAGGTCGCCTCCGTCGCGAAGCAGATCGGCGCCGGCCGCATCCTCTGCGGCACCCACGGACGCCGTCACCTGAGCCGCTTCTTCCTCGGTTCCGTCGCCCATGAGATCCTCCGCTCCGCCGAGGTGCCCGTCTTCACCATCGGTCCGCAGGCCCACGAGCCCTCCTCCTTCGGCGCGCCCCGAAAAATTCTCCATCCCGTCTCTCTCTGCTCCGGCTTTGAAGACAGCGCCCGCGTGGCCTTCGACCTCGCGCAGTTTTACCGCGCCGACATCACTCTGCTGCACGTGCTCTCGCGCAGTCTGCAGGGCCAGCAGGACGCCGACCGTATCGTGGCCTGGACGAAATCAGAGCTCCAGCGCGTCGTTCCCGACGAAGCCGTCCTGTGGACCCATCCCACCGTGCAGGTGGAAACCGGCGATGTGGTTGAAGAAGTGCTGAACGTGAGCGCCGAAATGGCAGCCGACCTGATCGTGCTGGGCGTCAATAGCGATGTGGCCTTCTGGCCCATCCGCGGTGACGATACCGTCTACAAGATCATCGCCCAGGCGCCTGCGCCGGTGCTCAGCATCCGCCGCCTTTCAGCAACCTGCCAGTAGTCGGCTGTCGCCCCGCCGCGATCTCCTCGGCGCACCGGTACCGATGCTCGCCCCATCAGTCCCGCGTCCCGATGACCGACAGCAGCCGCCCCGTGAACCCCTGCTCCGCCCGATACGAAAAATACCGGTTGTTCTGGCACCGCGTGCAGTCGCCGATGACGGCGATTGCCTCCGCCCGCAGTCCCGCATCCAGCAACTGGCGCCGGTTCGCTTCCATCAGATCCAAATGGACCTGCGGCCCCAGATTGCTGTGCCCCGGCGCCCGCGCCGTCAAAAACAGCAGCGGATACTTCTCCCGAATCGGATCCGACTCCGAAAATTCCGTAAACAGCTCCGCCCCATACGCGAACTGCGATTCAAACTCGCTCCGCACCTCTTCGCCCACCGCGTAGCAACACGCCGCGATCCCCGGCCCGATCGCCGCAATCAAGTCCTCCGGGCGGCTGCGAAATTCCGACCGCATCTGCCCCACGCCCTTCTCCGCGATCCGCGCCACCGTCCCCCGCCACCCCGCGTGGAAAGCCGCCACCGCGCGCCGCTTCACATCCGCCACCAGCACCGGAATGCAGTCCGCCGTCTGGATCGCCAGCAGCAATCCCGGCTCACCCGTCATCAGCCCGTCGCCCTGGCACCCCTGCGTCTCTGCCACTGTTGCGCTCGCCACCCGCTTCACAACCGGCGAATGAATCTGCTTCAGCGTCACCAGCTCCATCTCCGGCGCACCCAGCGCCTCCAGAAATCGCCGCCGATTCTCCTCCACGTTCTCCCGCGTGTCCGGCTGCGTGAATCCCAGATTCAGCTCACCCGCCCGCTGCCCAGGCCGATACGCCGTGGTCACGCCGCCCGTCCGCGTGCTGAACCCATGCACCAGCCACGGCCACTCCTTCCAGCCGCGAACCTGCGCGACCTCAATGCGTGACCTCGCCACGCGCCGCTGCCTTTGGGGCTGAATCTCTTTCGTCGGTGCATGCCGCGATCCGCCACTCCACCCGCTTTGGCTGCGCCGCCGCCGCGGCGTCAGCTCGCCCGCGCGCAGCAGCGCGTCCACCCGCTCCACATCCTCTCTGTGCGAACCCTTCATCAGCTCCGATTCTACCCAGCCGTCACAGCGCTGCCTTGTGCACAAAGAAGTAGATCGCCAGCGCGAATCCGAGCGCGATGATGAACGGCCGCAGCACCCGGTCGCTGATCTTCCGCGAATTGCGCGCCCCCGTGTAGCCGCCCACCGCACAGGCAATCATCATCAGCCAGCAAAACCGCCACGCAATCGCGCCGCTCACGATGAACGTCACGCAGGCCACCGCGTTCGCCGTTGTGGTAATCACCGTCTTCAGCGCGTTGATCTCTGCGATCTTCTCCACGCCGCACAGCGCCAGGGCGCTCATCGTCAGCATCCCCGCGCCCGCGCCAAAGTAGCCGATGTAATACGTAATCGCCAGCAGCGCCACGAGCAGCGGAACCAGCGCCACGGGATGCCGGTGCTCCGGATGCGCTTCGTGATCGGCAATCCGCCGCTGCATCATCCGCCGCAGCGGTCCGCTCAGCGCAAAGCTCGTCGACCCCAGCAAAAACAGATACGGCACCAGCCGCAGAAATCCGCGTTGCGTTCCGTGCAGCAGGGTCAGCGCGCCCGCCAGCCCGCCGATCAGTGCCACGACCATGACCGGCAGCACCAGCCGATGATTCTTCTTCAGATCCTCGCGATACCCCGCAATCGACGTGAACTGCCCCGGCCACAGCGCGACGGTGTTCGTCGCATTCGCCTGAATGGGCCGCAATCCCGCCTTCAGCAGCGCCGGAAAGGCGATGAACCCACCCCCGCCGGCAACAGAATTCACCAGCCCGCCCAGTAGCGCCGCGCCCGCTAAAAAAATGGAATGAAAAGTGTTGGACCGAAAAACCGAAGAATCGATCAGATACACACCTTCGATTCTATCCAGCGGTCTGCAGGATGCCGGTGCTGCTGGTGTGGGATTCCACGAACCGCCAAGTGCCCCATATCTGCGCGGTTTTCGCAGATGTGGGAATCCACGAATCTCCCCGCCGTCAGGATCCTCAAGGCTGCTTACTGCACCGCAATCTCCGGCGCCGGGTCCCCGGCTGACTATTGCCAGCTGGGGTGGGGCGTAGCCGCCACCAAATTCCGCGTGTACTCCTCCCGCGGCGTCTCGCACACCGCGCTCCGGCTCCCCATCTCCACCAGCTTCCCGCTCTGCAGCACCGCGATGTTCGTCGACAGGTACCGCACCAGCGGCATCGAGTGCGAAATAAACAGATACGTCAGCGCAAACTCCCGCTGCAGATCCCGCAGCAGATTCACAATCTGCGCGCCCACGCTCACGTCCAGCGCCGACACAGGCTCATCGAGCACCAGCATCTCCGGCTTGAGCGCCAGCGCCCGCGCAATGTTGATCCTCTGCCGCTGCCCGCCCGAAAACTCGTGCGGAAACCGCCGCATCGCCGACTCGTCCAGCCCTACCTGCCCCAGCAGCTCCCGGCACCGCCGCCGCCGTTCCGCTCCCCCCACGCTCCTTTCGTGGATCGCCAGCGGCTCCGTCACAATCGCCTCCACGCGCATCCGCGGATTCAGCGCCGCGTACGGATCCTGAAAAACCGGCTGCATCCGCCGGCGCAGAGTCTGCAGGCGGTTCTGCCGCACGCCCGTCACCGCCTGCCCATCGAACGTCACCGTCCCCGCGGTCGGTTCCACCAGCCCCAGCACCATCCGCGCGATCGTGCTCTTGCCCGACCCCGACTCCCCCACCAGCCCCAGCGTTTCCCCGCGTTCGATCGAAAATGAAACCCCATCGACCACGCGCACCGCATCGTCCCCGCGCCCATACGCTTTCGTCAGATCGTCAACAACCAGAAGAGCCATATCTCGCTAATCGGATTCTAGCGGCCCACCCCGCCAGCAGTTTTTCGCTTCCAGTCTTTCGCTGACAGTCCTTCGCTGACAGTCCTTCGCTAGCAGTTCTTCGCTAGCAGTCCTTCACTAGCAGTTCTTCGCTAGCAGTTCTTTGCTAACAGTCCTTCGCCAGCAGTTCTTCGCTAGCAGTTTTTCGCTAACCGCCTTCCGCTAACAGGTTCTCCCCGGGCCGCCTCACCCCCACCGCCGCCAACCACTAAAATAGAACCTGAGTTCACCGCCTTGCAGCATCTCCTCAGCAAACTGAATCCTCAGCAGCGCGAAGCCGTCGAAGCCGTCGACGGCCCGCTCCTCATCCTCGCCGGCGCCGGTTCCGGCAAAACGCGCGTCATCACCCACCGCATCGCCTACCTCATCGAAGAGCGCGGCGTCGCGCCTGACTCCATCCTCGCCGTCACCTTCACCAACAAGGCATCCGCCGAGATGGGCGAACGCGTTGAAAAGCTCATCGGCCATGCCTCCCTCGCCAAACCGCTCATCTCCACCTTCCATTCCTTCTGCGTGCGCCTGCTGCGCCGCGACATCGAAGCTCTCCGCGTCGGCGACGAGGGCCTGACCCGCTCCTTCGCCATCTACGACGAAACCGACCAGCAGGCCGTCGTCAAAGCCGTCATGCGCCGCATGGGCCTCGACGACAAGCAGCTCACCCCGCGCGTTGTCCTCTCCAAAATCTCCTGGGCCAAGAACCATATGATCGATCCCCAGGAGTTCTACCTGCAATCTTCCGACCCCATCAGCGAGCGCGTCGCCCACGTCTTCGAGGGCTACCGCAAAGAACTGCGCAAGGCCAACGCCCTCGACTTCGACGACCTCCTCCTCGAAGCCGTCCGCGTCCTCAAAGTTTCCTCCGAGACCCGCGAGCGCTATAACCGCCGCTACCGCTATCTCCTCATCGATGAGTATCAGGACACCAACCGCCCTCAGTACGAGCTCATGAAGCTCCTCGGCGGCGAGCACCAGAATGTCTGCGTCGTCGGTGACGAAGACCAGAGCATCTACTCCTGGCGCGGCGCCGACATCCGCAACATCCTCGAGTTCGAGAAGGATTTCCCCAACGCAAAGACCGTCCGCCTCGAGCAGAACTACCGCTCCACGCAAATCATTCTCGAAGCCGCCTCCGCCGTTGTCGCGCGCAACGCCCAGCGCAAAGGCAAGCGTCTCTGGACCAGCCGCGAAGGCGGCTCCCTCATCGGCTACTACGAAGCCCCCGACGGCGAAAACGAAGCGCTCTTCATCGCCGACAACATCCAGAAATACCTGCGCAAGGCCGCCGAAGATCAGGCCGAGCCCAAATGCGCCGTCCTCTACCGCACCAACTCGCAATCCCGCCTGGTCGAAGAAGCGATGCGCCGCTACAACATCGCCTACACCATGGTCGGCGGCTTCTCTTTCTACGAGCGCGCCGAAATCAAAGACCTCCTCAGCTACCTCAAGCTCGTCCAGAACCCGCACGACTCCATCGCGCTCCAGCGCGTCGTCAACACGCCCGCCCGCGGCATCGGCAAGACCACCCTCGAAACGCTGGAGCGCATTGCGCTCGAAACCGGCTCCAGTCTCTGGACCGCCATCGACCGCGCTCTCGATGAAAAGCTGCTGGCCCAGCGAGCCCTCGCCGCCCTCGATGGATTCCAGCGCATCATTCAGGACGCCCGCGCCATGCTCGCGCCCGGCGAATTCGCCGAAAAGCTCGCAGCAGACGTCGCGCCGGACGCTCTCCGGGAATCGATGGCCGCCGCTGACACCAGCTTCGACTTCGGCGAGCAGACCACGCTGGCCCTCACGCATGGCGACGATGTCGCCGAGGATGCCGAGTTCAATCCAGCCACCTTCAGCGTCTTTAGCGAAGAGCCTCCGATACCGCACGCCGCGGCCTACGGCGGCTCTCCAGCCGAGAACTCAGAGGCGCAACCAGGCGTCCCCGGCTTCCGCGTCCCCGGCGGCGCCGCCACCCTCCCCGAGCTCATCAAGTTCCTCATCGACCGCACCGGCTACATCCGCGCCCTCGAAGAAGAAGGCACGCCCGAAGCCTTCTCCCGCATCGACAACCTCAAGGAACTGGCCAACGCCGCTCAGGACGCGCAGGAGCGCGGCGAAACCCTCCCCGAATTCCTCGACCACGCCGCCCTCGTCAGCGATACCGACCAGTTCGATCCCGAATCCCGCGTCACCCTCATGACGCTGCACGCCGCCAAGGGCCTGGAGTTTCCCCTCGTCGTCCTCGCCGGCATGGAAGAAGGCCTCTTCCCCCATTCGCGCACTCTCAACGATCCCCCCCAGATGGAAGAAGAGCGCCGCCTCTGCTACGTCGGCCTCACCCGCGCCATGGACGCGCTCGTCGTCACCCGCGCCCGCTATCGCCGCCGCTATGGCAACGACATGCCCGAGCCGACCATTCCATCCCGCTTCCTCGAGGAGATTCCGCAGCACCTTCTTGAAGACCTCAGCGGCGGCCGCACGCGTGCCTCCAACTGGGGCGGCTATGCCGCGTCCACCACCGAATCGCCATCCCGCTTCGGCGCTCGCGGCAGCGATGACTTCAGCTCCCGTCACTACAGCTACGAAGATGAGGATCAGAGCCGCGACCCCAGGCTCCCTGGTCGCCCCGGCTTCCCGGCCCGCAACCGCGGCGACGGCGCCCCGGCTCGCGCCGATTCCGTCGACAACATCGCGCGTTTCTTTTCCGGCCGCAGCGGCGTGCCCGCCAAAGCCGCCCGTCCCAAACTCGACGTCCCCGAGCCCACCGGCTCTCGCGGATTTAAAAGCGGGCAGCGCGTCCGCCATCCAAAATACGGCGAGGGTATCGTCTTCCGCCGCGAAGGTGACGGAGACGACGCGAAGATTACGGTACAATTTTCAGGATTCGGAGTGAAAAAGCTGGTCGAGAAATTCGCCCAGCTCGAGCGGCTCTGACCGCGCACCTCCATACGAAGGGATTGAATGGCAAATACGAAATCAATCGAAGATAAAGCAGAACGCAAAAAAGTGAAGCGTACTGCCCGGAAGAAGGCAGCCCCTAAAGCAAAGCGCACCACTCCCCGCGGATCACAGAAAAAGAAAGTCAGGAAGCTGGCACGCGGCCAGAGCAAGCGCTAGGGCGCGGTCAGCCATCGCCGCGGAATCGCAGCACGAGGTCTCAGAGGAAGTTCTCCAACACCTCGTGCTGCACCCTCCAAACCAACCGTCGCCTGCGCTGGTCCCTTCTCCGAGGGAACCACTTACAGCGCGGCGCGCAGGTCCGGCTCGCAGGTTGAGCCGAGAGGCATCGCCTGGCAAAGACCAGGCATCTGCCTGAGAAAACAGCTTTTTCCGCATGCGGATCTTACCTTCCGCGTTTTCCGAGGAGTTCAGGGAATTCTGGGCCTTAAAGTCGGTTCACTCCCGGCATCTCGTGAAACACAAAGGAGGCGAAGATCCTATGCTCTGTCGTGCACGATTCCCTCAACGGATTTTGAGCGCGGCAGGGGCGGTCCTGCTGCTCAGCGCTTTGACGATTCCCTCGCTCTCCGCGGAAGGAGCAGCTCCTGTGCCTGCGGCCGACGACTCAGCAACTCCGTCCTCCCAACCCTACCGTGGCTTCGATGTTCCCAACCTCGATCCCGGCCTGCTCAGCGATGCGGCCAACAAATGGCACGCCAACATTGTCCGCTACATGATGCGCTCGCAGTACGAGGCCCAGAATCGCTGTCACTGCAGCAACCAGGAAGCCTGGAACCGCATGATGAGCGCCCTCCCTGCCGAGCTCGACACCGCAAAACAGCTGCACCTCGTTGTCGTTCTGGCCATGTTCCAGCCCCCGGTCAAGCATTTCCCGTCGAGCCGGGATCAGGACATCGCCTACTGGGCCAGCGACGATACCCTCCAGGTATTGACCCAGGCGTGGACGCAGATCGCCAAAATCTGCGCCAACCGCGATCAGGTCATCTGGTTCGACCTTCTCAATGAGCCTCTCGACTGGGACGACATGCCCAGCTATCCGCGGAAGTGGCCTTCCTGGGCACAGACTCTCATCAACGCCATTCGCCAGATCGATCAAAAACATCAGATCGTCATCGAGCCCGGCCCCGGCGGAATGCCCACCGGTTTCAAAAGCTTTCCTAAGCTAAAGGGCGACGGGCTCATCTACTCCTTTCATGACTACCAGCCCGCTGGCTATACCCAGCAGGGTATGACCAAACAGGGCACGCCCGACCGTGAGCATCCTGAATCCTGGCAACCGCGGCATTGGCCCATGACCCCTTCCCGGCCCGGCGAAATGTATTGGGATAAGCGCCGCATGGAGCAGTGGGTCCAGCCCGCTGTCGAATTTCAAAATCGCAATCATGTGCGGATGTACGTCGGCGAGTTCAGTGTGGTCCGCTGGGCCCCCGACGCCTCGCAGTGGCTGACCGACATCATCAATGTCTTCGAACAGCACGGGTGGGACTGGACCTACCACGCCTTCCGCGAGGCCGGGCTCTGGAGCCTTGAACGCAGCAGTTCCTATACCAACCCTCAGGACCTCCAGGGC
>Ga0335072_10014692_pt1 | contig 11124 bp, 8 predicted proteins | sample Lox_Sample_21_FD_206725 | JGI IMG/M metagenome (GOLD analysis project Ga0335072, IMG submission 206725) | Soil microbial communities from Loxahatchee National Wildlife Refuge, Florida, United States - Lox_Sample_2.1 | ecosystem: Environmental > Terrestrial > Soil > Wetlands | place: USA: Florida... | reverse complement strand
CGTGGTGTTCGACGCGGTCGGCGGTGTCACCACGCCGGCCGCGCTCGCCTCGCTGGCTCCCAGGGGCCGGCTCGTGGTCATCAGCGCGGTCGGCGCGCAGACCGTGGAAATCGACCTGGTCGGCCTGTACCGCAACGAGACCCGGATCCTGGGCTGCAATAGCGGGAACTACGACGTGGTCGAGTCGGGGGCACTGCTCCAGCGGCTCACGCCGTTCTTCGACTCCGGGCAGTTTCGTCCGTTGCCCATTACCCGCCGTTACAGCCTCGCGGACGGCAAGGATGCCTACCTGGCGGTGGAACACAAGACACGGGGCCGGGTCGTCATCTGCCCTTGACCTCCGGTTGCGGCACCGTACGGAGACCTCGGCGAAGTCAGCGCTAAGCCCGCCTGACGGGGTGTCCGGTCAATTGACCGGAGCGACAGTGTCCTTCCGATCAGGACCTCAACCGGTCCTGGCAAAGCCCCAGTTCAGCACTCTCGCGGCTGCCGTGAATCGCATCGTGGTGTCGGTGCTGGTGCTGTCGAGCACCACGCCGATCAGCGTCGTGCCGTGGCGCCGCGCCTCGAACAGCAAGCAGTAGCCAGCCGCCGAGGTGAAGCCTGTCTTGATTCCGATAGCGCCGCGATACCGGCGCAGCAGCAGATCGGTGTTCGCCCAGTAGTACTTGTGGTGCTCGCGAGTCGCCGCGAGGCGACGACCGCGCTCGCCCACGATCTTCCGGAAGGTTGCGTTCTTCATTGCCGCCTCGCCCATCACGATCACATCGCGCGGAGTCGAGTACGTCGACGTTTCCGTCGGCCACGGCAGGCCGTCGAAGTTCGCGAAATGCGTATGGGTCATGCCGAGCCGCCTGGCCTCGGCATTCATCTTCCGCACGAACTTGCGCCAGCCGGGCCCGTAGGACCTGGCCAGCAGGTACGCGGCATCAGCGCCGGAGGGCAGCAGCATTGCCTGCAGCAGTTGCGACGCGGTCAGCACGTCGCCGGCAATCAGCCCGGCGCTACCGGCGTCGTTGTCCAGTGCGTAGTTAACGGCGGCCTGAGTGACCCTGATCCTACGGTTGAGGTCGCCCGATGACAGCACGACCATGGCCGTCATCACCTTGGTAATGCTGGCGATCGGCAACTCGGCTCGCACGTCCCGGCTCCACAGCCGCTTGCCTGTCGTCACGTCGAGGAGTTCGCCAGCCTTCGCGACGACACCAGCCGGACGGGCCGCAGCTGCGTGTGCGGCCGGGTCAGCAAGCGCTGGTTGCGCAGCAGCAACAGATGCGACGCAAGTACAAGCAGTGGCGACAATGGCGAGACGGGGCGCAATCCATATTGACACGTGACATAACGGTAGACCATGATCGCGAAGGATTTCCGTCGCCGGCGACAGTTTCTTTACGTGCTAATGGGCTAGGTGCCGATCCCGCCGCTCACCAGCCAGCAGGCAGCGGCATTCCCTCCGCGTAGCCGGCCGCGCTCTGGATGCCTACCACAGCGTGCTCGTGCAGGCTTTCGATGCTCTCCGCCCCGGCGTACGTGCACGCGCTGCGCAGCCCGGCGGTGATCGAGTCGAGCAAGTCCTCGACACCCGGACGCACCGGGTCCAGGTACATCCGGGAGGAGGAGATACCCTCCTCGAACAGTTCCTTGCGAGCCCGCTCGAACGGCGAGTCGGCCGCGGCGCGCAGTCGCACCGCCCGTGCGGACGCCATTCCGAAGCTTTCCTTATACAGCCGGCCGTCCGCGTCCCGGAAAACGTCACCGGGAGACTCGCAGGTGCCCGCGAACCAGGAGCCGATCATGACGTTGGACGCTCCGGCTGCGAGCGCCAGCGCGACGTCGCGCGGGTACCGGACGCCGCCGTCAGCCCAGATGTGACGGCCGAGCCGCCGGGCCTCCGCCGCGCACTCCAGCACGGCGCTGAACTGAGGACGCCCCACCGCGGTCATCATCCGCGTGGTGCACATCGCGCCGGGTCCCACGCCGACCTTGACGATGTCCGCGCCGGCCGCGACCAGGTCGGCGACACCGGCGGCGGTAACCACGTTCCCGGCCACGATCGGAACCGCGGGACTCAGCTCGCGAACCGATCGCAGCGCCTGCACCATCTTGTCCTGGTGCCCGTGCGCGGTGTCGACGACCAGCAGGTCGGCGCCCGCGTCGAGCAGGAGCTTGGCCTTGCCCGGCACGTCGCCGTTGACGCCGAGCGCGGCGGCGATCCGCAGCCGCCCGCGCCGGTCGAGCGCGGGCTGGTAGAGCGTGGCGCGCAGCGCGCCGGTCTTGGTCAGGATGCCCACGCAGCGGCCATCGGCATCGACGACGGGCGCGACCCGGTGGCGTCCGTCGTGCAGCAGGCCGAACGCCCGCTCCGGGTCGGTCCCGGCGGGCAGCGTCAGCATTTCGGCCGACATCACCTGCCCGAGCTGGGTGAACCGGTCGACGCCGGTGCAGTCTGCTTCGGTAACGACGCCAACCGGCCGGCCGTCGTCCGCCACCACGACGATCGCGCCGTGGGCGCGCTTGGGCAGCAGGCTGAGCGCATGCCCGGTGGTGTCGGTGGGCTTCAGGGTGAGCGGCGTGTCATGCACCAGATCGCGGGACTTAACCCAGGAAATGACTTCAGCGACGACTTCGACGGGAATGTCCTGCGGCAGTACCGCGATGCCGCCGCGCCGCGCGATGGTCTCGGCCATGCGGCGGCCTGCCACGGCGGTCATGTTGGCCACGACGACAGGGATGGTTGCCCCGCTGCCGTCCTTGGTGGTCAGGTCGACGTCGAGCCTGGAGCCGACGTCGGACCGGCTAGGCACGAGGAAAACGTCACTGTAAGTAAGGTCGTGAACTGGCTGACTCAGGAATCGCACGTACTCCATTGTCCCCCAGGACCGGGGGTGCCAGTGATTCCGCGCCGCCCCTGGCGCGACACCTCGCAGCCGGATAATCCAGCCGGGAACGGGTTATTTCCGGCCGGTCACTGTGGCTAGCCGGTCACTGGGGCTAGGAGCCGAGTACCTGGCGCAGGTACCCGTTAGTGAACCTGCGGTCGGGATCGACCAGGTCGCGCAGCGCGATGAACTCCGACAGCCGCGGATAGGCGCCGGCCAGGTAGTCGGCGTCCCGGGTGTGCATTTTGCCCCAGTGCGGCCGACCGCCGGCCGAGGTCATGACGGCCTCGACGTCGGTGAAGTACTCCTCGTGCGGCGAGGAGTGAAAGACGTGGATCGCGATATAAGCGCTGTCACGGCCGTATGCGGTGGACAGCCAGACGTCGTCGGACGGAGTAACCCGTACCTCGATCGGGAAGCTGATCCGCCAGTCGCGACGGCGGAACAGGGAGCGCACCTCAACCAGCACGTCCGGCAGCGCCGCGCGCGGTATCGCGTACTCCTCTTCTTTGAAGCGCACCCGCCGCGGGCTGGTGAACACCTTGTAAGCGGCATCAACGTACGTGCGGGCACCGAGTGCCTTCGCCGAGGCTGAGTTGATCGCCGGGATGGCGGCCGGGACCGCTCGGCCGAGCTGGTTGGTCAGGCCGAAGACCGAGTTCGCGAGGAACTCGTCGTCCAGCAGGTACCGCCAGCGGGGGAGTGGCCTGGCCGGGCCGTCGCTCCGGTTGTTGCGCTTAGTCGAGCAGCCCTCGCTGTGCGGGAACCAGTAAAACTCGAAATGCTCGTTGTCGGCGGTGAACTCGTCCAGGTGGCTCATGACCGCCGACCAGGTCATCGGCTCCTCGCGGGCCTCCAGCAGGAAGGCAGGGACCACCCGGAAGGTAATGGCGGTGACGATACCGAGTGCGCCCAGGCCGACCCGGGCGGCGTCGAACAGGTTCGGCGCGGTGCCGTCGGGGAACGTGAGGCCGCCGCTCGGCGAATCGGCAGAGCAGGTCACGACGCTGCCGTCGGCCAGCGCCAGCTCGAGGCCGGCGATCTGAGCCGCCATGCCGCCTACGTCCCGGCCGGTGCCGTGGGTGCCGGTCTGGGTTGCGCCAGCCACCGTCTGGACCTGGATGTCGCCCATGTTGGCGAGCGACAGGCCGCGTGCGAGGAGTTCTGCGTTGAGCACGTGCAGCGGACAGCCTGCCTCGACGGTCACAGTCCCCGCGGCGGGATCGACAGAGCGGATCGCGGTCAGATTGCCGGGCCGCAGCTGCACGCCGTCGGCGACCGCCACAGGCGTGAACGAGTGGCCGCTGCCGGTCATCCGCACTGTCATTCCGTCGGCTGCGGCCCGGCTGATCTCTGCCGCTACCTGAGCTGCCGAGCCGGGCGAGACGACCCGGCTGGGGCTGGCGGTTACGTTGCCAGCCCAGTTATGCCACGCTGCGGCCGACCGGCCGCCACCCCGGTTACGCATCGACCCATTGTGCAGTGTCGGCCTCAGGTGTTGCACGCAATCTCCCCCGTCCCAGCAGACACGTCGTGACCGCGATGACACCCACGGTTGCCGCGAAGCCGTACCCCCAGCGCGGTCCCGCGGTGTCGATGATCCGCCCGCAGATCGATGAGCCAGTTGCCACCCCGACCGCGATAGTAGATGACAGCCAGGTCATCGCCTCGGTCCGGCGCGCGGGCGGCGCCTGGCGCTCGATCAGTCCGTAGCCGGCGATGAGCGTGGGAGAGATGGTCAGCCCGGCGACGAGCATGCCGGCGTCCAGCGAGATCAGGCTCGGCTGCGTCCAGAACGTGGCCACGCCCGCCACCGTCAGCACCAGCGTCAGCGTGAATCGCCGGTCGAGCGGAGCGCGCCAGGCGCGCGAGCCGTACCACAGCCCGCCGATTCCGCTGCCGAGCGCGTAGGTCCCGAGAATGAAGCCCGCCAGCGGCTTGTGCCCTTCTCGCTGCGCGAAATCGACGGTGCTCAAGTCGATCGACGCGAACATCGTGCCGAGGAAGAGATAAAGCGGCGCCATCGTCAGCAGGCCGGGCGCGGGCAGCCGGCCGGCCCGCCGCCGCGCACTGGCGGGCTCGCCGTCGCTGGCTGTTCCGCCGGCCCGGGGTTCGCCTGCCTCGGGTTCGCGGGAGTGCGCCCTGACCGGTGGCTCGGTCTGCCGCTGGGCTGCGAAGAACAGTGTGCCGCCTACCGAGAGCACCATGCACAGCAAGACACCGGACGGTGGCACCGCGGTTGCCAGCACCGTCACCAGCGCCGGACCGATCACGAACGTCATCTCGTCGATAACCGACTCGAGCGCGAAAGCCGCGTGAATGGCCGCTGGATCCCGCAGCAACACGCTCCATCTCGCCCGGACCATCGAACCCAGCGACGGCATCGACGAGCCCGCCAGACAGCCGGTGATCATCAGGATCCAGATCGGCGCCTTCAGCTCGGCGCAGGTGACGAAGACGACGCAAGCGACTCCGAAGACAGCGATCAGCGGCCTGAGTACGCGGTGCTGGCCGAATCTGTCAGCCAGCCGGGCAACCTGCGGCGCGGAGGCGGCGTACCCGATCGAGCCCGCGCCAGATACCAGGCCGGCTACGGCGTAGTGTCCGGTGCTCGCAGCTATCAGCAGCACGGTGCCGAGCCCGAACATGGACATCGGCGCCCGGCCGATCATCGCGCTAACGCAAAACCGGGCCGCCCCCGGCGTGCGGAACAGCGCGCGGTAGCCGCCGACTCCGTGCTGGCCGGCCGTGTCTTTATCGGCACTGTTTTTGTCGGCACTCTGTTGCCCGCCGCCGGGCTCTGGCTCGCGAGGCTCTAGCTGACCAGCGTCGAGCCCGGCAGGGACTTGCGTCATTTGCTGCGGAACCTCCGCTCCGACCGTACCTGGACGGTCTGAGCGGTGCTGATCCTGGCTGCCGTGTAGCGGACCTATCCGCGTCTGAAGCACGGCCTGGTTTGTTGGCCGGATGTTAGCCAGGCCACCCTGCCGTGCAGCGGGCTCGGCAGTTATCGTAGGTGCGTCATGGGACAATTCCTGCGGCGTGCTCAGGGGAGAGACACTGCCGCCAGCCCGCGGGCTGGCGTAAGCCTGCCCGGTGAGCCTGGCAGCCCGGACGTCAAGAGCAGCCCGCAGGTCACCGGCAGTGCACGCGCATGGCGACCACGCATGAAGGTCAACGCCGGCCGCGTCGACGGCCGCAGGATTGCCTTGTTCGGCGCCGTCGCGGTCCTGGGACTGGCGCTGCACACCGGCGATCCCGCTCAGGCGATCCGGATGTTCAGCAACCGGGCCAGCACGCCACATGCCACGCTCGTGGTGGATTCGGGCCTGGCCGCGGCGGCGAATTCTGCTGCAGGTGCCATGGTTGCGCCGGTGGGCAGCGGCGAGCGGGCGCAAGTCGGCCAGGCCGACAGTGCCGCGAGCCAGCATAAGAGCGCCGCGGCCAGTACGTTCCGCCAGATCACCCTGCCCGACCTGCTCATCGTGGCGCCCAAGGGCCTGACCGCGCGGCAGGTTGCCAGGATCCGCAAGATCCACGGCCTGCGCAGCATGATCACATTCGATGGCGCAGAGATCACCGCTGACGGCCGCTCGGTGAGCGTGATCGGCGTGAACCCGGCCACGTTCAGGTCCTGGGTGCCGCTCAGCACCGCATCCGATCAGGCCTTCTGGACCGCACTGGCCAGCGGTGACTTCGTCGCGGACCCGGCGGCCAGCAAGGCGCTGAAGCTGACGGTGGGCGACAGCTACAAGCTGACCGGCTCGTCAGCGCAAGTCGTGAAGTTCGGCATGGCGGCCAAGCTCGATCTGGCCGGCGTGGACCTGATGGTGAATCAGGCGACATCCGCCAGGCTCGGCCTTGTGCACCAGGTCGCCGGGCTGATCAGTGCGCCAGGTACCCGACTGACCGCGCTGACCAGGAAGGTCACGAGGATCCTCGGCACCGGCGGGCGTATCGAGCAGCTTCGCGGAGGCCAGCTGCCGTCGGGCTCGGTGTATGCCGGGACCCGGCCGACGACCTATATCCAGCTGTTCCAGGCCTCTGCCGCGCGGTACTGTCCCGGCCTGTCGTGGACGGTGCTCGCTGCCATCGGCCAGATTGAGAGCGGGGACGGCACCAATGTCGGCCCTTCCACGGCGGGTGCGCTCGGGCCGATGCAGTTCCTGCCATCGACCTGGGCGCTCTGGGGTATCGACGCATTCGGGCAGACCGGGCCGCCGAACGTGATGAACCCCTACGACGCGGTGCCATCGGCCGCCAGGTTGCTCTGCGCCGATGGCGCGGCGGCCGGAGGCAGTTCGCTCTCGCACGCGATCTTCGATTACAACCATGCGAACTGGTACGTCAGCGAAGTGCTCTCGCTGGCGGCCGAGTACGCGTCCGACTACCGCTAGTCCAGCCAGAACTAGCTAGCACCTCCAGAGCGACCACTGCGCCCTGGTTGGATAGGAACCATGGCTGGCTACGACGCGTTCCTGCTCGTCTCTTTCGGCGGTCCGGAGGGACCCGCTGACGTCATCCCGTTCCTGCGGAACGTCACCGCCGGCCGCAACGTGCCGCTGGACCGGTTGGAGCAGGTGGCTGAGCACTACCATCGGTTCGGCGGCGTCAGCCCGATCAACCAGCAGTGCCGGGAGCTGATCGCGGCGGTCGAGAAGGACTTCGCCGGACGCGGCATAGCCTTGCCGGTGTACTGGGGCAACCGCAACTGGGACCCCTATCTGGCTGGCACGCTAGCCGAGATGGCGGATGCCGGAATCGGCCGCGCGCTGGCGTTCGTGACCTCGCCCTACAGCTCGTTCTCCAGTTGCCGTCAGTACCTGGGCGACATTGAGGCGGCACGCCGGCATGTCGGACAGCGCGCCCCGCAGGTGGACAAGATCCGGCAGTACTTCAACCATCCGGGATTCATCTCGTCGTTCGCGGCGGCAGCCGCGCAGGCGGCCGACTCGCTGCCGGGCGACGACTTCGACCTGATCTTCACCGCGCACAGCATTCCGGTCAGCATGGCCGAGGCGAGCGGCCCGGCCGGCGGCGCGTACCAGGCTCAGCTCGCGGAGGCGGCTCGGCTCGTCGCGGCTGAGATCGGCTATCAGCGGCCCTGGTACCTGGCCTACTCAAGCCGGAGTGGGCCGCCAGCCCAGCCATGGCTGGAGCCGGACGTCAACGACTTGCTGGCCGAACGCGCAGCCGCAGGCTCCCGTTCGGTGCTGATCGTGCCGATCGGGTTCGTCAGCGACCACATGGAGGTCAAGTTCGACTTGGACGTTGAGGCGGCTCAGACAGCTGACCGGCTGGGCCTGAAACTCGCCCGGGCGGCGACGCCGGGCACCGACCACAGGTTCGTATCGATGATCACCGACCTGGTCTGCGAGCGGCTCGACGGAACGGCACCGCTGACGGTCGGCGTGCTCGGCGCTGGCCCCGATACATGCCCGGCCGGCTGCTGCGGCGGCGCTGCGGTGCGGCCGGCCGCCCGATGAGCCAGCCCGTCCCCGCGGACCTGGCCGAGCTGGCTAGCGCAGTGGCACAGGAGGCCGGCGAGTTGCTGCTGGCCCGGCGCGGGCGCGTCGCCGTCGTGCGGACCAAGTCGAGCCCGACGGACGTCGTGACCGAGATGGACCACGCTGCGGAAAAGCTGATCAGGGACCGGCTGCTGGCAGCCCGGCCGGCCGACGCCGTCCTGGGCGAGGAGGGCGGCCAGACCGGAGCTGGCCCGGTCCGCTGGATCGTCGACCCGCTAGACGGCACCGTCAACTACTTGTACGAGCTACCCGGATGGGCAGTCAGCGTGGCCGCCGAGGTCGGCGGAGTGATAGTGGCCGGCGCGGTCTGCGTGCCGTCGCAGCGCAGCACATTCACCGCGACGCTGGGCGCCGGTGCCTGGCTGGAATCGGCCTGGGAAGGCAGCCCGCGGCGCCTTGCCTGCAACAGCGGGGTCGCGATGGGCGACGCGCTCGTCGCCACCGGTTTCGGGTATCCGTCTGGCCAGCGTGCCGAGCAAGGCCAGGTCGTAGCCGCAGTTCTGCCGCGAGTGCGCGATATCCGCCGGGCCGGAGCCGCTGCCGTGGACCTGTGCTCCGTGGCAGCCGGCCGGGTGGACGCTTATTACGAGCAAGGTACGCACTACTGGGACATCGCAGCGGGCGGGCTCATCGCCCGCGAGGCTGGCGCGATGACGGGCGGCCTGCGCGGCGACGAAGCTGGCGAGGCGATGACGCTCGCCGCCGATCCCGCGTTGTTCGCTGAACTGCGCGACCTGCTCGCGAGCCTGGATGCGGACCGTTTGCCCGCAGGCTGACTCCTCGGCTGCACTGCGGAACCCGCTTCCCGTTGACGAGCCGGCGCCCGGCTGGCTGACCCGCCTCCCGCCTGGCTAACGGCGGTCGAGGGTCCCCGTGGCGACCGGATCGCCGCTGAAGCGGAACCCGATCGCGTCCGTCGCGGCCTGCGTGAGCGTGACCTTCCCGTTCGCGCACTTGCCGTGAGTGATGCCTTGGTTCAGCGTCAGTTCCGCCGTCGTCGCGCTCACCAGGTCTAGGTCGCCAGAGCAGCTGAAGGCGGCGCCCGAGTACCTGATGGTCCCGGAGTTGGCCCCGGCCGTGAGAGTCACGCGGACGTCATAGGTGGTGTCCGTACCCTGCGTCACCAGACCTGTCCACGATCCGGCGAAGGCGACTGGCGTCACCGGGCCATGGCTAGCAGACAAAGAGGGCGAGGGCGAACTGCTTGGCCTGCCGGTGCGGGCCGAGAGGCTGCTGTGCGCCGACGGCTGGGCCTGGCTGCCCTGAGCCAGGTGCACCACAACCCCAGCCGCGACAACCGCGACAACGACCGCCGCCGCTATCAGCCAGACCGTGCGCCGGCCGCCACCGTGGTTCGTCCTGCCGTGGCTAGCCCCACCATGGCTAGCGCCACCGTGGCTGGCACCGCCGCGGCCAGCCTCGCCGCGGCTGTCTGCAGCGCCGACTGGCATGGTGCCATGAGCAGCCGCGCCGCCACGGGCAGCCCTAGGCGGTGGCCGGTCACCGTGGCCCCGGTGCTCGCGATAGGTGTCCGGACCGGACACCGAATGCTCCCACGGCGGGGCCTGTCGGGCGTCGGGCGCGGGGCCTGGTCGGCGGGCGCCCAGATCGTACGACGCCCGGCCCGCAGCCCGGGCGGCGCGCCGGGAGCCCTCGGCGAGGACGCCACCGGGTAGCTCAGTGTCGCCTAGCAAGTTCAGCACTACGGCACGCGCGGCGGGTCGTTCAGCCGGGTCGGGATCGAGGCACTGCTCCACCGGCCCCCGGACGTGCTCTGGTAGCACATCAAGATCATCCAGCCGGGCAGGTGGGCGGCCTGCCGCGGCGAAGACCACGGTCTGTGCCCAGGCCAGCATGTCTGCCGACGGTGTCGCCGCGCCGTATGGCGGAGTGATGCCGTACTCGATGACCCGCGGTGGGCCCTCGGGCGCCATGATCACATACTCCGGCCCGAAATTGCCGTGCACGAGACCAGCCTGATGGACCGAGGCGAGGCCGGTTGCCATGGCGATCGCGACCGCATCCAGCTGGTCGCCGCTGCAGACGCCGTCGGCGGCGACGAGTTCGAGCAGTGACGGACCCGGCACGTACTCGCTGACCAGGTAGGCGTCTTGGCCGTCAAGGCCGGCATCCAGCACCCGGGCGGCGCAGAACGGGGGCACCCGCTTGGCGACTGCGGCTTCGGCCGCGAAGCGGTCCCTGGCAGCTCCGTCGTGGGCCCAGTCGCCCCGCAGCAGGCTGACCGCTACTTCCCGGCCGTCCGGGCCGAGGCCGATGAAGACGGGGTCGTCGGACGGGATCCCCAGGATCCGGCCGCCCAGCCGGTACCGTCCGAGCCGGCGGGGGTCGCCGGGGCGCAGCGGCACTTGCTGTGGCATCGACCGGGGCTCCGCTTAGGCACACAAAAGACACCTGTGGTGAGTTCGTACCATACGCACGTTCTGGAGACCAGTGCGGCGAATCGGCGAAGTTACTCGAGGGTACCCTGTGGCGGATGTGATGATCCTCTCGGTGTGCGGGGCATATTGCCCTGCTAACCGGCCGCTTGGGCGCCAGATCGCCGCGACACGTCCGAACGAAACGGCGCAGCTAGGTGTAGCTGGCCGCCAGACGTGGCAGAATTCCCCGCCGGATTCGGGCACAACCGAGCCGTCCTGAGCGTTACAAGCGCGCGACGAGGTTAGTAAAGATGGAGGGGTAAGGGCCGACATGGCTAC
>Ga0335072_10014691_pt1 | contig 11124 bp, 13 predicted proteins | sample Lox_Sample_21_FD_206725 | JGI IMG/M metagenome (GOLD analysis project Ga0335072, IMG submission 206725) | Soil microbial communities from Loxahatchee National Wildlife Refuge, Florida, United States - Lox_Sample_2.1 | ecosystem: Environmental > Terrestrial > Soil > Wetlands | place: USA... | reverse complement strand
ATCACCAAGGCCATCGACACAGTTTCAGCGACCCGTGGCTCCATCGGCGCCTCCGTCAACCAGCTGACAGCCGCCGAAAACGTTGAGAATACGCAGGTAACCAACCTGACCAGCGCGCAGAACAGCGTTCAGAACGCTGACATCAGCTCTACGGTTGCGAAGATGACGCAGTACAACGTCCTTGAGCAGACCGGCATGGCAGCCCTGTCGCAGTCCAACCAGGCACAGCAGGCTGTTCTGAAGCTGCTCCAGTAAGCAAACCTTAACCACAACACTCGGGTGGCGCCCCACAAGGCGCCACCATTTTATTTCCAGAAACCTGAACTTCAGTGTCCGATGTGCCGATATTATTTTGCGTTTCGAATTGAAAGAGCTGGGCGATAAATAGACGACGTCCAGTTCAGAAACAGGCAAGGTTTATGAGTTCAGTGTCGGCTTTGAATTCGCTGTTGGCGTCCGCATCCACTTCCAGCTCCGGCATCGATATCAGCTCGATTCTGCAAGCTGCAACTGGATCCGCTTCGACAGGCATCGATGTAACCTCTGCGGTTAATTCAGCGATAACAGCGGCCAGGGCACCGGAAACTTCGTGGGAGAACCAGGAGTCCACACTTCAAAGTCAGTCCGCTGCCTTGACCCAGATTCAGACCGACGCAACCAATCTCGATAACGACATGCAGTCGCTCAATTCGCTCACGGGTCCCTTGTCTGCGACCACGGTCAGCTCCTCCGACTCCGGCGTGGTCACTGCGACAGCTGCTTCAGGAAGTGCCTCGGGAACCCACACTGTCGAAGTCAACAGCCTGGCCAAGACCGCTTCCTGGGCATCAGGATACGTCACCAGCTCGACAACAGACCTTGCGGCGGGCAACTTTACGATCACCGGTGCCGATGGCACGGTCACCACCATTTCAACAGGCACGGGAACGAGCACGCTCAACGACGTGGCAAACACGATCAACAGCGATAATCTTGGGGTTACTGCAAGCGTGATCTCCGATGCGAATGGAGCGCGGCTTGCAATCGTGAGCAATACTTCTGGCCAGGCGGCAAATTTCTCGGTTAGTTCTGCGACCGGTGGAAGTTTGAGCTTTACGCAGGCTGTCACCGGCCAGAATGCCTCACTAAGCGTTGACGGAATCTCGATCGCAAGCGCATCCAATACGGTCACCGGAGCAATCGCCGGAGTGACCCTGAATCTGCTGAACGCCAGCCCCGGAACCAGTGTGAACTTGACCGTTGCTCCCGATACGAGCCAGGTCTCGACGGCCATCAGTCAATTCGTTACGGACTATAACAAAGCAGTCACGGATCTAAACACGCAATTTACGTTTAGCGGCACCTCAGAGGGCGTGCTGGCGACCGATTCTGACGTGCGCAGCCTCCAGATGACTCTCGAATCCGCGATCTCTTACACGGCTACGTCCGCATCCGGATCCACGACCGTACCGAACCTGTCTTCCCTGGGCATCTCGGTCAACGACGACGGCACTTTGACATTGGATAGCGCAACGCTGAGCAATGCACTCCAAAATAACTTCAGCGACGTGCAGAACTTCTTTCAAGGGGCTTCCCTGAACGGATTTGCCAATAGCCTCGATCAGCAACTGACCACCTATATCAGCCCCGCGGATGGCGCATTCACTCTTGACCTTCAAAGCATCAGCACGGAAGAAAGCGGCCTGCAATCCGACATCAGCAACTTTGAAACAAATTACATCACGCCGCTTCGAACACAATTGCAGAGCGAGTACAGCCAGGCTGAGATTGCGCTGCAACAACTGCCGACTGAGATGCAGCAAATCAACACTGAGCTGGGCTTGAACAACAACAATAACAATGGCTAGGCGGACACGAAGATGACTCCCACAGATCTGGCATATCGAAGGACGGCAACCGAGGGCGCAAGTGGCTTTGGCTTACTTATCTCCCTTTACGACACGCTCGCCGGCGACTTGCGCAGGGCCGCGGAAGCCGAGCGCAACAACGACCTGGAACGGCGCTGCCGGGAAGTCGATCACGCCATGCTCGTCATTGGATACCTCGAGGACTGGACGCACCGCGGTAGCGACGGCGAACTGGCGCAACAACTCATCGCGTTCTATTCATCTCTTAGACGCAAAATGATTGAAGCGCAGACCACCAGATCCATCAGGATCCTTGAAGAGCAGATGGCGTTGGTCCTGGATCTTCGCGAGCATTGGCAACAGATTGATGCTCGAACCGAGCCGGGCAATCCCGAAGTGCTGCCGCCCGTGCAAACTGCAAATTATCCCAAAGCGTTTGCAGAGCAATCCGAGCGCAGAAGCGGCAACTGGTCAGCGTAGCCGGCCGAAGTCCGCCATCGCGCAACCTGCTTTGCCTGAAGGCCGGGAAGCCTGATAAGGGCGGGCCCCTGCCGAAAAGCGAGCGTTGTCAGGGGTAAGAATGCTTGAATCTCGACGACCTGGCAGCTTCGTATTCGCTTGTTTTCGCTCGCCGAGCGCGGTTTGAGTTGCCTCCGAACGTTAGATAACGAATCCTAAGACGGCGCCGACAAATAGTTGAGGAGCGTGTCGGGGAGGACCTTCGCCGCAGCCGCCATCGCTGCGTTGTTTGCCGTTTCCGCCGAGCTCAGATTGGTCGCGGCCGTGGCCATATCGACTCCCACCAGGGATGTCTGTTGCGACGTAAGGTTGACTGTTTCCTGCTGCAAGTACGTCTCTTGAGAATTCAACTGGCCTTCGGCATTGCCGTAGAAGACACGCTGCTGGCTGACGTAGTTGAGCGCCGCTGAAACAGCGTTTGTCGCGGTCGCAATATCCGCGGAGTTACCGCTCTGGAGCGCGGAAGCAAGCGAGCTCAGCGAACCGAGGACATCGCCGCCCGAATTCGAGAAGATCTGATTACCGGGAAGATTCGTCTGCACGTTTAGCTGGTCACCCACCGCTACCGAATTCACCTCGCTGTTTCCGTTGTACGCATAACCTGACGGAGAGGAAGAACTGGCCACGTAGGGAGGCGTCGTGCTTGCCGTTCCGCCAAACAAGTAGGCGCCCTGGTAGGACGTGTTGGCTTGGGCAACCACACTGGTGAGAATAGCTTGCACTTGTTGCGCAAGCGCCTGCTGATTCGAGGCGCTCATGGTGCCGTTGGCTCCTTCGGCCCCATACGACACCGCCTGCGTGAGGGAAGTAACGACGGAACCCAGTGCCGAGTCGGCTGATTGAACAGATCCGAGCACACTCGTCACGTTTTGAGTGTATTGGTCAACCTCTCCGGATTCGATGGTGTTCTGCACCATTTCGGCCGAGGCTTCCGGATTGTCGGATGGCACGCTCACGCTTTTGCCGGTGGCCACCTGTTGCAATGCAACATTGAGCGTCGCCTGGCTCTGTTGCAAGTCGGCGATAATGTTCGGGACGAAAGTCGGATTTATGCGCATATCGGTTAATAACTCTGAGTGGAGCCCATATCGAGGGTCACGGTATTGAGTGCTTGAATTGTGCTCACGATCCGCGCGGCCGCCTCGTAAGCGGTCTGGAAACGAATCAGGTTGGTGGTTTCCTCATCGATGCTCACCCCGGAAATTGAGCCCTGCTGATTTGTAAGTTGCAACAGGTTCTGACCGATAGCGGTGGATTGAGTCGAGGCATTCGCAGTGTCGGAACCGACTTGAAAAACCATATTCGCGTATGCGCCCGCAGCCGTTTGACCAGAGGGTAAAGCTGTGGTCAACGCAGCAGAGAGATTTGCCACGTTTCCGTTGCTCCCCGCAGAACCGTCAGAACTGACTGCGATCAGGGAAGGATCGGTAATTGCCACGCTGATGCCGGCAGCGGCTCCTGCAGTGCCTGACGGAATCGTGAAAAACTCTTGACCGGCATTGCCGTTTGAATCGTAGCCTTGGGCCTGGGCGGCATTGAATGCGGTTGCAAACTGGCTGGCAAGCGTGTTGAGCTGCGAAAGGAGACCAGGGATCTCCTGATCACGGATCTGGATTGCTCCCCCGAGCTGGCCACCTTGGATTGAAGAAGTAATGTCGTTCCCGTTTGAATCCAGCACATGCTGCATTCCATCGCTGTCGGTGGTGGTTTGCAATGAGAAGCTTTGTGAGCCCATAACCAGAGGAGTTCCATTGCCCGTGGTAATGGTCTCTCCCCCGTCGCTCTGCGTGACGGAGATGCCGGTGAGCGTGGAAAGCTGCTGCACCAGTTCATCGCGCTGATCCTGCACCGTGCCGCCATCCTTGCCGGCAGCGGCCAACTGCGAAACCTGACCGTTAAGTTGCGCGATCTGGGCGGTCAGCGAGTTGATCTGGGCAACTGTCTGCGTCACCTGCCCATCCGCCTCGGACTGCACACTCGAGAGCCCCTGAGCCGTTGTATTAAAGGCCTGGGCAAGACTCTGGCCGCTGACGATCACGTTCTGCTGAACGGCCGAATCGCTCGGCGTGGCCGAAAGTTGAGTCAGGCTGGTCGAAAACGCAGTCAACGCACTTGCGATGTCGGTGCCACTGTTTGTGAAGTAAGACTGAATCTGCTGGAGATTTGAGTACTGCGTGTTGACGCTGCTCTGTAACGATGTCTGATTCTGAATCTGCAGATTAAGCAGCTCATCTCGAACGCTTTGGAGGTTGTCCAGGGAGACACCGCCGCCCGAAACGGCGCTTCCCGTATCGTTCATCTGGTTCTCAGAGAAATCCACGATTTCGCGGGTGTACCCCGGAGTGTTGGCGTTAGAAATATTGTTGCTGGTGGCGGCAAGCGCGCCCTGCGACGCTTCGAGTGCCTGCACGCCGATCAAAAGTGAGGTATTTAATCCGCCCATCGCAATTAGATCTGGCAAGACCAGGTTTGATGTTTCAACCTGGGTGCAGAACCCTCCTGGAATTGTCCTTTGAATGAACTGAAAAGCGACACCATCAATTCAACGGAACGACTGGAATGCTGGATCAGAGCAGAATATCGCTGATTTAATTTCTGCAGCGTACTGGAAGCAACGCCGATCTGCCGCATCAGATCTCTATCGAGGTGAGCGAGTGAGGGTGCGGTTGTTTCTCTAAAGTCTCTGCTCAATCCATTTGCAAGTTTCGATAGGCGAGCGCTCAACACCTGCTGGTTCGCGATACTGTCTTCAAGTTCAGGAAGGGAGTTCTGAGCGACCGCCTTCATGGCCCGTTCTAATTCACAGGCAAGCGACCGTAAGAGCTGGAGATGTTGCTCCAACTCGATCTTCCGGTCCTGTACGTCCAGTGCAATCATGCATGGAACTTTCTACGCGCATGCTCCGCTGCGAACGATTAGCCTAAGCGTGCTCGTCAATCATCGAAGAGGCAATCGCTGAGGAATCGATCTTGTATGTTCCACTGTTCACGGAATTTTTGAGATCGTTCACCAGGCCTTGCCTGATTGCAGGGGAGTTCATCGCCGTATTCACGAGAGCTTTCACAGAGCTGGAGTCAGACGTGAGAGTCGTTCGATCCCCTCCGTCAGCTGGATCAGCGGAAGTCAGATCCTGTTGGCCAATCCTTTTCGCATTCGGGTCGTTTGAGATCTGGCTCGATGTCAACTGTGTTAGATCAATTCTCATTTTCAACTCCTTGATCTGGGTCTGTGTCCCTATCGGCACCTAACTGGCGAAAGTTCAACCAAAAGCCAAAGATTCAGCGGTAAATCACTTGATTCCTGCAGATTCGCCCGTCGTCGAGGTCTTCACTGCAGCCTTATCTACCTGTGCATGCATAGCTTTAGCCACCATTTTGGCAATTCCGATGCCGCCGGATGCCGCCATGGAATTGGCCAGCGACTGCACGCCCATGCTCATCATCTGATCGCGTCCTGCCGCGTCCTCGTCGTCCTCGGCGCCCGGGACAGTGGCCATGGATTGCTCGGCCTGCTGAAGCCAGGTGCTCAACAGCATGGATTCGAATTCCATGGCACCCTTTTCAATCTTCCCGCCCGCGTCGCCGCCGCTTTTCAGCGACTGCATCTGGCCAAGCATGCGGTCTTCTCTTGCCTGCAGAAGACTGGACTGGGCCGCCAGCGAGACCGGACTCATGCTGGTTCCCATCTACTGAACCTCCAATTCGGCCTGCAAGCCGCCTTCAGCCTTGATCGCCTGCAAGATCGCCACGACGTCATGGGCAGTCGTACCGATAGCATGAAGCCCGTTGACCAGCTCTTCGACATTCGCTCCCTGATCGAGCCGCATCGACTGGGCCGGCCCGTCGTTAACGCTGAGGTTTGTCTGCGGAACCAGTACAGGTTGTAAGCGGTCGTCGCCGCGACTTCTCCCTTTGCCATCGCCCCCCTGAGCTCCCGTAGGCACAGCGGTCGGTTCGTATGTGGTCACAACTTGAATGGATAGGCTCCCATGAATAACGGAAACAGGAGTGAGTTTGACGTCGCCACCTAGAACGATGGTGCCTGTCCTTTCGTTGATTACGATCCTTGCCGGCGTCTGTACTTCGAGAGAGAGATTCTGTACGCGCGAAATCAATTCCGGAACCGAGGATTCACCGGCATCGGCCACGTTGACATCGACTCTGGTGCTGTCCAGGGCCGACGCAATATCCTTGTGAAAATTTTCATTCACGGCGTCAGCGATTCTCTTCGCAGTGGTGAAATCCGGATTGCGCAAAAGCAGAGAAACCAATTTGAATGCATGCAAGTCGACAGCTGTATCGCGCTCGACGATTCCTCCATTTGGAACCAATCCTACCGTCGTGGAATTGACTTCCTTGCCATTAATGGAACTGCCTGCCATGTATCCCCCCATGACGAGCGGCCCTTGAGCTTCCGCGTAGACCTGTCCGTCGGGACCGTGCAGGGCGCTCATCAAGAGGACGCCACCCACAAGGCTTTTGGCATCGCCGACCGAAGAAACAGTTACATCGAGCGCAGCGCCGGGCCGGGCAAACGGCGGCAACGTCGCCGTGACGAAAACCGCAGCAACGTTTTTGACCTCAACCACACCAGGAGAGATCAGGACCCCCATCTTTTGCATTGCATTCGCCAATGTCTGCACAGTGAAATATGTCTGCTGGGTATCACCGGTGCGATTAAGTCCCACAACCAGGCCGTAACCCACGAGCATGTTATCTCTGACGCCTTCAACGCTCGTGATGTCCCGGACAAGGACCTGGCGATTCGGATTGACCGAGGCTGCGCGCAGCACCGGAACAAACATGGCAACCGCAAATGCCATGGCACAGGAGGTCAAGACGCGTTGTAACAACTTCGACATTGCGAACGCAGGTTTCATAATCAGAATCCAGTGAGCCATAGCAGCGCTCGCGTAATCACGTTCGGCCGACGAACACTGTCTGCGATGATCCCTTTGCCCTTCATCTCGATTTCAAGGTCACTCAGCGCTGTTGAGGGCACGGTATTGCTGGGGCCGATGTCATTTGGCCGCACCACGCCGCGCACCGTCACGTCTTCGTGCTGATTGTTCATAAATATTTTCCGTTGCGCTTCAATCACCAGGTTGCCGCTCGGCAGCACGGCGATGACTTGCGCAGTCATACTGGTTTGGAAATTGGAACTCGAATCGGTTGCTCCCGACCCTTTCAGAGTCGTATTGGAATTGGCATTGAACAGCGAGTTCAAACCCTTGGTGTTGACATCTCCCGCCAGGCCGGTGATTCCCGAGCTCGTCTGGAAGGCGCGCTGACTATTGACGTCAGCGTTCTGGGCAGCCGTCGTTTGTACGGCGACAAGAATCACGACAGTATCATTCAGCTTTCGTGCTTTGTAGTCGACCGAGAGGCTGCTTATTTCGCTTTCCGGCGACCAGAGACTTCCTACGGTGTGGACAGCAGGTGGAACATCCTGCTCTCGAAGCTTAGCGATGTAATCTGACCGCAACTGCGCCGGATTGTCTTTTTTGCTGGTTTTAGCATGGACAGGCAATGCCGACAACGCGCCTAAAACAAGCAACGCGCACAGAGACCTCTTACTGAAGCTATGTCGGGTCGAGTTCATCACAGCTTCCCTTTCAAAAGCGTTCCATCGATTACTTCTGCGGTGTAAGTTTGCCGATGGTCCGGGCTGGTTACACGGATTCTCTGACCTCTCGCGCCACTTTCGAGGCAGATGACGGAGATCTGAATGTGCACGCGATCACCGTCAAGAAGAAGGATGGCGGGCGATCCCGAACGGATCGCGACAGTCTTGGATCGACTATTGAATGCCGGCGCTGACAGCAGTGGCATGCCCGCCTTCACACTCGATTGCTGTGGGTCATTCCCATCTTCAGGTCGAATGCTCACAAAAAACGGAAGGCATTCCTCCTGCACGTCGCATTCGAGACGAATGATGATTCGATGGTCGCTCGACTTCTCCATGGATCGTACGGTCAGCCTTGGAGCGCTAGTGGTGGCGACTACGTCGGTCAGGAGCACCACCTGTTCCGGCAATACCTGGATTCCGATTCCCGTCAATGCCGAGGCAATCAATTCCGTACGAATCGGAAACCGGCGAGATGCTGCAAATGTGGGCAGAGCCGTGAAAACGAGGAGAACCCACCCCAGAATTTGCCTTTTTTGCGTCATTAGAGGCCTTCTCACTGTGCCAATTGATTCAGTTGTTGAAGCATCTCGTCGGCAGCTTTAATGACGCGCGAGTTCGACTCATACGAACGCTGCGCCAGGATCATGTTCACAAACTCATCCACGACGTTTACATTGGACTGTTCCAGCATCCCTTGCTGGATGGTCCCCAACCCTTCAGAACCGCCCGCTGCGCCGACGACTGGATCGCCCGATGCCGTGGTCGGGAGATACATATTGTTGCCGACGCTATTCAGTCCTCCCGGGTTCGCAAACGTAGCCAGTTGAATCACCCCCACTTGTTGCGCCTGGGTCTGTCCGGGCAAAGTCACGCTCACGGTTCCATCCTGACCCACCGTGATGTTGGTAGCAGCAGTCGGGATGTTGATGGCGGGCTGAAGAGCATCTCCATTGGCGGTTACCAGGTTGCCCTGGGCATCGGTTTGGAAAGACCCGGCCCGCGTGTACCCTGTCTGGCCGTTCGGCAACAGAATCTGAAAGAATCCGCTGCCCTGGATTGCGAAATCGAGGGGATTGCCGGTACTGCTGAGGTCGCCCTGCAATTGCACAATTTCTGTATTTCCCGGGCGAGTGCCAAGACCGATCTGCAGGCCCGATGCCACGGTGGTTTGTTGCGTGGCCGCGGCGCCAGGCATGACGTCATTCTGATAGAGAAGATCTGAGAACTGCACCCGACGCGCCTGAAATCCTGACGTGCTTGAGTTTGCCAGGTTATTGGCAATGTTATCGAGATTCAGTTGCTGGGCGGTCATTCCACTTGCTGCGGTATAGAGGGCGTGAAACATTGAATCTCCTTTAGCCGATCTTTGGCAGGTCTTGCGTTGCCGTCTTGTCAATCTCTGAATTGAACATCGATAGCGCCCGCTGCATCATCTCTGCAGAACGTTGGGCGGTAACCAGCTCGACCATGCCGGCAATCGGATTCACGTTTGAGCTCTCCAGCATTCCCTGGCGCACACTTGAATTGGTCGCAGCGGTCACGGTTTTGGCGGGCGCGGAGTAATAAGTGTTGCCGGCGCTCTGCATCTCAGTCCAGGGAGCGAATTCGACAACTTTCAGCTTCCCCGATACCGCGCCGTTTGACGATATGGTGCCGTCAGGGCTGATTGAGACTTTTCCAGGCAGAATCGAGATGACTCCCAAATCGCCCATAACGGCGTCGCCGGTCGATGTGATCAACTGTCCGCGGCTGGATACCTGGAACGCGCCGTTGCGCGTGTAAACAGGGCCATTGGCAGTTTGCACCACGAAGTAGCCGGGCCCTTCAATCCCGATGTCGAGATCATTGCCGGTCTTTTGCAGAGCTCCCTGGCTTTGATCCAGCGTAGTCCCGCTCAGAATGCCGTAGCTGTTTACGGCCTGGTTCAGCGCCGATCCTGAAGCGCCTTCAGCACTGGCCAGTACCGAGCTGAACACATTGTGTTCGGCTCGGAAGCCGATGGTGCTTGCGTTTGCCAGGTTGTTGGCAATCGTGTCCAAAGCCTGGGTACGGGCTACCAGAGCTGTGCATGCGGCGTAGTATCCGCTGTCCATAGAGACTTCCCCTCCCTGGAACAATGCACGGGGGCTGCCACTTCACCGGGCAAATATTGCCCGGATTGTGCCCCAAATCGTCCGAAACGGGCCTGGATGATGAGTTATTGATGAGAACGGCCGCAGAGCGGACTTGATTCGATGAGAATCGGGTTGTTCTCACCGCAAAGAAGCTCGAACCGCGTCACAGGCTTGCCCGCCTGGCGGGGAGGCTGAACTATGCGACCGAATAGGATGGTTGACGAAGGCGGTTCCGCACCGCGCTCTCGAGATCTGACATGCTGTCCAGCTGATGAGCGACATCCACAATCACCGACCACGGATGAATTGATCCTGAAGTCTGTCCCTCGCAGAAGTACTCCCTGACGCAACGAGGCAGCGCCCACTCTTCAGCCATCCACAAGCCCACACATGCCTGATCGGCCAAAGACGGGCCATTTTGAGCCCAGCCAAGAAGCGCCGGCAATTGACCGAGTTCGTGGAACAATCCGACGAGATATGCCTCTTCGGGGTTCATTGTTCCCGACGTCGCTTCTGCCCAGAGAGCGCAATGCTTCGCAATGGACCTTGCGTGAATCCAGGCATCTATAATTGCCCCCTTCCTGGCATCGCGGATGACCGTCCGCTTCGACGCCACGTCAAGGCACGCCTGCAATCCGAGATCCGAGATGCAATCTTGAATGCGGTTGAGTCTTCCGCCGGCGGAGCCGTATTCATTTCCAGCCAGCCGGAATACCTGCAGCGTAGCTCCAAGGTCGCCCATAAGCAATTGGGTGAATTCACCCAGATTCACAACCTGCTCGTGAATCTCGAGTTCCATACACAGAAGGGTCTCCGGCAAGGCAGGAACATCGGGGAGGTGTTGCAAGAATTCGCGCTCAAACTGCTGCGAGTCGGATAGCGCGTGTCGTCCGGAACCTATTTCAACGAGTTTCTTATTCAGCACCTTGCCACCGCCAAATAACATATCGGCAACTGGTGCAAATCTTTTTACCCTAAAGCAAGAGCAGTGTCTTCAAAAAGCTCAGAATTCTCCT
>Ga0335072_10014690_pt1 | contig 11124 bp, 6 predicted proteins | sample Lox_Sample_21_FD_206725 | JGI IMG/M metagenome (GOLD analysis project Ga0335072, IMG submission 206725) | Soil microbial communities from Loxahatchee National Wildlife Refuge, Florida, United States - Lox_Sample_2.1 | ecosystem: Environmental > Terrestrial > Soil > Wetlands | place: USA: Florida... | reverse complement strand
GGCTTGAAAATCCGTTTGATGCAACACCCAAGAACCGTTGGGCCACCGCGATCTTCCGCCGTGCAGCTGCCGACACTACTTTTTGGGGCTGTTTTCTATGTCGCGGTTTCTCCGCGCCCTTTTGCCCAGTGCGCTTTTTGGGCCGCCGCGATCCTGGCCCGAGGCCGACGCCGAGAGCTTTTGGGTTCTGTATGTCTGGCCGAAGGCTGCCAGTGCGACAGTGATTCCGCGCAGCTCTCTGGTCAAGCGGTCTTGTTCCTTCTTCAACAGCTGGACGACTCCAGCCAAATTGGACGTTTGAATCTCCCTTAGTGGGAGGGCTTGTGGTCTCAAATCATTCGTGCATCTTGTATCCGGGTCCGCGCAAGGCTCTGCCTGGACGTTCGCTGGTGATCTCGCCATTTCGCACCACGGGCCGGCCATTCACGAACACATCTTTGACTCCCACGGAATATTTCAGCGGTGATTCGTAGGTCGCAACGTCGCGGATGGTCGCAGGATCGAAGACCACAATATCGGCAAACATTCCGGGACGCAGAAGTCCGCGATCCGTAATACCCACGCGGCTGGCAGCTTGTGAAGTCATTTTGCGAACGGCTTCTTCCAGCCGCATCGTGTGCTCGGATCGCACATACTCGGCCAGAATCCGTGGGAATGTTCCGAAGGCTCTGGGATGGGCTTTGGTGGTGCTGAGCGGGCCATCTTCGGCCTGCGCGCCAGAATCGGAACCGTAAGTCACGAGAGCATTCGAGACAGCGGCGCGAACGTCGGCTTCCTCCATTATGGCGATGACCACTTGACTGTTTCCGTGATCGGCGATGGCGATATCGACCGCGGCATCTTCCGGATCTTCGCCCATGGCTTTTCCAATCTCTTCAAAGTTCATGCCTTCAAACTTGTGCAGATCGGGATTGAGAACCTGAATCAGCGTGACTCCGCTGCCCCCGCCGGAACCCAGCCACTCGTTTTCCCACCGGTTGGTGGATTCGTTCATTTCCTTGCGAATGCGTGGACGCTGCGCTGGATCTTTGAGCCGCTCCAGCATTTTCTCGGTTCCACCCTCGGTGACCCAGTTCGGAAAGCATGCCACCAGGCCATTGGAGGCGCGCGTATAGGGATAAACGCTGGCTGCGACATCAATCCCACGCTCACGCGCCGCTTCGATTCGACGCAGGACCTCGGGCATTTTGCCCCAGTTCTCTTTATAGGCAGTCTTCAAATGCCAGATCGTGGTCGAGATCTGAGCGCGCTGCGAGATGGCGAAAACTTCATCGAGCGAAGGAAAAATTCGATCCGATTCTGAACGCTGATGCGTGAAGTAGACGCCGCCGTAGCTTCCGGCTACCTTCGCTAACTCGACCAGTTCGTCAGTCGACGCGAACACGTCAGGAACATATTCGAGCGCGGAACTCAAGCCGAAAGCACCCTGCTCCATCGACTGCCCTACCAGTTGGCGCATCCGGTCGAGCTCCGCGGGCGTGGCCGGACGGTTGTCTTTGCCGATGACATACGTGCGTATCCCCCCAGCGCCTACAAACGTGCCGAGATTAATTGCCGGATGAGCGCGATCCAGCCGTTCGAGATACTCATCGAGCGAACGCCAGTCCAGCTTGACTCCGTATTTGTTGGCGCTGTCTTTGAGATCTTCGAGCAAGCGATCGTTCAGCGGAGCGATTGATGTGCCTTCACCGGTGATCTCCGTGGTTACGCCCTGAGTGATTTTGCTGGCGGCGCGATTGTCCACGAGGAGATTGAATTCCGATTGGCCCTGCACGTCGATAAAACCGGGTGCAACGACGAGGCCGGAGGCATCGATCCGTTGCTTAGCCGAAGCGTCATGCAGGTCGCCCATGGCGGCGATGCGATCGCCGACAATTCCGATATCGCCAATGAACCAGGGAGATCCCGTGCCATCGACGATGTGAGCTCCGCTGATCAGAAAGTCGAACGCGCGCTGTTGGCTATAAGAGCGAATGGCGAACAGCGAGAAAGCGAGCAACACAACAAGGGAATAAAGGAAATGTCTCTTGATCATTGATCTCCTCAGATCTGGCTGGATCGTGTTTTTACCCTGGGCGGGAGTCGCACCCGCTGAAGTCCGGCGCCTTTCCTCGGCACACTGTTACGCCAACTATTCCTTTTAGCCCCGCCCAACTACTCCGCCGTCATTGACTTGCTCCCTTCGCTGAAGTAATATCCGCGCGCGGTGATCGGCCAGACTATATCGCATTACCGGCCCATCGAGAAGCTTGGGAGTGGAGGTCTGAGTGTGGTCTACAGGGCCGAAGGCACGCGGCTGCGTCGCTTCATCGCTCTCCAGTTTCTGCCGGGGGATGTGGCCCAAGATCCTCCGGCGCTGGCTCGCTAGCGTCACCGCTCAACCACCCAATCTTTTGCACGACTTACGACATTGGCGAGCAGAACCGGGATGATGCAACGCGACGCGGACGACTTAGAGCTGCAAATTCGGGTGAGCAGGGAACGACGATTCAGCCAGAGCAGGAGCTAGAGATATATGCGTCGTAAATTGTTGATGATGACCGTAAGTACTATCGCTGCGCTGCTGTTCTCCATGGTTATCCCTGAGGCAGGCGCACAAGTTAATCCGGGAAGCAACTCCGCCAGCAAGGCCGACAAGATCAATATGGTGAAGAGAGCCTGCGCGAATGGAGCCCTGACAAAGGAAGAATGCGCAGCCAAGCTGGCAGCTCTGCAAGGTGGAGCTTCGGCTCAGCGCAACAGCTCGGCTCCAGGGAAGACTTCGGCGGGCAACAGCTTAGCTGGGAATAACACTTCGGCTCGGGGCAATGGCTCGACGGCCGGAGGATCGGGGGGAAGTGCGGCGGCCGGCAGTTCACAAGTCATCATGTCGAATTCACCGGAACCGCCGCCAGCAAGCGGCCCAAAGGTAGAAGAGCGTATGCCGCGGCAGTCTGGCCAGCCAGCTTCGTACCGTGACCCGCAGGGGCGGTTCAGCTTTATGGTGCCAGCAGGCTGGAAGATGAAGCTGCAGGGAAAGAACGGCGAGGACGGCGTAATGATTTCAAACGGCACAAGTTGGGCCATGATCGGACCGTACGGCGGAGTGCACGACACCATCGACCTGGTAGAAAGTCTTGCGTCCCAGTACCAGGCCGGATACCAGGACTACAGCATGGGAGACCATGGCAGCCTGCAAGTCAACGGACATGACGCCGCTTACGCGGCATTCAGCGGAGTGAATAGCAAGGGGGAGAACGTAGGGATGCGATACGGGGGTGTATCTGCCGGCCATGGACATTTCCTGGGGGTAGCGGTCTTTATTCCGCACAACGAAATTCCGGATACCGACCCGCAGATCAAGGACTTGTTCATGAGCATTTCGTTTGGTCAATAAAGGAGACTCTTATGACGCGCCAAAATGTATTTATCGTTGTGATAGCGCTCTCCCTGATGATGTGTTCGCGGCCGATGATCGGCCAGCAGGGCGCGGGAGCCTCCTCGCTGAGAACGCAGCAGTTGAACTCGCTGAAAGAGTTGCACGATAACGGACTGCTCACGGACGAGGAATATCAGGCGAAATTGATGGCGCTGCGGGGAAGCGGGAGCGCCGGATCGCAGGGCATCGCCAGCGAGCCGTCATATTCACTGGCTGCCCTGATGGCAGAAAATGTCGCCATGCACTCGGTGGAAATCGACGATCCCGAGATGGGGGGAATGCGTGCGGCGACCTTGCAGATACCTGCCGATTGGAGGTTTGGCGGTGCCATCGTGCGCAATGGCGGCTGCCACGGCAACGGTGCGTGGGTGCAATACAGCGCACAGAGCCCGGACGGCATGCTGGCGGTGGAGGTATATCCGAGCTTTGTCTGGAGGAACACCGGCCAAGTTTCGCAGCCGCGCAATATCTCGCCGATGATTGCACGCAGTTTCGCCCCGCCGCGGTATCCCTGCTCTCCGCTCGATATGGAGAGCGCAGCAGAGTTCCTTGAACACGTGGTATTGCCCAACCTGCGTCCGTGGGCGGCGGTCACGAATATCGGACCGCTTGGGGCGGATGGACAGGAAGCGCTCCGGCAGCGTCTGGAAACCTTACGGCAGAACTCGGAGAAACAGGCGGCGCAATACCGGCAAATGGGTTGGCCGAAAGGACAGCATCCCGACCAGCACATGCTCGACGGCGCCATGGCGTACATACATTACAGCCTCAACGGTCGGGAGGTGGAAGAGATCGTGGCGACTGCGGTGCACTGCGCGGCAGTTTGGATGCCCGGCAGCTACGTCGCTACGCCCTCGGTCAATGTGAATTGCAACAGCTGGCCGGTGGTGGTGCTGCGCGCTCCGCGCGGGAAGCTGGCGCAAGCCAGCACCCGCCTGATGGCGATCAAGTCAAGCATTCAGGTGGATTCGAACTGGGATTACCGGATGGGTCAGATCATCCAGCAACGAGGGCAGATTATAAATGAGGCAATCAAGCGCCAGGGCGACGCCCTGTTGGCGGCGGGAAAGGCCGCGGGTGACGCCCGGACGGCGGAGCACAATAGTTTCATGACACAGCAAAACGACAAGTTTGAACAGAGTCAGGGCGAAATTCGCGCACAGGAGGGCGCCATGGCCAAACAGGCTCATGACACCGAACTGTATGCCCTGGACGAACGCGGCTTTATCGATACGAAAACCGGTACGGAACACGACATTAGCAATCGGTACACCAATGCCTACCTCGGAACGGACGGCACAGTGATCGGCAGCACGGGTCCGATTACCGTGACTAGTACAGTTCCGGGGATCAGCTATTCGCCGATGCCGACGCGTTAAATCTACCCAGCGCCTATTTCGTCGGCCCGGCTGGATGTTCGCATAGAAGAATCATGGTCGCGGTTGTGGCCGAATCGATGGTTGGTGGAACGATCTTCCTCCGGCGCCACCGAGGCCGAACCTACACCGTTGCTTGCGCTCTCTGTGGAGAGGACGCAGAAACTACGGGCAGGTAAGCAAACGAACATACTAACCAAACCAGCCGAGGTCTAAGATCGAGCTACACGCTTCGCACTTCGATACCACGCTTTCGGAATGGCGCGATTGTTTTCTCGGTCGCACGTTTGTCGGTAATCAGGATGTGAATACTCGAAACCGGACAAACTAACGCGGCCGTCACTATTCCGAGCTTGCTCGAGTCTGCGACCAAGATGGTCTGTCTCGCCTGCTGGATCATAGCTCGAAAGGTCAGAGCCTCCTCCGGTTCGATCACCGTAATCCCGCGTGCCGGGTCGATTCCACAAGCGCTGACGAACACGCGGTCCATATAAATGTCGGTCAAGGCCGTGATCGCCGCCTGACCAATCAGCGAAAACGAACCCGCCCACTGCACCGTTCCTCCGGTGACGAACGTTCTTAGGCCTGCACAGTTGCTAAGCTCCATCGCGATATTGACGGCATTCGTTATCACACGAATGTTGTGGCGATTGCGGAGATTGCGCGCCACGTGCGTCGTGGTGGTGCCGGCGGTAAAGCCCACGGTTTCATTTTCCTGGATCAGTTCGGCTGCGGCGAGTCCGATTCTGCGTTTTTCTGCCGTGCGATGTTGCTCTCGATCCTGGAAGAGCGAATCGTAGCGAAACGGCTCATAGAGCAGGGGCTCGACGAGAGTAACTCCACCATGAGTTCGGCGCACCAGTCCCTTGGATTGCAGCTGGGCGAGATCGCGCCGCAGGCTTGCGGCGGAAGCTCCAAGCGCGGCGATCAATTCCTCAAGCGAGAGGCTTCCCTTGTGACGCAACTCCCGCAAAATGTAGTCGGCACGATCGCCCGCATTCATAGCTAATCGACCAGCCAGTGGATCTCGCCTTCGGGGGCAAATTCGAGTCCGCACTGACTGGAAGCGCTGAGTCTACAACAACGGGCAGACTGGTGCGTGTGCAAGTTCTTGCGTGCGGGGTAAGACAACTTCGGGGATGCAGGCGCAACCGACAACAAATTTGATCGTATCAGGCTAAAACGATCATTTTCCGCTTGACAGTGATCAAGAGCCCTCAGTAGTGTCGCGTGTTAGCGACCCGGAATCCCCGTTTTGAATTCACCGCAGGAGAAAGTGGTATGAAGACGCTCGCTTGCCGATACGTTCTGTCCGTCTGCTCGATGGTCCTGCTCCTGAATCTTGGCGTTCTTCCCGCGCACAGTCAGAACTCCCAAGGAACGATCCTGGGGCATGTGCAAGATGCAACGGGAGGCGCGATTTCCGGCGCAAAGGTTTTAGCCCGAAATATGAACACGGGGGTGGAAAATCACTTCGTCACAAATGGTGTCGGCGACTATGTGTTCGTCGACATGATCCCGGGAACTTACCAGGTTAGTGTGGTCGCAAGCGGTTTCGAAGGCGAAATCAGTCCGAACCTCATTCTGGAGGTCGATCAGACCTTGCGCCAGAACTTCACTCTTAAGGTGGGAAATGTGCAGGAGGTGGTTACGGTCAAGGCCGATGCCCAGATGGTGCAGACCGATAATACGACCACCGGCAACGTGCTCGATCAGAAAGCGATTGAAGAGTTGCCCTCGAGCGGACGCGACTTCAATAATCTTCTGGGTCTGGTGGCGGGTGCGGGGAATGTGACCGGCGGGTCGCAAGTGGATTGGGCCAACCATGGATTGAACAGCAGCTTTACCGAGGTCAGTCTGAATGGCGAACGGCCTGAATCAGTAAGTTTCATGGTAGATGGCGTCGCCGACACCGATAATTTTTTTGCCACGGCTTCAGGAGTGCCATCAGAGTTTGCCATCCAGGAATTCAAAGTTGAGTCCGGGCTCTACTCCGCTGAATATGGACAAGGCGCAGGGCAGATCAACGTTGCCATCAAGTCGGGCACGAATCAGTGGCATGGCCAACTCTACGATTACCTGCAGAACGATATGTTCAATCCGAAAAGTCCTCTGCAAGAGGAACAGTATCTGTATGAGGGAGCCCCGGTACCGAAAGTGGCGCCTTTCAAGCAGAATCAGTTTGGGGGCACCCTGGGTGGACCCGTTCGGATTCCATTTCTGTATAACGGTAGAAATAAGACCTTCTGGTTTTTTGCTTACGATGGCGGCCGTCGTTCCTGGCAGCCAGTCTCAAAGGGTATCCAAGTTCCGACGAAGCAGGAAAGGACGGGCGATTTTTCGGACTGGCCTTATCCGCTCTACGATCCGACGACCACCGTGTGCACTGGCTCCGGCTGCGATGCGACCACCCGAACGCAATTCATGGGTTCCGGAAATCAGCCGAATGTAATTCCATCCTCTGAAATCAATGCAATGGGTCAAAAGCTGGCAAATCTATATCCCTTGCCAAATATCACCTGCACATTGCCTTGTGCGAACTATCTCGTGCCGCTTCATAATTCGATCACGACAAATAATGAGACGTTTCGCGTCGACCAGAATTTTGGCGATAAGGACCGTCTTTACTTTACCGGCAATGTGAGGGGTGATGACGAACCGCATCCGGCGATGGTGCCATACACTGGCTCGTTGAACATCACCAATGCGCAGCTTTTCGCTCTCAGCTGGGAACGGACAATCAACTCAACTACGATTAACAGCGTTCGCCTCGGATATAGTCATTTGTTTTTCGCGACCAATGGCATTACAGCATTTGGACCCAACCTGCAAGCAAACCTCGGTTTCGCGAATGCGCCCACGACACCGGCTCTCTTTGGGCTGCCTGTGATCGGCCTTGGTGAAGACTACAACGGCATCGGCAACGGAAATAACGGAACCAACACCAAGAGCGGCACCTATCAATTGGTCGAAAATCTCAAGCTCATTCGAGGAAGGCACGCTCTGACGCTCGGAGCTGATATTCGCCGTTTGCGGGAGTTCGAAGAAGATAATTATCTCGGAACTGGGACTATCAACTTCAACGGCGAGTACACGGCGAATTGCAACGGTAGGGTGACGGGCGGCTGTTCGGGTTCTTTCGGATCATTTGGTACTGGATTGGGTAATTCGGTAGCTGATCTGCTGTTGAGCGATCCCAGCGGCCTGTCCGGCCCGTATCCACTGGGTGTCGATTATCTGCACACCGTGGGTACGAATCTGAACTTTTTCGCGCAGGATGATATCCGCGTGACCCCACGGCTGACGGTTAATCTGGGACTCCGTTACGAGTTACCTCCGGCGTTTCACAGCATTAATAACAGCGGCTGGAGCTTCGATCCCGCGAATGGTGGGAGCCTTGATTGGGTGAGCAAGAGCTTTGTAAATGGAATTTATTCGCTGGCTCAGGAACAGACCCCTCCAGCCACGCTGAATCCAAACTTCCTCAATTGCTGCATTCAGAACTCTCTGGTGCCCCAAGACAAGAAGGACTTTGCTCCACGAATCGGTATGTCTTGGAGGCCGTTGGATACCGATCGCTTCGTGGTTCGAGCAGGGTATGGAATCTTCTACGAGACCTATGAGCGCTACTATGACCAGGTGCAAAACTATGATGACAACAGTCTCCAGACATTATTGCCGGCGAGTTATCCCACGGGAGGTGAAGCCGGCAATGAACAGCAATCGCTCGGACCTCGCCTGAATCAGTTATGGACCGCACCGATACAGGGCCTTGGCGGCGAGGGAGGGCAAGGCGGCGTGTTCACGCTTCCCTCCTGGGACAGTAACGACTTTGTTGGCATCGACTACATCCTGAATCAGGTGGACTGGCCCTACAACCACAACCCATACAGCCAACAGTGGACGCTAGATACGCAGTACGCTCTTACGCCAACTTTACTGCTGGACGTCGGATACGTGGGCTCCCACGGCGTAAAGCTCTCAACCTATTTCCCATTCAACGCCGCGGTGCCACCGAAGGTCACGACGGATGCGTGCAACTTTCTGCTGGACGCCTCGCAGGCCACTGGCAGCAACGCCAACTGCGCTACCGATCCAAACTTCCAGCCGGTTGATACGCGCGTGCCTTATCCGGGCGTTATCTCTCAGATGTATGCCAACGCTAACATACTTAATTCCAGCTACAACTCGCTGCAAGTGCAACTCCGGCAGCGGTTCAATCATGGACTGACCTATAACGTTGCCTATACGTGGTCGAAGTCGCTGGACGAGTTCTCCGGTCAGAACGTCACCGGCGTCGCTTATTCTGTACAGAATCCTTATGACATTAAGGCGGATTGGGGTCCTTCCAGCTTCAACCAACCGAACCGTCTTACTGTGAATGGAACCTGGGAGTTGCCGGTGGGAAAAGGAAAGCGTTGGTCAGTCGGGCCCGCCAATTGGGTGCTTGGGGGCTGGAAAGCGAGCGGTATTTACGCGATCACCTCCGGCCGTTCGCTGACCGCATACGGATGCTCGAATTGCAGTCCTGACGAGATGGGCCTCGGATATGAGGGAACTTTCAGCAGCCGCTATCGACCGAACCAGTCGGCAAACCCAAACGTCGGCTTTACCAGAGGCTTTACCCAGTGGTTCAACACCAAAGTTTTCTCGCTGGCGCCGCAGGGTATGTATGGCGATGAAGGAAAAGGCGAACTACGGGGCCCCTACTATGAGGATTTGGATTTGAGTTTCGCCAAGGAGTTCCCCGTCACCGAGAGACAGCGACTGCAGGTACGGTTCGAGGAGTTCAATGCCGGGTCACCGTGGCATCATGGAGCCTGGTTTCCCGACGCCGGGGTGACGGACATCACCTTTGGCTCGCTCGTGCCTTTGCAAGGTTCTGCTGACGCGGTAACGCCTTCGCAATGGGCGCACGACAATCTGTGGCAGGGACACACGATTCAGCTGAGTGCGGTGTATTCATTCTGATCTTGCGGACCGCCATGTCAGCATGGCGGTCTTCTCATCACCCCGCGAGTTATTCGCTAGCATCGGATGCTGATGATGGACCAATTGATCCGCAGTGTGGAGGACTAGAATCTCACGCGATTCATGCTCACACTTCGGTGATCCACCATGACCGGACCTGTTCTCATTGAAATCTGCGTAGATTCTGTAGCGTCGGCTATTTCCGCCGAACGCGGTGGCGCGGCGCGCGTCGAATTGTGCAGCGGCGTGGGCGATGGCGGACTTACGCCCAGTGCCGGAATGATCGAGGCCGTTCGCAGCAAAATCTCGATCGGCCTCCAAGTTATCATTCGGCCGAGAGCAGGTGACTTCTGCTACGAACCAGAAGAGTTCGAGATCATGCGCAAAGATATTCTTGTTGCGAAAAGCCTCGGGGCAGATGGCGTCGTGCTTGGCATTCTCGGCTCGGATGGAAACGTGGACGTTCCCCGCACCAGAGAACTTGTCACGTTGGCGCGGCCGATGAACGTCACCTTTCATCGTGCATTCGATATGTCGGCGGACTTGTTCCGAGCCTTGGAGGATGTTTCCAGCACGGGTGCGAACCGCATCCTTACATCGGGCGGCGAGCGGAATTGCGCCCTCGGAGCAGAAACGATCGCCAAGCTAGTCGAGGCTGCGCGTGGACGTATCAAGATTATGGCGGGAAGAGGGATTGACGAATCGAACGCGCCAACACTGATAGGGCAAACAGGAGTGACGGAGATTCACGTAGGAACCAGCACCTATGTTGCAAGTCCCATGCTATTTCACAACCGCCGAGTATCGATGGGCAAACGCCAACGCAGTGAGTATCAGCGCATTCAAGTACTGGAAGAAAATGTACGCAAGCTGAAGCTCGCCGTCTGCCTGGCCAACTCATAAGATAGCTTGCTCGCACACTTGGCGCACTCGCCATAGAGATCGAGATGCGATCCTCTCTCATTGGAAAGATACAGAAACGGTCTTTCCGGCGAAAGTCGCGCTCTTGATTTGCCCCGAGCATTCAACGTTGAACGTTTGCGGCCGCAGCGACAACATGCGCGGGGCCCGATACGAGCTTGAGTTCCAGGGTTCGAACCTTATCGCTCCAGGTCATCTCAATTCCCGTCCACTCACCTCTACGATAGTTAAACGAGATGCCATCATCTTCATAGAGCAAGAATGAAGCATCCGCCGCTGGTCGCGATTTGCGTCCGGAACGATGCTCTCCGTTCGCAGCACAGGGCGGGTTCGCTGATTTCACCAGCCAACAGATGGGAGCGGCAGACCGCTTTGACAAAGGCAGACCTATCCAGTTAAATGGAGCGTTCATTAGCAAACGTTTACCTCTACTTCCGA